>Ga0302321_100002796_pt1 | contig 15006 bp, 10 predicted proteins | sample Fen_T0_1_FD_202505 | JGI IMG/M metagenome (GOLD analysis project Ga0302321, IMG submission 202505) | Peat permafrost microbial communities from Stordalen Mire near Abisko, Sweden - Fen_T0_1 | ecosystem: Environmental > Terrestrial > Soil > Wetlands > Permafrost | place: Sweden: Abisko...
AGTAGTAAGTCGAGGTCTTTGCTCGTCTTGCCCTCGATGTCCGGGAGCCAATCACCTGGCCGGAAAAGGAAGCCAAAGCGCGGGTCGCGCAATTTCGACGCTAAACCGGCAACTTGCTGCCGTATTCCGAGTGGATTAGGTCCGTAGTTAACTCGCTCAGGTGCCGGCCCGGTAGTCTTCACGGTTCGGTATCGTGGAGGCGTGACTGACATCGCATCGCCAACCTGAACAGGATTACCCGTTGCTGGATCGAGAACGTATGCAGGTTCAACTTCCTCAGCCCCGCCACCGGGGTTGGGGACGACAGTGGAATTTTCTTTTTTGTGCAGTTCAAACCATAGCTTGTGGATCGAGAACGGAATCGGCGTATCGACCGTGACGTTTTCGCTCTCAACGCCATCACGCGGGCATTTCGCGAGTGCCTCACGTTTCAATTCAACGATTATATCCGCAATCGGCGATGCTTTCTGCCCGTCGATTCCATCCAAGCCCACTTTGAGCATTTCATCGAAGCTCAAGGCCCAGAAGGGAATGTTTAGCGGTTGTTCTTGTTTCGTTGCATCTGGATTGACCCGGAACACCGTGCTTCGGTCCTTCAATGCAGTCGCATACTCGCCATGGATGTCCAAGACGAGAACGCGCGACGACGGATATCTCGTCGGATCAGAAAGGGCGGTAAGCAATCCAGCAACCGTCGTCGATTTTCCTGATCCTGTAGTGCCCACCACTGCGGAGTGCCGCGTGACAAGCTTGTTGATGTTAACGAGCGAGGGAATCGATTCTGCACTTGCCAAGTGGCCGACGGCAACGAAGTCGTTGGGCTCACCCGGTCCATAAATTGCGCGTAGGTCCTTTTCGGTGACGATGTGGACTCGATCCTCGATAGTTGGATGCTGGGAAACGCCCCGCTCAAAGCGTCCTCCCCTTGTACCTTCACCGACCAGCTGAACCTGTAGCCAACGGTTACCATATGGGAGCTCTTGCTCGCCGCGCTCAGGGGCCGCTCCAGCTCCAACTTGAGTAACCACGCCATACAAGTCCACAAACCCCAGAGGAATTCGGACAAAACTCCCGATCTGGCCGACACGGTAAGCCTCCCCGTTTACAAAGCTTAGGCTGGTTACAGTTTCTCCGGTCATTTCGACGCGAACGGTCGCACCGTTCACGTCCTGCACAGTTCCGATAAGCGTTGGATCGCCGGCCGCCATGTCAGGTTGTCTCCACACCGTCTTCGCTTGATGATAAATGCTGGGCCAAGAAGAGCCCCATCGACTTGAAGTCACCAAGCAGGAACTTACAGCGGTCTGCTGGCGCGGTCGTGCGGCTCTTCATTTCACCAACCTTAGCGGCGATTCCATGCCAAGGATGCTCCTCTTTGGCACCCACCCGCCAATCGCGTTCGATCGTGTTGAGCACGGCTCCATCGGCCGCAAGCAAGCTGAGATTAGGATGCTTCCTCGCCCGACTCATGGCTTCCGGATAGGCTGAGCGGTCGCCATAGAGCAATCCGAAGCATACCGCTTTCGGATTTCCGGATAGCCCCTGCAAAATCACCTCATTGAGATGCTGATCGGCAAAAGAATATCCACAGGTAATTAGCACCGCTTGGCCTCGCGCTAGGAAAGACTTGAGTCGGTCCAACATCGCCAAATACGGCAACCTCCTACTCTGGTCATACTTCAGATGGGAGGGGTAGATCATTTGCCGCCCCGCAGTTCCGTCGGTCGAGGCAGCGCCATGCCTTTCCACGTTGCCGTCCGTTGTGCGCCACCAATTTATCGAACCGTGCAGTTTCCAAATCCTCGACCAACGCGGGGGCAGAACATCCTGCTCGATGGATGCGACATCGAAGAACGTGCTATGCGAACCAACAAAGCCATCGAAGTAAGGAACTCGGCACTGCTCCAGCGCCTGCTCGGCGAGGAGGTCGTAGTTAGGGGTGAAAATTTCGACCGGATGAGCCCGTTCGATTCCGCCGATCCATGCCGCGAGCTGATGATAGGGAGTCCCGTCTGGCGGGAGTTTTGCGCCAACGATTTCAGTGGTGATTCGGCAAATCTCATCGTCCAACGCGGTGAGCATAACCTTTGAAAGCGCGTCGATTGCTCCATTCCCGATCACGTCAACAAGCGCGCGAATGTGGGTCAGAATTTCCTCGATATTCGGATTCGCCTTCCCGGCCTCGCCGAGTCGTTTAATCACGCCGGCGAAGGCATCTTTGTGTTTAACATCTGCCTCAATCTTAGCGCGAATCTGCATTGTCAGATTCGCTATGTCCGGAATCAGGGGTGCTGTTCCGCCTCCGGCCAACTCGACACGAATCGAAACTGGACAGCCCGCTCCTAACAAAAATCCAACACGCATTTTGTTCGGGCTAAGCGCCTGCTGGAGTAGGTTCGCTTGCTTATACGGACAGTGGAAACTTGCGCCATTTGCAGGTGCACGAGATGCAGCACTGGCAGCAGATACCGCATCAGCCGTAGCTGGTGCCGCTATGGGTTTAGGGGCAGCTTTTGTTGTCATTATGAGTCCTTGTTAGCTGGAGGAGCGCTCAGGTTCTTGATCTCTAGCCCATCGATTTCTTGCAGTGTCTTGCCTGCAATACCCTGCATGTCGCCATACATCCCAACGGTTGCCTGCATGACGCGTTCGATCTGCTCGTCCCGCTTCGCCCACTGTTTGGTGATAACCTTTCGTTCCTTATCGAGGTCTTCCTTCATGTTGGAAAACGCTTCGACGATGGCCTGCACCCGCTGGCGAAAACGTGGCCCGGTCAGGTAGGAATAGAGGATTTCCATTTTGGTTTGCTGGCCCTCGGATGCCTGGCGGGCAGTCGCCAACTCAACCAATGACTGGCGCAGCATCGTGCCGACTGGAATAGCCACGCGGGGGTGGGCAACCCATACGCCATCGACTAGATCGAAATTCTCGACGCCCTTCGGCAGCACCTGACTGATCAAGACGGCGATTTCCGCCTTGGCGGTGCGCTGGTCGTCGCGAAGTTTGGCCAGCCAACTGTCACTCCAGTTCTTGGTGCGTTTGGACTCCCAAAGAATCGTCCCGCACACTTGGCCAAGAGGCCCAACCACCCGCTGCATGGCATCTCCGCCAAATTCGCCCTTCTGCACAGGGTCGATTGTGTCCCGGGGAAATTTTGCGCGGAGCAGTGCCTCAAGCTCTAGCTCCTGAACCTCACCTTGGATTTGCTGCGAGCCCTGTTCCGCCCGGCGTTTCAAATCCTCGATCTGCTTTTGCATCGAGGTGATGGTTTGCTCTTTCTCAGCGACCTTGAGCCTCAACTCGTCCTCGGCCTCCTTGCGCGCCTGCTGGCGAGTGGCGGACAGACCTTCCTGAATTCGTTTTTCGACCGTGAGATCGAGTTCACGTTTGGCGTCGTCTAGCTCACGCTTTTGTTTGATCAATTCAACCTGCGCTTTTTGTGCCTCCGCGAGTTTCCCTTCGCGGGCTTTTAGCACTTCCTGAAGATCGGTGATCTCCCTGGCCTTCTGCTCAAGGTCCGTGGAGAGGGCGAGTTTGGCTTTCTTTGATTCCTCGGCGGCAATCTTGGCCCGCTCCAATTTTAACTTTTCGGCGACCTGGATATCCAGCGATTCCTTTGCCTTAGAGAGTGCATCCTCTCGCTCCTGCAATGCCTTTTGTCGGCTAGCAATGTCTGTGTCTTTCTGAACGAGCCGCGCCTCGTATTCCCGTTTTGTGGACTCAATGAGAGGCGCGGCCAACGACTCGTTCAGCTTGATCTCGTTTTTGCACTTGGGGCAAATGATGGTGGGTTCACTCATTGGGTCGTGGCTGTTTGTTCGGTCTCACCGAAGGCGCTAACGAATGACGAAGAGCGACTCTTCACAGTATGATCTCCTCCGGGGGTAGACATGAAGCGGAAGCGCAAGTCATACGCACAAACGTGTCGGCAGCAATCTCTGTTTTGCCGCAGACTCAATACGTAACAGATAGAATGGTGAGTTGCCGCGATGCCTTATTCCGAGCAGGAAACTTAACCGCGTGCCTCTTCCCGGGGAGAATACGCCGACCCTAGCTTAGGACTTCACAGCCCCATCCGTTGGCCCCGCTGTTGCTGCTCGGTCACGCGATTCGCGATAGCTTGGTGTGCTGCGGTGCGTTCACTCGCCTGTTTGATAAGGGCCTCGGCGGCCTTTAAGTCTCCAGACTCCACGAATGCTTTCACCTCGTGTTTCGTGCGGATGTGGTCGGCTGGTCCCATCTCCTTCACGTGGAGTTGTTCGGTGATGATCCGGAGTGCGTCACTTTCTTGCCTGAGTGCGAGCAATGTCTGCACCGTGATTTCGGAACTGTCTTTCGGGTTCATCGGTTCGGATTCGGGGGATTATGGTGGGGATTTAAGCGGGACGAAGATTAACCTTTTTGAAGCCGTTTGTGCAATGGCGTACGACGGCCGTGTGATCGGGCAGGTTACGAAACTCATGCGGCTTGATCAGGAATTCCTCCACCCGCTGGTAGCTATGGGCGGTGTGATCCTGATGGACCGTACGCGTCGAACGCTCGATCCAGTGCTTGCCGAGGGCGTTCGCGCAACGGAGCGCATCCGTTTCGGATGCGGCGCGATACATGAAAAGGTTTTTCAAATTGAGCGCGAATACCTCGGCCTGTTCTTTCGTTTGCGGCGGAATCAGCGATTCGAAGGCCTGAGCCGAAACAATCAACATCAGCATACAATCGCGCAAGCGGTCGATGACGTTGAAATCGCTCGTGCCGTCGTGGCTGGCTGTGATGGCGTTTTGAAATTCATCGCCGACAAAAATGAGCTGGTTGAGGGCGTATTTCTGGTACGGCGGGAGTGCGTAGCGGCGGAGGGCGTGGCGGTAGAGCAGCAATTTCGCAACGGTGAAGACATATTGGCGCTCGGTCGTGTAGTCCTGGGGAATGTCGATGCAGAGGATTTTTCCTTTGTCCACGTCAGCCATGGTGCAGGTGTCTGGTTCGTTAGAGCTGAAGATTTCTGCAATCTCCGGCGTGCCGAGGTATTCGAGATAGTTCAGCGAGGTGCCGATTTCACCGGCGCGTTGTTCCTTCGCCTCGTTATTTTTAGCGTGGGTTTTATCCAGGAGGGCGGACAGCTGGACGCGGCGGTCGGTCGTGGCCATGGCGGCCAACGCGGTGAGTGCTGAGGTCATCGACTCTTCAATGGTGAGCAGGTCGTAGGCGTTGGTGGCTGTGACCGGGCGCCCAATTTCGCCCAAAAGCTCAAACACCCGGCCGATGTGGGCCGCGCCTTTGATTTTGAAAAAGCTCTTTTCGTCCTTTGGATTCAGGGCGGCAGCCGTGTCAACGAGGATGCGGGCGCGGGTCGTGTACGGCAGGCGGGCGTCGCCGGTGACGTTGAGCCGGTGAAGCGGCTTTCCCGTTTCGCCGACTAAACGTGGGCGAAGATGAATGATGTCCTGGGTGCGACCGTATTTCTTGGCCAACCATTCGAGGTAAAACCACTCGTCACCTTTGTTCGCCATGACGACTCCGCCGAGCGTTGGGTTGCGGCGAATGAGTGCGGCAAGGAGGCCGTTCATGCCGGAGGTCTTGCCGGAACCGGTGTCGCCGGAGAAAAAGAAATGCCGGTTGGCTTTGTCGCGCGTCCAACGAAAACCAGCAAAGGCGAGGACGATTTGCCACCGGTCCGCGACGATCTTCCCCGCCGGGTCGAGCACCCACCGGCGATGATCGGCATAGTAGAAGAGAAGCGCGGCGAGCCCGCAAACGACGCTGCCTGCCGTGAGGTCATACGGCGGCGGCAGGCGCCATGCGCCGAAAACCCCGGCGGCAGAGATGGCCAACGCGAACGGCAGCGCGAGCGGCGCGCTTAGGCCAGGTTCGTTGTGGCGCAGATTCCGATGGATCAACCAACCCGCGAGGCCGAGGAAAATGGCCGCAATAACGAACGCGACGACCGTGATGGCGTGTGGATTTTGCAGCCATTGGCGGATCAAAATATCGGGTGCCGGGAGTCGTTTCATGCGTTTCGATGCGGCCAATGAAACCCCGGCGGCGTGGGGTCGCGAGAACGGGCACCTACCGAAAATTCGGTAGATGCGGGAGGCCCGGTGCGCGGCCGTTTTTGGCCGATCTCTGAACCTCACAATAGCGGGAGGGTATTGCGTCTGTGGCCAAAAAAGAACCGGGGACTCATGCGAACCCTACCCGCTTGTCGTAGCCAATGACGTCCGAAAAACGCGCCGAAAACGCACGAGCGACTACACCGATTACGGTAGGCTGCCTACACCAGACTCGGGAGGCGCGGGACGTTGATGGTGTGATCGAGTTTGGCCGTGATGGTGGCATGATCACGGTCGGAATCATTCGCAACGGAGCCAACTACCTTTCGCATCACCTGCGAAAGAACGACTATTGGGCGGAGGGTGAGAAGGCGGTGCTGGGTGAATGGATCGGCGAAGGTGCGAAGGCACTTGGTTTGTCGGGCGAAGTTACTAACGAACCATTTGAGGCGCTTCGCTGCAATCGACGTCCGCGTTCCGGCGAATTGCTAACCTCACTGGATGCCAAACGAAAGGTGGCCTTCGTCGATGTTCAGTTGTCCGCGCCGAAAGACGTGAGTGTGTTGGCGATGGTGGGTGGTGATGAGCGAGTCCGCGAGGCATTCGTGGCTTCGGTCAAAGTCGCGCTCGCGGAGATGGAACGTTTTTCCGCCGTGCGCGAACGACGTGGCGAAGCAAAAATGACTGAGGCGTACCGCTTGACGCGAAATTTCGCAGGTGGGTTGTTCATCCACGACGCCAGCCGCGATCTCGACCCGCAGTTGCATGCCCATGCCGTGCTCGCGAACGTGACCTGGGATTCTGAACGCAACGCATGGTTCGCGTTGCAACCAGCCGAAATGCTCCGCGCGTCGCCGTATCTGCGGCAGGTGCTCTATCGTGAATTGGCGGGCCGGTTGCGATCGCTCGGTTACGAGCCTTATGAAATGAACTCGAAAGGATTCTCTGTTCGCGGGGTCGAACATCTGCGCGCACGATTCTCCAAGCGCGCCAACCATGTCCAGAAACTCGCCGAGGAATTCGCGGCGGAGAAAGGCCGCAAGCCGACCAAACGTGAAACCGAAATTCTCGTCCGCGAATCGCGTGAGGATAAGTTGACGGACGTCAGCACAGCGGAGGTGCGCACGCGTCAACGTGCAGAGCTGAATCCCGACGAAATGCGCAAGCTGGATAACCTTGTTCGCAACGCGCGCACGCAGGTCCCACGTGAGCAGTGGTCGCACGGTCAGGTGCAGACGGTGTTGGAGGCGGCGCTGCGGCACGTCTACGAGCGAGCCAGCGTAGCGCGCGAAGGAGTCGTGTTAAGCGCCGCGCTCGAACTGCATCCCGATTTCTACCGCTGGCGCGAATTGCGTCAGGCGTTGGACACGCACCCCGACGTGATTCGCAAAGAAGGCGAAATGACGCTGCGCATGATCCGCCGCGAAGAAAACGCCACGGTGCAACGCGTGATCACGGGCCGCAACCAACGCTTTGTTCTGGGCAATGCCGCGCATCTGCCGACAACGTTGACGACGGGGCAGCGCAACGCGGCACAGACAATCCTGGGCAGCCATGATTTCATGAGCGTGCTGATCGGCGATGCCGGCACGGGCAAGACGACCGTGCTCACCGCCATCGAAGGCGCACACGTCGCTGCCGGTGGACAACGGTTCGTTCCGCTGGCACCAACCACGCGTGCGCGGGATGCGATGGTCGAAAGCGGCTTTGTCGGCGCCGATACCGTGCAACGGTTCCTGGTCAGCGAAGCGATGCAGGCACAGGCGTCGGGTCGCGTCGTGCTCGTCGACGAGGCGGGCTTGTTGTCCACGCACCAACTCGACCAGCTTACGAAAATCGCATACGACGTTCGCGCCCGCGTGCTCCTGGTGGGCGACACGAAACAGCACTACAGCGTCGAACGTGGCGATGCGCTGCGCAACGTCATCGACCATTCCGGCACGCCCGTCGTCCGGCTCGCGGAAGTGCTCCGCCAGCGCAATGAAGCCGACCGGCGCTTCAGCCGGTTGCTTGCGTCGGGCGAAATCGCCGAGGCCTTCGCGTTCGCTGATCGGCGTGGGCTCATTCGTGAGGCAGACGATGATGACACGCTGTTCGCGCGCGCGGCCGAGCACTACGTCGACAATCGGGTGAAAGGCGTCGAGACGCTGGTCGTGATTCCATTCTGGGATGAAATCGAACGGTTCAACACGCACGTTCGCCCAGCGCTCCGGCAAGCTGGTTTGCTCGGCGCGACTGAAGTCAAACGCGATGCGGTGAAGCCGCTCACTTGGACGGCGGAGCAAAAGGTTCATTGGGACCAATACAAAATCGGCGACCGGCTGCTCTTCGCGCGCGATACCCATTTCTTCAAACGAGGTGTCGCCGCTGAAGTCATCGCGATCCTTCCGAACGGTGTGCGGGTGCGCGGACCGAAAGGACGCGAAGCGAAAATCACGCGCCGGCAACGCGCCACCTTTGACGTGGGTCGCGTGCAAACGCTGTCGGTGGCTGCTGGCGACCGGTTGTTGATTCGCGGACGCGATGACGATGCGGGTTTTTCGAACGGCGATTTCACGGAGGTGGCGCACGTCGATCCGACTGCGAACAAGATTGTGCTCACCGACGGGCGCGAGCTGCCGCCGGACTTCGCCGCATGGACCTACGGCCATGCGCTCACCTCGTATCGTTCGCAAGGAAGCACGTCGGAGGAATCGCTGCTCGTGCTCGGCGAAGTCGCGACGCAGGCGCTGGCGCGGCGGCAGTTCTACGTTGGCAACACGCGCTTTCGCGGGGCGCATGCCATTTACCTCTCGAACAAGGATGAAATCCTGCGGCGTATTGCATTGCCGGATACCGACCGCGAACTTGCGACGGAATTCATGGAGCGGCACGGCCTCGCCGAAAACGAGCATCTCGTCCCTCGCCCGGTGCGCAAACTCGGTGCTCACCTGCGGAACGCCTGGCTCGCGGCGGCGGAGAAACTGCGGCGCACCGAAACTCATAGTGAAAGGCAAAGAATATGACAACACCACCGATAGTCAGGAAACCTAAGCTGTACTTTGACGCCGAGGAAAACCCAAGCCATGTCACGTTTGATGACGGCAAAGATCGTCGGCGCAATATTCCCTGGCTGCACTACGTCGAAGCGAATTGGGATTACGACGAACCTGACGTCATTAGATTGAAAATCGGCGAATGGCTCATCGTGCTTCGCGGTAATAACCTCGCCCCGCTCTACCTCGCGATTGAGAAGCGCACGCTGGCGCGCGTGCGTGCTCAACCGGACTTGGCAGAGGATCGCGAGCGAGAGATGGATACGTTTGTGACTAATCTTAGTTTCACCGAACCACCGGCTGGAGGCATTGAAGCGAAAGGTCGCAAACAAATCGAACTCGACCTCAGTGGGTGACCGGCTTTGCTAAATATTAACGAATTGGCAGCCAAGATGGGGGTATCGACAACCATTCAAAAATCAGCGTGGCCCGCTCGCCGATTTCATCGCGGCGTTGGAGGTTTCCGCTTCAGTTTCAAGTCCACATCGGCATCGCACGGGCCAAGATTAAGCCGCAAGTAAGCGTTAAATAGCGACACGCTGAAGGGCTTCATTAGAAAAGTGACATCCAAGTCCGGCCCGGCGGCGGCTTGTACATTTTCAGCCTTTGCGAAGGCTGACATGAGAAGAATAGGAAACTTCACTTTGCGAGCAGCCAGCAGTTGTAGCAGTTCGTCGCCAGGAAGTGGAATGTGACACCAGTCACTAATCAAAAGATCAGGCGGCACGCGCTTGATTTCCTCCCATGCTTCGAGGGCGTTGGTAAAGTTAAGCACAGAGGCATGGCGGTAGCTCGTAGTTATGACCGTTCCGAGCATTTCGTGAATGGCGATTAGGTCATCCACGAGAATAATTCGGGGGCGAAGATACTCCTGGGTATCTTCGACACGGATACAGGCAGGATTGCAGCCGGGACGAGAGGCTTGTGCCGGGGTGAACGGGCCGAGGTAAGGTTTGAGCTGCTGCTGGAGTTCCATGATTTTATATGGTTTGGGGATGAACGTGATTTTCAAATCGGGAGCCGTAGTACATTGTATCGCGAACCCGGATACATTACCGGAGATGACAAAAATGGGGAACGTCACTTTGTGCTCCGAGAGCAGAGAAAAAAGAGCTGGTCCAGTCGGAGGACCATGATTCCAGTCCGTTGCGAAGAGATCGGGCGGTGAGGCAATGACTTCCTTACAAGCGGCGGAGGCATCAGTGAACTTTGTGATCGTGGCCTTCGGGCAGATCCGGAGGATCGATTCGGCCAGGTGGTCGAGTAGGACAGGTTCGTCGTCGAGCAGGACAACGCGTGGAGGTGGAGAATTGAACATGGCTATACCCCAGTTTCTGCGGGCTAGGCTAACATAGCATAGAGGGTGGGACATTTACTGTCCCATGAGTGGAATTATCACGGGCTGTCGTTTGCTCATTCACGGGCCACCTGATTGTAAAGAATACAACTCCCATTGATACGGTTAACAAAGAACCGTCCGCTGGAAGTAGCGAAGGAAAACAACGCAAGCCAATCGAACTCGATTGCGGAGGTTGATGGTTTGCCCGTTGCTGTCGTTTCTGTAGGCAAACTGGTTCAATCGCCGCGAACCTCTGAGTGCTTTGTTCCAAAACTTCGCCTACCGAATTTTCGGTAGAAGCTCCGCGTTGCGGAGCACTGCGAGGTCATTCCTTTTCACTGCCAGCGAAGCCCTGCCGTCGCCTTGAAGGCGACGGGAAGGCAACGCGGGATTCGGCCCCCTCAAGTGCCGGCACAAAAGCGGAGATAACCATGACGACCTTGATCGGAGTGACGCCCTACGTGGCATTGGTTCTCGGTGTGGCGATGATCGCGAGGGCGCTGCACCTGTATTCGGAAAGCCGTCTGCAGACGGCAGAGAGCAGTCAGCGCAAACTGAGGTTTCTTTATTTTATCACGTTGGCGTTGCCGTCCCTGGCGCACGCAGCGGCGGTCGATCTCAGAACCGCAACGGAATCCGGCAATGCGATCATCATGTACCTGAGCGGCACCTTCGCCGCGGTGGGAATTGTGGCAGCCGGTGTCGCCATGATGATGGGCCGTCAGTCCATCGCCAAGTGGGCGTTTGCCGGTGCGATGGTGAGCGGCCTCGCCTTTGCCATCGTGAAAACGATGTGGGGCAACATGGGCCTCGAAGCCTCGGGTGTCAGCTCGTTCTCCCCCTGATCGCCGAAACAATTCCCAGCGACCATGAATTCGATTCACCTCAACGAGCACGACGCCAACCAGGGCGCGCAGTCGTCCGGCGAATTTCTCGGCATGACAGGAAACTCCGGCTGGTACCTGCTCGGGTCCGGCGGCGCGACCATCATGATGGTGATCTTCCTCTGGGGAATTCTTGGGGTGTCACTGCTCCTCTGCCTGTTTATCGGAATTATCCTATGTCTCGGTTCGGTCGTCTATGTCTTCACGCTGAAGAACAATAAACCGGAGCACTACGACACGGACTTCTTTGAATCTGCCCTGGTCGAAGCCGGCGTACTGCAATTCTGCTTCGGCCCGCGTGCCCAGCGTCTGGCGAATCCGTTCACGGCCGGTGCGATCGAAGGGGAGTCCGCGTCGGCCGTTTCGCGGAGAGAGAAATCCAGCACACGCGGATCGGTCGCAGGCCATCGCGGTCGTAGCAGCGCAGAGCGTCCGCAGGCGGCGGCACCGAACACGTCCGAGGAAAACCAGCAGACAAAAGCCGATCGCACAAAACCGGAGCCGGTAGTCACGCAGCGCGATTTCGACCAACTTCAAGAAAAACTGACGACTACGGAAGAGATGCTCGAAGACGCGCTCGCGGAGGCATCGGAACCCTGACCATGAGAATCGAACCAACAGACGGATACTTTGGCGAGGACATGATTATCTTCGAAGGGCTGCATCGCGGCGGGTTCGTCTCGCGTGGCTTTGAAATCACCGCGCCCGATTTGGAGCAGGCCGATCCGGTGCATCACAACGCCCTCGAATCCGATCTCGTCGCGCTGCTCTCGGTCCTGAAACCAGACTGGCGGATGCAAGTGCAGTGGACGAACGATTCCGATTTTAGGAAACCGCTTAATCGTTACCGGGAGGATACGGTTAAGCATTCCACCAACGAGTGGAGCACGCGTCAGCGAAACGAACGCTTCGTGCGCTACTCGCGGTTGGTCGATGAGGGCGTGCTGCGCCGTGAGCGGCTGCGGTTGTATTTCACAATGCCGGTCGATGCCGAGGCCGTTGGTCAGAAGTCTGGGCGCCTCACGAAGGAAGCGCTGCTCAATGCCTACGGCGAACAGTTCAAACAAACCGGGCAATTTCTCCAGGCACTCTTCGGTGGCAGCGGTGGACAGGTTCGGCCGATGACTGACGCCGATCACTTTCTCCACTATCTGGAATTTCTGAATCCCTCACTGCCAGAACAGCGGGTCGCCGATCCGCTGGAGTTTTTCGATCCCGAAAAATCCATTCAGGAAAACTGCTGGCACGGTGAAGGACGTCCCCTCGAAAAGCCCGATGCCGGTTTCTACCTCGATGGTTACTACCACGGGATGCTCGTCCTGAAGTCGCTGCCAAAACGCACGCGTCCGAGTATCGCGTATATTCTGACCAAGCTCGGGTTTCGCGAGTATGCGATCACGGTCAACGTCGAGGCGCTGGACGTGGACGAACTGATCGAGAAAGAGCAGAAGGAGCTGAACCGCGTCGAGGGCGACTACGAGAGCCTGAAGAAGGTAAAGCTCCTCGCGGCGATGCGCACGAAGGCGGCGAAGATCGCGCGCTACTCCAACGGCGACAGTTCGCCTTACCGTATCCAATACTTGATACGGGCGTGGGACCGGAGCCGGGAAGATTTGCGCGCGAAACTCACCGCGCTGAAAGCCGCGGTCGGCAGCATGGAGCGCGCACAAGCCTACGAACCTGCGCTCGAACCCTCGGCGCGAAATTTCTTCTACGGCACCTGGCCGGGCTGGTCGTTCAGCAACTACAACGCACTCTGGCACCACTTCGACGACGCGCTCGTCGCGAACATCCTCCCCTTCTCTTCGACGCCGGTCGGACATTTGGAAAACGCCGAGTTCATCTACGAGGGTCCGAATGGAAACCTTGTTGGTGGCCGGACGTTCGTCGGTGAAGGCAACAGTCAGACACCGCAAAACGCGGTGGTCATCGGCACGACCGGTTCGGGCAAAAGCGTCAACGTGATCGACATTCTGACGCAGACCGAACCGTTCTATAGCTACACGATGATCGTGGAGGAAGGTGAGTCCTACACGACCTACGCCAAGACCGTCGATCCTACGACCGAGACAATCATCGTGCAGGCGAACGGAAAGCTGACGATGAACTACCTGGATACGCGCGGCCTGCCGTTGTCCGGGTTGCATCTGAGTGCCGCGGCGGCGCTGCCGATGCTCATGGTGGGTCAGTCGAAAGACGAAGATCGAACCAAACTTCGGCAGGCGCTGCTCTCGAACGCGATTGGCCGTCTCTACGAAGATTTCTCACGGTGGTATTTGAACAAACATCCGGACGAACGCGGTCTGCTCGCGCGACGCGCATTTGCGCTGGATGTGTATCGGCGCGAGCGCATGGGACCGCAGGCGACGGAACTCGACGCGTTTCTCGAGTTCGCAGAATTCGAACAAGGGCACGCCGATGAAGCCGCGTCGTTCATCGCACACGCGGATGAAAGTGAGATCATTCGTTTCGCGAAGGACAGCGCCGGCGCGCAGCAAGTCCGCGATTTGATTTTTTCGCGCTTCACACCGGCGGAGCAACCGCAACACGGGCATTTGCAGGAACTGCTCTCGGCGGAAGCGTCCGGCCCGCACGCGGAAGAAATGCGTTACCTCGCGACGCTTTTGGAGCCATGGTCGGCGGGCGGCAGCTACGGTGAACTTTTCGACGGTGTCTCGAACGTAAATCTCACCGGGAAGATCGCCCATTTCGAGTTGGGCTACATCCCGGAATCCGCCGAGGAACTGAAGGCCGCCGCCGCCTTCCTCATCGCGAACTACACCCGGTCGCACATGATGCGGTTGCCGCGTGCGCTGCGGAAACGAAACATTTTCGAAGAGGTCGCGCGCTTCTCGCTCGTGCCGTCCGGCAAGAAGGTGTTGCGCGAGTCCTACCAACAGCTCCGCAAATACAACGTCTGGAACGTCGCGACCGTTCAGAACTACGAGCAGTTCAAGTCGTCGGATATTCGAGGCGCGGTGCTCGGAAACAGCCGGATGCTTTTTCTCATGCGCCAGAGCGACCGCTCGGACATTGAGGATCTCAGCCAGGATTTTCCGATTCCTGAAGCGGTGAAGGATTCAGTGATGAGTCATCCCGAACCGGAAAAACTCATCGGGAAGAAATTCTCGCAGTTCACCTACTACCACACCGATGAACGCCGTCCGTTGATTGTAACGATGCGCAATGTCGCGTCGCGCGAAATGCTCTACTGCGCGTCGAGTTCCGGCGCGCACTTTGATCAACGCCAGAAAGCCCTGAGAGGTCACGCCAACATCGTGGAGGCCATCATTGCCAACGCCTAAAACCATGAAAACGAACCAAGAAATCCAAGTTGAGGCCCGGCAAGTGCTGGCGCTCGGTCGTCAGTATCAGGATGAACAACGGATCGTCAGCGCGAGCACGCACGCGGCGGCGGAGCCGCGCGTGTTGGTGAATCTCCCTGCGAGCTTTGCTGCTCCCGGACACGCGAGGCATGTCGAAGCGACGATTGCCGGTGGCGCATTGATATTCCGGCTCATGGAGCGTGAGACCGACCGTCCCGATGCCGAGCGCGATGACGAGGCCTCCGTCGTCGCCTCCAGCGCGTCGGCCTACGATGTATTGAGAACTGGATACGAACTGGCCGAGGAAGAGCGGCTCGCGGCTGCGCTCGAACGCTACGCGGAGCGGAGTGAGGACCGCACCGATCCCGCCGATGGTGA
>Ga0302321_100002797_pt1 | contig 15003 bp, 11 predicted proteins | sample Fen_T0_1_FD_202505 | JGI IMG/M metagenome (GOLD analysis project Ga0302321, IMG submission 202505) | Peat permafrost microbial communities from Stordalen Mire near Abisko, Sweden - Fen_T0_1 | ecosystem: Environmental > Terrestrial > Soil > Wetlands > Permafrost | place: Sweden: Abisko...
TGGTGGCGTTGACGACGTCGATTTCCATGCCGATCAAACCGCGAGTGGTAATCGTCGCCTCGATCATGGTCGAGTGCGGGAGTTTTTCCATGTTCGTCATCAGGCCTTTGCGGTTGGCCAGATTTTGCATGATCGGTCCGACGCATTCGTCGGGGATTTCGATCCAGACGGTTTCGAATGGTTCGCAACGCTGACCGTCGACGGTTTTTTCAATGACGGTCGGGCGAGAAACGAGGAGTTCGAAGCCTTCGCGACGCATTGTTTCAACGAGGACGGCGACTTGCATGGCGCCGCGAGCCTTGACGTTGAAGACGCCGGCTTTGTCGGTGTCGTCGATGTAGATGGAGACGTTGGTCTTCAGTTCGCGCATCAGACGTTCGCGCAGCTGGCGGGACGTGACGAGCTTGCCTTCCTGACCGACGAGCGGGCCGTCGTTGACACAGAACTGCATTTCAAGCGTCGGCGGATCGATCTGGGTAAAGGGCAACGCGTGGGCATCTTCGTTGGCGGCGATGGTGTCGCCGATGTCGATGTCCTCGAACCCAGCGAGACCGACAATGTGGCCGGCGTCAGCGAATTCGGCGGGAATGGTGCCGAGACCAGAGTATTCGAAAACCTGTGTAATTTTTGCGCGGATACGTTTGCCATCAGAGTGGCGGATAACGAAAACCGGGTCGCCGAGCTTGGCTTTGCCGCCGAGGACCTTGCCGATCGCGATACGTCCGACGTAATCGCTCCAATCGATGTTGGAGACGAGCATATGGAACGGCTGGTTCGGGCGGGCAAATGGCGGCGGGATGTGATCAAGGATCACCTCGAAGAGCGGGGCCATGTTTGCTTTTTCTTCGCCGAGTTTGCGCATCATATAACCGTCGCGACCTGAGCCGTAAACAACGGGAGCGTCGAACTGTTCCTCGGTGGCGTTGAGCTCCATGAGGAGTTCCAAAACCTTTTCGTACATCTTGGCTGGTTCGGCATTTTCGCGGTCGATCTTGTTGATCACGATCACGACTTTAAGACCGTGAGCGAGGGCTTTACGGAGTACGAAACGAGTCTGGGCCTGAGGACCGTCATAGGCATCGACCACGAGGAGCACGCCATCGACCATACGAAGGGCGCGTTCAACTTCGCCGCCGAAGTCAGCATGTCCGGGCGTATCAACGATGTTGATGATCTTGTCCTTCCAGTGAACGGACGTGTTTTTGGCTTTGATCGTGATGCCTTTCTCCTTTTCGAGATCCATGGAATCCATGGCGCGTTCAGCGACCTGTTGGTTGGCGCGGAAGACGCCGCCCTCCTTGAGAAGTTGGTCGACGAGCGTGGTTTTGCCGTGGTCAACGTGGGCAATAATTGCGATATTACGGATGTTCTGGTTCATGGCGGAAAAGACATTCAATCTGCGAAAAAGGTTAAAAAGTGCTCTTCGAAATCGCGGTTGGCAAGGCCGAAGGCGCTAATGTGAAAATCGCTCGTCGCCAGAGCGGGGAAACAAATCTGCGCGCGATGGTTATGTAAGTTTTGCGCATCGGCAAAACCGAGCGAAGCTCAGCGTGGAGCTGGGTTGGACGTTCGATTTGTGCGCAATTTCGCGCTGAGAAAGCCGGCCAGTTCAGCGATCACGGTAATCGAGAGATCGCTGTCAAAGAGAAGCTGTTTCGCGCGCTCGATGCGTTTGTTGACGATGTGTTGGTGTGGCGAATGGCCGAGCAGCGCCTTAAAACGTGAATCGAAAAGCGTGCGCGACACCGGCACGGCGCGCAGCACGTCGCTCACATCAATGCCTTCGCACGCGTGTTCATTAATATAGCGGAGCGCGGCGGCGATCTTCGGATCGTTGACTGCAGCGGCGTCCGTCGATTGACGCTCGACGACACGGATCGGCTCCACGTAACGCGTCTGCGAGGCCAGCGCTTCGCCGTGCATCATCCGCGAAAGCATCGCGGCTGCCTCATGGCCAGTCAGGCGCGCGTTGGGCAACACACTGGTGAGCGGCGGATCGCAGAGCTGGCAAAGCACTTCGTCGTCATCGACGCCGATCACCGCCACGTCATCGGGCACGGAAAAACTGCACAACTGGCACGCCTCCAGAACCTGTAGCGCACGGTTATCGTTGCACGCGAAAATACCAACGGGACGGGGCAACTTTTCCAGCCAGCGAACGATACCGCGCAACTCGGAGTCCGAACCGGTGCCCGCACTCCCCTTGCCCGCCGCCGGACCTTTGTAGATACGACACGGCTCCCCAGCTTTCGCCATGAGCTGCCTGAACTCGTCTTCGCGCTGGCGCGCCCACGTGAACCGCTGGTCGCCGATGTAGGCGATGCTGCGCAGGCCTTTGTCTTTTAGATGGGCAACGGCGAGCCGCGTCACTGCGCTGTTGTCGATGCTCACGCGGGGAAACTCCGACTTCGGCCGATCCGCGCTGACATCGATCACCGGAAGTTTCGACCGCTTGAGGGTGGTTGCGGTTTGCGCCGAGTCCACGCGCGCGATGATTCCGTCGCCTTTCCAGTCGGCCAGCCAGCCGGGCAAAGGCGCACGGCGCGCCTGCTCGGTAAAGCGAACCGACCACTTTTCGCCACGCGCCTGAATCCAATCGCGCACGCCGTAAAGCAAGTCGCGCCCGTAACGATTCGAGGTCTCGATCAGCAGCGCAACTTTGAAAACTTTCGGCATGGCGACGCAGTAGGAGCGGCGCCGTATCAGCGCCGCGCAAACACCGGGCGCAACGTCACGCTCAAGTCGTTCTGCACGGCCTGGAGTTTTTTATACGTGGCATTGGCGGTTTTGTTCGGTTCGCAACGCGTCGCTTCATCCACCGCGACGAAACGCCGCGTCAGCTCCTTCAACGCCGTCTTTTTTCCGGCCGCGCGATCCGCGCACCACGCGGCCTGCAGCGCACCACCGAGTGCCGCGCCTTCGTCTTCTTTCATCGCGACCACCGAAACACCAAAAACATCCGCCGCGATCTGGCGCCACACCGCCGTCTTCATGCCGCCACCGGTCACACGAATTTCCTTCGGTTTGATGCCGAGCGTGCGCAGGCGTTGCAGACCGTAGTTCATGCCGAGCGTCGCCCCTTCCATCGCTGCGCGCAGAAAATGCCCTGGGGTAAATGTGGTGCGATTCAAGCCGAACAAGTTGCCAGTGCCATTCGGAACCGACGGCGTGCGCTCGCCTTCGAAATACGGCAACAGAACTAACCCGTCCGCACCCGGAGGCGTTTTGAGAACGTCTTCGTCGTACTGGCGCAAATCGCGCCCGAGCAAGCCACGCATCATCTCGGTGGCTGTGGTGACATTCATCGTGCAGAGCAGCGGCAGCCAGTTGCCCGTCGAATCACAGAACGCCGCGATCTCGCCGTCCGGATCGGTCACCGGTTTGTTGCTGCACGCGTAGATCGTGCCGCTCGTGCCAAAGCTCGCGCTCACGATTCCGGGCTCAACATTGCCCGTGCCGATCGCGCCCATCATGTTGTCGCCGCCGCCCGCGCTCACGAGCACATCGGCGTTCAAACCAAAACGCGCCGCGATCGCCGGACGAACCCGCCCCGCCGCTTCGTGCGCCTCGATCAACGTGGGCAACATCTTTTCCATGCGAGCATCGATCGCCCGAACCGCTTCCTTGCACCAAGTGCGCTTCCGCACATCGAGCAGCGCCGTGCCGGACGCATCGCCGTACTCCATCGTGTAATTGCCAGTCAGATAAAAATTCAAATAATCGTGCGGCAACAAAACGTGCGCAAGGCGCTTGAAATTCTTCGGCTCATGGCGTTTCAGCCAAAGAATCTTCGGCGCGGTGAAACCCGGCAGAAAGCGATTGCCAGTTTTGCGCAGTACGGCTTTTTCGCCACCGAGCTTTTTGGTAAGAATCGCGCATTCTTCCGCCGTCGACGTGTCGTTCCACAATTTCGCCGGACGAATCACAACGCCCTTCGCGTCGAGCGGCACGAAACCGTGTTGCTGGCCCGAGATGCCGATCGCGCACACTTTGGTGCGGTCGACTTGATCGAGCAAACCGTCGAGCACCTTTTCAAGCGCCTCAGTCCAGTCCGACGGATTTTGCTCCGAATGTCCCGCCGGCAAGCCTGCGATCATGCTGTGCGAGGCGCGCGCCGTGGCGAGCGTCTCGCCGGTTTCGCGATCAAGGATGATGCCCTTGGTGCCTTGGGTGCCGCAATCGATGCCAATGTATAGACTCATGTTGGGGAAGTGTTGAAGGCCATGTTTGAACGGGTCCGAAACCGAAGACAACGCGGGTGTTAAAAACCACAAAAGAAATAGCAAAAAATCGATAGTTTGCAAGCCGCTGAAGTGGTATCGTAGGCGCAACTCCTCCCCTATTATGGCAAAACGCGAAACTCATTTCCCGAACATCGGCACCATCGCCTACGAAGGCGCGAATACCGAAAACGCACTGGCCTTCCGCCACTACAATCCCTCCGAGGTGATCGACGGCAAAACGATGAAGGAGCACATGCGCTTCTCCATCGCCTACTGGCATTCCTTCCGCGGCGCCGGCTCCGATCCGTTTGGCCCCGGCACGATTTCCCGCCCTTGGGAAAAAGGTAAAGACGCCGTCGCCATCGCGAAAAAGCGCATGGACGCCGCCTTCGAATTTTTCACCAAGATCGAGTCGCCCTTCTGGTGTTTCCACGACCGCGACATCGCTCCTGAAGGCGCCACACTCGCCGAGTCCAACAAGAATCTCGACCAACTCGTCGCCCACGCCAAGCAGCTCCAAAAAGCGACCGGCGTAAAGCTCCTCTGGGGCACCGCCAACCTCTTTTCAAACCCGCGCTTCATGTGCGGTGCCTCAACCAATCCAGACGCCCACGTTTTCGCTTACGCCGCGGCGCAGGTGAAGCAAGCTCTCGACGCCACGCTCGAACTCGGTGGCGAAAACTACGTTTTCTGGGGCGGCCGCGAAGGCTACGAAACTCTCCTCAACACCAACCTGAAGCGCGAGCAAGAGCACTTGGCGACGTTCATGCACATGGCGGTTGATTACGCGAAGTCCATTGGCTTCAAGGGGCAGTTCCTGATCGAGCCGAAACCAAAGGAACCGACAAAGCACCAATATGATTTCGACGTCGCCAGCGGCATCGCCTTCCTGCGCACCTACGGCCTGGAGAAATATTTCAAGTTCAACATCGAGACGAACCACGCCACACTCGCCGGTCACACGTTCCAGCACGAAATCGAAGTCGCCGCCTCGGCCGGCATGCTCGGTTCAATCGACGCCAACACCGGTGATCTCCTCCTCGGCTGGGATACCGATCAATTCAACACCGACGTGAAAGAGCTCACGCTCGCCATGATGTCCATTCTCCGCGCAGGCGGCCTCGGCACCGGCGGTTTCAACTTCGACGCCAAGCTCCGCCGTCCTTCCATCGACGCTGAAGATCTTTTCCACGCGCACATCGGCGGCATGGATTCCTACGCGCTCGCCTTCAAGATCGCGCGCAAGATTCTCGCTGAAGGAAAATTCGAAAAACACGTCGCCGAACGTTATTCGAGCTTCGATTCCGGTTTCGGCCGCGACATCGAAAAGCGCAAGGTTGGCTTTAAGGAATTGGAGAAACTCGTCCTCACCAAACTCGGTGAGCCAACTCCGAAGAGCGGCAAACAGGAACGTCTGGAAAACCTGCTCAACACGTACCTATTCTAAACCCCAACGAAAAATTAACTGTTCATTTCTTTCGCGCCGGTGCTGCAAAAGCATCGGCGCTTTTTTTTTGCCTCCCGCGCCTTCAACCTTCCCGCAGGGCTCGACCTCGCGTCGATGCCTTACGGATTTTCCAGCTACACGCTTGATCTGGCCTGAGGCGAGCTCAGGCCCTACAAAGTCCAATCCGCATGTGACGTTGGTTTTACTCGTAACGCAGGGCGTCGATCGGATCGAGCTGCGAGGCTTTGAGCGCAGGGTAAAAACCGGAAACGATTCCGACAAACGCGCTGCCTCCGACAGCAATAACGACCCAAACAATAGAGACAAGTGTGGGCCAGCCGTAAACCTGTGAGAGCAGTTGTGAGGTGCCGATGCCGAGAAGGACGCCCAAAGCGCCGCCGACGAGGCTGAGTACAACGGCCTCGGTTAGGAATTGAAGCATGATATCCTGGCCGTGCGCGCCTACCGCAAGGCGGATGCCGATCTCACGGGTACGCTCAGTCACGGAAACGAGCATGATATTCATAATGCCGATGCCGCCGACGATGAGTGAAACCAACGCGATACCGCCAAGCAGCGCGGTCATGGTTTTGCTTTGCGCAGTGAAGACCTCGGCGAGTTCGAGCTGATTGCGGATCGTGTAGTCGGGATCGCGGCCCTGACGGCGTTGCTGAAGAATGTCGGCGATATCGCGTTGGACGCGCTCCATTTGTTCGGGTGTAGGCGCCTGAACGATAATATCGCTAATGCGATCGCGCTTCGAAATGCGCTTCATCGAAGTCGTGTAGGGCACAATAATGAGGTCGTCCTGATCGTTGCCACCGGAGCTAAAACCTTTCGCAATCATCACGCCGACGACGCGGAGAGGGATGTTGCGAGCGCGGATGGCCTGGCCGATCGGATCCATACCGGCAAAAAGCTGGTCAGCGACGGTTTTGCCGATCACGCAAACTTTGGCGGCGTTGCGGACATCGGCGTCGGTGAAAAAATCCCCCTGGTCGAGTTTCCAGGCGCGGATGCTGGGGAAATCGGGTGATTCGCCGAGTACCTGGGTGTTCCAATTGAGGCCGTTGGCCATGACTTGCTGGCGATCGCGAATCTCGGGGCTAACGCCAATGGCGCCGACAACTTCGCGTTTAATGGCATCGGAGTCTTCGATCGTGAGCGAGCTGGCGGAACCCCAACCACCGCGCATGCCACCGGACGTGAGACTGCCGGGAAAAATCGTGATCATGTTCTGACCGAGGCTGGCGATGGAGGACTCGATCTGGGATTTAGCGCCATTGCCCATGGCGACCATGGCGATGACCGCGCCGACACCGATGATCATACCGAGCGCAGCTAGGATCGTGCGGAGCTTGTTCCGGCGCAACGCACGAAAGGCGATGATAGAAGTGGTGAGTGGACGCATGAGGAAGACGCGAAAGAGGGAAAGATAGGAAGACGGAGATGACTCGAAGGCGTAGTTAATTTCCTGATACGAGTTTGGCGTCGGCTTCGGCTTGGTTGAGTTTTTTCACTTCTTCCTCGGCAATGAAACGATCCTTAACGATAATATCGCTGACGAGTTTGCCGTCGCGGAGGATGAGGTTGCGTTTGCAGTAACGGGCGATGTCGAGCTCGTGCGTAACCATCAGAATGGTTATGCCTTGCTCATTGAGCTTTTGGAAAACGCCCATGACTTCGGCCGAGGTTTTACTGTCGAGGTTGCCGGTCGGTTCATCGGCGAGGAGGACTTGCGGGTTGTTGACGAGGCCGCGAGCGATGGCGACGCGTTGTTGCTGGCCGCCGGAGAGCTGGCTGGGAAGATGGTCGGCGCGATTAGCGAGGCCGACGATATCCAGGGCTTTCATGGCGCGCTCACGCATCTTGGAGCCGGAGATGCGTTCCTGACTATAGAGCATGGGGAGTTCAACGTTTTCGAGCGCCGTGGTGCGAGCGAGAAGGTTGAAACCTTGAAAAACGAAACCTAGCTTCTGGTTGCGGAAGTCGGCGCGATCGTTGCGGTCGAGGCCGGAGACGTCGACGCCGTCGAGCAAGTAGCGGCCCTTGGTCGGCCGGTCAAGGCAACCAAGGATGTTCATGAGGGTGGACTTGCCGGAACCACTGGCGCCCATAAGGGCGACGAATTCACCTTTTTGAATATCGATCGTCACACCGCGCACGGCGTGGACTTCGATCTCCGAGCTGTTGCCGTAGATCTTGTGAACTTCTTCGAGTTTAACGACGGGCTGCATGGGTAAGTGTGATCGCCTGCAAGCAGGCTCCTACAGGGAAGAAGATGGTTTTGTTTAACGACGCCCGCCGCCCATGCCTGGGCCGCCGGGGCCGGTCTGGCCACCGAAGGGATTGCGGTTCTGTTGAGGTGCGGCCGAGGCAGCATCTCCCGGTATGTAGATACTGGATACGAGGGTGTCGCCTTCCTTCAGGCCGTCGATGACCTCGGTGCTGGAGCCGTCGGTGATGCCGAACTTGGCAGAGACGGGCTCGACTTTTAGATCAGGCATCGGGTTGGCGAGGCGGTAGACCGTACGGGTGGTCACGGCGGCGTCGCCGCTCGGGCGATTGCGACCTCCAGCAAGGAAGCGTTCGGGAACTTCGATGCCGCGTTCGGCAGCGAGCTTGATAATCTTTTGGCGATCAGCTTCGGACATGGGCTGATCGCGGGAGAAGGTGACGCCGGCGTCTTGCATGAGCTGGCGGAACTGTGCGCGTTTGTCGCCGCCGCCGGAGGCCGAGGCCGGATTCTGAGCGGGTGCGGCAGCGGAACCAGTGGTGTTAGGAGCAGTTGGTGTCGTTGCGGCGGCTTCGGTTTTGGACGGTAGAAATTTTTCCGGAATGCGGGTGCGGAGCACGGCGTTGGCGACTTTCAGCGCACCGGTGCGCTTGGCGATGATGATGGAAACGTTGGCGGTCATGCCTGGCTTTAAGCGCTGACCTTCGTTGCTGACCTCGATGATCGTGCTGTAGACGACGACGGATTGCTGCGTCTTGGGAAGGTTGCGAATTTGAGCGACGCGGCCGGTGAACGTGCGGTTCGGAAAGGCGTCGACTGTGAAGGTCACTTCCTGATCGATGGCGACGGTGCCGACGTCGGCCTCGGCTACGTCGGCGCTGATCTGCATTTTGGAGAGATCGGTGACGAGGGTGAAGAGCGTGGGCGCGTTGAGACTGGCGGCGACCATTTTGCCGATGTCGCATTGACGATCGAGGACAATGCCGTCGATCGGCGCGTAGATAGTGCAACGGTCAAGGTTGACGCGAGCGTCTTCGACGGTGGCTTTGGCGGTAAGCATTTGGGCGTTGGACTGCGCAAGCTGAGCTTCGGACGAATCGAGCTCTTGTTGCGCAACGAGGTTCTTGGAGCGAAGTTCGCGGGTGCGCTCGGCGTTGAGGCGGGCGAGGGAGTTACTCGCGGTGGCGGAGGCGAGGCTGGCTTCGGCCTGACGCAAGCGGGATTCGTACGTCGCAGGATCGATGCGGGCGAGCACGTCACCTTTTTTCACCGGTTGGTTGTAATCGACGTTGAGCACCGTGATCTGTCCGGATATTTGTGAGCTGATGTCGACACTCGTGGGGGCCTGGAGGACGCCGGTGGCGGTTACGCTTTGGATGATGTCGCCCTTGCTCACGGCAACGGTGGCGACTTCGGGTGGTTTGGCGGAGTCTTTAAATTTGTAGAAATATGCAGCCGTCAGAGCGGCGGCCACTACAAGCACGAGAACGATCAGTCCACCAAAGCTGCGTTTTTTAGCCATAAGGTACGTGAGATAGAAATAGGTTTAGGTTCGCGGTGCAACTCCGCGTCGTGGATCGAACAAACAAGCCGACGATGCGAGTGGTTGATACGCGTGAATCAGCTATGACGCCGGCTCGCACGGCAAGGTAACGGGAAATGGAGTGTATATTTGCGCAGGGCGGATTGATTTTTGGGATTGAGCGAGTGGCGCGCAAACGTCTTGCTCGCGGTCAAGGCAATGGATTCTGCCCTCCCTCCAGCGAGGGAAAACCGCCTGACGCGAGTCGGTGCTGATGACTCCTACTGCGAACCAACGCACTAGGAATTCACATGCATCTCAATCTCTGCACAACACCCGGCCGCAGGCAAAACGGCCTGCTGCGATAACATGAAACGCCTACTCGATCTGCGCGAACACGCCGCGGTGTTCTGGCAATTACTGCGCTGGACGCTCCTCGTTGTGCCGGTGGGAATTTTGGCTGGTTCTGCCAGCGCGCTCTTTCTGTGGTCGCTCGATCGCGCAACGACACTGCGCGGGCACCACGGCTGGCTCCTGTTTTGCCTGCCGGTCGCGGGCGTGGCAGTCGGCTGGATCTATCATCGCGTGGGAAAATCAGCCGCCGGTGGCAACAATCTCATCATCGAGCAAATCCACGAACCCGGTGGCGGCGTGCCGCGCCGCATGGCACCGCTCATCCTCATCGGCACGTTGATCACACATCTCTTTGGTGGTTCGGCAGGGCGCGAAGGCACGGCTGTGCAGATGGGCGGCAGCCTCGCGAGCACTTATGGACGGCTGTGCCGGTTCGGCGAAGAGAACATGCGCGTGCTGCTCATGGCCGGTGTGGCGGCGGGCTTTGGTTCGGTTTTCGGCACGCCACTTACGGGCGCAATCTTTGCGATGGAAGTGCTCGTCATCGGGCACATGCGTTACGACGCGCTGATCCCGGTGCTCGTGGCAAGCGTGGTGGCCGATTATACCTGTTCGGCCTGGGGCATCACTCACGCGCATTTTGCCATCACTTTCGACGGATCCGTTGGCGGCTACCTGCATCTCGATGGCCGGCTCGTGGCCAAGGTCGTGCTGGCGGCAGCGACCTTTGGCCTGGTGAGCCGGTTGTTTACCGAACTCTCACACCTGCTGCAAAAAGGCTACGAACGGTTTATCCCCATCGCATGGCTGCGCCCGGCGCTCGGCGGCGTGCTCGTCATCGCACTGGTGTACATCGTCGGCACGCGCGATTACTTGGGCCTAAGCGTGAGTTCGCCCGATCCGGGTGCGGTGACGTTGCTCTCAGCGTTTCAAGCGGGCGGCGCGACGCCGTGGAGCTGGTGGTGGAAAGTCTTGTTCACCGCCGTGACACTCGGCGCCGGTTTCAAGGGCGGCGAAGTCACGCCGCTGTTCTTCATCGGTGCGGCGCTGGGCAATACCCTCGCGGTGCTTCTCGGCGCACCCGTGGACCTATTCGCTGGGTTGGGTTTCATCGCGGTCTTCGCCGCCGCCGCCAACACGCCGCTAGCCTGCACGATCATGGGCATCGAACTTTTCGGCGGGCACAATACCGTGTATTTCGCGCTCGCCTGTTTCGTCGCGTATTTCTTCAGCGGACACTCGGGCATTTATCTTTCACAACGGGTCGGCGTGTCCAAACGTGGTGGGCCGGACGTGGCGCCCGCCCCCTCGCTGCGCGCAACCCGCGAACGCGAACAGCGCGCCAAAGACTGACGTTGAAGACTTGCCGCCTGGGTAAATTGCGCTGGAAATGACGGGTATGGATTCGCTGCCCGGCCTCCTTGGACTCGCCCTCGTGGTGTTCGTATCAACGAACTTCGACGACGTCTTCTTGCTGCTGGGCTTTTTTGCCGATCGCACGCTGCGGCCACGAACCATTTTTCTGGGGCAATTAACAGGAATCGGAGCGCTCTTCGCATTCGGTGTTGCGGGTGCGCTTGCGGCCCTGGTGATCCCGCGGGCCTACGTCGGGCTGCTCGGACTGGCGCCGGTGATCATTGGTGTGGTTAAGTTGGTTCAAGCCTGGCGACACGATGACCGGCGCGACAGCGTCGGACCGCAAAAAGTCGCGTCGACACGCGGCTTTCTTTCCGTGGCGGCGGTGACGATTGCCAATGGCGGCGACAATATTGGGGTATACACGCCGTTATTCTCAACGAGCACGAACGCCGAGATTGTTGTGTATGGCGTGGTGTTCGGCCTCATGACCTGCGTGTGGTGTTTGGTCGCCCGCTGGCTGGTGAATCATTGGGCGTTGGGCGTACCGATCCGGGCCTTTGGTCCAAAGATTTTCCCCTTCGTCCTGATCGCACTTGGCGGCTGGATTCTCTACCGCACGGGATCGTTCGAACTGCTCAAGGGCTAGCTCGGAATAGCGGCGCTTGAGCCGAGATAAGTCGGGCTCAAGCGGGAGCTACACAAACTTACGCTGGCCTCAGAACGTGTGAACAAAAAACCCTGAGCGCAGCTTCGGCTCGAACCAGGTGCTTTTCGGCGGCATGATCTGGCCCGCGTCCGCAATTTCCATCAGCTGAGCGACCGTTGTAGGATACATCGAAAACGCCACGCCACCATCACTATCGACGCGCTTCGTCAACTCGCCCGTGCCACGGATGCCGCCAACGAAATCGACACGCTTGCTCGTGCGCGGATCGTCGATGCCGAGCAGCGGCGCGAGAAGTTTATCCTGCAACACGCTCACATCGAGACGCGATACCGGGTCGGCATTTGCATCGGCGCGGCATTTCAGGCCGTACCATTTTCCACCCAAGTACATGCTAACATCGCCCACCGCAGTCGGCGTCGACGAAGCATTTTCGGCGAGGCCGAACTTCGCCTTCACCAGAGCGAGAAACTCGTCAGGCGTATGACCGTTGAGATTAAAAACGATCCGGTTGTAAGGGAGAATCTTCAACTCGCTCGCGGGAAACAACACGCACAGGAACCAGTTGTAATCTTCCGCGCCGGTGTGCTGGGGATTGCGCTCGCGGCGCAGACGAGCAACGCGGGCGGCGCTGGCCGCACGGTGATGTCCGTCAGCGATGTACGTAACCGGAACCTTGCCAAAGGCCTTAATCCACTCCGCGCCGCCGGCAACGCACCAGACCGTGTGCTGGATGCCATCAGGCGCGGTGAAATCGTGCAGCGGCTTTTCCTGCGTCTTGGCGTTCACGAGCGCAGTCACGGCCGCTTCGTCGCGATAGGTGAGAAACACCGGGCCAGTGTTGGCGCCGAGCGTATCGATCAGGCGCGTACGGTCGTCTTCTTTATCCTTGCGGGTTTTTTCGTGCTTCTTGATCAGTTCGGCATCGTAGTCTTCGACGTTGCAAACCGCGACGAGGCCGCGCTGGCGGTGGTTGCCCATTTGCTGCTGGTAAACGTACAGGCTCGGGCCAGCTTCGCGGCCGAGCACGCCGTCGCGTTGGAGCTTGAGAAAGTTTTCGTTGGCCTTCGCGTAGACCTCGGCGCTGTACGGATCGGTTTTGGCGGGCAGGTCGATCTCGGCACGGTCGACGTGCAGAAGGCTGCGAGGTTTGCCAGCGGCGAGTGCAGCGGCCTCGGCGGTGTTGACCACGTCGTACGGCACGGCGGCCACTTCAGACGCGAGAGCGGGTTGAGGAACGAGACCTTGAAAAGCGCGGATTCGCATAAAGCGGAAATGCAGGCGGCCGGGGCGCGCGGCGTCAAGCTGGTCAGCATACCATGCGGCGGGTGATGCGAATATTTCCTGCCTCCAGCACAAGATCGGTATTGAACCACAGCGATACGCCTACCTAGGTGTTTTCCGAGCAATCGCGCTCCACGGCATGAAATTACCCACGATTCACGGCAACGCCCTTCGTCACCTCGTCGTTTTCACGCTCGTGAGCAGCCTGTATCACCACGGTCTCGCCGCGGAAACACCGCCACCACCGGTCCCAGCAGCGCCGGGCAGTGAACCTGTTATTGTTCTCGATAAACTGGCCGTGAAAGCCGTGCGAGAACGGATCGATATCTACCAGGCCAAGGCCGACGACATCTTCGATAACCTGCGTGCGGAAAAAAAGATCCGGTACGCTACCGTGATTTTAAAATCCTACGACACTTCGAAGTTTGACCTAATCGAAACACTCCTTGCAAAGAAGACATACCGCGAAACCACCGCCAAGGGACACACGTTCTTTTGTAACTACGCCGCGATCAACACCGACATCCCGGTTTACTTCGAAATGGTGGATGAACTTCGCACGGTGAGGACAAACAGTGGCACGATGGCTGGTTCGATTTACCTTTTTAAGAAAAAGAAAATCCAAGTCCGGCAAGGCGGCGACAAAACGAAAATCTTTCACTCCGCCGGTGCCGCACTCAGCGGTTTCATCGCTCCCGAAAACCTGGCCACCATCAAAGAAATCGGGAAAAAGAAAAAAGACAGCGAGTTCGTCAACGAGGTGAATTTCGAAGTGCGCCTGCAGGATCTGAATCGTTACTACGCCATGTTGGGAGAAGGTCGGCCGATCATGAATCCACTCGATGCCGCCTGCGCCATCATTGCCATGGGCGAAAAACTGGAAAAACCGGTGCTGGAGAAAATCCTAGATCGAAACCATATCGCCTATAAACCCAAGGATTTGGATAAAGTTCTCGCCACACCGGCTTACATAAAGGACGGCGGCAGTACCGATGACACCGAGTCAAATATAACCACCTTCAAAGTGGCAAAACGGCTGGTGCTGGGGCTAACGGGAACCTCAACCGATGACACGTTAACCACCTATGAAATGAGAGAAAAAGGACTACGCTACCTCACAGGCCAAGACTACGAAGATTACCTTGAACGCATCCTGATCGAAGCGCCCGGCCACATCTGAGTTTCTGAATTTTTCGCGTGTTCGTCACTCTTGGCTTGGCCCAGCTCGCGTATTTCTTCCGCAAAAAAAGCCCTCCGGGTCAGGGAGGGCTTCGAAAGTGCAGGTGTTGGTCAGCGGGCGCTTGCGCTCACTTGGCGGATTTGCCGCGCTTGAATTTGTTGGTGAACTTCTCGACGCGTCCAGCGGTGTCAACGAGGCGCTTCTCGCCGGTGAAGGCGGGATGCGAGTCCATCGTGACGTCGCGCAACACAACGAAAAATTCGACCCCGTCGATCTGTTCCTTGCGGGCGGACTTCATTGTGGACTTGGTGAGGAAACGTTTGCCGGTCGCTACATCGAGGAAGCAAACGTTATTGAGAGAGGGATGGCCTTCGGCTTTCACGGCGAAAATAGGGGGGTTGATGGGTTAGCCCTGACGCGCTTTGTAGCGGGGCTCGACCTTGTTGATCACGTAGATTTTCCCACGGCGACGGACAACCTGACATGCAGGATGACGCTTCTTCGCGGATTTGATGGAGGAGACGACTTTCATAAAGTTGACCAAAACACCGGGCGGCGGCGGCGCTGTCAAGATCCTATCTTTAAATTCACAAACGCCACCTCGGCGCCAAGTAATAGCAGCCGTTTTAAGACACTCAGTTCAGACTCGGATCATCCGGTTCGTCGACGAGCAATTTCCAGTCGTGATTCATCTCGGTCAAGATCTTGCGCCAGAGCGTTTCGTCGGCCTTTTC
>Ga0302321_100002803_pt1 | contig 14970 bp, 16 predicted proteins | sample Fen_T0_1_FD_202505 | JGI IMG/M metagenome (GOLD analysis project Ga0302321, IMG submission 202505) | Peat permafrost microbial communities from Stordalen Mire near Abisko, Sweden - Fen_T0_1 | ecosystem: Environmental > Terrestrial > Soil > Wetlands > Permafrost | place: Sweden: Abisko...
CCATTGGTTCCAAAGGTTAGCGTCCCCGTAGAGGCTGTATCGACTCCATCCATGACGCCGTGCCATTCCCAGGATCCGGGTGCAGTATTTCGGAAGTAGAGGTCCATCGTGTGCGAGTTTCCAAGAGAATCGTACACCGTCTGCGTCGAGGAGAAATTCGACTGACTTGCGAATGTCGAATTGGGATCTCCCCAGGCATTAACTGGAACTGTCGCATTGGCGTCCAAATTGGCAGTGAGTGTCGCCGTGGTTGTCGAATGCGGCTGAATGGACGATGTCGGAGCTTGAATCGACGATGTGGTTGCGGAGAACGTACCGTCTGGATTCGCAGCATACCCTTGCACCTTGAGGCCGTTTGGGTTAGCGAGATAACCGTCTTTGTCGAGATTGAATTGGCCGGCACGACTATAGAAATTGCCGTTGACTCCATCGACTGCGCCTTTTACTACGAAGAACCCGTCACCAGAAAGTGCCACGTCCGTAGAAATGCCAGTAGTATTGAGAGAGCCCTGCGTAAACTGTTGTTGTATGTCGCCAATGGCAACACCTGAGCCGGGCAATGATGAGGAAGTCCCAGCCAAAATGGAGTGGCCGAGCACATCTTCGAATATGGCGCGCTGAGCTTTGAAGCCCACCTTGTTTACGTTGGCAATATTGTCACCGACTACGCCGAGGGCTTGTTGCTCTGCGAGCAGGCCGGAGACGCCTGAGTTCATCGCTCTGAGATCCATGTATTCCTCCTAATTTATCCTGATGTTGTGTGTGTTGTGTGTTACGGGTTGGTGGGTGGAGATTCAACCCGTAGGAGTTCTGAAGCAGGTGCCGAGACACCGTTCTGTAGAGTGAGGACCGGGTAACCTTGGTCAAACGACACGCTTTTCACGGTTCCACTTATGTCCTGCGATACTGAAACTGGACCGCCACTGGCACCTGTCGCCGAAACGGTGATGGTATAGTTACCTGCTGGTTGCACGTTCCCTGCCGAATTGCGGCCGTCCCAAATAAATTGTACGAGACCTGCGGCCTTTGCCCCCAAGTCGACCACACGGACCGTGTTTCCACTGGTGTCTTGAATGGTAGCCTTCGTTGATGCGCTAGGGCCGTTCAGCTGAAAGGTTATCGGCACTCCGGAGCCACTGCTATTGAGTGCGGCGATCCGACCCTGGATGGTCGCATTGGTCCCGACTAGCGAGGTTATTTGCGCATTCGACTGACCCTGCAATTGAGTCATAATCTGACTCAAGCTGGTGTTTGTTTGCATGGACTGTTCAAGATTTGAAAACTGAGCAAGTTGGGCTACGAACGCCGAATCATCTTGAGGCTTCAACGGATCTTGATTCTTCAGTTGCTCAACGAGCAACTTCAAGAATTCGTTCTTGCCCAGCGTCTGCGCACTGCCAGTAACGAGACTGGTACTTGAATTCTGGCTGGCATTTACTGAGCTGGCGTTACTTACAGAGTCTACCATTGGGATTCACCCGCGCACATCCAGCCGACGTGTCTTGCGACGTGCCTGCTGCTTGTTGGTCTCGTCGTGGTTTCCATCGGCTTCTTTGAACCCAGTCTTATTGCTGGGTATCATTCGTGATGGAGCAAGATTGATGCCGACACCATCCATGGCTACAAACGTCAAAGATGTTACTGTCTGGCCGATACTCGTGAGCGCCTGCGTCAGGGAGTCCCCATTTCGGGCGATTGCTGCCAAAACGCCGCTATCTTCCGCTCCAATGCGCACGCTCAGGCCGGCTACGGATCGCTCGATTACCAGCGAAAGTTCCCCAAGATCGCCAGCATTGAGGCGAACTTGAATTCGGCTTAGCTCGGATTCATTGCTAGACGCGGAAGGTCCACCCACGGAAAAGCTAGCAATTTCCTTTGCCAGTAAATTGGCTTCAGACTGCCCCGTGTTGGGTGTCAGCGCCTCAACGTCGGTCCGCCAAGCTTCTGGCGTATCCGTGGCGCCCAGAAAAATTGGAGTCGCATTCTGAATTTGCGCTGCATTTAAGGCGACGAGCTCGGCCCACTTTTCGAGGTCTGATTTAGTAATGCTGGTCCTGGTACTCTCGAGCTCACGCAGTGTGGGCGTAAGCTTACTGTTGGGTAGTCCGGTACTATCACAAGACATCGAGACCTCGAGGTTTCATAACGCTTCCCAGCCCACCATCGGCGGCAGATCCACATCGACACTTGGGCACACAAAATTGTAATCGTGACGAATTCTCTAACCGGTATCGCCGCGCCGTGCAGTTAGAAACTTGCGCCGGGCAAGTTCGTCGTTGCTCTTCTGTTCAAATCGCGACTGCTGCCGTAACTCAGTTGTCGCAAGACGCTTGTCCAACAACTCCATACGCTTGACGTTTGAGCGCGCCTCTACCACCTTTTCGTGAGCACTACTCAGGAAAAGTTCGGCACTCTGTAGGTTTGACTGAGCCAGGGCGTTTTGCGAGCTTTTGGACGCCAACCACTGTTCGGCATCAATCCACGACGTTAGGTTGATTGAATTAGTCGCTAGGCCATTTCTGTATTCCTTAGCCTCAGCGAGATGGTTTGCCGTGCTAAGTGCGTGATTCTGGGCGAGCTCACGGCCTTCGTGTGCTTGAACCAGGACACCGGCCTTCTCATGCAAAGTCTGCTCCCTTATCTCGAGCACCATTTTGACTTTCTTGCGCCTGAGGGTCATCGCATAACTCCCGTTTCGGCACTGCGTGCCAATTCTTGCAGACGGTTGTGGACATCGGGTAGAAGCATCCGCTCATCCGTGCGTTGTCGCAGGAATGCGTTGATCTGAGGCAACAGCTTAATAGCTAACTCTACGCGCGGGTCGCTTCCGTGTTGATAGGCTCCTACTTGAATTAGATCTGCCGCCTCCCGATGAACCGCTAGAAGTTCGCGCAACATGCCGGCGCATTTTAGCGCGGGAGCGGGTGCGATCTCGACCGCTAGTCTCGAAAGGCTTTGAAGCACGTCGATTGCCGGAAAATGTCCTTTTTCCGCCATTTCCCTAGACATGACGATGTGGCCATCAAGTATTCCGCGGACCGAATCGGCAATCGGGTCCGTCATGTCGTCCCCTTCGACGAGCACGGTGTAAAGTGCCGTGATTGTACCTGCGGCTCCGGTAGTCCCGGCTCGTTCCAGAAGCCTTGGCAGCGCTGCAAATACGCTAGGGGGATAACCTTTGGTGGCAGGCGGCTCGCCAGCGGCTAGCGCGGCTTCGCGTGTAGCCATTGCGAAACGCGTAACGGAGTCCATTACGAGCAATACATTCTTGCCTTGGTCGCGAAAGTACTCAGCAATTGCAGTCGCTGACTCGGCTCCGCGAGCTCGGAGCAACGGGGGCTGATCACTAGTGGCCGTGACGATAACAGAACGCGAAAGCCCCTCCGCTCCCAAGGAATTGCGGATGAAATCGTTGAGTTCCCTGCCTCGCTCTCCAATCAGACCTACAACATTGATGTCCGCCTGTGAAGATCGACATATCATCCCAAGGAGTGTGCTCTTTCCAACGCCGGCCCCGGAAAATATGCCGATCCTCTGCCCAATTCCCAATGGCATGAACCCATCGATGGCGCGAATTCCGGTTGAGAATGGGCGATCAATGGGCCGCCTGTCAAAGGCGGGCGGGGGTGGACTATGGACGGGGTATTGAAGAACTGTTGAAATGGGCGGGCCACCATCAATGGGTCGACCAAACGCGTCTACGACTCGTCCCAGCAACTCAGGCGAGACAGTTACTGAGGCGCCCCGATGCGTATGCCTCACTGGAGCCCCTTGGCTTACGCCCGACATGGACCCGAGCGGAGTCGTCACGAGTCGTCCAGATCGAAATCCAATGACTTCAATCTCTACGGGTTCGGCATGACTCGTTTCAATCATCAAAGTGTCTCCGACCGCCGCGCGTAGTCCGCCCACTTCCACGATCAAACCAACGACTTCTTGAACCACTCCCCTCGGACTGTGTATTGGGGCGTTGATGCATCGACTAAGCGCGTCGTCCAGATTCAACTAGACCTCCCGCTTGGTTGCCAATGCTTCAAGCAATGTATCCAAGCGACTTTCAATGGATTCATCGACGCTGCCCACCTCGGTTTCAACAACACAACCATAGGCTGGCAATGTCGAATCGAGGTTTGCGTCAATCATGGTTCCTGCGGCCGAGAAGTGCGCGACGAGTTCATCCTTCAATACGGCAAATTCGGAACCTAAATGAACCCGTACCCGGTCACGAACATTGAGAACTTCCAATCCCTCGCGGACGAGGTCGGTGACGATGTCGGGTTGTGTCCGCAATTCTCGAGCGACTACGCGACGGGCCACGAGAATGGCCAATTCAACCGAGCGATGACTCAGCTCTTCAGTCAAACGCTCATGTGCGCTAACCAGGGTCTGTACGGCTTCGAGGATTGCTGTTTGACTTTCTCGCAGGACTTGGTCAGCAACTTGCTTGACTGCTCGTTCGGCCACAAGTGCTTCCAATTCCACCGGAGTCATACTCGGCCTCGATGCCTCGCCGGGCGGCTGCGCAGTGTGCTCTCGACCGACGTCTAGCCTAGCTCTGGTGTTCTCTCCAGAACTCTCGGCTTCATTGATGCGTAGTGAGGCGGAAAGTAGCTCATTGGGAATCGCCGGTGGAGGCGGCAATGTGACTTGAGTAACGGGGCTTGATGGGCGTCGACCCTTGACCAACCAAGAAGGTTGCCGCCGATGACGAGGCGTGACGTCGTCAAAGCGTGCGGGGACTAGCTTGTTTGGACCTGACTGATCAAACCATGCCACTGTTGTCCTCGAGGGATATCACGCCTTCGGCAGCTAACATGAGGGCTTGTTCCACAATCTCGCGCTGTGCAGCCTCGACGTCTGCCAATCGAACGCCGCCAAGAATTTCCAAATCTTCCTTCAGCCGTTCGGCTGCGCGCTTGGACATGCTGGAGAAAATATGATCCCTCAGCTTTTCACTGGCGGTCTTTAACGCCATGACGAGCTTGTCGGACGGAACGGATTCCAGGAGCACCCGCAGTGACTTAGCGTCAAGCAGAATGAGATCCTCAAATCCGTACATTGCTCGACGAATCGATGTTGCTAAATCGGCGTCATCGTCAGCGAGCATTCCAAGGACTGATTCTCCGATGTCCCGATCCATCCTCCGAACGAGGGCAGCGGTCTTTGCAATTCCATCGACGGAAATGAAAGCTTCTGCGCCTGACGTTGGCAATTCAGCGCTCAACGTCGCGGCAACTTCTTCTAGCAGTCCGGCTGGTATTTCGGTCATTTTGCCCAGTCTTTCAATAATATTGGGCCGGACTTCCTCGGGCAGATGCTGTAGGACCTGGACCGCCTTTTCGGTGGGCAGTTGTGAGATAATGGCCGCCACGAGTTGGGGATGTTCCCGTTCAAGTATCGAGCCGAGCGCAGCTACATCCGCGTTTCCCAACTTCTCCAGAGCGGTCTGAGGCGCATCCACGAATATCTCTTGTGTTTTGGCTTCGCCAAGTGCTTTGAGCGCGACGCGCCTCAAGTAGCGTACTCCGCCCTTGGGTACAGCAATCGCCTCGCGTGATTGGTCCAGAAATTCCCGGTATACTGCATCCAGGGAAGTCGCGGGGACCGCGCGCATCATGGTGGCGACCTCCCGAAGCTTGCGCAAGTCGTCCGTGTCCATTTCCGCTATTACGGGAGCGGCCGCGGACTCGTCAAGGGACAGCAACATAAGCACGGCCTTTTCAGGGCCAGTCAACGCCACGCAATTTCACATGCGATTATCGTGCCGCGGTGGCGTTTGTCACCCCAGCGTTGAGCCACTTCCGAATGATGATCGCGGCGGTGGCAGGATCGTCTGAGGCGAATTGCAGAGCTCTAGAGCGCAAAGCCGGACTGTCGAGTTTATGACTGCCCGAGAGTCCTTCCATTGACGCAAAGTTGGCCGCCGGAAGGCCGTTGGCGTCGCTCATGCCAGCGATATGGCCGGAAAGTTCGGCATTGGCGTCGAGACCCTGACCGATGAGCGCAAGGGGCATGGCCTTGGTACCCTTTCGACCGCGTCGCCAAACCAGTACGATTAGGGCGAGAGCGACTATGCCGGCCAGCCCCGCTATCAAATACGGAAGCAGCCGCTTCCAACCGCGCTCGTCGCCGGTACCAATTTCAGTGTCGGCATCCAGATGGGCGAATGACGCGGCGGCAATATGAACGCTGTCACCACGTTCTACACTGAATCCAACGGCCCGCTTAACCAATTCCTCGATCTGTGCAAGTTCCTGGGCCGTACGTGGCGTATTCACCCACTGCTTGCCACGGCGCTCGAGATGGTCATTCACCAGCACGGCCACACTCAATCGGTCGATAGTACCGGGTGGGGTAGTGGTCTTCTGGCTCACTTTGTCGACTTCCCAATTCCGTGTCTGGGAAAGTCGCGATCCGGCACCGTCACCACCTCCGGGCGCCTCGGTGACATCTGCACCCGCCTGACGCGCATCGGGCAAGTTCGTCAGCGCGCCAGGAACACCAGCCACGCCCGCTTGACCTGCGCCAGTAAGCTCCTGAACCTTTTGTTCGCTGCGCAGCGCGGTCTTGCTAGGTTCGTAATGTTCCTCGACTTTTTCGCGAGCTGAAGTGTCAAGTTTAAGATTGACGCGAACATCAGCATTGCCGGGGCCTACGATTCGTTCAATTTGCGCCCGAACGTCGTTTTCCATTTGGCCCGCCAGCGCGTGTGCATGTTCGGACGCGTTATCGGAATCGTCACCGGCACTACCAGTGTCGCCGGTGTTCGGGCGGTGTAGGGTAATTCCATCCGTGCTCACGACAGATACTCTGTCACGGTGTAGGTTGGGTACGGCCGCCGATACTAAGTGTACAATTCCAGCAACTTCACGCGGACTAAACCCGGCCGGATTCCTGAGTTTCAGCACGACCGAAGCCGATGCCTGCTGCTCGCGCGCGACAAAAAGGCGTCGCTCGGGCATCACCAAATGCACGCGCGCCGCCTGAACACCGTCGATAGTCAAAATCGAGCGAACGAGTTCGCCCTCTAAGGCGCGCTTCAGATTCACTTGCTGTTCAAATTCCGTGGCACCAATTTGGGTGTGATCGAACAGCTCGAACCCGACGCCTCCGCCGTGCGGCAACCCGGCAGCGGCTAATTCCAGGCGTAGTGCCGCGACCCGTTCCTCCGGAACTTGAATTGCCGTGCCATTTGCAGCAAGTTGAAACGGGACCTGCATGGCTTTGAGTTTTTCGACGATTCCTGCAGCATCCTGGCTCTCTAGGCCCGTGTACAGATAACCGTAGTGAACCTGCGAGCCGACATAACTGACCAACAATGTTATCGCGAGCGCCAGCGTGGTTAGACCCACCAGAGCAATCCGCTTTGGTGTAGGCAGAGCCGCCCAAAATGCAGCTATTTGCTTAGCTATGGCCCGTAACTTGTCCATCGATCACACTATTTTTCAAATTTGCATGCGCCAAAGTTCGTAAAACGCATCAATAACCTTGTTTCGCACGGTTCCAACCAAATGTAGTTCAATGTCGGCTTTGCTTATTGCAATCATGGTACCGTGAATGTCGTCGCGGGCACCCGCTGCAAACGCCTGCGACATTCCGTCGGCAAAGCGTGCGCTTTCATTGGCGTTTGCTACGAGCCCCTCGAGCACATTGGAGAAATTGCCATCTCGCAGCGGCGGATTGGGCGCAGTAATGCCCCCATCGCGAAGCACCTCACTCTGAATTGGTGGTATCCCAGCTGCGATTGTGGAGCTCATCGGCTACCTCATCGACCTATTTCCAGCGCAGAGCGAGCCATTTGCTTGATGCTATTGATTGACGTAACGCCCGCCTCGTAGGCTCGAGTCGCGGTAATCATGTTGACCATCTCTTCAACGGCATTCACGTTGGGATAGGTGACGTATCCCTGCCCATTTGCGTCTGGGTGGGAGGGGTCATACACCATCGTTCCGGGCCGCTGGTCTTCCTGAATTTTCGAGACGCGAACCAATGAGACTCCGCGCTGCATCGACGGAAGGCCGCGCAATCGGTCCAACCCGACAGCTTCGAACACTGGGTCCAACCGATGAAACGGTCCGCCTTGTGCCGTGCGAGTCGTTCTCGCATTGGCCAGATTGGATGCCGTCGTATTCATCCTAATCCGTTCTGCCGATAGTCCGGATGCCGAGACTTCCAGTGCGCTAAAGACACCAAGCATAATAGTTCTCCTCAGCCTTTGCCGTCATTGGCTGCGTACATTAGACCCTTGATTTGTGATGCAACGATTGTTGAGACGACATCGTATCGAAGGTGATTCGCCGCCAATTTGGTCGCTTCACGATCGAGCGACACTGCATTGCCGTCATTGCCGAACCCGGCGGAAACGTCCTCGAATATTCTTCCAACCTGAGCCTGCGAGCTTTCGCTTGCACCCTTGATGTGTCCCTCTGCGGTACGCTGCATTTCTATGTTGAACACTGCCGCAAATTGTCCGCCGTCGACGCGGGCCAGGTCACTAGGTCGATATCCGGGCGTGTCGACGTGAGCAACGTTGGAGGCCAACACGTTGTGCCGTTCCAAATGATAGTCGAGAGCTTGATGCAGCGTTTGGAGATTACCGAAGAGGTCAATCACGCTCCACGCTGAAGCATGGCGCATGCCACCGCGAATCATCGAGTGATACTGAGCGATTCGACTGGCCAAAGCGCGATCGCTACGGTGTAAGATCGAGTAGGTAACACTAGGATTGCACCGTCGAGGGTGTGACTCATTTGCGATAAAGGATTCGATTTTCACTCCAGCATTTTTGTCGGGCACCGTTCACCGCGACGCGGCCGGCAATTAATTCGTCCTTCGAATTGTGCAAACGGATTCCCGGCTGCCTGCCAGTGGGTACTTTGACACCCCACGAGGGTCTCCTGCGACCCTCCCAAGTACGGCAGTAGGTGGGTATGCGGCGACTGCCCTTTCCTTGCTCTTTTTGCCGTATTGTTCATCGAACCAGGCGCGAGGCCCTGGGTTCGCGTGAACCCACGCGCGAAACGCTAAGCTCTGGAAAATTACGGCAATAGTCTCAGTTCAGAGTCAGATTGGAATCGATTGAAGTCGCTGGCACGTCAGTTGCTCAACGCTCCGCTGCACAACCTCTTGACGCAGCCGCAAGTAACAAATCTTGTCGAATGCGGCGGCCGTACGGGAGGATCGGAGTGATCTATGTCCGTAGGACTCGCACACCCACTTCACGATAACACCGAACCTCTGAATCCAATCGATAGCATGCGCATCAGCGACATGTTTGCCGTGGGCGATAGCGATGAACCAACAACTCAGGTAGTTGAGCGCCGTAGTCAATTTCCGTCGCTTAGTCCGCCGCGCTGTATGCGTGGTGTCGTGGGACGCTCGGAAGGGCTTACTGATGTATATCGCGTCATTGATCGAGTTGCCGATACCAACTGTACGGTCCTAATCACCGGTGAAAGTGGCACGGGGAAAGAATTGGTAGCTCGCGCTGTGCACGACGCGAGTCAGCGATCGGATGCTCCATTCGTGGCGGTCAACTGTGGTGCCATTCCAGAGTCATTGCTCGAAAGCGAGTTGTTCGGTCACGCGAAGGGGGCCTTCACTGGCGCCCATGCCGCAAGACAGGGGCGAATTGGGCTGGCGCAGGGTGGTACACTATTCTTGGATGAGATCGGTGAGCTGCCCCTTGCATTGCAAGTCAAATTGTTGCGCGTACTTCAATCTCGCGAGTACTCACCAGTCGGTGACACGCGAGTACTTCGAGCGGATGTTCGCATTGTCGCAGCCACGAATATTGACCTCGAGCAGGCGGCGCGCACTGGAACATTTCGCGAAGATCTCTATTATCGACTTAACGTAATTCACGTAAGCGTTCCACCTCTGCGCGACCGAGCTGGCGATGTGCCCATCTTGGCCGAGCATTTCCTCAAGCTAGCCCTTCAACGAACGGCCCGACTCAGTGTTCATACCTTTGCTGAGTCAACCATGCAGTTGCTCGAGCAATACAATTGGCCGGGCAATGTCCGGGAGCTAGAAAACACGGTAGAGCGAGCTGTATTACTTGCCCGCGGTGAGCAGATCCAACCCCGCGATTTACCGGCTCGCGTTTGCGGACTGCCCAGCGAACGTAGGCCCGGCACCTCTAAATTACCCGATTTGGGAATCGACCTTCGAACTGCCGTTGAGTCTTTCGAAAACAACCTCATTCGTCAAGCACTGGAACGGACCAAGTGGAACAAGAATCAAGCGGCACGCCTGCTTGGATTGAATCGCACGACTTTAGTCGAAATGCTGAAGCGCAAGCGCATTGAGGCCGCCTGATACCTGGCACGGTGTTTGCTGTGAAGGGCCAAACATCTCGCAATGATTGGCATCACTATGGCGGTCGAACGGATCGCACGTGATCCAACCTGATCACTGGGATACCCCGTGACACACCGCCTATTGTCCGCATTCGCATTTGCACTCTCGACGCTAGCGTATTCTCTATCCGCGCACGCCGAAGGTTGGCTGACTAACGGAGTTTTTGCGTTAGGCACAGGTTTGCAAGGGGGCGATCCGGGTACGGGCACAGTTGCATGGAGTCGCGCGCGCACCCGAGTGATGGCTGGTGTCGACTTGCGCAATGATGAAGCCTTGACGGACGGTTTGGGATTCTATGGCTTTGCAGAAATCGAGCGGCGCGCGACCTTCGGTGGGGAAGCGCGCTATGAGCGATGGTGGACGCCGACGATCGGATTTCACATCAGCCTAATCGGAATCGTCACGCCCGAGACAATGGTTGGGCCGGGCGTCGGGGCACGGTTCGGCTTCCCTTTGGGAAAGAAGGTTACTTTTTTCCTGGAACCGGGCTTCGCCGTATTCCCACTGGGAAGTGACTTGCCGAAAGGCAATGTAATCCTTTGGGGGATACTGAACGGAGGAGTTGGTGTTGCGCTCTAGTCTTGTAAAGTCATGCCTTGTACTTGTCGTGGCGTCGCGTTTGACATCGGGTTGTGCAAGTTCCAGTAGCTGCATGCGTAATTCCGACTGTCTAAAGGGCGCGACCTGCGTTTCTGGTGAGTGCGTAGTACCGACACCGGCTCCCGCTGCTGATGCATCCGCTGATTCCGATGATGCAGGCTCGAACTAGCAGGGCGATTACTCGCGAGACCATGGCTCGCGCGACCGGCGCGCCCCGAAGCTGAACCCAGATGGCTGACAGTGTCATGCCCTCGACACCTCGAGCGACAGTTGCGTGACGAGAATCGAGGGACAAGTCGGTCTTGCCAGATGAGTCATTGAGCCACTGGGTTATTCAATGGACCGGTACCAGACAGGGAATAATTTAGGTCAACTCCACTTTGGCACCTTCGTTGCTTTAGCCACATAACATTATGTTTCGCTCATTGAATATCGCCGCAACCGGAATGTCCGCCCAAGAAACGCAGTTGGAAGGCATTTCGAACAATATAGCCAATTCGAACACGATTGGTTACAAGAAACAACGTGTCGATTTTCAAGACCTGCTCTATCAACAAGTGAGGGCCCCAGGAGCCCCAACTAGCGCCACGACCATGGCTCCGACTGGTCTGCAATTGGGAAGTGGCGTGCGTGTAGTAGGTACCTCCAGATTGTTCATTCAAGGCACGCTAGCCCAAACCAACAATCAATTGGACGTTGCCATAGAAGGCAACGGCTTTTTCGTGGCTCAACAACCCGATGGAACGCTCGCTTACACTAGAGCGGGTGCGTTGCAGACCGATGGCCAAGGGCGATTGGTCACACCGGAGGGGATGCCCATCGAGCCCCCAATCACAATTCCACAAAATTCAACTGCAGTTTCGATTAGCGCAACAGGTACTGTGACGGCACAGATAAGTGGTCAACAGACGCCAGTTGAAGTTGGACAAATCACGTTAGCAAATTTCGTCAATCCAGCTGGATTGCGTTCAATGGGGCACAACCTTTTTGTGGCGACGGTGGCCAGCGGAGAACCGCAAGTGGGCCTTCCGGGTGAAGAAGGCCGTGGAACACTATTGCAGGGCTCAACGGAGCAATCAAACGTAAACATCGTAGACGAAATGATCGGGCTAATCTCTGCGCAGCGTGCTTACGAGATCAATTCAAAGGTAGTTACTACGGCAGACCAAATGCTCCAAGCGGCAACGCAAATGAGGTAGGGATGCTAAGATTTGCCTGGATCGCCGCAATGCTCTGGTTGACGATTTGTGGAATCGCAAGAGCGGAGACTATTCAATGGGTCAATGCGTCTCGCGTCTACTTTCGCGACCTAGTTCCACAAGCTTCAGGCACCTTGGCGTCCCTTGACTTGGGACAGGCCCCGCCACCCGGCGGCTCTCGATTGTTTTCGAAAGATGAATTGCACACGCACGCCTTTCTCGCTCACGAAAGCATCGAAGGCCTCGACATCCCGAGTGACGTTAGAGTTAAGCGCGCAACCCGTCGCCTATCGGAGCTCGACTTGGACGGCTTGATTCGCCCAGCGTTGTCGGCACTCCTTCCGGAAGGCGCATTGTTGAAGACTTTGAGCCTACCGAAAACACTTGCGTTGGTACCTGGGGTTCAAGTGGGCGACATTCAGATGCCGCGCCTGCCCAAGCACGCCGGAATGTCGCGAATATCACCTGTCGTCCAACTGGTCGCAGGAGGCGCGCTGATAATGCGATTGACCGTTTCGGCTGATCTGCAGCTAGATGAGCGCGCATCACGCTACGCCTTGGAACGGGGATCGACAATAAACCTGGTAATCGACACTGGAGCGACGCGGATTTCCGCCGCCGCGACCCTATCGAGCCCCGCCGACATCGGCGACATCGTTCCCTGCCAAGTGGTGAGGACGCATAAAGTCCTCCGGGCGCGGATTACTTCTACTCGAGAAGCGTCAGTGGTGCTGCCGTGAAATCGAGTCGCACACTTGCCGCCTTGTTGCTGATGAGCTCAATCCTCGAAGCCGCCTGTGGACCCGCGCATATTCGCCCCTTTACACCACGCAACCGGAAATACGAAACGGGCGAATACGCAGCGACAAAAAAGGAATCTAGACCTGCCAAAGGGTCTATCTATTCCGAGGCGCAGGCAGGATATCTTGAGGATACGCGCGCCCTGCGTGTCGGGGATGTTGTTCAGATTACAATCAATGAAGCGGCCGACGCGCAAGGTGGCGCAAAGACTGATCTTACAAAAAGCTCAAAGCGCCAAGATCAAGTCGATTCGTTGCTCGGACTCATTCCGGCCATGCAAAAGGCGTATCCAAACATCGACCCGCATACTTTGGTCCAACTCGCTAGCCAAGCCGATTTTAGCGGCGAAGGACAAACGCAGCGGCAAGGCAAGCTCAGCGGAAGCATCGCGGTACGTGTAAAGCAAGAGCTGCCCAATGGCGACTTATATGTTGAAGGCACTAAGGTGGTAATGATCAATAATGAGGAATATCACCTCTACATATCTGGAGTAATCCGCACGGCAGACATTGAAAATGACAACACCGTGTCGTCAAAATTGATCGCCGACGCCCGAGTTGAGTTCACGGGTCGAGGAGACGTAGCCGATCAGGTGGACCGTGGATGGCTCAGCAAGATATTGGATTATATCAACCCATTTTGAACTATGACCAGTCGACTTTCAGCCTTGTTCGCGATAGTGGCAATTGCCCTTGCTACGTTAACGGTCGAAAGGAGCGCGCAGGCGGATCACTTGCGCGACCTATGCGATATCGTTGGGGCACGTGACAATCAGCTGGTTGGATATGGCGTTGTTACGGGGCTGACGGGAACTGGGGACGACATCACTGCGCCGTTCGCTGCGCAATCACTGCGTGCACTGCTGCGACGTTTGGGCGTGCAGATCGACAATGGCCAGTTGCGGCTTCGCAATGTCGCTGCCGTCGTCGTAACGACCAATATTCCCGCGTTTTCACGCAATGGGTCGCGCCTTGACGTGACCGTTTCTGCAATTGGAAATGCCCGGTCCCTGCGCGGCGGCGTGCTTATACAGACTCCAATGCGGGGAGCGGACCGCAAGACCTACGCGGTGGCGCAAGGCCCACTGGTCGTAGGTGGGTATTCGGCGAGCGGCGCGAATGGCAGCTCCATAACCGAGAACACGACCAACACAGCACGCCTACCCGGCGGCGCCCTAGTGGAGCGCGAGATTCCGACAGAATTCGTAACCAAGGGAGAGGTCACACTGTCACTTCGGCGACCGGATTTTTCTACCGCTGACCGAATTGCACAAGCAATTGACAAGTCACTTGGAAAAGGGGCCGCCCGCGCTGTGGACAGTGGGGCCGTAATTGTCAAGGTACCGGGCAAACTCAAGGATAAGCCTGTACAGTTAGTTTCAGAACTCAGCGATCTGGAGGTAGATCCAGCGGTTTCGGCGAGAGTCGTCATCAACGAGCGCACAGGCACCATAGTTGCCGGAGGCGATGTAAGGCTTTCACCGGTCGCAATCGCACAAGGTGGAATTACGATTGCCGTCAAAGAACAACAGGGAGTCGTCCAGCCGAATATGTTCGCGGGTGGCCAAACTGCGCGAGTTGACCAATCGAATGTCGAGACGACCGAAAAGGTCCCTCCATCAATGACCTATGTCGCAGGCGCTGCCACGCTGGCGGAAGTTGCTCAATCTCTTTCGACCTTTGGCGTATCCCCGCGGGAGATGGCCAGCATTTTGCAGGCACTACGAGGCGCCGGAGCCCTGCGTGCCGAGATAATCGTACAATGACGTCACTTCCTCTAATGCCTTCACACGCTTGCTCGTCTTCGATAGCGAGCTGTAATGCGTCGGAAGTGCGAGGGCAGTCCGCGGTTACGTCAGCGACCCCTAACAAGAACGAATCGAAAAAGCTGGGCGACGCCGCGCGCCAGTTCGAAGCCGTGTTTTTGCGCCAGATACTGTCCAGTGTCGAACGCGCCGCAAGTGTGCAGGGCGGCAAGGCGGCGGGATCGAATTTGTACGGTTCAATGC
>Ga0302321_100002806_pt1 | contig 14966 bp, 12 predicted proteins | sample Fen_T0_1_FD_202505 | JGI IMG/M metagenome (GOLD analysis project Ga0302321, IMG submission 202505) | Peat permafrost microbial communities from Stordalen Mire near Abisko, Sweden - Fen_T0_1 | ecosystem: Environmental > Terrestrial > Soil > Wetlands > Permafrost | place: Sweden: Abisko...
GCCGCATATTCGTCGGTCTCGGGCATGAGCAAGACGAACTCGTCCCCGCCGAGGCGCGCCACGGTGTCGACCGATCGCGCCGTAACGCGAGCGGCGCCGGCGAGGGCGATGAGCACGCGGTCGCCGGCCGCGTGCCCTTGGCGGTCGTTGACCGCCTTGAAGTCGTCGATGTCGAAGTAGGCGAGCGAGAGCTGGTGTGCGTAGCGGCGGCTGCGCTCGATCTCACGCGCTGCGACAAGCGTGAAGGCGCGCCGGTTGGCGACGCCCGTGAGCTCGTCGCTGAGCGACTGCTCCCGTAGGCGCGCGACCAGGCGGCGCAGCTCGGCGAGCAGCAGAAGGACGATACAGAAGACCGCCGCGCGCATGCCGGCGTTCCAGAGCGCCACCGGGAGCGAGTAGAAAGTAAAGCCATTGTGAAAGGCCTCGAACGGCCCCACGAGGAAGGTGGCCAGCACGGCCAACAGGCCGTAGCCGGTCGAGGCCGTCGCCCAGGCGACCAGCATCACCGGCAGCAGGTAGAAGACATTGAGGGCGACCTTCGGTCCGGTCGCGGCGTCGAGCCATGCGATGGCGGCGATCAGCGCCAGGCCCAGGAGCAGCACCACGGGGCGCGGCAGACGCTGCAGACGCTCGAGCACCGAACCGGGCACCGCTGGACCTCCGTAGACTGACTTGGCAACACCCATCGCGCCATGTATCGGCAGCAGTTGCCCGCGGCTCAAGGGTGAGGGCGCGCGAGGGGGCGAGTGACACAGGTCGCGCTGAACTCCCACGCTCCCAACGGCCACGTGCGACACTTTCAGGGAACCCTCTGACCAATGTCTCCGGCTGCGCTCGAGGGCACGTGCGCGCGCCGGTCACGAGTGTCACGGAGAACCAGGAGGAACGATGAGCGGCATGACTCTTGACCAGCTGCGCGAGCGCGTGCGCGGCGAGACCATCACTCCGGACGATGAGCAGTACGACGAGGCGCGCAAGGTCTACAACGCCATGATCGATCGGCGGCCGAAGGTGGTGCTGCGTGCGGCCGACGCCGGCGACGTCATGGCCGCTGTCGACTACGCGCGCGAGAACGGACTCGACCTGGCGGTGCGCGGCGGCGGCCACAGCGTGCCCGGCTTCGGCACCTGCGACGACGGCGTCGTCATCGACTTGGGCCGCATGCGCGGCGTGCGCGTCGACGCCGCGAAGCGCACGGCGCGCGCCGAGGGCGGCGCCGCCTGGGGCGACTTCAACCACGCCACCCATGCCGTCGGGCTGGCTACTACCGGCGGCATCATCTCGACGACGGGCATCGGCGGCCTCACGCTGGGCGGCGGCATCGGCCACACGTCGCGCGGCTTCGGGCTCTCGATCGACAGCCTCATCTCCGCCGACGTGGTCACGGCAGACGGCCGCCTCCTGGTGGCCAGCGAGACCGAGAACGAGGACCTCTTCTGGGCGCTGCGCGGCGGCGGCGGGAACTTCGGCGTCGTGACCTCGTTCGAGTACAAGCTGCACCCGCTCGAGCAGGTGTACGGCGGACCCATGTTCTTCGAGCTCAGCGAGGCCGAGTCGATGCTGCAGTTCTATCGCGAGTTCATCGCCTCGGCCCCCGAACAGCTCGGCGCGTTTCCCGCCTTCCAGGTCGCGCCGCCGCTGCCGTTCATCCCGGAGGACCGCCACGGCGACACGCTCTTCCTCATGGTGGCCGCGTGGGCGGGGCCTCTGGACGAAGGCGAGAAGGCGCTGCGGCCCATTCACGACGCGGCGCCGGTGGTGGCCGAGTTCGTCGGGCCGATGCCCTATCCGGCCCTCAACTCGGCGTTTGACGGGCTGGTCCCTCCCGGCCTGCAGCACTACTGGAAGGCCAGCTTCGCCGGCGCACTCACCGATGGCGCGATCGCCGCGCACCTCGAGTACGGACCCAAGATCCCGACCATGAACTGCGCGATGCACATCTATCCCATCGACGGAGCGGTCCACCGCGTGGCCTCGGATGCGACGGCGTTCGCCTATCGCGACGCCAGCTTCGCAACCGTCATCGCCGGCATGTGGCCCGACCCCGCCGACAACGACGCGAACACCGCCTGGGTTCGCGACTATTACGCCGCCCTCGCGCCGGAGTCGGAGATGGGCGCCTACGTCAACTTCCTGTCGGGCGACGACCAGAGCAAGATCCGCGCCAACTACGGCGGCAACTACGACCGCCTGGTCGGCATCAAGAAGAAGTACGACCTCGGCAATCTCTTCCACCTGAACCAGAACATCCGGCCGGAAGGTTAGCTGGCCCGGAGAGCAGAGACATGGAATTCGACAAGGAACGATTTTGGGGCGACGGCGTCCCCGACGAGATCTGGGCGGCCGGCGGCATCTACGTGGACGGGGACGTCGTCGTCGACGGCAACCTCATCACCTCGCGCTGGCCGATGGATCTGCCGGCGTTCATGCGGGAAGTGATGCGGATGAGGAAGCGCGGCAGGCCAGGTAACTGAGGCGGGCGAGAGTACCGTTCGAGATCCGTCCCTCGGGCTGCGGCCCGGGGCGCCGCCGCGTTCACGGTGCCCAAGTTCGATGGGTACGTGCTCCGCCACCACGGCACACTCAGCGGCACCGATCGCTGACCCGGCTTCTACGTCGCGCGACCGGCCCGCTGCTATGCTCCAGCCATGAGCGCCACAGCCCCCGCTGACAGGTTCGTCCTCGCCGTCGACCTCGGTACGTCCGGCGCCAAGGTCGCACTCATCGCGATCGACGGTCGCATGGCCGGCTGGGAGTTCGAGCCCGTCGAGTTGCTGGTGCTGCCGGGCGGCGGTGCGGAGCAGCGGCCGGACGACTGGTGGCGGGCCGTGGTCGCCGCGACGCGGCGACTCCTTGCCCGCCACGACGGTCCGGCCGCCGAGGTCGCCGCCGTCTGCTGCAGCACGCAGAGCGAGGGCACCGTACCGGTCGACGAGACGGGCGCGCCGCTCACGAACTGCCTCATGTGGATGGACATGCGCGGCGCGCCGCATCTGCGCCGCCAGTTCGGCGGGCCACTGAGCATGCAGGGCATCAGCCTGCCGAGGATTCGGCGCTGGGTGAAGCTCACCGGCGGCATGCCCTCGCCGACCGGCAAGGACCCCGCCGCGCACATGCTCTACATCCGTGACGAGCTGCCCGAGGTGTACGAGCGCACGTACAAGTTCCTCAACGTGCCGGACTACCTGAACCTCAAGCTCACCGGGCGCATGGCGGCGAGCTACGACTCGATCATGACCAGCTGGGTGACCGACAACCGCGACGCGGACGCCGTCAAGTACGACGCCGGACTCGTGCGGGACTGCGGCGTCGACGGCAGCAAACTGCCGGAGATCGTGAAGTGCACCGAGGTGCTCGGCCGGCTCACCTCGGCCGCGGCCGAGGAGCTCGGGCTGGCGCCGGAGACGCAGGTCGTCGCCGGCGCCATCGACACCACGGCCGCGGCGGTCGGCGCCGGCACTACGGACGACTTCGCCCTGCACCTGTACCTCGGCACGTCGTCCTGGATGGCCGCGCACGTGCCGTTCAAGAAGACCGACGTGTTCGCCAGCCTCGCGTCGGTCCCGTGCGCCGTGCCCGGCCGCTGGCTGCTCACCGCGCTGCAGGCCACCGCCGGTGGCAACCTCACCTGGCTGCGCGACAACGTGCTCTACCACCAGGACGAACTGCTCGCCGAGGAGGAGCAGCCGGACGTGTTCAAGATCTTCGACCAGATCGCGCGGCGCGTGCCGCCCGGCAGCAACGGTGTGCTCTACACGCCGTGGATCTGGGGGGAGCGCGCCCCGGTCGACGACAGCGCCTTGCGCGCGAGCCTCACCAACCTCTCGCTCGAGACCACGCGCGAGGACATCGTGCGCGCGTTCTTCGAGGGCGTCGCGCTCAACACGCGCTGGCTGCTCGGGCCGGTGAAGAAGTTCCTCGGCCGGCCCGTCGACGCCATCAACCTGGTGGGCGGCGGCGGCCAGTCGGACGTCTGGTGCCAGATCGTGGCCGACGTCCTCGGCGTCACCATCCGCCGCGTCCGTGACCCCATCCAGGCGAACGCCCGGGGAGCGGCATGGATCGCCGCCGCCGGGCTCGGCGAGATCACCTTCGGCGACGTGCCGCGGCTCGTCGAGTTCGACGGCGAGTTCGAGCCGTCGGCCACGACCCGCGAGGTGTACGATGCGCGCTACCGGACCTTTCTCGAGATCCACAAACGCATGCGCCCGCTCTTCCGGCGCATCAACCGCGGCGGGCGGGGGGAGTCGTGAGCGGACAGGCTGAAGAGGCGGCCGGCCGGGCGCCGGCGGCGGACGACGCCGGCTATCGAGTGTACGGCTACCGCTGGGTCGTCCTCGCCGTGTTCATGCTCGTCAACGTCATGATCCAGGTGTTGTGGATCGGCTACGCCCCGATCATCGCCGACGCCGCCGGCTACTACGGCGTCTCGCACCAGATGGTCAGCCTGCTGGCGATGGTGTTCATGATCGCCTTCATCCCGCTGTCGCTGCCCGCGGCGTGGGTCATCGACTCCCGCGGCTTCCGCACCGCCGTCGGGTTCGGGGTGGTCATGATGGGCGTGTTCGGCGTCCTCCGCGGCCTCTCGGGGACGAACTACGCGCTCGTCCTGGCGAGCACGATCGGCATCGCCGTCGCGCAGCCGTTCCTGCTCGACTCCTGGACCAAGGTGCCGGCCAACTGGTTCCCCGCTGGGGAGCGGGCGACGGCCGTCGGCCTCATCACGCTGGCGAGCATGCTCGGCGTGGCCGTCGGCATGGCCGTCTCGCCGATCCTCGCGGGCATCATGTCCATCTCGAGCATGCAGCTCGTGTACGGTGCCACGGCCGCGGTCTCGGCCGTGGCGTTTCTCCTCATCGCGCGCGAGCGGCCGGCGACGCCGCCCGGACCCGCCGAGGCGGAGGTCCGGGCGCTCATGCTCGACGGCCTCAAGCACGCGCTCACCGTCAAGCCCTTCCTGGCCATCCTCGGCGTTGCGTTCGTGATCATGGGCGTCTTCAACGGCGTGACCACGTGGGTGGGCGACATCATCCTGCCGCGCGGGTTCGGCGCGACCGATGCCGGCATCCTCGGCGCGCTCATGCTGGTCGCCGGCGTCGTCGGCGCCGTGGTGCTCTCGGCGCTGTCCGACCGCCAGGGCAAGCGCGTCCGCTTCCTCGTGCTCACGCTCGGCCTCGCCATCCCGAGTCTCGTCGGTGTCGCCTTCGTCTCCACCACCTGGCTGCTGTACCTCAGCTCGGCCGCGCTCGGCTTCTTCATCGTCGGCGCCCTGCCGATCGGCATGCAGTACGCCGCCGAGGTCACGTTCCCCACACCGGAAGGCACGTCCAACGGGCTTGTGCAGCTGTTCGGGCAGTGCTCGGTCGTGTTCGTGTACGTCATGGGCGTCCTGCGCACCGGGAACGGCTCGTTCGGCGTGTCGCTGGTGCTGATGTGCGGTCTGCTCGCGGTGAGCGCCCTCGTCGTCGCGCGGCTGCGCGACCCGTCCGCGATGGACCTGCCGCGACTGGTGGGGGGGACCAGCGCCGCGGCGGCGGACGCAGCCCCGGACGCGGCCTCCGCGGGGCCGGATGCGCCGCGCCCACCGGCGGCGATAGGCTAGAGCCGGTGGTACGGACGAGCGACCTGGGAGGGTCCGCGTGAGCATGGCCAGCCCAGACACGACGATCGCGCAGTTGGGCGCGAACGGCGCCGGCAACGGCGCGGACGGCGCCGCCGGTAACGGTGGCCTCGCCAGTCCCGCCCGCCCCAGCCACCGCGAGCGCACCGCCGTCCTGGTGTGCGTCGTCGCCATCATCGTCTACCTCGTGCTGGCGTACCTTGTCTTCGTCCGTCCCGGCGTCTCGCGCACGGAGCACCTCCTCGCCGTGCTGCTCCCGTCGGCCATCCTGGCCCTCTCCGCGGACCTCTGGACACGGCTACCCGCCGGGTTGCGCGTCTCGCTCGCCCTCATGTACGGCGCGCTCGCCCTGGTGACCGGCCTCGTCGCCGTCGACCGCCTGCGCGTGGGCGGCTTCTGCATGGGGGGCCTGGTCGGGGTGCTGCCGCTCGTCGCAGGCGTCGTCCTTCTGGCGTTGGGCCTCTGGCTCCTCGCGGCGTCGCGCAAGCGTGGCGGCCCGCTGTGGTGGATGGTCGTGCGCCGCGTGTTGCTGCTGGTCGCGGCGCTGGTCGTTGCCTACTGGGTCGTCCTGCCTGTGAGCTTGGCGATCGTCGCCACCGAGCGGCCGAACGTTCCGGTCAAGGCCGCCGACCTCGGGCGGCCGTACGAGAAGGTGACGCTGACCACGCGCGACGGCCTCCAGCTGGGCGCCTGGTACGTGCCGTCGCTGAACCACGCCGCCGTGGTCACGTTCCCGCGCCAGTGGACGGTAGACCAGGCGCGCATGCTGGCCGGCGCCGGCTACGGCGTCCTGCTGGTCGATCCGCGCGGCTACGGCGACAGCCAGGGCGACCCCAACGCCTACGGCTGGGGGTCGACGAAGGACATCGACGCCGCGGTGGCGTGGCTGCGCCGCCGCCCGGACGTGCAGAGGCGGCGCATCGGTGGCCTCGGCCTCTCCATGGGCGGCGAGCAGATGCTCGAGGCCGCCGCCCGCAACCCCGGCCTCAAGGCCGTGGTCAGCGAGGGGGCCGGCATCCGCTCCGCTCGCGAGGCCCTCTTGGGCCATGAGAGCTGGTGGGAGGTCGCGGCCCAGTACCCGCAGGACCTCGTGCAGACGATGTCCGTCTGGTTGCTCGGCGGCGAGCCGGTGCCCATCTCGCTCAAGAATGCGTCACTCCTCATCTCGCCGCGTGCGGTGCTCTTCATCTACGGCGCGAACGGCCAGGAGACCGAGAAAGAGGTCAACCCCGTGTATTACCAGGCGGCGTACCAGCCGAAGGCCATCTGGAAGGTCCCGGGCTCCGGGCACACCCAGGGCCTCGAGACGCAGCCCAAGGAGTATCAGCGCATCGTCATCGGCTTCTTCGACCGGACGCTGCTCGCCGGAGAGTAGCGACCCGTCCGCCGGCCCTCCCGGGCCGTCCCGACTTGCGGCTACTTCGAGAGCAGCCCTTCGAGGCGGGTGCCGAGGTAGCCGATCGAGTTGAACCCGGTATGCGTGAGCCACGGCGCGAGAATGCTGCCCGAGCGCAGGCGCAGCCAGCTGAAGATGCAGCCGGCGATCCCGGTGGCGACCACCGTCAAGGCGACGGCGCCGGCCTGCAGCAGGACATTGCCGGAGGTCCCGGAGACTCCGGGGTTCGTGCCGAGTGAATTGAGCGTCGGCAGCACGTGCCAGAGGCCGAACACGGCGGAGCTCATGACGACGGCGACCCACGGCCGGTGGCGCTGCAGGAAGAGTGCGAGGAGCGCCCCGCGGAAGATAAGCTCCTCGGCCATCGCCGTGCCGAACGGGATGCGCAGCAGCAGCGTGTACACGGCTTCGGCGGTGCTCGCGCTGAGGATGGTCGTGTCGCGGAAGAACTCGCGCGTCCACGGGATCGCGAGGCCGAGCGCCACCACGGCGGCGATGGGGATGAGCGTGATGCCGCCGAGCTTCAGGCCGGCCTTGACGCGGTCGCGGGCGAGCCCGAGGTCGCGCCAGGAGGCTCCGAGGGCGTGGGCCGCGGCGACCGCGAGTCCGGCCGCGGCGAGGTTCACCGGCACGTAGACTTCGTTCGGGATCACCCTGTTGACGAGGACGCCGTAGCCGAGGACGGCCGCGGCGGCGCCGAGCTCGAGCGCCGCGGCCGCGCGGGGGCTGCGCGCGCGCAGGCCGCCCGCGGCCGGGCTACTCGATCGCGTAGCCATCGATGAGCCGCTGCAGGCGCACTATCTCCGCGTCTGTCCAGCCGGGCGGGCGCGCGACCTGCGCCCAGGCGGAGACCATCATGTTGCCGTAGTTGTGGCCGTGGCCGTTGGGCACACCGGTGCCGTGGAACTGGTCCACCGTCACCTGCATCCACGAGACGAACGGGAACCAGATCGACTTGCTGCTGACGTCCGGCCCGCGAGGCTCGGCGAGCCAGTCTGGCCTGCTCCAGAGGATGCTCCAGTACCACCACACGACGGGGTCGGAGGCGTGCTGCAGGTAGAGGAGCCGGGGCTCGTTCCACGGACCCGGCGGATCCGCGTAGTCCTTCGGCGACGCGGCGAAGCGCACCGTCTGCCCCTTGCCGACGACCGGCTGCCACTCCGGGCTGCCGGCGTCGCGGCCGGACTCGACGGCGCGCCAGAGGGCCGTGTCGTTGGGCGTGCCGACGAACACGGCCCCGTTCGTCTGCGACGCGATGGTCTCCACGCTGGGGAACGCCGCCTGCTGGGCGAAGGAGCCAAGGCTGAGTCCGTAGGCGAGCAGCCTCGGTCGCGCGCCCGCCGGCAGTTGCGCCCAGCGCTCGTGCACGGCGCGGAACAGCGCCTGGCCGGCGTCCTTGGCGCGCTCCTTGTCAACGAGGAACGAGATCCAGCTCGGCAGGTACGAGTACTGGATCGTGACCTCGGCCGTGTCACCGTTCCACAGGTACTCGAGCGAATCCGAGGACTGCGGCTCGATCCAGCCGGTCCCAGTGGTGCCCATGACCACGAGCACCTTGCGCGACCAGGCGTCCGTGCGGTCGAGCTCTTTGACGGCGAGCTGCGCGCGCTCCTCCGCCGTCGGTGCGCTCTCCACGCCCACGTACACGCGGATGGGCTCCTGGGCGGGCTCGCCGCTGAACTGCCGCAGGGAGGCGGCGTCCGGCCCGCGGCCGATGAAGTTGCGGCCCTGCATGCCGAGCGAGTCCCACGTGACCGCGGAGCCCGGTCCGCCGGAGCGGAGGGCGCTCGTGGGCCTGACCGCGCCCTGGGCGGTGGTTTCGTTGGTCTTGCCGTACACGTCATCGGCGAGCGTCGTCGCCTTGGTCAGCAGGACGCTGAAGACGACCAGCAGCGGGATGGCCACGATCACCGCGCCGAGGACGATGGCGCCGCTCCGCGGGATCCAGCGGGAGAGGAGGTTGCCGACGGCGCGCGCCAGCCAGCGCAGCAGGCGCGCGACGACGAGAAGGATGAACCAGATGAGGAGGGCGATCGGCAGTGCCTTGGCCGGCGTCCACGGCGAGACCTGGCCGAGCGTCATGAGCTCGCGGGTCTCGTTGTTCCAGACGCCGGCCACGTAGATGGCCGGCACGACGAAGGCGCCGCCGGCCACCGCGAGCGCGATCCAGGCGACGCGGTGGCCCCGCTCCGTCGGCCGCCACGAGATCGCCTTGGCGCCGGCCCAGAACACGAGCGCGCCGACGCCGTAGCCTCCGGCGAGGGAGACCCCGCTGACCAGCCCCTGCAGCAGCGGGCTCCGCGGCAGCAGTGACGGCGTCAGCGAGAAGCCGAAGAAGACGAGCGCGCCGACGATCGCGCCGTAGCTCGGCGACGCGAACAACTTGGCGCGGGCTCTGGCGATGGCTGGCATCGCCCGCTATTCTTTCGCACTCGGCGGTGGCGGTGAAAGCGCCACCGCCGTGGCGCCTACCGGCGAGCCTCGGGAGGCGGCCCGGGCGACCAGCCCGGCGGGTGGCTCGGCGAGTCCATCATTTCCTCGATCTCGAACGTGAGCTCGTCCTCGGTGCAGTACAGCCAGTCCTCACCCGGCTCGTAGGACTGCATGATCGCGTGCCCGGTCTCGTGCGCGTGCTTCGTGGCGTGTTTGCCCGGGGAGGAGTCGCAGCAGCCGATGTGGCCGCAGACGGCGCAGCGGCGCAGGTGCATCCACCGGCCGCCGGTCTCCATGCACTCTTTGCAGCCGTCGCCGCTGGGCTCGACCCCGATCACGATCTGGTCGAGGTGGGTGCATTCGTCGCTCATGTCGCATCTCCTGTGGGAGCTTCCAAGGGCAGGCCGGGGCAGACCCAGGCCGGGTCCCACCCGGCCAGTGAGGCCCCGGCCGCGTAGGTCGAGTCGAGGAAGGCGAGCAGCGCTGCCTCGGGGTCGTTCGCCAGCCGCACGTCGTCGTAGTCGAGGACGAACTCACCCAGTTTCGCGTCCCACCGGCCGGCGGCCGGCTCGAGATCGACGTTCTCGATCCCTGCCGGCTTCGGGTACGTGAAGGAGTAGTAGGCCGGGCGGGGATAGGCCTCGCTGCCCGGCCACCAGCCGCTCTCGACCAGGTCCTCGTCCATGGCGTTGCGGCCGATGTACCCGGGGTCGGGGTCCATGGGCGCCGACGTGCCGCCGAGGCGCATGTCGCGCAGGTCGAACGTGCCCCACATGAAGCCGATGGGCGGCGTCTTGCGGCTGAAGCAGGCACGGTAGCGCTCCATCACGCCGGCGCTCGCGCGCATGGCCTGGAACCAGGCCTCCACGAGCGCGTTGTCGTACGGTCGCGGCGCGAGATCCTCGGTGAAGAGCACGGGGTCGGCGACTTCCTGCGGCTTCTCGTTGATGGTGACGGCGACGCCGGCGCCGGCGAGCGCGTCGAAGAAGCGCTCGTGCCAGCCGGCGACGCTCATCGGACCCAGTTCGAAGCCGCCGACTGTGCCCCATGAGGTGATGATGCCGACCTCGTGCCGCGCGAAGTCCGCGTTCGCGGTGAAGCTGCCGCCCCGCCAGGGGACCGGCCCCGTCGTCAGACCCGTGCTGGTCAGCCCCAGGGCGACGTTCGCCCACTGGGGTTCGAACGGCTTGAGGAGCGTCAGCTTGCCGACCATCTGCAGCCCCATGTGCAGGAGGTGCATGGTCGCCGCGAACGCCTCGTAGGGCAGGTCCGGCCACAGCGCGGTCGCGGGTGGTGTCGAGGTCATGCATGCCTCCGTGAGGGCGATCGTCCATTGTGCCTCCCGGGAGTGTTCCCGGGGCCTGGGTGCCTCACGCCCGCGGGTCAAGTCGCACCGGCCGCGGCCCGATGGCACACTGTGTCCATGAGAAGTGAGCGGACAACCGGCCGGGGACGGACGGCGAGCGCCGCCGCGGTCCTCGCCTCTGCACTCGTGCTGCTTGTAGTGGCCACGCTGGCCGCAGGCTGCGGCGCGGCCGCGCCGCAGCAGGTCGCCGCGAGTGCGTCGAGCGCGCCGGCGAGCACGACTTCGTCGTCGCCGGCCGCCTCGTCCGCGGCCTCTCCGGCCGCAGACGCCTCCGTCGCCACGGCGAGCCCGGCGGCCAGCGTCGCCGCCGCCCCGTCCGCGAGCCCCTCTCCCGAGCCTCCGCCGCTCGACAAGCCGACCAGGAAGCGCCCGCTGCGCGTCTACTTCGGCGGCGACTCGCTCTCCGGCATGCCCGGCATCATGCTCGCTCAGCTCACGGCCAAGAGCGGCCTCGCCAAGGTGAACGCCGCCTACGTCGAGAGCTCGCGGCTCACGTACACCCAGCCTGTGGACTGGCCGGCGCGTCTCAAGCAGCAGATGAGCGCCGGCCACTACGACGTCGGCATCTTCATGATCGGCGCCAACGACAGCGGCATGCCGATGCTCGTCGGCGGCAAGTCGGTGATGTACCCGAACAAGCAGTGGCTGGCCGAGTACGAGAGCCGCGCCAAGCAGATCGCCGCGATCATGCTCCATAGCGGCGTCAAGCGCGTGTACTGGGTCGGCATGCCCATCATGCCGAGTTCGAGCGAGTCCAAGAAGATGCGCGCCCTCAACAGGCTCTTCGAGGACGCCGCCGCGAGCAGCCCGGACATCGTGTACGTGGACAGCTACGACCTGCTCTCCACCAAGAGCGGCGAGCTCAAGGCGTCCCTGCGCAGCGGCGACGGCATCCACTACACCAACGACGGCGCGATGGTCGTCGCCAAGGCCGTGTGGCAGGCGATCAAGAAGGACTGGGGCGGTCGCGTAGCCGACTGATCGAGGCGCTTCTCGGCACATGGCCGAAGAAGCGCAAGGGCGCAACGCTCTTCTTCGGCCTGCCAAATGGGTACGTGATGAAGAATGGACGTTGACCTGCGCACCGTCCTCCTCGCCGAGGACGACCCACGGGACGCGGAGCTCACGCTCCAGGCGTTGCGCGAGCATCACTTGGCCAATCGCGTGGTGGTCGCGCGCGACGGCGTGGAGACGCTCGAGTACCTGCGCGCGTGCGCGCAGGCCGGCGCGGACCCCGGCATGCCGGCGGTCCTGCTCCTTGACATCAAGATGCCGCGCCTCGACGGCATCGAGGTACTCGAGCGCATGCGCAAAGATGCGGACCTCAAGAACCTCCCCGTGGTGATGCTCACCTCGTCGCGGGAGGGTCCCGATCTGCAGGCGGCCTACGACCTGGGCGCGAACGCCTACGTGGTGAAGCCCATCGACTTCAGCGAGTTCATCGACGCCGTCAGGCAGATCGGCGGGTTCTGGGCACTCCTCAACGAACCGGCGCCGATGGGTCGGGCATCATGAGCGAAGCCAAGAACGGGGCCGTCGAGCCGGGGACGCCGCTGCGACTCCTGTGCATCGACGACCGCGAAGAAGACGCCGAGCTCGAACAGCTCAGCCTGTCGCGGGCTGGATATGGTGTCGAGGCGATGCGGGTGGCCTCGGAGGAGCAACTGGCCGAGGCCCTCGACGTACACGAATGGGACGTCGCGCTGCTCGACTACACGCTCCCGGGATGGGAGTGCCGGGCGGCGCTGCGCCAGCTGCTCGTCGCCCGCCCAAGCCTGCCGGTCATCTCCGTCGCCGGCACCATCGGCGAGGAGACCGCGGTCGAGATGCTCAAGCTGGGCGCGGCCGACTACGTCGCCAAGGACAACCTGGCGCGCCTCCCGTTCGTCGTCGGGCGCGCGTTCGAGTCGGCGGCGGACCACCGCGCCCGCCTGGAGGCCGAGTCCGCCCTGCGTGCCAGCGAGACGCGCTACCGGCGCATGGTCGAGACGGCCGCCGAGGGCATCCTCGTCGCCGACGAGGAGTTCATGATCGTCTTCTGCAACGAGCGCATGTCGACCATGCTCGGCTACCCGCCCGGCGAGCTCCTCGGCAAGCATTCGTCAGACCTCCACCCGCCCGAGGACGCGGAGTCCCGCGGCGACCAGGAGAGGCTGCGCCGCGCCGGCGAGTCGACCCAGTACCAGATCCGCTTCATCCGTGCCGATGGCTCGCCGCTCTGGGTCAACGTCTCGGCGTCGCCGATCTTCGACGACGATGGCGACTTCGCCGGCTCGCTCGCGATGGTCGCGGACATGTCGATGCAGCGGGAGGCCGAGGGGCGCCTCAAGCAGGCGCTCACCGGCACCGTCGCCGCCATGGGCGCGCTCGTCGAGACGCGCGACCCGTACACGGCCGGGCATGAGCGGCGCACGGCCGAGCTCGTCGTCGCCATCGGCCGCGAGCTCGGCCTCGACCGGGACGCTCTCGAGATGCTCGATCTCACGGCGCGCATGCACGACATCGGCCAGATCGCCGTGCCGGCCGAGATCCTCACGCGCCCCGGCAGGCTCTCGCAGAACGAGTTCACCCTCGTCAAGGCGCACCCGCAGGTGGCCTTCGACATCCTCTCGACGATCGACTTCGGGCGTCCCGTCGCCGACGTGATCCTGCAGCACCACGAGCGGCTGGACGGTTCGGGGTACCCGAACGCCCTCATCGGCGACGCCATACTGCTCGAGGCGCGGATCCTCGCCGTCGCCGACGTGGTCGAGGCGATGTCGTCGCACCGTCCGTACCGGCCGGCGCTCGGCGTCGAGGCCGCGCTCGCAGAGGTAGCGGCGGGAGCCGGCGGCCTCTACGACGCCGACGTGGTGGGAGCATGCGAGCGCGTGTTCGCCGCCGGGTTCACCTTCCAGAGCTAGAACGGGACCGCCGACCGGCTCCGGCCTATTCCTCGACGCTCCTGGGCCGCCGCCGCCTCAGCAGGAGGACGACGATGGCGATCACCACGATGACCGCCACGACGATGGCGACGATGACGCCGGTGTTGCTGCCGCTCGCGGCGGTGGTTGTCGTGGCCGCCACCGGCTTCAAATCGATGTAGGTGTCGCGCAGCATGTTGCGGAACGCGGCGCCGTCCCCGCCCTTCGGCACGCTGCTGTAGCCGGTCCAGGTGTCGGTGCGGAACGCCTGGATGAGCGTGTTGTACCAGAGCACCGAGTACGGCGAATCGCTGTACAGGATCTGTTGCATCTGGTGGATGATCTGTTGACGCTGCGCCGGATCCACCGCCTGCGCCTGCTGGACGTACAGCGCGTCGTACACAGGGTTGGAGTACTCCGAGTCGCTGCCGTTCAGCTGCTGGCCGGTGGTGAAGGTGCTGAGGATGTAGCCGGGGTCGATGTCCGCCGTCCAGTTCCAGATGTAGAGGTCGTCGTCGGCGTTGGAGTAGTTCATGTCCGAGAAGGCGTTCTCGTCCATGATCTGCAGCGTCGTACCGATGCCGACGTCCTTGAGATACGAGGTGATTTTCTTGGCGGCGGTGATGTCCATGGGGTACTCGTTCAGCGCCGCGAGGCGGAACTTGAGCGGGTTGCCCTTCGAGTCGACGCGGACGCCGTTCGCGCCCATCTTGTACCCGGAGTCGTCGAGGATCTGCTTGGCCTTCGCCGGGTCGTAGGTGCGCAGCTGGTCGGCCGGCACTTGCCAGCGGTAGAACGTCTGCACCGGAGAGAGGATGACGTCTGCCGGCGTGGCGAGGCCACTCATCGCCACGGCGGCGATCGCCTTCTTGTCGATGGCGTAGTCGATCGCCACGCGGATGTTCTTGTCGAGCAACAGCGGGTTGCCCTTGCTCTTGGGGCTCTGGTAGCAGTTCATGCCGAGCTCGTTGAACCCGATGCCCGGTGCTGCCACGGACTTGGAGCCGGGGATGTTCTGCAGGTTGCGGTAGAAGCCGGGGTCGAGTTCTATGGCGGCGTCGAGCACGCCGGCCTTGTAGTCGGCCACGACGCCGTCCATCGTCTGGTACATGTTGAAGAAGACCTGGTCGATGGTCGGCTCGACGCCGAACCCGTCCTTGTAGTACGGGTTCTTCTCCATCTTGACGTACTTGCCGTTCTTGACCTCGGTGACGTGGAACGGCCCGCTCGAGACCATCGGCAGGTTGG
>Ga0302321_100002808_pt1 | contig 14959 bp, 12 predicted proteins | sample Fen_T0_1_FD_202505 | JGI IMG/M metagenome (GOLD analysis project Ga0302321, IMG submission 202505) | Peat permafrost microbial communities from Stordalen Mire near Abisko, Sweden - Fen_T0_1 | ecosystem: Environmental > Terrestrial > Soil > Wetlands > Permafrost | place: Sweden: Abisko...
TCTTCGCCTTGGGACACCTTTCCGGGGCCCTGATCACCTGGTGCCCGTGTCCTGCCGCCGCGCCGACCCTGGGCCCGGTGCGCGGATTCGGCCGCCCGATGCGCCGATAAGCCCGCACAAATTCCCCCAGTTGGCCGGACGGTACGGGGGCCAAGCTGTTATAATGTTGCAATGCGGTGGATGTTCCAGTCCCCACGCCGCTGTCGATCCGACCCCCGCTGCAAACCCCTCCGCCTGCGACTGGCGCTCCTCGGTTCCCGAGGGCGACAGGCCGAACTTTTTTAAGTTACCAAAAATGTCTTTTGCTGCTCTCGGCCTGTCCGAGGCTCTGGTTCGTGCTGTTGCCGATCAGGGCTATACCCAACCCACCCCTATCCAGGCGCAGGCGATACCCGCCGTCCTGGCCGGCGGCGACCTGCTGGCAGGCGCGCAAACCGGCACCGGCAAGACCGCCGGCTTCACCCTGCCGATTCTCCAGCGTTTGTCGCAAACCCAGGGGGCGGTCAACCCCTTCGGCGGCCGTCCGGTCCGCACCCTGATCCTGACCCCGACGCGCGAGTTGGCCGCGCAGGTCGAGGAAAGCGTGCGCACCTACGGCAAGTACCTCAAGCTGACCTCCACCGTGGTGTTCGGCGGGGTCGGCATCAACCCGCAGATATCCGCGCTGAAAAAGGGCGTCGACATTCTGGTCGCCACCCCCGGCCGTCTGCTCGACCTGCACCAGCAGCGCGCCGTCGATTTTTCCAAGATCGAAATCCTGGTGCTCGACGAAGCCGACCGCATGCTCGACATGGGCTTCATCCACGACATCAAGCGCATCCTCAAGGTGCTGCCGGCCAAGCGCCAGAACCTGCTGTTCTCGGCCACCTTCTCCGAAGAGATCAAGACCCTGGCCGACGGCCTGCTCAACAAGCCGGCGATGATCGAAGTGGCGCGTCGCAACTCCACCGTCGAGATGATCAAGCAGGTGATCCACCCGGTCGACCGCGAGAAAAAAGCGGCCCTGCTGATCCACCTGATCAAGACCTACGACTGGGACCAGGTGCTGGTGTTCACCCGCACCAAGCACGGCGCCAACCGCCTGGCCGAGCACCTGAACCATGCCGGCATCAGCGCGATGGCGATCCACGGCAACAAGAGCCAGGGCGCGCGCACCCGCGCGCTCTCCGAGTTCAAGGAAACCGACCTCGAAGTGCTGGTCGCCACCGATATTGCCGCGCGCGGCATCGACATCGAAGAACTGCCGCACGTGGTCAACTATGACCTGCCCAACGTGCCGGAAGACTACGTGCACCGGATCGGCCGCACCGGCCGCGCCGGCGCCACCGGCGAGGCGGTTTCGCTGGTCTGCGTCGACGAAAAGGATTTCCTGCGCGACATCGAGCGCCTGATCAAGCGCGAGATTCCCTCGGTGGTGATTCCCGGCTTCGAACCCGACCCAAATGCCAAGGCCCAGCCCATCCTGATGGGGCGTGGGCAAGGGCAGGGACAGGGACGCGGCCAAGGCCAGGGGCGCGGCAATGGCGGCGGTGGAGGCGGTGGTGGTGGCAACGGCCAGGGCCGCGGCCAGGGGCAGGCGCGCCAGCCGGCCAAGCAGACCACGGCGCGTGCCGCACCCGGCCGGGCGCCGGCCCGCCCAGCCGGCGGCGGCGCCAAGCCCGGTGCGCGCCCCCCCGCGGGCGCCGTGCATCGCACCGGCGGGCGCGGCCGCTAAGCTCTACGCCAGTACCGATGCCGTTCAAGCAGCCGTTCCTGCGCAGGCAGGAACGGCTGTTTTCATTTGTGTCCCGCACCCTTGCGTTCTTCGCAGTGCGCTCCGTTGCGCGCTTTTTCGTGCTGGGAGCGTCCGGGTTGCGCGGTCCCTAGCCGCAACCACCGCCGCCGCAACCGCTTCCGCAGCCTCCCCCATCTCCGCCGCCGCCGTGGCCTCCGCCGTCACCACCGCCGCAGGCCGAGCCGCAGCCGGAAGCATCCTTCTTCTTGCCGTCCTTGGCTAGCGCGGCCGACATGCTGATTGCCAGGAAAATGGCAATCAGGAAGAAAGGCCAAAACATCTTGAGCTTGACCACCAGCACGAAGAACGCGGCCAGGCCGACAAGGCAGGTACCGATCAGTCGTTGCCCGGTTCTGTGCTGTCCGGACTGGTTCCCGGGCTGGTTCCGGCTCTGCCGGACCGTGACGCGCCCGTGCGCCGGCGGCCAGATGTCCGCCGGCGCCTCTTCGTTGAAGGTCGCGCGGTAGCGGTCCAGCGTGTCCTGGTACACCGACTTGTAGTGCGCTGTGTCCGCGGCGCCGCCGCTGGGCGTGTGGTCCAGCGGGCGGCCCAGCGTGCGCTCGCACAGGCCGATGTTGTAGGCGCGGGTGTAGGTCAGGTGCTGGTGCCAGGCCGCATCCACCCCCTCGGAGGGCGAGACCGGCCCGAACTGGGTCAGGAAAAGGAAGCGCCGGTACTCGGCCGCCACCCGGATCGCGGTGGCGAAATCCCACTTCTGCTCACGCATCAGCCGCTTGTTGAATCCGACCTCGGGGACCGGCTCTTCCGCGAGACGGTCCAGCGGCAGGGCGGTCAGTTTGTTCCACAGTGCAAGATCCCGGTTGGGAGTGGCCATTTTTATTCTCCTTATTGTTGTTTTCTCTTATTGGCAATGCCAATTTAAGTCAGTTTGATGACAGCCAGATGACAAAAACGACGCCGGCTAATCGCTGGCATAACCGGCGCTCGCGGGCTGTAGGGGGCGATTGACGGTGTAAGCTGCGCTCTCCGCGGGCAAGGCGGAACGACGCGGCGCCAAAGCCGCGCGAGACCAACACCGGAGAGAGACAAGATGAATCGGATGGTTCGCTGCGCGTTGGCCCTGCTGTTGCCCCCGCTGTTTTCCCTCGAGTGCCTGATGCCGCCGGCGCAGGCGCAGGACTTTCCGTCCCGTCCGCTGCGCATCGTCGTGCCCTGGGCGCCGGGCGGCAATATCGACATCACCGCACGCATCCTCGCCCCCGCCCTGGGCGACGCCCTCGGGCAGCAGGTGATCGTGGAAAATCGCGCCGGTGCCGGCGGCACCATAGGCTCGCTGGCGGTGGCCAAATCCTTGCCCGACGGCTACACCCTGCTGCTCGGCTCCAGCGGCTCGGTGACCGCCTCGCCGGCGGTGATGAAAAACATTCCCTACGACACGCCCAGGGACTTCACCGCCCTGGGTCCGATCCACGTCGTGCCGATGGTGCTCACCGCCACGCCCAAGCTGCCGGTGATCAACTACGCCGAGTTCGCGGCTCTGGCCAAGCGCACCGGCAAGGTCTCGGTGGCCTCGGCCGGCAACGGCTCGTCGAACCACCTGGCGATCGAAATGCTCAAGCGCCAGGCCGGCCTGCAACTGATCCATGTGCCCTACAAGGGCAGCGGTCCGGCCCTCACCGACCTGATGGGCGGCCAGGTGGACGCGATGATCGACCAGCTCACCGCTTCGATACAATATATCCGCGAAGGCCGCATCAAGGCCCTGGCGATGACCAGCAAGAGCCGCTCGGCGCAATTGCCGAACGTGCCCACGCTGATGGAAATGGGCCTGCCCCATTTTGACGCCACCACCTTCACCGGCCTGTTCGCGCCAGCCAACCTGCCCAGGCCGGTGCAGGACAAGCTGGTGGCGGCACTGAAGAAGTCGCTGCTTGACCCCAAGGTGCGCGAACGCTTCGAGGCGATGGGCGTGGAAATGCTGGCCATGGACATGGAAGAGTTCAGCGCCTTCGTCCGCTCCGACTTTGAAAAATGGCGCGCCGTCGCGCGCGACGCCAACATCACGATTGAATAAGCCATGAGCACCGACAACGACAAGCCAGCCGCCCTCGCCCCCGACACGCACTTGCGCAAGCCCAAGCGCGCGCTGCCCACCGGCACCATCGACTGCCACGCCCACATCTTCGACCGCTTCGACAAATATCCGCTGGCCGGGGTGCGCAAGTACAACCCGCCGCTGTGCACCCGCGAGGCCTGGTTCGCCCTGCACGAGGCCCTGGGCATCGCGCGCGGCGTACAGGTGCACGGCAGCCCCTACGGCTTCGACAATTCCATCACCCTGGACTTCGTCGCGCAATATCCGCGGCGCCTGCGCGCGGTGGCGGCGATCTCGCCTGACGTCACCGACGCCGAACTCCAGCGCCTGAACGCCAACGGCTTTCGCGCCGCCCGCCTGATGGACCAGTTCGCCACCGGCGCCACCACCCGCGACCTGGAGGCGATCGCCGCCAAAGTCGCGCCATACAACTGGCACATCGAGATCAACATCGCCAGATCCGCCGACTGGGTGGACCTGGAGCCGCGCCTGCGCAAGTGCCCGGTGCCCCTGGTGTTCGACCACCTCGGCCGAACCCGTGGCGCCGAAGGCATTGATGCGCCCGGCTTCAAGGTGATCCGCCGCCTGCTCAGCGAGCGCGACAATTGCTGGACCAAGGTGTCGAGCTGGTATCGCCTGTCCGATTCCGGTGCCCCCGATTACGCCGACATGAAGCCTTTCGTCCAGGCCGTGCTGAACGATAGGCCGGACCGCTGCGTGTTCGGTACCAACTGGCCGCACCCCGGCATCCGCGACCACATGCCGAACGACGCGGACCTGGTGGACCAGCTCGAGTCCTGGCTGCCCAACGAGGCGGTGCGGGTGCCTTTGTTTGTGAGCAACGCGGAAAAGCTGTACGGCTTCTGATCCGGCAAGGCGCGCCATGCCGTGCTGAGGTGGCGCGTAGTGTGAGTGGCAAGGCATGACATCACCGGCGATGTCATGCCGCGGAAAAAATATAACAACGATGGAGACAAGCATGAACTTGACCCGCGCCCTTCTGATTGCCGCCGCCTGCATCCTGCCCACGGCAACTGGTCTGCTGCCATCGCCCGCGCTGGCGCAAGCAGACTACCCGAACAAGCCGATCAAGATCATCGTCGGCTTTCCTCCCGGTCAGGCCACCGACGTGATTGCGCGGATGATCGGCGAAAAACTCAGTGCCAGCCTGGGCCAGCCGGTGGTGATCGACAACAAGCCCGGCCAGGGCGGCAGCATAGGCGCTGCTGCCGCTGCCAAGGCGCCGCCGGATGGTTACACCATGCTGATCTCGGCCACCGCGCCCCTGGCCACCAACCCCAACCTGTACAAAGACCTGCCCTACGATCCGGCGAAGGACTTCGCCCCCATCACCCTGGTCGGCAATCTGCCGTTCGTGCTGGTGGCCAACCCCAGGGTGCCGGCCAACAACGTGCGCGAGCTGATCGCTCTGGCCAAGGCCCATCCCGGTCAGTACACCTTTGCTTCATCGGGCAGCGGCTCGACCTCGCACCTGTCGATGGAAATGCTCAAGTTTGCCACCGGCATCGACCTGCGCCACGTGCCTTACAAGGGCAGCCCGCAGGCCTTCACCGACGTGATGGGCGGCCAGGTCGACTTCGTGTTCGACACCGCCGTCTACGCCCTGCCGCAGGTGCGCGCGGGCCGGGTGAAAATCCTCGCGGTGGCCAGCGCGAAGCGCTCGGCCCTGTTGCCCGACGTACCCACGGTGGCCGAGCAGGGCGTGCCCGGCTACGAGTCCGGCGCCTGGCTGGGCGCGGTGTTCCCGGCCGGCACGGCGCCTGCAATCGTCGCGCGCATGTACACCGAGCTGAACCGGATCATGAAAACGCCGGAAATGAGCGCGCGCCTTTCGACCCTGGGTGGCGAGCCGCTGTCCAGCGCCTCGCCGGAGGAATTTGGCGCGCACATCCGCGCGGAAATGCGCAAGTGGGGCAAGGCGGTGGCCGACAGCGGAGCGCGCATCGAATAAACTTGATGGTTTCGCAACCCAGGGCAAGACGATGCAAAGCGCCGCACAAAGCACCACGCAAAAGACCGCACTGATCAGCGCCGCCGGCTCCGGCATGGGCGCGGCGATCGCCAAACGACTGGCCGGCGACGGCTACCGCGTCGCCGTGATGTCCTCTTCCGGCAAAGGCGAGGCGCTGGGCAAGTCCCTGGGCGGCATCGGCTTTACCGGTTCGGCCACCGACCCCGCGGCGCTCAAAGCCTTTGTCGAGCTGGCACACCGCGAGTTCGGTCGGATCGACGCCGTGGTCAACAGCGCGGCGCATCCACCCAAGGGCGAGCTGCTGGCGCTGACCGACGAAGACTGGCATCGGGGCCTGGATATCGCGCTGCTCAACGTGGTGCGCATGACCCGGCTGGTGACGCCGATCATGGAAGCGCAGGGCAGCGGGGCGATGGTCAACATCTCCACCTTCGCCGCCTACGAACCGGATCTGATGTTCCCGATCTCCGGTTCCCTGCGCGCGGCCCTGGGCAGTTTCACCAAGCTGTTCACCGAACGCTACGCCAAGGCGGGCCTGCGCATGAACAACATCCTGCCCGGCTATATCGACAGCCTGCCGGAAAAGGAAGAACGCCGCGCCAGGATTCCCGCGGGCCGCTATGGCAAGGTCGAGGAGATCGCAGCCACCGCCGCCTTTCTGCTCTCGGACGGCGCCGCCTACATCAACGGCCAGAACCTGCGGGTCGATGGAGGCCTAACGCGCGGTGTGTAGTGGCGCGTTCGTGGCAGGGTGCGGTGGGTAGTCGTGCGTTCGTGGCAGGGTGCGGTGTGTAGTCGCGTGTTCGCGGCAGGACGCGGGGCGTAATGGCGCGTTCGCGGCAAGGCGCGGGGCATGGTCTAAGGTACGCGGCGCGGCATCCCCTTGCCGATCCGTGCCAGAGCCCACACGCGCCTACATCCCGCGCAGTATCTCTTCGCGACGGGAGGCGCATTCCTGCGGGGTGAACAGGCCGCGGTCGCACATCTGTTTCAGGCGCAGGGCGCGCTGCTCGATCGGCAGTTGCGGCGTCGCGGCCTGGGGGGCGGTCACGTAGTTGGGCTGCTGCTCGATATAGGTGACCTGCGGGGCAGGTGCGATGTAGGCGGCCGGCGGGTAATAGGCGGCCGGGGGGTAGTAGTAGCTGGGCGCGTAATAGGAGCTGGCGTAAGGGTAGTAATAAGGCCGGGTGAGCACCGAGCCGACCACCACGCCGCCGATGAAGGCGCCGCCGCGCCAGTGGCTGCCGCTATGGCCGCTATGGCCGCTGTAGCCACTGTGGCCCGCATGGCCGCCGCGCGCTTCGGCCACGGGGGCGTACAGGCCGGCACACGCCAAGGCAAGCGAGGCGAGGGCCAGCGCCCCGCCGCGAATGGAAAGTGCGGGCGTAAGCCGGATCGGTCTGAACATGATGTCGCTCCTTCGGGAACCGCTGCGCCGGGTGGGGCGGCGCGCCTAGGCATGCTTTGCATAGCCACTCAAAACCAGCATACCACCAGTGCCGGCGCGCCGCTGAGCGCGCCGCAACATCGGCACTCGCCGCCAGCCTGGCGCGAGCGGATCAGCAAGGCGCTGAAAGCGGCTGATGCCGGGATGCCGGTCGGTTTGCCGGGGGAGCTGTCCCGAAAGTGACAGTTGTTTGGCGGAAATCTGTGTTACCCGGCGGGCAGTGCCGGTACCATGGCATCAAAGGCCTGCCGGAGTGGCCATCGCGAGGTATTGCCCCGGGGAGGTACTGCGCCACGGCGCAGCCCGGGCAAGGGTGGAGATATTTTGGAACGAGATCCGCAGCACGTGCTTATCGTTGACGACGATGAGGCGACGTCCAGTTATGTCGACGCGTTCCTGAAGCGTGACTACCGGGTTTCCTGCGCGGCCGACGCCAGCCAGGCGATGCACCTGATCGCCCGGGATTGCCCGGACCTGGTGATTCTCGACCACTACCTGCCCGACATGAGCGGCGAGGACTTTCTGGGCCGGCTGCGCCGGCTGGGCCGGACCCGCCAGCTACCGGTCATCGTGTTGACCCAGGATGCTTCGCCGGCGCGTTTCCGGGCCTGCATGGAACTGGGCGCGGACGACTTCCTGACCAAGCCGGTGCGGCCCGGTGAACTCGCCGAGGCGGTAGCCGTGCAGTTGCGCAAATACCGGCAGCGCCACCGCGCCGCAAGAATAGTCGGGCTGCCGCGCGGCTACCGGGTGATCGGCACCCTGGGCAAGGGCGATTCGGCGTATGTCTACCTGGCGCGCCACCCGGCCAGTGGCCGGGATTGCGTGGTCAAGGTGATCGACCTGGCACCCGGACTGGACCAGGAACTGGTCGAGCGCTTCTCCAGGGAAGGCCGCCTGCTCGAACGCATTTCCCATCCCAACGTCGTTGGCATCTTCGAGCACGGCATCGAAGAGGGGCAAGCCTACCTGGCGATGGAGCATATCGGCGGCGGCACGCTGCAGCGGCGGCTCGGCAAGCCGTGGGAGCTCCATGAAGCCCTGCGCATGGCCATCGCCCTGGCGCAGGGCCTGGACGCGGTGCATACCGCCGACGTGATCCACCGCGATGTCAAGCCCGACAACATCCTGCTGCGCCAGGGCACCCTGGATCCGGTGCTGCTCGACTTCGGCGCCGCCAAGGACCTGCTCTCGGACCAGCACCTGACTGCTGCCGGCACCATCCTGGGCACGCCCAGCCACATGGCGCCGGAGATCATCGAGGGCGACCCGGCCCTGCCGGCCAGCGACGTCTACGCTGCCGGGGTGATCTTCTACGAATTGCTGACCGGCACCCGGCCCTATGCCGCCGGCAACGCCACCGAACTGCTGCACCTGCATCTGACCGCGCCGATTCCCCAGCCGGACCATCTGCCGGCCGCGGTGCAGGCCGTGCTCGGGCAACTCCTGGCCAAGAGCCCCCTGGACCGCCCGCGCAATGGCGCGGCGATGGCCAGGGTGCTGACCCGGCTGACGCAGCGCCTGACGCAGTGATGCAAGCGCCTGGCGCGAAGCCCGCTCAGAACTTCAGGCTGGCAATCAGCGATACCTGGTGCGACGAGTAATCGCTGCGGTTCCACTTGTAGTCATACAGACCCTTGATGGTCCAGGCGTTCTTGTCGCAACCGCAGGACAGGATGCTGATGCCCGCGCCGACGTTGTACAACTCGCGGCCCTGCCTGATCCCCTGCACCGTAAAGCTGCCGCCGCCGCCGGTGAAGGCGGCATTCTCCTGCATGGTCGTCGAATTGAAGTCATGCATCCAGCGGGCGTGCACTTCCGGCGAGAAGGTGCCGCTACCGGTGGCAATGACGCGCTCCGCCTTCACGCCCAGGCTCGATTGCAGCAGGTTGTAATCCTGGGTGGCGATGCGCAGGTTGACGTCGCCGGCGCCGGTTTCGGTATAGCTGCCGACATGGATCCGCGAGGCCTGCAGTGTAGCGAGTGGCGTGATGGTGGTCTGGCCGGCATAGAAGTGCTGGCCCACCGCGACCAGGGCGGAGTAGTGCTGCCCCGTGTAGTCGGCATTCGCGGTGCGGTTGACGCCCGGAAAGACGATGGAACGCGCGCCGGTGTAGTTGTCCACCCCGGCCGACAGCGCGCCTTGTACGAACAGCGGCCCGGGGGCGTAGCCGGCATAGCCGGTCAGCTGATAGGAGCCGACCTTGCCATGGCCGCTCGAATTGTTGCCGTCGATGCTGGTGTTGGCGATGCCCAGGGCCACGCCGGCGCGGAGCTGCTCGCCCACCGGCTTGTCGTAGGCCAGCATCAGGCCGGTGGTCTTGGTCTGGTAACCGTTCATGCCGTCGATGTCGCGTTGCCGGCCCTGGTTGTCGAAGGCCTTGGCCCACCAGTTGCCGCGCTGCTCCTGGACCTTGCACTTGCGCGAGATCAGGGCAGGTTCCGGCTTGTTCGGCTCGCACGTGTTGCAGCACAGGTCCTGGATTTCGTCGACCCGCGCCATCCACATGTCGTCGAAATTGCGCGCGGTCTGCCCGGCCACCCCGGGCGCGGCCAGGTTGACGGTGCCGGGCGCCAGCTGGGCCAGCGCGTTGTTGATCGCCGCCGTGTTCGGCAGCACCGCGATCGCGTTTTGCACCGCCAGCAGATCCGATCCGGGCGCGGCATTGATGTCCAGGACCGGTCCGACCGCGATCGCGCCGGGCGCTGTAACCAGAGTGGCCAGGGGGGCGGCCGTCAGCAGGATGCTGACGTTGCCGGTGACCGTCGGCAAGCCGGAAAACAGGTAGCGCGGGTTGTTGTTGATCACGGTCACCGGAGCTCCGGCGGTGCCGACCCCGGCGTTCACGATCCGGAAGGTGGTGCCGGTGGTCAGCGCCCCGGTCACGGTCGGCACCACGGTGATGCCGCCGGCATTGATGTTGGAAGCACCGGTGGGGATGATCTGGCCGAACGCCAGATTGCTGACCAGGGTGGTCGAGATGCTGGCCCCGGCATTGGTGGTCAGCGCGCCGGTGATGTTCAGGGTGTTGGCGCCCAGGTTGAACCCGAGTGACTGCACCGCGCCGTTAATCGACGTGTTGCCGCCGACCACGTTGATCATCCTGAGCCCGTTGGCGCCACCTACCGCGCCGATCACGCTGCTGCCGCCATTCAGGGTCAGGGTGCCGGTGCCGGCTGTGTTGGTGGTGATCGCTCCGTTGAGCGAATGGCCGGCGGCAAGATTGATAAAGCCATCTCCGGCAAAGTTGGGAGCCCCGATCACATCGCCGAAAAAGTTGACCGTGCCCGTGCCGGTGACGCCGAAGGTGGTGGTAAAGACCGCGCCGTTGAAGTTCACCGTCGTGCCGACCGCGCCGGCGTTGATGTTCGAGAACTTCAATCCGGCCGTGCCGGTGATTCCGGTGACCGTCGAGTTGCCGGTGAACACGACGTTGGCGGCGGCGGCGGTGCTGGTAATCGCGCCGCCCGGGTCGTTGCTGGTGTTGATATTCTGGTTCCCGACCGTCAGGGTGCCGGGGCCGGTGGTGTCTACGCCGCTCACCACGCCTACCGGGCCGACCACGCCGGACAGTGGTACGGTCTCGCGCGCTGCGCCTGGAGCGGCCCACGCCGCGATCGCAGCGGCCACGGCTGCGGAAATCAACTTTATTCTCATAATGCCCCTGTCGAACGTAAAGTCAGCTTGGGGCGCCAACCCCTGGCACCCTCCTTTTTTTAGGGCGCGCGGCATTGCCCCATCGAGCCGAAACCCGTTCCTGCATTGCGGACTGCCGGGCGTGACTTCGCCTCGTCCGGACCATCCCGCAAATTCAATGCATCCTGCTCCTCGGGCGGAAGTGTTCCGGAAACGGGGTCTTTGTTCCGTGCGTTGTCGCACTTAGCCGCCGGTGGCCGCAGGCCGCAGCCCGGTAGTGGGCGTGGTTGCGCAAAAGCGCCGCCCGGGCGTGGTGCCGGGTGCGACCGAACACCCACACATGGGTGCCGCAATTCCGTATGATGGGCTTAGCCGTGTGAGCCCGTCCCGGGCAGGGGCGTGGATTCAGTGCTCGGATGTGCTCCCGCGTCGACGTGCCGGATGACGGGAGACCTGGGGAAAGGTCGCTCCTGCCAGTTGCACCTGCAACGGGGCTAGTACCGCGCAGGGTGGTGACGGTACCGGCGGCGACGACACTGCTGCCATGCCAATCCGATGTGCCGGTGCGCCAGTTTGTTAAGCTCACCCGATGTGCACGGTCCGGTCCGGCGTTTCGCGTCAAAATGTCAGTCTTTTGTTAAGGTCCAGCGGGCAGTGCAAATTTTGCGATTGGAAAAACCAGTCTTTTTACAAGGTGTGGCGGAAATGCAACGTAAATTTCGTTTTCCAAGCCGGGCGGGCGCCCTCGGGCTGGCCTTGCTGGCCGGTGTTGTTAGCGCACAACCGACGGCTAACCAGCAGAAATTTCGCGAGCTCTATCAGGAGTTGGTGGAAATCAACACCACCGACTCTGTGGGCAGCTGCACCACGGCGGCGCAGGCCTTGGCGGCGCGGCTGCAGGCCGGCGGCATCGCCCCGGCGAGCATGCAGATACTGATCCCCCCGGGGGCGCCGAAGAAGGGCAATCTGGTGGTGCGTTATAAAGGCAACGGGGCGAAGAAGCCGCTATTGCTGCTCGGCCACCTCGACGTGGTAGAGGCCAAGCGCGAAGACTGGCAGCGCGACCCCTTCAAGCTGATCGAGGAAGGCGGTTACTTCTATGCGCGCGGCTCCTCGGACGACAAGGCGATGGTGGCGATCTTCACCCACAACCTGATCCGCTACCAGGCCGAGGGCTACCGTCCGGAGCGCGACCTGATCCTGGCCTTTACCTGTGACGAGGAAATCATTCCCTCGCCCTATAACGGCGTCGAGTTCCTGCTGAAGAATCACCGGCCGCTGATAGCCGCCGAGTTCGCCCTCAACGAGGGCGCCGCCGGGCTGCTGGACAAGACCGGCAAGCCGGTGCGCATGAGCATCCAGGTGGGCGAGAAGGTGTTCCAGACCTATACCCTGGAGGTCACCAACCCCGGCGGACACAGCTCGGTGCCGGTCAAGGACAACGCGATCTATCACCTGGCCGGCGGGCTGGCGCGCCTGGGCGCGTTCGACTTTCCGTTCAAGCTGTCGGAGGCGACGCGCGCCTACTTCGAGCGCATGGCGAGCATAGAAACCGGCCAGGTGGCGGCCGACATGAAGGCGATCCTGCGCGACCCGCCGAACCCCGATGCGATCGCGCGCCTGGCGGTGAACCCGGCCAACAACTCGACCTTTCGCACCACCTGCGTGGCCACCATGCTGGACGCCGGCCACGCCACCAACGCGCTGCCGCAGCGGGCGCGCGCCACGGTGAATTGCCGCATCCTGCCGGGCGAGCCGGTCGACGAGGTGCAAAAGACCCTGGCGCGCGTCATGGCCAACGACAAGATCAGGATCACCCCGGTGGGCGAGGCCACCCTCTCGCCGGCGCCGCCGCTGACCCGTGAGATCCTGGGGCCCGTGGAGCAAGTCAGCAACCAGATGTGGCCGGGCGTGCCGGTGGTGCCGACCATGCTGGTGGCGACCACCGACGGGCGCTACCTGAACAACGTCGGCATCCACACCTACGGCCTGTCGGGCCTGTTCCGCGACCCGGACGGCTCGGGCGTGCACGGCCTGAACGAGCGCATTCCGGTCAAGTCGCTGTACGAAGGGTTGGAGTTTTTGTACCGCGTGGTCAAGGTGTATGGCGGCGGAAACTATTGAGAATTACATAAGCAATGACAAAAACATGGCTCTGGCGAGACTGTCATGTTTTTGGTAACGATCAATGTCACGCAGTCAGCTGCACCGCATGCGCATCCATTTGGAGCGGATGCCCGATGGCCGGATTCCGGCCCACTTCATGGAGACGCAATGCGCATCACCACAACAAGAATCGCGGCACCAGCCGCGGCTTCGATCAGTCGAATGACGCAAGCTGCCGCTCGAGCCGGGCATGCGGTACGTGGCGCCGCGGTGGGCGTGCTGCTGGTCCTGGGTGCCTGCAGTCACCTGGACGTGACCCCGGAAATCCAAGCCGCCATCGCCAGCCCGGACCGCAGCGAGGCGGACCGCAAGACCGACGAGAAGCGCCACCCCGACCTGCTGCTCGCCTTTGCCGGAGTGCGGCCGGGGATGAAGATACTCGACATCGGCGCCGGCGCCGGCTACAGCACCGAGATCCTGGCGCGCGGCGTGGGCGCGCGCGGCATCGTGTACGGGCAGAACTCGGCCGAGGCGATGGAGCGCATCAAGACGCGTTTTGATGACCGCTTCGCCAAATTCGCCCTGAAGAACGTGGTCAAGGTGGTGCGGCCGGATGACGACCCGCTGCCTCCCGAGGCCGGCAGCATCGATATGGTGACCATATTCAACTATTACCACGACCTGCCCTGGATGGGCGTGGACCGCGCCCGGCTGGACAAGCGGATTTACGATTCACTCAAATCCGGCGGGGTGGTGGTGGTGGCCGACCATGCGGCTAAGGCGGGCGACGGCGTCACTGTTTCGAAGAGCCTGCACCGCATCGAGGAGAGTGTGGTCAAGGCCGACTTCGAGGCGGCCGGGTTCCGCTTTTCGGGCGACGCCGATTTCCTGCGCAATCCGGATGACCCGCGCACCGAACCGGTGTTCCGCCTGCCGATCAAGGTCGACGAATTCGTGCTCAGGTTCGTCAAGCCCTGAGAAATGCAAAGAGGGGGCTTGCGCCCCCTCAACCGTGATCCCAGTCTGCCGCCAAGTGGCAGCGCGAGTTGCGCTTGCCGGTACTTATCGCAGGGGCTGGACGTAGCGTCCGTCGCGTGGCAGGTAGTGGTTGTCGTAGTTCAGCGAGAGCAGCACCCGCTTGGCGTGGCCGGTGATGCGCTCGCGGCCGATCAGGCCGATGTAGCGCGAGTCCTTGCTGTTGTCGCGGTTGTCGCCGAGCAGCAGAAACTGGCCGGGCGGGATGGTGACGGGAGCAAAGGTGCGCAGCGCCGGCGTCCCGGGGATGATCATGATCTGGTGCGCGACCTCGCCCAGTTGCTCATCGGCGAACAGCAGGCGCAGCTCGCGGGTTTTGGCAGGCAGGGCGGCGGCGGCACCAGCGTCGCCCTGGCGGTAGGTGAGCGGCTTGCCGTTGATGATCAGCTTCTCCTCGCGCATTTCCACGGTGTCGCCGGGCAGGCCGACCACCCGCTTGAGCCAGGTGTCGCCGTCTTCGGGCGAGTCGAAGGTGATGATGTCGCCGCGCTGCGGACCGGCGCCCTCGTAGAGCCAGAGGTGGGTGAAGGGCACGCGCAGGCCGTAGGCGAGCTTGTTGACCAGGATCTGGTCACCCTCGACCACGGTGGGGTTCATCGAGCCGGTAGGCACCTGCATATGGTCGGCAATGGCCGAGCGGAACAGGGACATCAGGACCAGAAACACCACCAGGCCGCGGGTGTTTTTCCACAGGTCGCGGATCTGGCCTTTGAGGCGGGTTGCGAAACTCATCGTTGCTCCGGTTTGTTGTTCGGCTATTGGGGGATGGGGCATGGGGTATGGGACAGATCGGGCCTTGCCGCAGATTCGGCAGAGGGCTGGCCGGATGCGCTGGTCCGCGTGCTCAGACCGCCCGGCTGTGCAAAGAGTTCCGCGGTCCGTGCCGGCGGGTGCCCCGGCCCAGGACTCAT
>Ga0302321_100002809_pt1 | contig 14957 bp, 18 predicted proteins | sample Fen_T0_1_FD_202505 | JGI IMG/M metagenome (GOLD analysis project Ga0302321, IMG submission 202505) | Peat permafrost microbial communities from Stordalen Mire near Abisko, Sweden - Fen_T0_1 | ecosystem: Environmental > Terrestrial > Soil > Wetlands > Permafrost | place: Sweden: Abisko...
TAGACATTCCATTGCAAATCAAGAACGTAAACCTTATTAAAATTATTTTCTTCATCTACCAATTCAAAACGAAAATTAAACTCATCGAAATCATGGCTTGAGTCAGGGTATCTTTGTTCCTTTAAACTAAGAAAATGATTGTATAAGCGGTCATTTTTTTCAGCGTCATCTTTATTTTTTACTACCATTTCTAGTTGGTATCCATGATCATTTTTCCATTCATCAGCACTTAAATGACCAAAAAATGCTGCTATTAGTGTCGTTTTTCCAGCTCCAGATTCTCCGAATGCAGCTAACCGAACTTGTGGGACATCAGTAAACCAATCGAATAATTTATTCATATGTAAAAAGAGGAGCTTGCATAAGTAAAAACAGATTAAAGAAAAAATATGTTGAAAGGTAGGTTGTAACAATATTTTAATAAAAAATCAATATTTTTCAATATACTGATTCTTAATGCCCTTTCACTTCATAAAGGCTAAATTGCTATAGCACGGCAGGGCGGGTTAAGACCCGCCATACAGAAAATAACTCACCTAAGCAGCAATCCCTGAATCTTGTTGAAATGCTGGTCTTTTGTGTAAATTGGCATGCCGTTTTGAAAAGCGACTGCAGCTATCCAGATGTCATTAGTTGGGATTGGAGTGCCATTATTTTTTAATTGGTCGAGTATTAAACAGTAAAATTCGGCTGTTCTTTCATCAATACCGTATAACGTGACTCTGGGCGAATCAAGGAACTGGTTGAGTTCCTGGCGGTTGGTTTTTTCTTTGTTTCCTGCCTTAAAACCGGAAAGCAATTCACCAATTGAAATTACGCTTATGCCTATATGGGCGACTTGTTGAAGGGTCTTGATTATTTCGGCATCGCCTCGCATGGCATGGGAGTAGATATTGGTATCAATCAATAAGGCGTTCATTTCCAAAGCTCTTCATCTATCTGCGATTCACTGTCAATTTTCGCTTGAATTTGCTTAAACTCACTATCTGTCCATTGACCAAACAGAAAATCCAAATCATGGTATTCCTGGGTGAAGAGTTTCTTTTTGTGGTGGCCTGTATGTTCTTTCAATACATCAAGCACCAATTGATTGACACTCTTGCCACTTTCTTGTGCTTGTTGTTTAAGTGTTATAGCCAAATCTTGGTCGATCCCGCGAATAGACAGGTTGCTCATGTTAACTCCTTCATATCTATGAATGCATTATGCCATCATATTATGAATGCATGGGAAGTTTGTCAACAAGGAAAGTGGTTAGTGTTGGGAGTAAAACCATTGTGCCATTAACTACAAAACCTAAAAGAATGACTGTTGCATTTGCAACAACTGCATTTACCTGTGAGAACAACAAATATATAAATCAATAGGTTAAAATTAAATAACTGCGTTGGCATAGCCTGTGCTTTTACTTTTTGTAAATGCAACTTACGAGGTCAATCCGATGCAATTGCCAGTATTAAACGATGCCCCCGCAGCAAAAGGCGGCTGTTCAGCGAGTTCCTGCGGCACTACCGATAATCAAATGGATTCACTGCCGGATTCGATTCGGGAGAAAGTGCAGAACCATCCCTGTTATTCGGAAGACGCCCATCATTATTTTGCCCGGATGCACGTCGCCGTAGCTCCAGCTTGTAATATCCAATGCCATTACTGTAACCGTAAGTACGATTGCGCCAATGAATCGCGACCCGGTGTGGTTTCTGAGTTACTAACGCCCGATCAAGCCGTTAAGAAGACAATGGCGGTAGCGGCGAATATTCCACAAATGACCGTGTTAGGTATCGCGGGGCCTGGTGATCCGTTAGCTAACCCTGAGCGTACGTTTGAAACTTTCCGTCGTTTGAGCGAAGAAGCGCCGGATATTAAGTTATGCGTATCCACGAATGGGTTGGCTCTGCCCGATGCGGTAGAGGAATTATCCAAGCACAATATCGATCACGTCACCATTACTATTAATTGTGTAGACCCCGAAATCGGTGCGAAGATTTATCCGTGGATTTTCTGGAAAAACAAACGCATTAAAGGCAAAAAAGGCGCGAAAATCCTGATTGAACAACAGCAAAAAGGTTTGGAGATGCTGATTGCCAAAGGGATTTTGGTTAAGGTTAACTCGGTGATGATTCCGGGTGTAAACGACCAGCATTTGGCGGAAGTTAGTAAGGTAGTTAAATCTAAAGGAGCATTTTTGCATAACGTGATGCCACTGATTGCCGAAGCCGAGCATGGCACTTTTTATGGCGTGATGGGACAACGCGGCCCAACGCCCGATGAATTGCAAGACCTGCAAGATAGCTGTTCCGGCGATATGAATATGATGCGCCATTGCCGTCAATGCCGCGCCGATGCGGTGGGCATGTTAGGCGAAGATCGGGGCGATGAGTTTACGCTGGACAAGATAGAGGATATGGAAATTGATTATCAGGCGGCGATGGAAAAGCGCAAGGTGATTCACCAAGCTATCCAGGAAGAAATGGACAGCAAGCGGTTGGAAAAATCCGCGAAAGCTGCACAGCATAAAGCAGAGCCCAAGCTTGCGACCCGTCCGGTGTTGATGGCCGTCGCTACCAGTGGCCAGGGTGTGATCAATGTGCATTTCGGACATGCCAAAGAATTCCTTATCTATGAAGCCTCGCCAGACGGTGTACGTTTTATCAGTCATCGTAAAGCCGATCAATACTGTGGTGGTGACACTTCTTGTGGTGATGGTGAAAGCGTGTTGCAAGTGACTGTCCGTGCATTGGCAGGTTGTGAGGCGGTCTTATGCTCCAAAGTCGGTTACGAACCATGGGAAATGCTTGAAACTGCCGGAATTATGCCAAATGGCGAACATGCCATGGAATCTATTGAAGAGGCTGTCATGGCGGTTTATAAGGAAATGGCGGCAGCGGGTAAGTTGGATACAACGCCTGAAGCAGCTAGGGCAAGTGCATAACAAGCGAATTGCGTAGCTTGGGCTAACGTAACTATCCCATCTGCGCTTCGTTATCTGTCGCGATTTATCCGTTCTCACGCTAGTTCGTGGGAACGATAAGAATTAGGAGTTTGTTATGGCAGTAAAAATTATTGAGTCTTGCGTTAATTGTTTTGCTTGCGAACCGGTTTGTCCCAGTAATGCGATTTACGAAGCCAAACCGCATTTTTTGGTTGATCCTAAAAAATGCACTGAATGCGAAGGGGACTTTCCTGATTTTCAATGTGCAAGCATTTGCCCGATTGAAGGTGCGATATTGAATTCGTTGGGCGAGGCGATTAATCCGCCTGGTTCGTTAACTGGTATTCCGCCAGAAAAAATGGCCGAAGCCATGGCTGAGTTACAGTCACACTAAATGAGTTCATCATGATGGCTACAGTGACTTTTTACGAAAAACCCGGTTGTATTAATAACACCCGGCAAAAGAAACTGTTAGCAGCAGCAGGCCATCAGGTCGTAGCAAAAAATTTATTAACTGAAGCCTGGCAACCTGAGAGATTACGTCTCTTTTTCGGCGCATTGGCGGTACGGGATTGGTTTAATGTTAGCGCGCCAGCGATCAAACAGGGTGAAGTTGAACCCGATAAGCTAACGGAGCATCAAGCCTTAGCGTTGATGGTAGAAAATCCCTTGTTAATTCGTCGACCGTTAATGCAAGTGGGTGATAGTTTGATGGTTGGATTTGACCAAGAAGCGGTGGACAATTGGATAGGCTTAAAAGAAACCACGGACACTACCGACTTGGAGAGCTGTCCTAGATCGTTTGCCCAATCAAGTTGCGGTCATGAGTAAACCACCTGTATTAACGATAGATGGCGTTCCTCAGGCAGTGAGCCTATCTGATCGTGTCCATTGGATAGGTGCGCTAGATCCTACACTCCGTAACTTTGATATCATTTTAAAGACCGCGAATGGAACAAGTTACAACGCCTATGTGGTGAGAGGTAGCGAAGGCGTTGCCATTGTTGACACGGTCAAGGAAAATTTTGCTGACGATTTTTTTGCCCGTTTGGAGACGGTCGCGCGGTATGACGAAATTAAAGTCATCGTCCTGAACCATCTGGAACCCGACCATACCGGTGCGTTACCTGAGCTGATGCGGCGTGCGCCACAAGCGCAGCTTTACATATCGCAGAAAGCGCAGTCGATGCTTAAAGCCTTGTTAAAACAGGATGACTTTAAATTTACCCCGGTTCTGACGGGTGACAAAGTATCGTTGGGCGATCGCACCTTAGCGTTTTTGCACACGCCTTATTTGCATTGGCCGGACACCCAATGCACCTATTTGGAGGAAGAAAAAACTTTATTTTCGGGTGATGTGTTTGGTTGCCATTATTGCGATACGCGGTTGTTCAACGATGAAGTCGGTGATTTCCGCTTCTCGTTTGAATATTACTATGCCCACATCATGCGGCCATTTAAGGATTATGTGAATCGTGCGCTCGATTTAATTGAGCCTTTATTACCACTTAATAAAATCGCACCCGCACATGGCCCTTTACTGCGCGACCAACCCCAACGGTATGTTAAACGTTATCGGGAATTATCCCTGTCGCCGTTACACAGCGAAATCAGTACCGGAGAAAAAACCTTGTTGATTTTTTACATTAGCTCATACGGAAGTACCCGTCGTATGGCAGAAGCCATTTATGAAGGCGCGATGGGAGTGGAACATGTCCGAGTGTCTTTGTATGACTTGGAAGGCAGCGAAATCGCACCGTTCGTGGACTTAATAGAAGGTGCGGATGGCATCCTGTTTGGTACGCCGACGATTAACGGCGATGCGGTTAAGCCGGTATGGGATTTATTGTCCTCACTGGTCGTCATCAACCTCAAGTCCAAGCTTGGGGGCGTATTCGGCTCTTATGGCTGGACTGGAGAAGCCGTGAAAATGGTTGAAGACCGTTTGCGCGGCCTCAAATTACGTGTCCCCATTCCGGGGTTACGTCTCAAGTTAATTCCGACAGATGAAGAAATCATCATCTGCCGAGAATTCGGGCATGAATTGGCGCAAGAGCTGATGGGTTTAAGGGAATCCAAAGTGATTGATATGGCCGATCTTGCGTAATAATTTTTTTAAACATCAGGAGAATAGCAATGCCAAAAGCATCGATTACCTTTGAAGACATAAACGTTACCGTGAATGCGCCCGCTGGAACCCGACTGATCGAAATTTCCGAAAAAGTGGGGTCAGGGATTGTTTACGGTTGCCGTGAAGGCGAATGCGGCACCTGTATTACCAAGGTTACTTCGGGCTGGAATAACCTGACCGAACCATCCGTTCTGGAAGATAAAGTCTTGCGTGAAAACATGGCAGGCAAACATAACCGTCTGGCCTGTCAAGCACAGGTTTTGGGCGGCGAAATTAGCGTTAAACCGGTTTAATAGCAGATATTCTATCTATAACTTATTTTTTAAGGAGTCAACCATGGCTTTAGTTACCTTTTCAAATCCCGAATACCGGGATAAAACCGTTTATGCTGTCGCAGGCAGTCATACTGAATCTTTACTGAAACTGGCGCGGGAAAACAAAATTCCGATCAATTATGAGTGCCAGGATGGGGAATGCGGCACCTGCCTGGTTAAAGTTAGTAGTGTTGACCAAAAACACCAACGCATGGGTGGGCCGTTAACTGAAAAAGAAAAAGAAGTGCTGCGCGTTAGCGGCAAAATCAGCAAAGAAGAAATGGAAAAAATGATTGTGGATGACCTGCCTTCGCCCTGGCGTTTAGCTTGCCAGATGATTGTCAGGGATGAAGATATTCTGGTCGAATATTAAGCATGTTGGCTGCTCCGCAACTTCAGGATGACCGGGAATATATCTACAACATGATCAAACCGGAGTCATCAACAAACCCAAACCGTAACTGGCTGGCTTTTATGATAGCCAGTTGGTCTGCTGGACAAGGTGTTTTGCCAGATTTTCTGGGGCTGGAGGTAGGGCAGTTTTATGCGTTAAATAAATATTTTTTCCCGGATTGTAAATTGCCCGAACAAGCGCCTTCGGGCAGTAAATTGGACTTTAGCAGAATGCTGGAAAAAGCTGATCTGGTTAATCTACTAAAGCATTACGCCAAGCCTGAAACGGTTGAAATAGACTGGATGATTGCCATTATCGTTGCCGGATGTTTGGGCAGCGATCACTTATGGCAGGATTTAGGCCTGTGGTCGCGTCCGCAGTTGAGCGCGATGCTGCAATACAATTTCCCCGAATTGGCTGGAAAAAATGACAAGGACATGAAGTGGAAAAAGTTCTTGTATAAACAGCTTTGCGAAGCAGAAGGTTTGTATTTATGCCGTGCGCCCTCGTGTGAGGTTTGTATCGATTATCCCAAATGTTTTGGTTCTGAAGAGTAGGAGTTATGGTGATGAAATATTTGAAGCTAATCAGTATTAACCATGATAACTATACGAACTGCCTTACCATCCGACATTGCACAGCTTGTAGAACTATTACAGGAACTATTTGCTATTGAAACAGATTTTGTTTTTGATCCTGTAAAACAAACGAAAGGCTTGAATCAGCTGCTAAATAGCGATAAGGATTTTATCCTGGTGGCAGAATCAAGCAACGTTAACAAAGTGGTGGGGATGTGTACTATCCAAACCTTAATTTCAACGGCGGAAGGTGGGCAAGTAGGTTTGCTTGAAGATTTGGTTGTTGCGGCTGGTTTTCGTCATAAAGGTATTGGTACAAAATTGCTTGCCGAGGCTGTTTATTGGGCCGAGAGACGAGGGCTTAAACGGTTGCAATTATTGGCTGATAAAAACAACCTGCCCGCTTTGAGTTTTTATACGAAGCAGGGCTGGCTATCGACCGAGCTGGTTTGTTTGAGAAAGTGATAGTACCAACTCAATGTGTTGTAGTCGTTAAGTGCCGACAGCACTTTTAAAATGAGCGCGGATTAATACTGAGGAATTGCGCCAAGTATGACGGCATTGCTTTTAAAAACTGCATAAGTTGATATGCCCAGTTTTAACCCCAATGTTTCTGCACTGACCTGAGTTATTGTGACAGCAAGACTTTCACCACCTTGAAGTTGAATCGCAACTTCTGAATCAACGCCATCGTGTTGGACGCGAATCACTTTGCCACTTAGGCAGTTACGCGCTGACAAGATATAGTTATCAGGATCGGTAACAACGATAATCTCTGTGGCATTGATCAACAATAACACATCGCTGCCGATGCTGAGATCAAGTTGGCTTAACTCCGACAAAGTGAGGGATGCAACAATTTTTTCCCCACCTTTCAATTCGACAAACACTTCTGCATTGATTGAACTCGTTTGAATGCCGGTAATTGTGCCAAACAGCTGATTGGTCCCGCTGGTTTTGACCAGCAGCCGTTTGAGTAGTAACTGGACATCAGGATCGTCAGCCAAGCTCCGATTGAGTTGTTGTAAGAACTTGCTGTGTTGCTTTTCCAGACGAGTAAACAGCTTCAATAAGGACTGCCCGGCAGCGGTTAGATTCGTGCCGCCGCCTTTGCTGCCGCCAGTTGCAGAGGTAATCAACACTTTGGGGGCAAGATTGTTGGCGCGTTCTATCATCTGCCAGGCACCTTTGTAGCTTAAACCCATTTGCTTGGCTGCCTGATTGATGGAACCGCTTTGCTCGATTGCCCTCAGTAAGCTGATCATGCGACTGTCGAGTGTGCCGGCCAGACGTAACTCGCCTTCGACCCAAGATGGGATTAGGTTGTCATACGATTTTTTGGGCATATCATTATCTTATCCGGTGACAAATGAAAAAGGCATAACACTTTTTTCATTTAGAGCATGATTTCTTCGAATGAAATAGGTTGTTTCTATGATTCGTTATTTACTTTAATATATAGCGTAATATACTAAGCCTGTAATTTATTTTTAATACGGCAAGTTCTGTTTTACATGGCTATTCAGACGGTGATCAAGGTCAACTAAATTCAATTATAGGTCATTCATGATACTGCAGAACAAACTTCTTCCCCCGTCCAGCCTTAACAGTACAATCAGTCTGATGGCTGCCGATTTTGCAAATTGTCTAAAAGTACAATTATCTTTAATCAACCGCAATATAACGATTGCGTCCTTATTCAACCAAGGGCGTACAACTGAGTTTTAATCATAGCTAATGAGGAATTGAATATGAAAGCAAGTGCACGCAATCAATTTACCGGAACCGTCAGTGACGTACGTATCGGCGCTGTGAATGCCGAAGTACATGTCAGCTTGAAGGGCGGTGAAACCATCGTTGCTTCGATTACCAAGGATTCCGCCGAAACGCTCGGAATCAAGACTGGCATTGAAGTCATTGCCTTAGTCAAGGCTCCGCAAATTATTATCGTCACCGATTTTGGTGGCTACCGGCTTTCAGCACGCAACCAACTGAAAGGTACGGTGACTCAGGTTAAACCCGGCGGCATCAACTCCGAAGTCGATATCGAATTAAGCGGCGGTGATCAGGTTGCCGCCACCGTTACTAACGACAGCGTCGAAACCCTGGGTTTGCGTAAAGGGCAAGCTGTCACCGCCATCTTTAAGGCGGGCGCTGTTATCCTGGCTGTCGCCGGTTGATGTTTCCGTGCAACTCGGCTGGAAACTGGCTTTTCTTGACCGCGAGTTGCACTTAATCGACTGAGGTAACTATGCTACTGGAAATGAATGTCAAACTGCGCCGGGGTCATTTTGATCTGACCACGCAATTGTCGGTCAGCGATAGCAGCATCGGGTTATTCGGTAAATCCGGCGCCGGCAAAAGCACGGTGCTGGGTTTGATTGCCGGCACTATTCAGCCACAAAGTGGGCAAATCGTACTGGACGGCAAAATTCTGTTTGATAGCCGCAAAGGTATCATCATGCCGCGCGAGCAGCGTCCTGTCGGTGCGGTGCTGCAAATAGACACTACCCATTCGGCTGAAACTGTTCGCGACAATCTGACTTCTGCCTTCAATCGAACTCTTAAGCATCGCCGCATTTTCAAACTGGATTTTTTAATAAGGCTTTTAGAGCTTGGCCCTATCCTCGACCATGCGATCGAACTACTTTCCGCCGGTGAACGCCAGCGGGTGGCGCTGGCTCGCGCATTGCTTAAATCGCCGAAATTATTGCTATTAGACGAAACCTTTGCAGCCATTGGCAACAGTTACCGCATACAGTTGTTGCCAATCCTGAAACGCTTGCAGGATGAACTGAGCTTGCCGGTACTTTACGCCAGCCAATCCTTGGGCGAGATTCTGGCATTGACCGACCGTCTGATCGTGCTGGAGCAAGGCAAAGTGCTGCATAACGGCTCGTTGTTCGAAATAGCCAAATATCAAGGCATGTTGCGTTATCTGGGTATCCGCCAGATCGACAATATCATACCAGTTACTATCCGTAGCCATGATCATTTGTCCGGTTGTAGCCTCGCCCACAGCTTAGGTCTACCGCTGATCTTACCGCTACGGCCGCATTTAGTGGTTGGCAGTCAGGCCCAAGTGTCGATACGAGCCAACGACATAGCTTTGTCACGCAGTTTTATCAATGGCATATCGATACAAAATCAACTCAAGGGCCAAATCTGCGCCCTGATTCCAAGCGGAGAAAGCCTGATTGTGCAAATCGATTGCGGCAGGACGCTACTCGCCGAAATTACGCCGGGCGCTTGCCGGGACATGGCATTGCAAGAAGGTGAGGACATTTATTGCCTAATCAAAACCCATTCCATAGCTTACCTCGCCGAGCTAGACGGAATGCCTTATCAACGGATATTAAACTATGGCGATGGCTGTTATTCTCTAGGTACAACCTGACCGGTAATCGGCGTATTATTGCCTAAATAATCGTCCGCATGATATTGGGAGATTTCACTCACTAACTATCTATGTTTATCCGTCAAATCCATTATCTGTTAGCCTTGGCAAAAACCGGACATTTCGGCCGCGCTGCGGAAGCTTGTCATGTCTCCCAACCCGCCTTATCCACTGCTATCCAGCACCTTGAAGAAGAACTAGGCATTACCATTGTCCACCGTGGCCATCGTTTTCAGGAATTTACCCTGGAAGGTGAACGTGTGTTGCAATGGGCGAGGATTTTAGCGCAAGATTGGGAAAGCATGAAACAGGAGGCGGCTCAATGCAGCCAACAACTGACTGGTACGTTACGCATCGGCGCTATTCCTACGACGCTGGCAGTTACGCCACTATTGACCCAGCCGTGCCAACATGAATATCCCGGCATTGGCATCAATCTGGTTTCGTTGTGTGCAGATGACTTGATTCGTCAACTGGACAGCTTTGAACTCGATTTAGGGATAACCTATCTTGAAGATCCTCGGTTAAAAGGTTTCCAGGTACTCCCCCTGTACCGAGAGCGTCATGTTTTGCTAGCCCGCAACCCCGATCCCCGGCTAATAAAAGCCGACCTTAACTGGACTGATATTGGGAAGTTGCCTTTGTGCCTATTGACCCCGAATATGCAAAACCGCTGCTTGATCGATGCGGCTTTCCGGCAAGCCGGTATCATGCCCAAAGTAATGCTTGAAACTGATTCGATATTCGCTTTGTATGCCCATGTGCGCAGCGCTGGATTGTATAGCATAGTCCCGCATAGCTTGTTAAACCTGTTTGAAATGCGCCAGGAAGTTACCGCATTGCCGCTGAATCCAGAGTTATCCCGGGAAATTGGCCTGATCGCCCGATGCCAGGAATTCCCATCACCCATCCAGGATGCCGCCTGGAACATCGCCCAACGTTTGGATTTACAACATCGGTTTGATTCATTTATTGCGGTTCGATAGTAACCTATTCAGCAAAATATTTACAATCCATCGCGATTTTCTGTAATCCACCAGCTACGCTGAAAAAAATTCACTTGCAACGGTAACAAATACCGGTATAAAACATCTAATCAAAGCATAGAGAGGTTGAACTATTTAATAAATCAACCGAATTTCAGAGGAGAAGATGTTGTGAAAAGGTGGCATCGCGTATTTTGGTCATTATTCATCATTGGTATTGGAATGATCGTTATTACGGTGTTACCGAATTCAGCGCTTTTTGCCGGAAAAAGTGCCAATCCTTCGTTAAATAAAGCGGCGGTCAGTTCTGATACGCCCTATATCGTCTTGGGAATGGGGTGTTTTTGGGGGTCGGAAAAACGTATGCAAGCCTTGGCTGGCGTGTTGGATATTGAAGCCGGTTATGCGGGCGGCGATATGGCTAACCCTAGCTACGAAACGCTCCATGACACCGAAGCCTTCATAGAGGAGGGCAAGGCAGTCAAAAACCATGCGGAAGTGGTTAAGGTCTATTACGACCCCAAACAAACCAGCCTTGAACAAGTCTTGGTTCAATTTTGGGAGAACCACAACCCAACGCAAGGCAATCGCCAAGGGAATGATGTGGGCAGCAATTACCGTAGTGCTGTTTTCTACCGTAATGATGAAGAACGCAAATTAGCTGAGCTTACCCGCGACATTTACCAAGCCAATTTGAAGGTAGCAGGTATTACAGACCCTATCACCACTGAAATCGCCCCGCTAAAAAATTACACTTCCGCCGAAGGCTATCATCAGGATTATTTGGAGAAAAATCCGCTGGGCTATTGCGGCTTGGGCGGGATTGGCGTGACCTATTCTGATCCAAGTCGAGCCGATGGGCACCATAGTATGCCTCTAGCAGGTAAATCGGCACAATCCGAGCAAAATTGGCAGCAAATCAAACTCAATAGCAAGGAACAATTGATTGCTTTTGAAGCTGTCGATTGCGTTTATTGCAGACAATTTGATAAAGAGGTGTTATCAACGTGGAAAAACAAACTTCCAATTGTTGCTACCAACTCAACCACGCCCCCAAAGGACTGGAAACTTAACCAAACTTTATTTGCCACTCCAACCATCGTCTTGTTTAGAAACCAGCGAGAAGTAGCCCGCTATACCGGCTATCAAGGCGCAGAAAAATTCTGGCAATGGTTGGGCCATGCAACACTCAGCAAATAGAAATCGTAAGAATTAGCGGCATTTTTCAGGGTTTCACAAACTTAGGAAACTCTGAACAAGTTGATTCCACCCATGGTTCGACAGGCTTACCATGAGCGGAATCAACCACTTACCGTTCGTCTTTATGCCCCTGTGGGTACTGGGCTTGTCGAAGGACTTAATCAGAGTTTCTTTTAATTCAACAATCCTTTGTATTGATAGCTGTGAGCTATTAACCGATATTTTAAAACGATTAGACGCACGCCATCTCTAACGCAGACAATACTACTTCCCGGCCGGGATAAGTCAGGCATAGCTTTATTTAAGTATGCCTAGTCATCCAATCAACACGAGGTGAAAATAATATGGCTAAAATAGTTTGTGTACTTTATGACGATCCAATCGACGGTTATCCAACATCCTATGCGCGTGACGACCTGCCCAAAATTGAGCGTTACCCGGATGGACAAACCTTACCTACACCAAAAGGGATTGATTTCCAGCCCGGTGCTTTGCTAGGCAGCGTTTCTGGCGAACTAGGGTTGCGGAAATACCTTGAATCGAACGGTCACCAATTAGTCGTCACGTCCAGTAAAGACGGTGATAACAGCGTGCTTGACCGGGAATTGCATGATGCAGAAATCGTCATTTCCCAACCGTTCTGGCCTGCCTACATGACGGCAGATCGCATTGCCAAGGCCAAAAACCTGAAAATGATCGTAACTGCTGGCATTGGTTCTGACCATACCGATTTGCAAGCCGCCATGGATCGCGGCATCACCGTTGCCGAAGTGACTTATTGCAACAGTAACAGTGTTGCCGAGCATGTCGTGATGATGATACTCGCACTGGTGCGTAACTACATCCCTTCCTATAACTGGGTCATCAAAGGCGGTTGGAATATTGCCGACTGCGTGGCACGCTCTTACGACCTGGAAGCGATGAATGTCGGTACTGTTGCCGCTGGGCGGATTGGCTTGCGGGTTTTGCGCTTGCTTAAGCCATTCGACGTAAAACTGCATTACCTTGACCGCCACCGTTTGCCAGAATCTGTCGAAAAGGAGCTTAATCTGACGCATCACACCAGTTTGGAAAGCTTGACCAAAGCATGCGATGTTGTGACCTTGAACTGTCCGTTGCATCCTGAAACCGAGCATATGATTAATGAGCAATCCTTGGAGAATTTCAAGCGTGGGGCTTATTTGATCAACACGGCACGGGGGAAACTCTGTGATCGCGACGCTATTGTCAATGCCCTGGAAAGCGGCCAATTGGCTGGTTATGCGGGTGATGTCTGGTTTCCGCAACCTGCACCCAACAATCATCCTTGGCGTACCATGCCGAATCATGGTATGACTCCGCATATTTCAGGTACCAGCTTGTCAGCACAAACCCGTTATGCCGCTGGTACCCGCGAAATCCTTGAGTGTTACTTCGAAGGCCGTCCAATCCGCGATGAGTACCTAGTAGTTCAAGGTGGACAGTTGGCTGGCGTCGGCGCACATTCCTATAGTAAAGGTAATGCGACTGGCGGCTCGGAAGAAGCGGCTAAATTCAAAAAAACTTAACACGATTTAGCTATTTGTTAAACCTTGAGGGATGCTGTGCGTCAAGCGGCATCCCTTTTTTATCGCCCTCGATTGATTTATATTATGAGTCTGATGAAAAATTTTGTATTGGCAATCCCATTTGCTTAAAAAATTTATGAATCCTTCATAAAAATCGACACATAGCATTGATATGAGAATTCATTACTTACAGCATGTGCCTTTTGAGGGTTTGGGCTATATCGAACAATGGCTGCATAAACAGGGTGCAAAAATTTCTTTTAGCCGTGTTTTCGAGGATAGCCGGTTTCCAGAACCATCTGAAATAGACGGATTGATTGTCTTGGGTGGGCCGATGAGCGTCAATGATGTCAGCCTTTATCCTTGGTTGGAAAGCGAGATCCACTTTATTGCGGGCGTAATTGCCGCTGATAAACCGGTACTTGGTATTTGCCTTGGTGCGCAGTTGATCGCAAAAGCTTTGGGAGCATCTGTTTACAAGAATTCATACAAAGAAATCGGCTGGTTTCCGGTCGAGCGGGTTGCATCAGCCCGACAGCCCCTGGTGGAGTCGTTGCTTCCGAAACAGGCGGAGGTCTTTCATTGGCATGGAGAGACTTTTGAACTACCCGCAGGAGCAACGCATTTTGCAACCAGTAAGGCCTGTGCCAATCAAGCTTTTTTGTTTGGTAACCGGGTAATGGGCTTGCAGTTTCACCTGGAAATTATGCTGGAAGGTGTAGAGACGCTCATTTACCATTGCGAGTCCGAGTTGGGAGCAGGTACGTATGTGCAGCAAACGAACCAACTCCTGCGTGACGATCACCATTTTCAACGAGTCCATTCGATGTTAATCCCAATTCTTCAATACCTGTTTCTTAACGAAACAACCATCGAGCCATAGCCGATTGAATAGGCTTTCAACTAAGTAATATGTACCATCAGGCACTTGTATTAAATGAATTATCTCTGCATAAAACCAAGGAAAACTTCATTCCTGTCTAATCAAAGCAATAGCCAATTATTTTGTTAAGAACAACAGTTTATTTTCACACGCGTTATTTACATTTATATATAACGTTTTATACTTAAGACGTTTTTATTACAGAGACTTATCCGAATAAGATCTGTCTACATCGACGAAAAAACGTAGATGTGCCCTCCAACTTACAATTACAGGTGCTTGATGAAACAAAGAAAACGTCTTGCAGGGGCTGCTGTCAGCCATGCGTTCTACGGAATTATCGTTGGCAGCTTGTGCTTAGGCGATATCGAACCTATTCAGGCGGCAGATAAAATTAACTACACTAAACCACCCTTTTCCGTGTTTTCCAGCCAGATGACCGACGGCTTAAGCGGGGGCGGTAAATATGACAAGCCAGTTTGGAATCTGCATGATGCCTTGAAACTCCCTGAATGGTTATATATCTCTTTGGAACAACGTACCCGTTATGAAACTATGGATGGTAGCTTTAGGGGAGGTAGTAAAGGCGGCGATC
>Ga0302321_100002810_pt1 | contig 14956 bp, 10 predicted proteins | sample Fen_T0_1_FD_202505 | JGI IMG/M metagenome (GOLD analysis project Ga0302321, IMG submission 202505) | Peat permafrost microbial communities from Stordalen Mire near Abisko, Sweden - Fen_T0_1 | ecosystem: Environmental > Terrestrial > Soil > Wetlands > Permafrost | place: Sweden: Abisko...
TCTGAGACACGACACTAGTACGAGTGCACCGCTCGTGATGCTATCAACGGCAAACTTCGCCAAGCGCAGCTCTCGGACGAGACAGCCGCCAGCGCGGCCCGTCCGAAACCGGCGCGGAAGCTTTCGGCTGTGAAATGCGGCTGGGCAATCGCATGACGTGCGCACGGCCTTAGGCGGGATGCGACGCAAAATCCGTCCCCCTCCTTCGTCCGGGTTCAATATCGGAGCGTGCTACGAGCAGCTACGCGCGCCACGAGGTGCGGTGCGCGCCCTGTGATCGCCCCCCAGCTGCATTGATCTGTGCGGAATCGTGCAACCGGGCGACCGCCGTCGAACAAATGACCAGTCGCGATCGGTTTCGAGGAACTCCCGAGGGGCATAACTTGGAGGTCAGCATGAGCCACAGGTTCCACGGGCATGGATGACCTCCGCGATGGGGCATTGAGCATGTCGACCTCGCAGGATGCCGAGCCCGCGTCGTCCGCTGGAAATGACGCGGAAGGCAGCTCTCGCCCTTCGGGATTTCAGCACCTGCGAGCCGCTCCGTTGGTTCGCACCTTGCAGGCGCGGCTGGCGTTCGCCGAGGAATTTCAGCGCGCCGACAACTTGGCTGGTTTTGCAGACAGTCTCGCGCGCACTACGTTGCCGCGGATATTCAACGCGAGCGAGTGTGCGCTCTACCTCGTCAATGCCGCGCAAGACCGCCTGAACTTGCTCGCGCACGGTGGGAGGGTCGTCATCTCCTGGCACGAGCTGGGGGTGGGCATGATCGGACGCCTCTGGGAGAATGCCGAGATCCTGCGGCTACGGCCCGGCGTCGGACCGAAGAGGCGAGCCCGCGGGCCGGGGAACGGTGCTGCGCGCATGTCAGAAGGACCGGAGCCTGCCGAGGCGGAAGTCAGCGATCGCGAGCTCCTGGCCATTCCCCTGACGAAGAGCGGGAAGGTCGTAGGCCTAGCGACGCTGTCTCGCGAGAGCCGCGACCAACCGTTTGGCCCCGAGGAGGAGGCGCTCGCACGGGAATTGAATTCCGAGCTTGGCCTCCTCTTGCTCCGTCACCAGACCGCTGACCAGGATCGCCGGTACAACCTCGCACTCTGTCGCCTCGGCGAGGAGCTTCAGCAAGAGACCAACGAGGAGGTCGCGCTTCGTTTGCTGCTCGCCGCGGTGACGTGCGGCAACGGTCTCGCGTGCAATCGAGCGGTGCTCTGGTTGAGTGACGTCGATCGCACCGAGCTCCGGCCGGCGCATCCGGTGGGCTTCCTCGATGGTGAATCGGTCCACGCGGCCTGGGAACAGCTCGCTGACTTGACGCTCGACAAGATGTTCGAGCTCACGCGCGCGAGCAAGACGGCGCTTCTGCCGGAGACCTTCCAAGAGGCAGTGGCGGAGCTCGACGAGGCGGCGAACGACATTCTCAACCGGACTTTCTATTTGCGCAGAGCGGGCGGGATAGTAAGCGCTGGCGAGCTGGCCGGCGACGAAGGGATCCTCGGCATGATGAAGCTGGGGTTTCCGTCCGAGGGCTTGGCGGCCGTGCCGTTGCTCGGCAGTCACGATCGTAGCTTGGGCGTTCTGTGCGTCGACAACTTGTTCGATCGCAAGCCGATCGACGCAGCGCTGGCCGAGATGCTGACCAAGTTCGCTCGTCTCGGTGGACTCGCGCTCGAGCGGATACGCGAAGCGCACGAGCGAGAGGAGCGCCGGACGACGCACGAGCGGCTGACCGCCGCCATCGTGGCCGAGGTTGACGCAAATCGTCGGGTAAATAAGGTGCTCGACGAGCTCCGCGGGCGCTTTGGCTTCGAGCGTTGGCTGCTCTACTACCATGATCCAAAGACACGTCTCGCGCGGGTACTCGGCAAAATTGGATTCGGTGACGACCTCGACTCGATCCTCAATTTCGACACGAAAGCCGCGGCAGGCGCGGTGACTCCGCGTGTGGTTCGGTTGCAGAAGCCATATTACAGCCCACGCGCCGAAACCGACGACGAGATCGATCCTGACTGGCGCGAGCGACTTCAACTGAAAGGGCCGCTGCTTGCTTTCCCAATCTGCGTCGGTGCCGTGGTGTACGGCGTTCTCGTGATCAACGATCCGGCGCTGAAAGAAAGTCATCGGGACCGTCTCGCTCACTTCGAAAACGACTTGGCCACGGCGGTGACGACCGTAGTCCTGAATCAGGAGCTCGGGCAGCACGCCAAGCTGCTCAAGCTGATCCAGAAGACACAGACGGCATTCGTGCACGCATTTGCGGACGAGCTCTGGTTCTTACACGAGCTCGCGTTCCACGTGAAAAACCTCACCAACTCGTCGTTGTGCGCGATCTACCGCACGTCACCGCGGGCCAGCCCGAACAAGCCGCTGTTCCGGCGTGTGGTGGCGCTCGGTTACTCGAAGCCAGAGGACGAAGACGAACGCGAGCCCGCGACTGGGTTCCGCAAGGGACTCGTCAATCACGTTCTCGATGGTGCGGTCACCATAGCGGAGCTCGTCGATGAGAACGACGCCCGCTGGAACGGCCGTCAAAAGGCAGAGATCGAGCGGACGCTGGGTCCGTACCGGACCTTCCTCGGGGTTCCGTTGCGCAATCGCTCGACGGGCGCAAACCCCAAGACCGTTGGAGCGATCGTCCTCACCCGCAAGCGGCACCTGGCCACCGACGGCCTCGCCTTCCAGCACGCCGATCGGCTGCTGGTCGAAGCGGTGGCGATGGCGGTGTCGTCCTACCTGGCGTTGAAGGACGCTTGGCATGATCGTGACCGGCGTGTCACCGCGCTCGAATCGCTGCGCCGGTTCGGAAAGGAGGTGACGCCTTTGACGCTTCAGAGCGGCTCGGACAATCGACACCTATTCGACACCATTGCTCGCTACGCGCTCGGGGCATTCGGGGCGGACGTGGTCATCGTCTGCCCGTACGGCCCACGCGGCGTGCCTGACGCGATGTCGCTCGGCGCCAGCGGTATTGTGGACGACCCCGAGCCCTTGCTCGACGCCTTCCGAACCAGCGACGCGCCGCAGCGGGTCGCCGAGCTGGGAAGCGCCATTTACGAAAGCGACGTCGGAAAGAAACAAGACGATCGCGCGAAAGAGGCGGAGCACATCATCCAGCCGTTCATCTCTCAGGGGCAAGGCATCATCTCCTTTGCCGCGCTTCCGCTGATCGAGCCATTGACGGGCGGCGGGACGCCCGCGGTGATCGGGGTCCTGTTCATCGGGTACCGAACGCCGCACATCTTCCATGAGGGTGAGAAGTTACTCGTGGAAACGTTCGCGTCGTACGCCGCGCTTGCGATTCAGAGCGCCACGGTCATCCAACAGTCGCGGCAGACTCGTGAGGAAGCCTTCGAGTTCTTTTTCGGCGCTGTTTCACACACGCTGCGGAACGTCCTGGGCTCGATTCCCGGAGCAGTGCAATTCGCGCTGGCTTTCGTGGGGGGAGAACCGCTCAGTATCGGACAGGTGACCGCATCGCTGACCACGGCGCGGGACGACGCCCAGCGTGCGGAGCGGGTCATGACCGATTATCAGAGCTTGTCACATTCGCGTTCCGGCCTGATCCTTTCGCCCACAACGTCAGGGGAGCTAATGGCTGAACTCCGCCGCATCGTGGATTCCGTTTGCCGGGAAGAGCGCATCAAGTTCGATTGCGACCTTGCTTCCGGTTCGACCTCGCATCAGCTGCGCGCGCACGTTGCGCATCTCGGCGACGACTTCCGAAACTTCGTCAAAGATTCGCTACGCCACCGCACGAGCAATCCCCTGCAGATCAGCCTGACTTGTTGCGACGCTGGTCCCGAGGACAGCGTGGTCGCTCAATACGGACGCCCCTACATCAAGATTGTCTATCGGGACAACGGGCCCGGCATCGCCTACGACGAGAAGCAGAAGGTGTTCGGTCGCTTCTATTCGGCGCTCGACCCAGATGACCCGCCGGGTCAGCGACGCGACCTGCGCGGTCGCGCTGGATTGGGGCTCGCGATAGCCAAGTGGCACGCCGACGAGCATGGCGGCAAGTTGCTGGAGTGCGGGACGCCCGGTCAAGGGGTCGAGTTCGTGCTCTACCTGCCCGTCGCGGCCAACACCGATGAAGAAGCCCATGGCCACTACAACTAACGCAGACGCGCGCGAAGTCAGCGTTTTGATCGTCGACGACGAGACTAACAAGTCGGAGCAATTGAAGCGCTATTTCCTGTGGCGGAACGCCAAGAATATCGAATACCGGTTCATCGTCGAGACGCGCCGGTCAATCGCTGAAGGGGTCGAGGCACTGAGAAATGGCGACTACGACGTGCTGATCCTGGACGTCGTTTTTCCTGAAACCGACAAACGCGGGCTCGATCTTGCCCTTGACGTCCACCGTCACCTCGGCTCGAAGGTTGCCCTGCGCATTTTGGTGACTGCTCACCCACGCTACCCGGATTGCGTCGAGGCAGCGCGCGCTGGCGCTTGGGACTACCTGCAGAGAACGGGCGAAGGCGGCCCGCAAGTCTTCGAGGAGCTCGTGGTCGACTCCGCCCTCTCCGGGCTCCGCAAGCTCGATTTCGAGAAGGAAATACGCGACGCCATCCACGCCTGGCTGCAGGACCGCGAGCATTACGCGGCGCTGACGCGGGATTACCTGGGTCAAATCGTCGCTCTTTGGCACAAACCGGTGGTCAGGGTGCTCGCCGCCGGCAAGGACGAGTTCGAAGTGGCCGAGCGGTTACGCGCGTGGAAGCACGAATACGCCTGGCAATGGCCCTTCTACCACCGGGTGACCGAAGGCGACGCCGAGATGGATGCGGTGACGGAATGACCCCGCCGTCGAAGGGGGCCCCGCGCCGGATCCACATGTTCCTCGACGACGCGACGAATTTGGATTTCCACCGCGCCCTGGCAACGCAGGCACGTCAAGAGGTCGAGAAGCTAGAAGGGGTCCTCGGTGAGCCGGTACTCTTGAGCTTCTACGAATGTTTCGGAAGTCAGCTGCAGCAACGGAAGCTCGTGCTCGAGGTCGCGGCGCAGCTCAGCCCGCAAACCGAAGACTTGATTTGCCTGCTTCCGACCGACGCTTACGCCATTCAAGAGTTGCAATCGGCGTTGTTCGCGGGTCCGGGAGTATCATGGCCCGGTGGCCGACGGCGTCTCGTGTGCGCGATCATGCATCAACTCCTGCCGGAGGAGTTAGCCGGGGAGGCGCGCGCGCTGGGCAGGCGCTTGTTCAGCGTTTGCGCGGATCAAGCAGAGATGGGCGCGCTGCAAGCCAGCCAGATCGTGCATCTGCTCTCCAGGAAGAGCGATCGCGAGCGCCGGATTGTCTTCGTGAGCGGGCCAAGCCACAGCGGGGCGACGCGACTGCGCATCGCCGGTGCGGTGGAGCAACTGCTCGAGCAGAATATCGTGGTGGAGCCCACTCACTCGGACTGGAGCGGGGCCAAGACTCGGGATGCGCTGAAAGAGTGGAAGGCCGCGGGCAACGAGCTCCAGACGCTGGCAGCGATCGCCGCGCAGAACGACCAGATTGCAGACGCAGCCAAGGAGTGGCTGCTGAGCGAAGGTCGCGGCGATATTCCCGTCTTGGGAATGGACGGAACGGACGAGCTCGGTAAATTGCTAGTCGACTGCGGCAAGCTCTACGCGACGGTGAAGCAGCCGCTCGGCATCGCGGAGGCGTTCGACACCTATAGGCGGTTGTTGGTCGAAGGGGACGCGCTCGACGACATCCACGAAAATTTCAATCGGCGGCTCTCACCCGAGTCGTACCCGCCCATCGCGACTCTCGCGCCGATCCCCTGATCGAACCACCGGCGGCTTCAGAGCGTGAGGTAACGACTGAAGTCCCAGGTACACACGCGCCCGTTGGCGTCGCTCGAAATCGCCTGAGCCGGGGCCGTGCTCCAACACACCGCACGAACGCCGGCCCGGTGCACATGCTTCGTGACGAGACAGCGGTTCGTTGCGAGATCGAAGAGGCGGACGGCGCCGTCCTCGCACGCGGTCAGTAGGAAGCGTGGGTTGGCGTTCCAGGCCACCGCGTTCACCCAACCGCCGTGGCGTCCGATCACGCGAGAGGTCTTGGAGGACAGGTCCCACAGCCGAAGGCAATGATCGCGCGAGCCCGAGACGAGCTGCCGTTGATCCGGGCTGAACGCCAGGCAAACGACGCGGTCGTGATGCTGCTCGAGCACGCTGCCGCAGGTCATCGTCTCGATGTCCCAAATTCGGATCGTATTATCTCGCGCGCCCGATGCCGCTTGAAAACCATCCTTCCGCCAAGCGATCGCATCGATGCGGCGGGTGTGGCCTTCGAGGATCTTGGCTCTTGCTCGGCGAGTGCAACGCTGCAGTCGTAGCTTCTCGTCGTTCGAGAACAACGCGAATTTTCGGTCCGGGCCGACCTCGAACACATGCGGTGGTGAGGCGCTCCTGGGTGTGGCAGCGAGCTGCGGATTCTGGCGAATCCTCTTGAGCAAGCGCTGATACTCGCGCTCGCGCTGTGGTCCAAACCAATCGACGGGCTCGAACACGCCGAGGTGTCGCAACGGCTCGTGAGCGTTGAGCCGCAGTGGGAGCACGCGCTTTTGGCGATTGGCCACGTCTTGCCAGACGAGCTGCGCCGATTCGAAAAGCACCCAATCCGACGCGGTGGCTTGCTTGGATGAGCAGACCACAACATAGCGAGAGCTGTGGATCGCCTCGATGATCGCCGGCAACTTGAAGTCCCCCGGCTCCAGGTTTTGCTTGTCGAACCAGACGTCGACACCGTCTCGCTCGAGCCGAGCCACGAGCTTACGCACGACGAGTCGGTTCTTCGAGCAGTAGCAGATGAAGACGTCGTGTTTGAATAGCGGTGCCATTGGTCGAGCGACGCGCATCCCCTCGGTCGCTTGCTCTCATGCTAGTTCGCCCGGCATTGACCTTCAAGCCTGCCCCGTCCGCGCAAAAACCATGCGGCTCGTCCATTGCCGCCACTTGGCCGATGACCTCGGCAACGCGGCAAAAGTCAGTTGGCATTTCTTTCGCCAAGCTGCGTGCCCAGCGCCACGGTTCGGCCGAGCGCTCCAACGACGGTTCGAACCGAGCGATCGGCGGGTAATCGTCGCGCTCGCGGCGCGAACCGTGCAAACTGCGTGGAGTTTGGGTGAAGGAATTTCCGCATCCCGCTCGAGCGGAGACGTGGGTGCTACTTTCGGAGCATGCCGGTCGATACGAAGCGATGGCTCATCCGCGTTCTCTGCTTGCTGCTAGGCCTGTCCGGCGCGCGCCTATTTGCGCCTTGGGTGTGTGGTCGCGACGCGCGCGCATGGCTCGATGCGGATGCGGCTCTTCAACAAAAGCTCGCCCAAGAGCTCGGCAGTTTCGAGGCGAGCGACGACCGGGCGCGGGCGCCGCGTGCCGCGTCCGGCGATCGCTTCACCGGCGAATGGGCGCTCGTCACCCACCAAATGACCGCCCTCGGCCTTTCGCAGTTGTGTCTCGCTCACCCCGAGCTGCGCGCGCGCTATGCGCCCCTCGCCACGCAGGCGGCGCTCAAGACCCTCTTGCCCGAGATGCGGGACTTCGGAACCCGCGCCTGGCACGGCGAGGATGCCATCAAAAGCGTCAGCGGCAGTCACGGGCACGCCTACCTCGCCTATGCGGCGCTGGCGGTGGGCATGGCGCGCCTGGTCGATCCCTCATTTCCCGCTCAGCAGAAGGCGTATCACGACTCCCTGATCGCGGCCTTCGAGCGGCGGCTGCTCGCGTCCGACACGGGCTTGATCGAGACGTATCCGGGCGAAGCCTATCCGACCGACGTCGCGGCGGTAGCTGCCGCGATTGCCGTTCATGGGCGCGCCACGGGCACCGATCACTCGCGGGTGCTCGCGCACTGGGTGGCGCGCGTCCGTAACCGACAGATCGACCCGAAGAGCGGCTTTGTCTTTCAGCGAATGAGCGCGAACAGCGGGCGACCGCACGATGCGCCGCGAGGTTCGGGCACAGCGTTGGCCGCCTACTTCGCCGGCTTCGTGGATCGCGCTTTGGCCGAACAGCTTGCCCAAGCGCTGTTCGCGCATGAACGGACCTTTTTCGGCTTCGGCGCGATCGGTGAGTACGCCGACGGCTACGCCGGCAGCGGTGACGTCGACAGTGGGCCCGTGTTATTCGGCGTATCCGTGGCCGCCACGGGCTTCGCGCTCGCACCGGCGCGTGCATTCGGGCGTGACTCGTTCGAGCGCCTCTACCGCACGACGGCGCTGTTCGGCTTGCCCACCGCGTTCGAAAACGGCTTTTGGTTCTCGAGTGGCGGCCCCATCGGCAATGCCCTGCTGTTCGCTTTCCTCACCTCTGGCCCAGAGCTCGCGTCGTGACTTCGCCCGTCCTCGCCGCCGCTCGCTGGCTCATGCATGCCGTGCGTCCCTTTCGCTCGTTGCTCGCGCTCTGGTTCGTCTACGAGTGCTCTCGAGTCGCGTTCTTCTACGCTGCACGTGGCCACGGCTTGCTCAGCGGCGTAAGTACGGTGCGTCTCGGTACGCTCTCGCTCGGGGTGTGGGTACTCGTCCTGCGTTTGGCGGTGCTGTTTTACGTGCCGCTCGCACTCGTCTATCGACTGGGCACGCGGCGCTGGTCGACAAATAGCCCTTGCTCCGGCCATCGATTGCGCGCCGCGAGGCTGCGGCGCGCCGCTCAAGGCGGGCTCAAAGTGACGACGTAACCGTCGGCGGCGGTGGCCCAGTCGATGCTGACGGTCATCGCATTGCAAGTCACGGCGACGGCGGCATTGGAGACGACCTTGGGGGCGCTGAGCGCTGCTGCGCCCGTCGGCATCTTTTCCAAGAGGACCTTCGTCGAGCCGCCGCTCTGCAGCCAAGCGGGGATATTCTTGATGACGACGTTCACCGCCCCCGTCACACTGCCCCGATTTCCCACCACGATGATGGATTTGGCGGCGCACGCATCCTGATACGCCACGGCATCCACCTGCGTTCCGGCCGTGACGCTGGTGCGTAAGCCGGTCTGATCCGCGTAGCGCTTGTAGATCCAATACTGGCTGTTCGGCTGCCAGTTGGCCGCCACGAGGTCCCCCATGTTCGAGAAGAACTGTGATCCGCCGGCCCAGTTGCTGCGCATACCGTCGATGCCCGCCCGATCGAATCTCGCCAGGAACCAAGCGGAGTGGCCCGGGTTCTGCTCGCCGGTCGACCCATATTCGTTGAGGTCGAAACCTTTCACGCTCGTAATTCCGCGGCTCGAAAGCCCGCGCTTGATCGTGGCCAGATCGCCCACCGGATCGCCGCCGCCGCCAGCTTCGTGCCAGGTGATGTAGTCAGGCATGACGTTGTTGGTCTTGCAGTAGTCGAGGAAGGCGCTCATCCAAGAACCGCCCGCGCCCGATGCGAGGCTCGGCCCCTCGATGATGGCGCCGGGTATCGCGGCGCGAACCTGCTCGTAGGCGTGTTTCCAGGTATCCAGCCATTCTGTCTGGGTTCCTGACCAGAAGCCGCTGTAATCGGCCTCGTTCCAGAGCTCCCACCGCACGTCGGGACCGGTCATGCCCGCCGCCTTCACCTCGGCGATGAGCTGGGTCATGAAGGCGGTGAACGTCGTCCAATCGCCGCCAGCGCCGGGAAGCGGGCACGAATACTGGTAGTCGTCGCTCACCAGTATCTGCAGCGGCACTCCCATCTCTTTCGCCTTCGCGTAGTACCCCTTAATCACCTTCCAGTGGGCGTCCCACGCCGTCTGTCCACAGCCTGCACTGACTCCGCGCCCGGCGCGGAACCCTTTCACTTTGATGTCACTCAGCAGGGCGGTGGGGGGCTGGGTGCCGTCTTCCGAGATGCCGTAGATGAAGCCGGAACCGACATACGTCGGCGCGCCCTGGGCCATGGCCATATCGAGCGTGACCGTATCTTTGGCCGCAGGCGGCGTGGGCGGGCTGCACGTCGTGCTCCCGCCCGCGGCTGCCTGTGGCGGCGCGCAGGGCGTCCCACCGCCGCTCGACATTCCGCCGGTCATTCCCGCCGTGCCTGACGCCCCGCTGGTGCTGCCCGCGCTAGCGCCGCCCGCCCCAGCGACGCCACCGCCGGCAGCGCCGCCTCCACCGACGGCCACACTTGGGCTGCCGCCGGAGCCGCCCGCCGGTCGCCCAGCAGTTCCGGTGGGATCCCCCGTGCCGGCCGTGCCGGCCGTGCCGGTCGTGCCACCTCTTCCCGATCCGCTGCTAGCTCCGGCGGGACTTCCGCCACTCGAACAACCAGAGGCCGCCGCCACCAGCCCGACGACACCGACCACCACGTGCAAACGTCCAAACGCCATATCGATTCTCCGTCGGTTCATTCGAGGGGCTCCGTGCCGCGGACCGGAGCTCGGCTTGCCGGCCCGGCCACTCTGGGGCACCAGAAAAATTCAGCGCAGCCCACATTCGGTGCACTCACCACCGGCTGAGGCTGCTTCTGCATGAAGGCGCTACGGTGCGCCGGCGAGAGTCGTGACGCTCTGTGCCGCGAGCGTGACCGTCACGCGGGACTGCGCGACGCTGAGGGCTGCGCCCGCGCCGAGATCCTTGCTCGCAGACGTCTCGTACGGCGTGAGCGAGCAAGGGGCGCTGCCGGAAATGTAAAACGAGACTTCCTTCGCTGACGTGTTGCTGTTGATCGCTACGATCGAAAGCGCGTTGTTCGCTGGATTGATGTACGCGCTCACCAGTACGCCAGAAGGCGCGGTTCCCGTAGTGCCCACTCGCTTCCATCCGGGCCGAACGAATCGCGAGTAGTTGCCCATGACCCACAGGCGTTTGGTCCACACGTTCGTTGTCGTGTCGTAGAGGCAACCGCCGTTACCACTGGCGTTGTAAACCCACCAAAGGTGCCAGGCATTGAGATTGGGCTTGGTCAGGTCATTATGCATGGTCGTCGCCATCAGCAAGGCGCTCGCTATCCCATCCCCGGTCGAGTCGCTGCTCGCCTTTCCGGTGTCGACCTCGGTTTCCCAATACTCTTTGTTCGCCGCCGAAATGGAGGCCTGAGTGGGCAGCGTGCCGCATCCGTATTCGTGACTTGCAAAGACGTCCACGGCATCCCAAGCAGCCGTACTGTTCTTGATGGCCGTAAAATACTTCGCAAACCCGCACGCATTCATGGTTTCCGGACCCATGACTTTGACGCCCAGGGCCTTCATTGCGGGGCCAAGCGTCGTAATCCAGGTAGCCAATTGCGCGTCCGAGTACGAGCTGGTTTGGTTGATGCCGCAGCTGTCCGGCTCGTTCTCGGCAGACACCGCGTAGAGCGGGACACCTTGAGTTTTTAGGTTCTGAACGTAGCTCACGAGCGTGTTCGCCCAGCCCGTCGCGTCGGAGAGCACGGGCATGCTGCCAGTACAGCCATTGGGGTTACTTTGAGTGGTCGTGTACGGGCCGCCGGGAGAACCATTGTTTCCCATCCCCCACGGAGTGAGCCACACCGTGACCCCAAAGCTGGCCGCCGACTTCGCGATCGATAGCCCGTCGCCATAGCGAATGCGCAGCAGCGACAACCCGGCTCCCTTCGTAGTGGACCACAGATAATCGGCGTCCGAGGCGTTGCGATAGCTGCCTGCCCAGGCACTCGATACGCCGAAGCCGGAGATCTTCTGCTGCAGGCTCGCTTCGTCGATCGTCAGATCCGACGCTTGGGCCGTGCCGCCCCCGCAGAGCCCGCTGCCGGTCGTTCCTCCGGTCGATGACGTGCCGGCCGCTCCGACGCTGCCCGAACTAGCGCCGGAACCACCTGTACCGCTACCCTTGCCGCCGGCTCCGCCCGAAGCGTGCGCGCCACCGGTGGCGCTCACTCCGCCCGAGCCGTTGCCCCCGTGTCCGGAGCCCCCGGAGCTAGTTCCGCCTGTGACTGGCGCCCCCCCCGACGCCATGGAGCCCCCGCCGCTTGCGGTCTGACCTGCCCCGCCACTCGTCGAGGCCGCACCGCCTTTCGCGCCCCCTGCGGTCGACCCGCTGCCGCTACTGCCTGTCTCGTTGCCGGAACCGCTGCTGCCACAAGCAGCCAAAAGCGAGCTTACCAACGCCAGCCCGGCGATCGGGCACATCAAACGGATCGAGCGTATGCAGGGCATGCAGGGACCTTTCGGAGGGAGACGATTTCCTCTCCCATGTTCCATCTGTCCGGGTTCGAGCCTGTTTGTTACGAAGACTGCGCGAGCACGCACTTTCCCTGCCGGCTGCTGCTCGGGTCTCACTCAAGCTTGACTGCCAAACCGTAAAGCTGACTGCCAAACCGTCGGACGTGGGGATTTGATTCGCCCCTGATGCCGGGGCGGTCAGCCGAGTGGATCTTGCGCGACGCACCGCGGGCCGATGTAGCCCCAAGTATGCGTCGCCACTCCTTCTGCGGCGGCGCGCTCCCCCTTTACACGTTCGACGAGCGCTTGGGTCAGGCCGACGGCACCAACTTCGTCCGAGCGCTCCCCCGCCTCTGCTGCTTGTCGGCGAAACGTGGTGCGCGCGACTGTCACCCATCGACGGTTCGGGCCGCGGCGCGGGGCGACGTCGATGGGGACCTTCATCGGTGCCACTCGGCTGAACGTCCTGCGCTTTCAAATTGCGCGGCCTTCGCTTGGGCCTCTCGATCAACTTCAATGTCCCCGAGCTAGGGCGAGGCATCAAGCGCGGCTGCAATAGCTCGTGCATTCTTGGCGCCCCTGGCGCACTTGGCGGTTCGAACTCTAGCTTCGTCGTGTGCGATCGCCATCGCCCTGGCCGCGTTGGCTGTGCGTGCGTGACGACCTGAGTTTGACAAACCCCAAGGCCAGCAGGCTCACGAGTTCGAGGGGGGAGTTTCGAAGGCCGCTACAGCGTCGTCGCGCGCTCTCAGCGAGGCAATGCGTGAGCCCTCTTTGTCCGCAGGGAACGAATGCAGAAGGCCGAGGAGCGAAGCGGTGAGCTGCAAGGCGCTCGGAAAGGCGGCGTTTGCATCATACCATTGCTTCGCATTGTTCGCGATGCGCTGCAGCAACTCGCCCGAGCGGTGCACCTCGAGGTAGCGAGCCTCGATGGCTTCCGCGATGCGTCGCGCGCTCGCCGTTGTTACGTCGACGTCGGCGGAAAGGTAGTGGTGCTCCGGGATCAGAGCATCGTGCAGCTCATTCGGTTGTCGGGGCATCAGCACCGGAGTGCCGATGCCAAATGCCTCGATCTCGCGGTGGCAGAGAGCTCCGTGGCCCGGCAGTGCAAGCGCCAACTGGTGCGTGCTCAGCTCCGCGCAATACTGCTCGAACGAGGTGTCCGCGGCGGTGGACGCAACCGCGAGTCGTCCGTTGTGCGCCAGTCGCTGCAGAATGCCTTGTCGGCCTCCGACCCCGAAGTTGCCACGGAAGAATAGCCCAGCTTGCGTTCGATTCGCGCGCCGCAGCCTTGGCAAGAGGGCCTGCAACCGTTTGGGGTGGCTCGCGAGATAGGTCCAAGGCCGAACCTTCGACGCCCACGGCGCCTTGTAGTATTCCCCGCGGTATTGCTGCTTCAAGATGACGCGACAGCGCGGGTCGCTGGCTATTGCGCGGAGAGCCAGATAGCTGCCGCGCACCTTGTCTTCGCAGACCATCACTCCGAACTGACCAGTTCGCTCGTTCAGCAGAACGGCGCAGCTCTCTCCGATTGGCCATGGCACTTGGAAGCGACGCCAGCGCAACCCAAAATGGCGCGCCCGGCACAGCTTCGTTGGACGCCCTGTCTTGTTCAGATATTCCGCGAGCTCTGCGAACAGCTCGAGTTCCGTCCAACCCCAGGCTCTCGCACTGAAGTAGAGCGTGTACTGACGACTAGACCCCATGAATGGTGACTATCTCAGTGAAACGGGAGTCGGACAATGAAATACCGAGCGCGATGCATAGACGGTCGTAGATGCGACCCGCGATCGGCGCTGAATAGTTCCTGCGACAGCTGACGAAGATAGTCACTTCACGAACCTCGCAACGGCCGCGACGGACACGATCAACGCGCAACGCGCCAATTCAGATCACGAGTGTGCGCCTGGAATTTCTACTACGAAAGTAGGTTCGCTCCAGTTGAACAAATGCCCATTGCTTCCCGTCTAGCGGGTCAATTCAACCGGACCGCCAGTGACGGCCGCGGCCAGTCGTGCGACGTGACAAGTCGTGTGCCAGCGAGAGGGAGGCTCGAGTGCCGGTGTTGGCTCTCGCGCGCAGGATCGTTAGGGAGGGGGCGCTCGCGTTCCTGCAGCGCAACCCGAATGACCGACGCAGTTCCTCACGATCAGCGCTTCGCGGGTGCACTGGGGTTCGAGCTGGGACAGGCAGCGGTCAGCATCAGTTCGTCGTGTTGCACCACGTAAGCCGGCGATCGCCGCGGTCGAGAAGGCCATGAAGCGGCTCGCCGGTTGACGGCGGCGCGGGAAACCGCGTTCTCGTTTGCGTGCGCTTCGGCGAGTGGGACCACCGACGGGCACCAGCCGCGCGGCTGGATGCGATGCTGCTCGGTAACCACCTCGATTTTGCTGCCTCGAGGCAGCACCCATCCTGCATCGGCCTCAAATAGCGGCGCTTATCCGCTGATTTTCGGCCCGGCACGGGGCCTGCAACGTGGGTGCTCACGCTGCACGAACGGCCGCGGCGAAGAGCTCGCACCCAACGGTGCGCTCTTCCCGCGGCCGTGAGCGGCTGGCCTGCGTCTTCGGCGTGGGCGTGAAGCACCCTGTTCGCAACTCCGAGAGGATCCCCGTTGGTCATGAACATCTCCCGCATTTTCGTCCGCGCTCTCGTGCTATCGAGTTTGTTTTTTTTCGCGTGCGCGTCGCCGGTCGAGTCGAGCGGCCCCGAGGCCAGCCCGGAAGCCTTAGCGGCCGTGCGAGCCGGCCAATGCACGCCCGATTGCAGCGGTCGGACCTGCGGTTTGGATCCTGTATGCGGCGTGAGCTGCGGCTCCTGCGCGTCGGGCCAGGTTTGCGATGAAGCGGCGGGTCAGTGCCAAACGGCCTGCGTGCCAGAT
>Ga0302321_100002811_pt1 | contig 14954 bp, 13 predicted proteins | sample Fen_T0_1_FD_202505 | JGI IMG/M metagenome (GOLD analysis project Ga0302321, IMG submission 202505) | Peat permafrost microbial communities from Stordalen Mire near Abisko, Sweden - Fen_T0_1 | ecosystem: Environmental > Terrestrial > Soil > Wetlands > Permafrost | place: Sweden: Abisko...
CCCGGCGGACGCCAGCAGCGCGCTGAAGAATTGCTTCGTGCCTTGCTCCGCATCTATCAACAGCCCGGCGCGACCCACACTCTAACTCCGGCAGCCGATGTCCGCAGCATCTACCTGGTGGATCCGGGTGCAGCCGTGATCGATTTGAACGCTGCTTTCGCGGACCAGCACCGCTCCGGAATCCTCACCGAACAACTCACCGTCAACTCGCTCGTAGAGACTCTGGCCGTGAATGTCCCCGGCGTCCATCGCGTGAGCATCCTGGTAGAAGGTAAAACGCGCGATACCCTAGCCGGCCACGCCGACCTCACCCAATTCTTCGATGTCCAATCCGTAGGCCAAGCCGTAGCGGCGCAGTAGGTATTGGGCTTTAGGCTTTAGGCTTTAGGCTCTGGGCTTTGGGTTCAAAGGTTCTTGAGGCCGCGAAGCCGGACCATCCTTCAACCTGATACAGTACGACTGAGAACTGAGAACTAGGAACTGAGAACTTCTTCATGATTTTTCGCAGCGACAACCGCACTCCCGACCAACTTCGTCCCGTAAAGATCACGCCTGACTTCATCTCCACCGCCGAGGGCTCTGCCCTGATTGAAATGGGCAACACGCGCGTGATCTGCACCGCCTCGATCGAAGAGACCGTTCCCTCCTTCCTGCGTAATTCCGGCAAAGGATGGATCTCCGGCGAGTACGGCATGCTCCCTCGTGCCACTCTAACCCGCAGTCCCCGCGAATCCGCTAAGGGGCGACAAGGTGGACGCACTCACGAAATCCAGCGCCTGATCGGACGTTCGCTCCGCGCCGTAGCCGACCTCAAGCGACTCGGCGAGCGCACCATCTGGATCGACTGCGACGTAATCCAAGCCGACGGCGGCACGCGCACCGCCTCCATCACCGGAGCATTCGTTGCCCTGGGCCTCGCCCTGCAGCGCCTGATCGATGCCGGCACCCTGACCGCCGCTCCCATCAAAGATTTCGTGGCCGCCATCAGCGTCGGCATTGTGGACGGAGAAGTCCTGCTCGACCTGGCCTACGAAGAAGATTCGCGCGCCGACGTTGACATGAATGTAGTCATGACCGCCGCCGGAAAGATCGTAGAACTCCAAGCGACAGCCGAGCACCAGGTTTTCGACGAAGCTCAACTCGTAAAGATGATGCAGTTCGCGCGCCAAGGAATTCAGTCGCTGATCACGAAGCAGAAGGCATTGCTGGGGACGCTGGCGCTGCGGCAGTAACCGTCAGCGTCCAGCGGCGTGCCGACTGACCAACGGAAATTCGCCGGCATGACTCAAGTCCGTTAAAGAGTCGCTTCCGTTCCAGACTCGACACGGCTAAGTCATGCATTTCGGGAAGGAGGTTGACCATTGGCCACCGACTACGCGCAACTCACCGCGAACCTTCTGCACTTTTACAACTTCACAAATAAGGTCGTGCTTTTCGTCGGAGCAGGCGGAACGCAACTCCTCGCCCTCTCCGCCGGAACCAAGAAACTGATTGCCATTGACCAGGACGTCGCGGCGCTCCAAGAACTATCGGCGAAGGTAGCAGCAGATGGCCTCCAGGATTCCGCTGAGGTTATTGGCAGCAAGTTCGAGGATGTCACGCAATCGGGGGATGTGGTTTACTTCGAGTTTTGCCTGCACGAAATGGCCGATCCCCAGAAAGCATTGACCCACGCCAGGAACCTGGCACACGACATTGTCGTATTCGATCATTCGCCCGACTCGGAGTGGATCTTCTACGGTGCGGAGGAAGACAAAGTCCCCATCAGCGCGTACGCCATGGAACGCTTCGGCGTGCGGCGACACCAGAAGTTTCAAACCGAACAACGGTTCGGGGACTTCGCCGAACTCCTCGCCAAGGTGAGCCCGCAAGGGACCACAGCAATCGAGCGAGTGCAACGCTTTGCCGGAGCCACGAACATCGTCATCCCCATGCGGTACGAACTCAACCTGCTGTAACACAACTGAGGCACCGTCACCTTTGAGAACCCATGCCAGTTGCCCCAAGTGACGTTGCCGCAACGGGGAATAAACAAGAGAATTCGCTACCCGTTATCCGCTCAAGAAGGTAAACTGCTGGTCCGAGAAACCGTCGTTGCAGAGCGCACACCACACCACCGGAGAACAAGCATGCAGCCGTCCAGCAATACTTCATCGCTACCTCTTTGCCAATCCCTGACCACCGCGCGCCGCATGGCAATCTTCCTCGTCTTTTTTCTAGCGATGTCGTTCTCCCCAGTCGCCTCGGCGCAAACCGGATACAGCGGAATCTTCGGCGGAGGCCCCTGGTACAAGAACGCTGCCACCAACATCCTCGAAATCCAGAACTCCGGCTTTACCGAAGCCATCGTCTGGAGCGTCGAGGTCAACAGCGTTGGCGACCTGAATCTGAACGGCGAGTTCCCGCTGACTTCGAACGGCGTTTATATCGGCAACCAGACTCATCCTGACTTTGCCAGCAACATGTCGCTTCTGAAACAAGGCAGCGTCAAGCGCGTCACCTTGAGCATCGGTTCCTCGAATGTCGGCGACTGGCAAGACATCACTGCCCTGGTGAAATCGCAAGGCACTGGCCCGAACAGCATCCTGTACAAAGATTTTCAAGCGTTGAAGGCCGCGATCCCCGCGCTCGATGCCGTCGATTTTGATGATGAAAACAGTTACGACCTCGCCACCACCGTGCAGTTCTCCGTCATGCTCGGCAACCTCGGATATCACGTGTTGCCGGACGCCTACACGAATAACAGTTACTGGACGAGCCTCGTTTCGCAAGTCAACAGTCAACTGCCCGGCACCATAGACGGCGTGCACCTGCAGGTTTATGCGGGAGGCGGCGGTAACAATCCGTGCTCCTCCACTTGGAACTTTGGCGGCGTCCCGGTTTTTCCGGGTCTTTGGGATCGCGGTAACACGCCGCAAACAGTGCAATCCCGCATGTCCGGCTGGAATAGTCAATGCGGCATCATCGGCGGATTCATGTGGCTCTACGATGATTTTGTGGGCAATGGCTTCGCTGCAAAATATGCAAACGCCATCGACAATGCTTTCGGGATCGGCGGCTTCACACTCTCCGGACCACCGACGGTTTTTCTGAATGAAAGCTCCTCCGCAAAGGCAGTCATCAAAATTACCGACTTCGGCACGTTCAGCGGCGCAGTGACTTTGGTCGTGTCAGGACTGCCGAGCGGTGTGACGGCTTCCGTGCAAGGCACGGGAAACAAACAAACCGTCCTGCTCAAGTCCACTTCGTCCGCCACCACCGGGTTCGCTTCGGTGCTTGTGACGGGGACGTCAGGCGCAGAATCCCAGACGTTCCCGTTCACCCTAGCCGTCAGCGCAGCCAAGGGCAAGAACGGCTCGGGCACGGTAGTGAATCTCTCCCCGGCCTTCAACGTTTTCGGAATCTACAAGGACGGAATCGCATATTCCACCGGCGGCCTTGACGGCGCAGGCAATTCCTATTCCTCTAAGCAACTCAGCACCGCCCGCGTCCTCGATCTGATCGGATTCAAATTCGGACCGGCTAACCAACCGAACGCGATCGGCTGCAATGGACAACTGCTTCCTTTGCCGAGCGGCAAATATTCCAGCCTGATCCTGCTGGGGACCGGCGTTCAGGGGAATCAGACCGCTCAGACAATTACAGTGAATTACAGCGACGGAACCAGCAAGCAATTCACGCAGAGCTTCAGTGACTGGTCATCCCCGCAAAATTATCCGGGCGAACTGGAAGCCGTAGCCTCGTCCTACCGGAACACAGCAACCGGCGCGAAGAGTGTTGGCACGTTCAATCTGTACGCGTATTCATTCGCGATCGATCAAACGAAGACCGTACAGAGTGTGACTCTGCCCTCGAACCCGAATGTCGTTGTGGTGGCTGCGACGCTGGTATCAGGCGGCTAACACTCGAGACTCTTGGACAAAAAACTGGCGGGCAGGAGTCATTCCTGTCCGCCATTCCTACCAGTCATCCTGACCCAATAATCTACCGGTACGTCTTCGCCATCTCGCTCAGCGCCACCGGCTTGTAATCCCCGGCATGCCCAGCCTGTCCGAATTCCTTCATGCGCTGCGCCACTACTTTCTTCATGGCATCGCGAGCTGGTTTCAAATAATCGCGCGGATCGAATTTCTCCGGAGTATCCACGAACACCTTGCGGATCGCACCGGTAATGGCCAACCGGTTATCCGTATCCACGTTGATCTTGCGCACGCCGTTGCGAATGCCTAGTTGAATCTCTTCCACCGGCACGCCCCAAGTCGGCTTCAAGTTTCCGCCGTACTGATTGATGATGTCCTGCAGATCTTTTGGCACGCTCGACGACCCATGCATCACCAGATGCGTCTTCGGCAGCCGCTTGTGAATCGCCATCAGCACATCCATCTTGAGTACCGACCCGTCAGGCTTCTTAGAGAACTTGTAAGCCCCGTGGCTTGTCCCAATCGCGATCGCCAGCGCATCCAGGCCAGTCTTCTCAACAAACTCAACCGCCTGATCCGGATCAGTCACATGTTCCAACCCAGTTCCGCCGGCGCCGTGTCCATCTTCAATTCCGCCGAGCACCCCGATTTCGCCTTCCACGGTGACGCCCCGCGGATGCGCATATTCAACAACTTCTTTCGTGACGCGCACGTTGTAATCGAACGTTGACGGCGTCTTGCCGTCCGGCATCAACGAACCATCCATCATCACGCTGGTGAATCCGAGGTCAATCGCCGACTTGCACGTCTCCACGCTGTTGCCGTGGTCCAGGTGCATGACCAGCGGGATCTCCGGATAGAGTTCGGCTGCCGCCAGCATCAGGTGATACAAGAATTTGTCCTGCGAATACGACCGCGCTCCGCGGCTCGCCTGAATGATCACGGGCGAATTCGTTTCCTTCGCGGCCTCCATGATCGCCTGAATCTGTTCCATGTTGTTGACGTTGAATGCTCCAACGCCATAGCCGCCTTTGGCTGCCTCATCTAATAATTGCCGCATTGAAACTAATGGCATCGCTTGAAATCTCCTCTCGAATGAAATGCATTATGGCCATTTCAGTCTAAACTTCCGCCTGACCGACCCCTAGTGACGCAGATCACATTACATCGTGTCATTTCACGCGAATGGAGCGAGGATTGGGAACGAAAAATGGCTCAGCAGCAACCCTGGAGCCGGACCTCGACGCTTCGAAATTTGCCTATGGTCTCCGCATCCGAATCAGGCTGTAAAAATATGAGACTAGAACGGCGACGCTGATGGCGGTTGCCTTGTAGGGATTCGGAGCAAATAGGTATGCGGCATAGCTAAGAACTGACCGGCCGATCGCATGCTGCAAACCAACCGGATCGTCCGCACCCCAGCCATAAGGGATCCAGATAATCCCCATCAGAATCGCACCGCCCAGAACGATCAGGTTGGCATCATGAGCCAACCGTGCCGCAATGATAACCAGCGGCCAGACCAGGACTACGAGGCCCAGCGATTGCATGAAAAGCTGGATCACCGGATTCCCGGTGCTCGACCGCTTCAACTTTCGACCGGTCAGTAAATCGATCATGACGCCGAGCGGGAAGATCATCCCACTCCCGAACAGCACAACTAACGCAAGTCGTTGGGGCGGAAGGTACAGCGCGGCCACGCCGATGATTCCCCAGAAAATCATGCCCGCAATCGGCATGGACTGTGTGCTCGTTGCCAGAAAATCCGCCCGGAGTTCGTTGAGTCTTGAAGTCGAATCCATTTACCCGTTCCTTTCGCAACTTTTTTACATACGCCTGGCTGGCAAAAAGTCGACAATTGCTACGCCGTTTGCGCAGACCGTTTGCCCTATAGGAAGCTTAGCGCACTCTGATTCTGACGCACGCAGGGCCCTCCGACCAACCGCTGACAAGGATTTCGCTATAATAACCGCTAACCGCTCGCGTTTTGCTTGGCCCGGCATTCCTTAGCAATTACCGCAGCAACCATTTCGACTACTCATCGGAGGTTCTATGAAACTCACCCCCGGCAAACTGGCCGGCTTAAAGGCCGTATCCAACCAAAATGGCGTCATCGCCGCCGCCGCCATGGATCAACGCGGCTCCCTGCAGAAATCGCTCGCCAAGGAAAAAGGCTCGGCCGTTTCCGACGGCATGATGGAAGAGTTCAAGATTCTGGTCACCGAAGTTCTGACCCCACACGCCAGCGCCATCCTGCTCGATCCCGAGTGGGGACTGCCCGCTTCCAAGAAGCGCGCCAAGAACGCCGGCCTGCTCCTCGCTTACGAGAAGACCGGCTACGACAAAACCGGTCCCGGACGCCAAGGGGATCTGCTCAATCACTGGTCCGCGAAGCGCCTGAAAGAAGCTGGCGCCGATTGCGTCAAGATCCTTCTTTACTACACGCCATACGATTCCAAGGAAGTGAACGACCAGAAGCACGCCTGGGTCGAGCGTATCGGCGACGAATGCCGCGCTAACGACATCGCATACTTCCTCGAGTTCGTCGGCTACGAAGAAGGCGCTGATGAAAAGGGTGTCGAGTACGCGAAGAAGAAACCGCACATCGTCACCGAAAGCATGCGCGAGTTCAGCAAAGACCGCTACGGCGTGGACGTTCTGAAGGTCGAAGTCCCGGTCAACATGAAGTGCGTCGAAGGCACCAAGTCCTTCACCGGCGAAAAGGCGTACACAAAGAAGGAAGCCATCGACCTGTTCCACAAAGCCGCGGGCGTCGCCACGAAGCCGTTCATTTATCTGTCCGCTGGAGTAAGCAACGCCGAATTCAGCGAGACTCTCGAACTAGCAGGCGAGTCGGGCGTGAAGTTCAATGGAGTCCTCTGCGGCCGCGCCACCTGGAAAGACGGTATCGCCGTATATGCCAAACAGGGCGCAGATGCGTTCCGCAAATGGCTCGAAACCGAAGGCGTGAAGAACATCAACAACGTTAACGACAAACTGAAAGCCGCCACCTCGTGGCATTCGATGTACGCAGTCTAGTCAACCTCCCTGTAGAGCCGCGGCTTGCCGCGGCTCTGGCAGCGGATCAACTCTGACCACGAAAAGGCGGGTATCCGGACCCGCCTCTCCTTATTGCCCCTGAGTGTCCTCCTTGGTTTAAGATTTCCTCAAACACAACTCTTATGCCTGACCGCAAAACTGCCCTCATCACCGGCGCCTCCTTCGGCATCGGACTGGAACTAGCCCGCATCTTCGCCCGCGAAGGCCATAACCTCGTGCTCGTCGCGCGCACCGCTGACAAACTTCGCCAGCTAGCTTCTGAACTGGAGAAGGCCCACGGCACCCGTTCGCTGATCCTGGCCGCAGACCTGACCGATCCCGGCGCCTCCGCCTACGTCCTCGATCAAACTACGCGCGCCAATATCACCGTGGACATCCTCGTCAACAACGCCGGCTTCGGCCAATATGGCCTCTTCGTCGAAAACGATCTCGAAGAATGCCTCCGTCAGATCCAACTCAACGTCACGACGCTCACGCACCTGACGCGCCTCTATCTTCCCGCGATGGTCGAGCGAAAATCCGGCCACATCCTGAACGTGGCGTCCACTGCCGCTTTTCAGCCCGGCCCGCTGATGGCTGTGTACTTCGCCACCAAAGCCTACGTCCTGAATTTTTCCGAAGCCATCGCCAACGAACTCAAGGGCACAGGCGTCACTGTAACCTGTCTCTGCCCCGGGGCCACGGCCACCGAGTTCCACAAACGCGCCAACGCCACCGGCATGAATCTCCTGCGAATGGGTTCAATGAGCGCGAACACGGTTGCCGAAGATGGCTATCGCGCATTAATGGCAGGAAAGCCGGTCGTGATCTCCGGCTTCAAAAACTGGCTGGTGGCCCAGTCAGTACGGTTCTCTCCGCGTAGCTTGGTCACGGCAATCGCGAGAAAAACACAAGAATCCAAAGCTGAATAGCTAAAGCACTGAATCACTTTTGCGGTGTCGAAAGCACGGTTGAGGACATTCCTCCCAGAATCTGCCAACTCTTCCCGTCCCTAACCCACGTGTGGGTCACCCGGATCGTGTGCTCCTCTCCCTTGCCATCCCGATCCACCCATCGAAAAGTCATCCAGTAGTACGCCATCGCGACGTCTCCGGTAACCCGCATTTTCGCTGGTTTGAATTCACCTGACTTGAAAGTCAAGCCTTGTGATGTTTGTGAAATAATCCAGTCCGTAATGTGGTCTTTGCCGACAGGCACAACACTGACCGAAGGCCAGCCCAGAAAATCCTTGTGCCAGAGCTCCGTGTAATCCTTCAGATCATTTTCTTGAACGTAGCGCCAGTAGTCGCGCTCAAGATTCCAGACCGTCTGCTCGACACTCGTAGCTTGGCTCGTCTGCGCGGATGCAATTGTGGCAGGACCGACAGCAAGACAAACCAGCATGCTCAGCACAAACAGCAACCGATAGTTCAATATTCGTCCCCCGCTGGTTGAGTTACTTGCGCCCCGCCACCGCTGCCTGCACCCGGCTATGATGCCGCCCATAAAAGAAGTACACCACCAAGCCAATCACCAGCCAGACGAACAGTCGCGCCCAGTTAATCCATCCCAACTTGTACATCATGTACCCGTTGAACAGAATGCCCATGACTGGCACAAACGGCACCCACGGCGTGCGGAACGGCCGCGCCTGCCCCGGGTTCGTATTCCGCAATACCATCACCGCGATACATACAATCACGAACGCCAGCAGCGTTCCGATATTCACCATCTTCCCGATATCGTCAATCGGCGTCAGACTCCCCACGATCGCCGCCAACAATCCAACCAGCATCGTGTTCTTCCACGGCGTCCTGAATTTCTCATGCACGTCGGCAAAAAACTTCTTCGGCAACAACCCGTCATTCGCCATTGAATACAGCACACGCGTTTGACCCAGCAACATCACCAGCATCACGCTCGTCAGCCCAGCCAGCGCGCCCAACGTAATAATGTGCGAGGCCCCTGTGAGTCCGCGATCCATGAAAGCGCGCGCAATCGGCGCTTCAATATTGACTTCGCGCCACGGCACCATTCCCGTAAGCACGGCCGCCACCGCGATATACAACGCCGTACAAATCAGCAGCGAAGCAATAATTCCAATCGGCAAATCGCGTTGGGGATTCTTCGCTTCTTGCGCCGTCGTTGAAACCGCGTCAAATCCGATATAGGCAAAGAAAATGTAAGCCGCTCCGGCCCCAATTCCCGAGAATCCAAACGGCGCAAAACTATGCCAGTCGCTGCCCCAGTTGCCCGCATTCACGTACCGGATGCCAAGCCCGATGACGAAGATCACAACCGCAACCTTGATCGTCACGATTGTCGCGTTAAACCGGGCGCTCTCTTTAATACCGACGACCAGAATCGCCGTAATCACCAGCGCAATAATAAACGCCGGAAGATTCAGCCCGATCTCATACCCAAACAGATGAGGCGCCGCCAGTAGATCGTGCGCCCTCTGCAGCAACTCCGGCGACTGCGCTGCCAGAATCGCCGTCTTCTGCTCCAGGAAGGCCTGGGTTCCAGCCACCAGGTTGGGGTTCGCGCTAACAGCCATCTGCCGCGCAACCATGTCTTCGGCCGTGTGCAGCCCCGTCCAGTGGTCGTACGCCAGCCATAGCGGCATCTTGATGTGAAAAATATTCAGCAGTTCAATAAAGTGGTTCGACCATCCCGACGACACCGTGCTCGCGCCCATCGCGTATTCCAGCGTCAGGTCCCATCCGATGATCCACGCAAAAATTTCGCCCAGTGTCGCGTAGGCATACGTATAAGCGCTGCCCGCCAAAGGAATCATCGCCGCGAATTCCGCATAACACAGTGCCGCGAAAGCACAGCCCAACCCGGAGAGCACGAATGACAACATCAGCCCCGGCCCGGCATAGTGCGCGCCCAATCCAGAGAGCACGAAAATGCCCGCGCCAATCACCGCGCCCACGCCCAACGCCGTCAACTGGAACACGCCCAGCGTGCGCTTCAAACTATGCGAGCCAGTCTCGCGCGCCTCTTCCATCAGCAACTCAAGCGGCTTTTTCGCAAACAGGTCTGTCATGAATCGCGTTTCTCCTAAGGGTCAGTTGGAAACAGCTTTCGCGCGCATTGACCACAAGTAGTAAACCGGAATCCCCAGCAATACGATAATCAACCCCGGCCACGTATATTGCGGCTTGTAGCGTAACAGCACAATATCAATAAACAAAGCCATCACGATATAAATCGCCGGCAGCACCGGATACCCCACCGCCCGGTACGGCCTCTCCGCATCTGGATGCGTTCGCCGCAACACGAACAATCCAAAAATCGTCAGAATATAGAACACCAGCACCGCAAAAATGATGTAGTCGAGAAGCTGTCCGTAGCTCCCCGAAACGCACAGGATCGCCGTCCACACCATCTGCACCATCAGCGATACCACCGGCGTTTTATACGTAGGATGCAAATTCGCCACTTTGCGGAAGAACAGCCCATCCTTCGCCATCGCGTAATAAACGCGTGAACCCGCCAGAATCAGGCCGTTGCAGCATCCAAATCCCGAGATCATGATCGCAATCGCCATGATCTTACCGCCGTACGAACCGAACATCTGCGTGATCACCGCAGTCGCTACGCGGTCCTCGCTCGCATACTGAATGCCGCGCTCCATCAGCGTCGAACCCGTGGGACTTCCCACCAGCGGCAGCGCTCCCAGGTAAATGAAGTTGCACCCGACATAAAGCGCAATCACCACACCCGTCCCAATCGCTAGCGAGAGCGGAAGATTGCGATTCGGATTCTTCACCTCGCCCGCCGTGAAGGTCACGTTGTTCCAGGCGTCGGCGGAAAACAGCGACCCCACCTGCGCAATCGCCAGCACGGTCAGCGTAGAAACCAGCACGCCTCCACCAGCGTCATGGAGCGAACCCAGACCCGCATTTGTCCAGAAGTGTCCGTTGAAATTCGCGGCCACTGCCAGTGCGTTCCGCCCCAGCAGGATTCCGAAGATCACCAGTCCCAGCAGCGCCGAAACCTTTGCTGTCGTAAAGACATTCTGAATCAGTGCCCCGGTCTTGACGCCAAAAATATTGATGATCGAAAGCACCACCACCACCAGAATCGCTACCAGATTCTGCGTGTTCAACCCAACGTCCATCCCGCCCAGCACCATCGGACCGAGTGGAAACTTTGGCACTTTCCAGAAGTGCAGAATCCAGTTGCTAGAAGATACCGCCGGCCAGAAAATCCCAAGGAACTTGCCGCACGCCACTCCCACAGCCGCAATCGTCCCCGTCTGAATCACCAGGAACAGAGTCCACCCGTAAAGAAATCCCCAGAGCGGCCCCAACGACTCGCGCAGATAAACGTACTGCCCGCCCGCTCGCGGCATCATTGCCGCCAATTCGCCATAGCTGAGCGCGCCCACAATTGTCAGGAACCCGGTGATCAGCCAAGCCCCGATCAGGAGCGCCGGAGACTGCGTCTCGCGCGAAATCTCCGCCGAAACAATAAAGATGCCCGACCCAATCATCGACCCCATCACCAGCATGGTTGCTGAGGTCAGGCCAAGGCCTTTGACAAGTTCCTTATCCTGATGTGTGTGTCGCTCCCAGTCGCCGGGAGGCGCGGCCGAATTGGTTGTCTGCGAAGAAGCCCGAATGTCAGTACTCACGAATCTCCCTGATTGCCAATCCTCGCCGTAGAGATGGGGCTTGCCCCGTCTCCGCATGCAGCAACCGATCCGCTGCCTGAGACGCGGCAAGCCGCGTCTCTACGGGATTTAACCTGCTATTAAAGCAATCCACTTTACCCCAGAACCCGCAAAAATTCCTCTGCCGATTTGCGCGACTCCCGTAGCAAATCGGATATCACCGCCACCGCATCCGCCCCAGCCTCGATCACCGACCGCGCATTCGCCCGCGTGATCCCGCCAATCGCCACCAACGGCTTCCGCGTCAATGCCCGCGCCCGCCGCACTCCATCTAGCCCCACCACAGGATCAGGATTCAATTTGCTCGAAGTGGCAAATACCGGCCCGATGGCCACATAGTCCGCCGACGTCCGATCCGCCAAAGCAAGCTGTTCCTGATTGTGCGTAGAGACTCCCAGCCAGCGAGCTTCAGAGTTGAGGTTGGTGTCAGAGCTGAGGTTTTGGGTGGCGCAGCGCTTCAGCGCTGCGGTAACTGATATCTCTTGAACGTCGGCTTCAGCCGCTGAGGGAGAGCCCCCAATAATCCGCCGAGCCGCCTCCGGAGACAGGTCATCCTGTCCTACATGCAGCCCATCAAACTCCGCCGCCACACACAAATCCGCCCGATCATTCATGATCAGCCGAACGCGCGAGCCCACAAGCCGTTTCAATTCCCGAGCCTCGTCCAGCATCTGCCGCGCGTCCCCGGACTTGTTGCGGTACTGGAGCAGCGTGACACCGCCCGCGACAAGTTTCTCAGCCGCAATGAACAATTGGCCGGGTTCGCGAAAACATCCAGCATCCAGAATCGCGTAGAGACGAGGAATGTCCATGAGTTTCCCGATAGTCTAAGCGTTTTCGCGTCGAACGTCAGCATTCGCTACTCATTCCCGCACGAACCAAACAGGGCAGGCAGCACAGAAGGAACAACCGCTCGTGCCGAGAATCTTGCTTTCTTCCATCTCGATGTGCTCTCCTCTTCGAATACGCACTCAAATTCAAAGCATGCCGGGACGCCGCTAGCGTCGGATTCCTGCTTCCAAAATCGGGTGATGATCGTGAACCCAAAACTGAAGGCCGCCATGGTGCTGCTCGTCATCTGCCTCAGCGGGCCTTCCCTCTTCGCGCATCATGGCCTCGCCCAGTTTGATACCAAGCGCATGGTTGATCTCGAAGGCACCGTCACAGATTTCCAGTGGATCAGCCCGCACTCCTACATTTACGCCGATCTGAAAGATGAGAAAGGTAAGATTGCGAACTGGAGGCTCGAGTTGGGAAGTCCCGCAATGCTCGGACGTTTCGGCTGGGATCCGCATTCGCTGAAGCGAGGGGATCAGGTGAAGGTTTCCGGCTTTCTGGCTAAAGACGGTTCCCCGTACATGGCCGTACACGGTGTCGTTCTCTCCGACGGGAAGAAATTGTCGGGGGCTCCCTAGACCATGACCGACATGGTGGAATTTTGCCGGTCGCTGGAACAGACCTCAATCGGCGCAGCCGTTCGCGAATCATCGTGGCTGTTTCCCGCCATCGAGACCCTGCACCTGCTGGGGATGGCCGCCTTAGTCGCCACCATCACCTTTCTTGATTTGCGTCTGATCGGGTTCGTCAGGCGCCGCGACAAGATTTCAGACCTCGCCAGGCGCTTGCTCCCCTGGACCTGGACCGCCTTCGCCATTCAGGTTCTCACCGGGACTCTTCTCTTTTTGTCGGAAGCCGTAAAGGTCTACACCAATCCCGCATTTCGATTAAAAATGTTGTTCATCGTGATCGCAGGAATCCAGGCGCTGATCTTTCAGAAAACCACCTACCGAAGCTTGGCCGCGCAGGATGAAAGCACAGCCATGCCGGCGGGCGCCAAACTCGCAGGTTACATTTCGATCCTGCTATGGGTAGGCATTGTTGCCGCGGGACGATTCATTGGCTTCGTATAGTAGATTCGCCCCTAGAACCTACTCACTTTTCGCCAGACCGCTCCCGCAGCGAATTGTGCATGTTCAAAATCCGCCATCGGCCCGCAGAATCTTTCCGGCACATCGACATCCCATGTCCGGCAATGCTTTCGTTAGGCGTACTGATTTCGTAGTCGTACGAGTACCACAGCGCATCCCCAAAACTGCGCACATCGTGCGTCTTCATTTCATACCGTAACTTCGGCGCATACTTGAAGTAGCGCTCGGTCAGATAACCCATCACCTCGGTGCGTCCGCGAAACTCGCCGTGCGGCGTATAGAGAACAATCTCCGGATCGAAACACTCCACCATCGTGTTCGCGTCGCCCTGGTTAAACGCCACATTGCAGGACGCCATATCGCGCTCCATCTCGGCGTACGTTCCTGCGGTATCCTTCGGCGTACCCGCCGGCACGGCGATCCGACGTTTCAAATCAATGGTCATCCCCAGGAGATCCAGTAGATCCACGCCCAAAATTCCATCAATCTGCCCGCCGCATGCCTTGCCAATCGGGCTGAGGTCAATCGCAGGCAGCTTCAGGTTGTGCAGTTTGTGCGTCCCTAGTTCGACTTCCGGCAGAAAAACCTCGCGAGCGCTGGTCGCCGCGCTCCCGCTCCAGGAATTGACGTGGATCTTTCCAGAATCGCCCGTGGTGAATGATTTCAAATTAAGGATGGTGGTGGCGCCCGTGTCCAGCAGGAGTCGCCGATTCTCTCCCGCCACTTTCATCACAACGACAGGGAGCACGTCGCAGCGCTCGATTGGGATTTCGTCTTTTGGCTCAGGCGTCTGTGCCCAAACCTGCCCCGCGAAGATAACGACAAGAACCAGCGCGGCTGCGAGGGAGCACGTCATACAAATGCCGGGTCTAACTCGCCGCGCCCTTCTTCGCCAGAAACCTCTCAATAAACCCGGTATCAATCTTCCCCGCCCGGAATTCCGGGTCTGCCAATATCCGCCGTTGCAGCGGAATGGTCGTATAGATTCCCTCGACAATGAACATCTCGAGCGCTCGCCCCATTCGCGAGATCGCCTCACTGCGGTCTTTCCCGCGCACAATCAGCTTCGCAATCAGCGAATCATAATAAGGAGGAATCGTCCCCTCCGCATACGCCGCTGTGTCGAGCCGCACGCCTGTCCCACCCGGCGGATGAAATGTCGTGATCTTCCCTGCCGACGGCGTGAACTTCTCCGGATGTTCCGCGTTGATGCGGCATTCAATCGCATGCCCGCGATGCACCACTGGACCTTGCAGCACGTCCGCCATCTTCGCGCCCGCCGCAATCATGATCTGGCTCTTCACCAGATCCACATCCGTCACCATCTCCGTCACGGGATGCTCCACCTGGATGCGCGTGTTCATCTCGATGAAATGCAGCTTC
>Ga0302321_100002812_pt1 | contig 14950 bp, 8 predicted proteins | sample Fen_T0_1_FD_202505 | JGI IMG/M metagenome (GOLD analysis project Ga0302321, IMG submission 202505) | Peat permafrost microbial communities from Stordalen Mire near Abisko, Sweden - Fen_T0_1 | ecosystem: Environmental > Terrestrial > Soil > Wetlands > Permafrost | place: Sweden: Abisko...
GCCACCTGCAGGACGTCGTGCACCTCAGGCAGGGTGACCGCCGCGGGCACGTCCACGACCCGGACGACGGGCGGGGTCACCTCGCGCAGGGTCACCCGCAGCCTCGCCGTCCGCAGCGGAGCCAGGGGGAGCGGTGCAGGCACGGGCGGTAGGGGACGGGACGGCGTGGGGCCTGGTGCCACGAGTGGGTGTGCCGTGGGTTCCCCGCGCCGATCGGTGATCGTGTACCGGCCGGGCAGTTCGTCGTCCAGCGGAAGGGTCCCGGTAGTGGTGGCGGTGGGCCGGTGCCCTCGGTGGGCCCCCACGGCGGCCAGGGCCAGCGCCAGGTGCCGGGCGCCGGTGCGGTCCAGGTCGACCAGACCGTGCGGGCTGACGCGGGCGACGACGGGCGCGAGCTCGGCGTCGTCCGGCCAGCCGTGGCTCAACGCCTTCGCCAACCGCTCGGGGGGAACCTCACGGGGAGGGTCGAGGTACAGGATGAGCGATCCCGGCGGCAAGGCGGGTGAGTCGGACGAGACGGGGCGGGTCCGAGGGTCCTGCGGGCTCGACGCGAGCGCAGGCAGCACGGCCAGGCCGCGCTGGATGCCCTGGCCGCCGTAGACGATGACGACGGAGTCGACGCTCTCGCCGCCGACGTCGGTCGTCAGGTCCAGCCGGTCGGTGTCGGACCATAGGTGCCACGGCTGCGCCCGGCAGTAAGTCTCAGCCTCGGCGTAGACCAGGGCCCAGTCCGACGGTCCGGGAGCATCGGCAGGTTGCAGCACTCCGGTGAGATGCCCGATCAGGGAGTCGAACACATCCTCGGCCTGCGCCGGAGGCCTCGCCGGAACGAGCGCGGGCCGGGACCCAGGAGGCAGCGTCTCGGCCAGCGCGGCGAGAATCGCCTCGGCGTGGCTGTCGTCGAAGATCACCCGTGCGGGCGGTCCGGGCGGCAGCGGACCCGCGGCTGACTCCAGCGCCGCGCGTGCTGCCCCTGCACTGGCCTGCCGGACCGTCTCGCCGACGGACACCCCGCGCACCAGGCCGGTGCCGGCGTCAAGAGTGAGGGCGACCGTCACCCGCAGCTGATCCGCAACGTTCACCGTGCCGGTGACGTCACGGGCCAGGACGATCCAGGTGACCTCCTCAGTGCTCACCCCGAACACTCTGGCACGACCCACCGGCCGCCCGGTTCACCGCCGGCGCCCGGGCGTATCGGTCGCGGCCACCGAGCCGACCAGGCACCGGGCCGTCACTGCGCCGCCGAGTCCCAGCGCCCAGCGCGACGACCTCTTGGATGGTCAGTTCGATATCTCGGCAGGTCACGCCGGTGGGGGTTGTGCCGCGTTCCCCGCAGGCGGCTCCCAAAGCCCCGGTCAGAGGGTTGGACTTGGAGTTTTCTGCTGCCTGGGGCACGTATCTCTAGTGCTGGCGGGCACGGAGTGGGCGCAGTCGGGGTCGGTGGGTGCCGGACGTGGGCAGCGCCAGCCGTCACGGAGCGGTCACCCTTGGTGCGATGCCCAGTCCAGTGGGGTGCACGACGCTTGCTGGGGGCAACAGCCGAGTTGGGTGGAGTCAGTTGGTGCCGCATAGGGGTCCAAGTCCGTGGGGGAACCTGGACTGAGATATCGAACACATGTTCGATAGACGATGGGTGGTGGGGTATCCTTCTGGCGGGGTCGAACCTGTGTCGTCGCATGCTGGGAGCCCCCGTGACCGTCGTTCCACGGATCTATCGAGCGAGCCCTCAGGGTCCGACCACGACCGCACGCCAGCCGATCGCCGTCGTCGTGACGTTGCGCTGGATGATCTCCGAACCGACCGAGGTCCTTGCCTTCGCCGTCGCGTGGACCAGTACAGAGGTGGAGGCGGAGTGGGAATTCCAAGGTCATGTCAGGCGCGACTGGTTCGACGCGGCCGACGTCCGTAGGGCGGGCGTAGGAACACCTCGCCCTTCGACTGAGCGCCTCGGGCAGCCGTCGAGCCGGCCGCCCAGGCTCGACACCCGTCGTCGACCCCACGGATGACCTTCCGACCCTAGGCTCACCCCTTCACGGGCGGCTCCTGGAGATAGTCGAGCAGCGCCGCGACCGGCACCACTACCCGTCGACCCAGGCGCAGGATGCTCACGGAAAGGTCACCGGTGCGGGCGAGCGTGTAGGCCAGTGTGCGGCCGATCCCGACGACGGACGCGGCCGTCGGCAGATCGGTCGTCACGCTCAGGGCGCGGACCTGCTCGGGCGTCCAGGTCCGGCGTCTGGATCGCCGCATGCGGGCAGCGGCCGGTTGACGGCCGTCGTGTTCACCGCGCCGTCGCGGGAGGCGGGCGCGCAGCGGGGTCCTCTGGCCGCGGCCGCGAACGTCAGGCATGACGGCCGGCCTGGGGTCGGAGGATCAAGACCATGCGGTGCTGCTGGTGGGGTGGGGCGCCGTCGCCGGCGTCTTCACCGTGGTCCGGGCCGGTGTGCAGGCAGATGACGTCCTGCAGGTAGTCCAGGCCGGCGTCGCGCGCGGCGGCCAGGACGGCGCCCGTCCATGTGATCGTGTAGGTCCGCGGGATGCTCGGCTCGAGCAGGAGCGCCACGTGTCCGCCAGGCTGCAGCAGCCCTTCGGCGACGGCGAGCGCGAGCGCCCCGGGCGCGGGTGCCGGGGCCTGGGGGCGGGGCCAGGTGAGCGTGACCAGGTCGGCCTGCGGGGTGCGCAGTGCCGTCGGCCGGGCGGCCTGCAGGCGGGTGGGCAGGGCCCGGTAGCGCCGACCGGTGGTGCGGGCGGCGGCGCGCAGGACGGGGTCGTCGTCGAAGTCGACGACGGTCTGGCCTGGCCCCGTGTTGGCGATGATCAGGTCGACGGCGCCGTCGCCGTCCAGGACCGCGGGTGGGGGTCGGTCCGCGGCGCTGGGGCCGAAGAGGGTGGGCGTGGCGGTGGGGGAGTGGGCGGGAAGCGGGGTGAGGCGGCGGGTCGCGGTCGGCCGGCTGCCGGCGGGGGGCGATGTCTCAGGCATACCCACCAAAGGCTCGTCGCGGGCCGTTCCCGTGGCGGTGGCCCGGGCAACAGCCGCCCAACAGGCGCCTCGACGCCCGTTGTCCTGCTGTCGCTCAGCTGTCGCTCGGCACGGTTCGGCACAGTGGCCATCAGCCGACCCGGGCTGTTGGCCAACACGATCATGGACTGCTGTTGGGCGGACAACAGCGGCCCGTCGCCGTGTTGGCCAACAGTCCGTCCTGGCCCGGTGTCGGCCCTGTTGGCCAACAGTGCAGGTCGGCGGCGTTGAGTCCATGTGCGGTGATGGGGGCGGATCGACTGACGGCCGCCACCGGCCGGCCCCTTCGCGGGCCGGGACGGCCGCACCGGACGGAGGCCGACATGAGCTACCCCCGCCTCAATGCGCGTCCGGGGACGGCGCGGACCACGCGCCGTGTCCCGGACCGCGACGGGCACCGCGACCACCTCGCCGGCGGTGCGCCGGCCACCCGTCGTGTCGTGTCCGCCGGCGGCTGGCCGACGTCGCCGCTGGCGGCGCTGGGTCGAGCCTTCGACCTGCTGGTCCAGCCACCGGCGCCCTATTCCATCGACGGTGACGCCTTCCCTGGCCTGCCCGCCGGCCCGATCGGTGCGGACCGGTTGCGGGCGGTGCTGCTGTCGCGGCGGGTGACGCCGCCGGTGCGGGACGCGGTCTGGCGTCAGCTCGTGCACCGGTCGCGACGTCCGGCACCGGACGGCCAGGTGTGGACGGTGATCGCCGCAGGGGTCGCGTTGCCAGGCCTGACGGCCGCGTCCGGGGCGCTGTGCCGGGGATGGTCGGGGGACACGGCCGACATCGACGCCGAGGTGCTGGCGGGTTTCGTCGGGCGGCTGAAGACGCTGGACGTGACCGGTCCGCGGGTCGTCGGCCGGCTGATCGACGCGGGGATCCGGGCCGGTCGCCGGGCCCGGGCCGCCGCGGGGGACCGGGACGCCATCCGGGTGGACGGCGCCTGGTCCTGCCCCCCGGCGCAGCCGTGGGACCACCCGGACTGGGTGCTGGTCCGCGCCGTCCAGGCCGGGGTGCTGGACCGGACGGAGGCCCGGCTGATCGGTGCGACGCGGCTGGAAGATCTCCCCCTGGCGCAGGTGGCGGTGGCGTTGGGAGTGGACCCCCAACTGGCGGCGGACTGGCGCCGTCGGGGGGAGGCGCGGCTGGTCCACGCGCTAGGGGCCGGAGAGCTTGACGGCACGCGTACCGCGACGCCCCGGGCGCCGGGCGACCGAGGCCGCACGCGGCGACTGGCCCTGGCCAGGGCCGAACGGGCCCGGCGTCGCCTGGAGCGCCCCGAGGAGCAGTAGCGTCAAGGATCATGGCGTCGCCAGGGGTGCCCGAGCCGGTGCCGTCGGCGACACGGTAGAGGCGGCACCGCAGCCCGAACCCGAACCGGCCGGCGGCGGTGGGCTCGACGTCACGGCCGTTGACGCGCACCGTGGGCGATCCGAGGAAACGCAGCCGGTGGGCGTCGTCCTGGCTGTCCACGCGTGTCGTCACCAGGTCGGCGTCACGGTTATGGTCGGCCAGCAGCTGCCGCAGCCGCGGCAGCAGCTCCTCGTGGTGGCGGCATCCGTCGACGTGCAGGACCTCGACCCGTGTCGGTGCGGCGCTCTGGTCGATCTGGGTGATCAGGCCGTCCTGGATCGTCAGAGCCAGATAGTGGCGGTGCGGGCGGTCGCCGACACTATGCGGGATCAACGTGACGGTGACCTGCAGTCGACCCCGTGGTCGCGCGTCGCCGACGACATCGCCGAGGTCGCTGACGTCGCTGACGTCATCCACGACGACGGCGCAGCGGGCGACAATCTCGCCGTAGCGGTCGCCGAAGGCTGCCCGGCCACGAGACGTGGAGTCGTCCTCGTCGCGCCACACGACGTCCGGGGCCAGCAGTTGCTGGAGGTCGCTGACGCTGCCCGTGGTCAGCAGCGGCCGCAGCGCCGAGGCCACGGTCCCGACCTCGGGTGTCGTGTCGCTCATCGGGCACCACCCCTTCCCCTACCACCCGGGTCGCCGCTCGAGTCGGGCACCGGAGAAACCCGCGTAGGCGACGAGACCTCGGTTGACGCCGGCTGCGTGAGGTGGGAGGAGCAGGTACGTCAGACCGTGGACGTTCCGGGACAGCCTGTTCCAGCTGAGCAGGGATCAGTGCGGCAGGTCGACGTCGACGTCGGCGTGTTCCTGGCGACGTCCCATCATCTCGCCACCCCACGGCAACCCGTTGCGCAGACGCCGGTGACGAGGTCCGGTCGCCGGGACCGGACCGGGTTTCGCGGCGTCCGGGTGAACATGGTTGACGACCCGTCGTCCGCCCGCCCGGCGTGCCCGATGACTGTCGGGTGACTGTCGACGCCCCGCCGCGGCGCACCGAGACGGGGCCCAAGTCCCGTCTGCCCCGGTGGGCGGACATTGCCCGGTGCGTCGAACATGGACTGACTCCCTCGGGAGGGCCGCAGGACCACGTGCGTGCCGGGCGGCTGATATCGGCGATGACGCTGACGGGCGTCGCCTACGAAGCCATGCTGCTGTGGCTCACCGGCGAGCGATTCGCGACGGAGACGGCGGTCCTGGTCGGGCTCACGGCGGTCGCGGCGGCCGTCCCCTTCTTCCCCTGGCTGCGTTGGCCGACCTGGGCGGTGTCGCTGCCCGCCATCGTGGGTGTCGGGCTGCTCACGCTAGGCAACGGAGCGGCTGAGGGTGAGCTCCCGCACGACATGCCCTTGTTCGGCCTCGTCTTCACCTACGCGGCCCTGCTCCTATCACCCCCGTGGTCGCTGCGTCTGGCGGCGCTGGCCCTGGCCGGGCTGGGTGTAGCCGTCGGTGCGGGTCACCGGTCGGAGCAGGTCCTGGAACTGGCCGGTGCCGTTGTGATCTTCGCTCTCTGCGGCCTGCTCGCCGCGGTGAGCACCGACCTCCATCGTCGCCACAGCAGCCATCTCGTTGCCTTGCACACCGGCTTGGCCGACCTGGTCGCGGCGCAGGACGAGGCCGAGGCGGCCGGGATCGTGGGCCGTCTGGCGACCAACCTGCTGCACTGCGACGGCGCTGTGGTCGCGATCCGCGAGGCGGCCGGGTCGCCGATCCTGGTCGGGCGCGGCGGTCACGGCCTGGACGGCGACTATGCCCAGATCCGTGTCGACATCGACGAGGAGCAGTCCGGAGCCGGCGTTGCCGTGCGCACCGGACAGCCGGTGTGGATCGGCGACGTCCGCACCAGCCCCGACATCTCGCGTCGGATCGTGACCGCTGTCTCTGCATCCTCGGCGCTGTTCCTGCCGCTCAACGGGCCGAGCAACCGGCTCGGCGCCATCGCGCTGTGGTGGACCGCCCCGGCTCGGGAGCCGGACGAGTTCGCCGATCATGCGGTGCACCTGCTGACCACCCAGGCGGGGCTTGTCCTGGCCCGGCTGGGTGAGGTGGCCCGCCTGGACCTCGCGTCATTGACCGATCCGCTCACCGGCATCGCGAACCGTCGCGCGTTCGAGGCCGGGATGGACGCCACCGAGCCCGGCGCGTTGCTGATCCTGATCGACCTGGACGGGTTCAAGGGGCTCAACGACTCGCAGGGACATCCCGCGGGAGACCGCGTTCTGCGGCGGTTCGCGAGGACCCTGGCCGGCAGCACCCGCGGCGGCGACCTGTCCGCCCGTATCGGCGGCGACGAGTTCGCTGTCGTCGTCGACAAGGGCAACGACCACTCCGCAGCGATCATCACCGGACGGCTGCGCTCGCTGTGGGGCGACGCCGAAGCCGTCGGCTTCAGCTTCGGCCATGCGGTCCGTCAGCCCGGTGAATCGGTCGTCGACTGGATCCAACGCGCTGATCGGGACCTGTACCGCGCCAAGCGCGGCCGCCCTGCCCTGCCCGGGTCATTGCCATCGACCGTGGACAGCGATCACGCCATCTGATCGAGGCCCTGCACGCCCGTCGTTGACGGTTCGGCGGCTGCGCTGCCGTGGATCTCGACCGTGCTGAGCGCCGGTCAGCCGGTACCGCCCGGTCAGGTCGCCCCGGTCAGCTCGCCGCCGGGTGCCCTCGGGAGGATTCGCCAACTCTCTGTTGGGTGGCTCGTGTCCCAACAGACGCCCAGGCCAGTGTTTGGCCGCACGTCGCGGTGTCCACGGCACTCCCGTCGTCGAGGCGTGTTGTTGTCCGCTGTTGGCCAACAGGGTGCCGCCCGCCTGCCGGATCGGTCGTGGACGAGCGCCTTTGGTGGGTGAGCACTCCCGACCGTGGGGTGCTCGGCACCGGGCCGGTGCCCTCGGACAGGCGCCGGGGAGCCGGCCCCGTCCGCAGGGTCCGGCGTGCATCGGCGCGGAAGGAGACGCGCTGCCGCCCCTGGCCGACCGGCCCGGCCCGGTGCCCCTCCACCCGACGCACGGGAAGGACACCCACGATGCTTGACCGACGTCCTCGAACGACCACGACGCCCCCGACGACGCCACCGACGACGCCCCCGACGACGCCCCCGACGACGCCCCCGACGACGCCCCCGACGACGGGGGAGGACCCTAGCCACGCTGAACAGCCCGGCCGCGGCCCACAGCCCCGACGCGTTGGCCGTGGCACGTCGCGGCGGATGCGCCGTGCGACCGTGCGCCTGGCCCTGTCCGTCGGGCTGACGGTGGGAGTCGTCGTGTCCTTCGTCGACGCGGCGCAGGCGGCCACCTTGGTCGGGGCGCTGCCCAGCCGCACGTCCATGCGCCTGGCGATGCTGGCGGTCAACGATCTGCCGACCATCGTGTCAAACCTGCGCAACTGGGTGATGGGGCTGCTCGCTGCGCTGGCGACCTTGTTCCTGACGATCGGCGGTGTGCGCTACCTGATGGCCGGGGGAGAACCCAGCGAGGTGGACCGGGCCAAGGCGTCGTTCCGTTCCGCCCTGGTCGGGTACGTCCTGGCCGTCATCGCGCCGGTGGTCCTGACCGTCCTCCAGTCGATCATCGGGGGTTGAGGTGCTACCGCTGCCCGGTCCGCTGTTCGACGGCGCCTTCAGCTGGCTGTCCGCGCTGCTGGTCGGTGCGCTGAAGCTGCTGTGGGGCCTGCTGAGCGGGTTCGCGCTGACCAACCCGGACGTGACGTGGCTGCCCCAGGTACGGGAGGTGTCGGGCCGCTGCCTGCTGGTGGTCAACACCGTCTACGTCCTGGCCATTCTTGCCGCGGCGATCCTGGTGATGACCAGGGAGACGGTGCAGGTCCGCTACGGCATCGCCGACCTGGCGCCCCGGCTGCTGATCGGCCTGGTAGCGGCGAACCTGTCCGCGCCGCTGTGCAAGGCCCTGGTCGAGACCGCCAACGCCTTCACCCAGGCACTGACCGGCGACTCGATCGACTCCGCGCACTCGATCGACCAGCTCAACCACACCATCGCCGCAGCCAGCGCCTCGGCCGGTGGCCCGTTGGGGTTCCTGGCCACCCTCATCGTCCTGCTGCTCGTGGTGCTGACCGTCGGGCTGCTGGCGAACTGGCTGGTGCGGACCGGGCTGCTGGTGATGCTGGTCGGGGTCGCACCGCTCGCCCTGGCCTGCCACGGCCTGCCGCACACCGACGCCGTGGCCGTGCTGTGGTGGCGTTCGATGGCGGCGACGCTGGGCGTCGTGGCCGCGCAGGCGTTCGCCCTGCACACCACCTTGAGCGTCTTCCTGTCCGCCGAGTCCAACCTGCCCGCCCTGGGGATCCCGTTCGACCCCGGCGGCACCGTCAACCTGCTGATCACCACCTGCCTGCTGTGGATGACCGTGCGGATCCCGTCCCTGGCCCGACGGTTCGTCGTGCGCGGCGGTGGTGGTCGGTCCCCGGTCGCCGCCCTGGTCCGGGTCGTGGTGGTCCAGCAGCTGACCCGCGGACTGCTGCGCGGGGGTGGGGGCGGCGCGGGCCGGCTGCTGTCCCGCATGTCCAGCCTGCGCCTCTGACCGGCCGGTCGCCGTCGCTTCGACGCCCCTCCCGGCGTCCGGCCCGTCCGGCCGACCACCTATCCGACCGCTACCGCGATAACCGATGCCTCGTCGAGCAGCTCGTCCATCACCTCACCGCGCGGTCGTCGGCCCGCCTGCCCTTCCGCCCGTCCGACGGACTCCCGCCGCGCCGTCCTGATCCCGCTGTCCTGTTCCGTCGTCCTGATCCCGTCGTCCTGATCAGCCGTCCACGACACCCCTGTGCGAGGTTCCCCATGACCCGAGCCCTCGATCCCTTCACCGCAGCGCACGGCCTGGCGGCCGGGGCGTACGGCAGCCCCTTCGCCGCCCGGGCCGCCGCCGCGGCCCGCGCCAAGATCCCCGCCGACATCGACGCCCCCGACCGGGTCGCGTTCGACCTGACGTTCCGGCAGCTCGCCGTCCTGGTCTCGGCCGGCCTGACCGGCTTGGTGGTGTGGACCGTGCTGGCCCGCACGGCCTCGTTCCTGCCGGCGGCCGTGCGCGCCGTCGCTCTGGTGCCGTTGGCCGGGGTGGCGCTGGCGCTCGCGGTGGGCCGCCGCGACGGTCTGCCGCTGGACACCTGGTTGACGGCCGCCGCCGTGTTCCGCCGCCGACCGCGGCGACTGACCTCCGCCGCCGTCACAGAGCCCCCGTCCTGGGCGCCCGTGGCCGTGCCACGCGATCCCGGCCCGCCGTCTGGCGCCCGGCCCTCCCGGCGAGGCCCGGCCCTGGGCGGCGCTCGCCGCGGACGCCGGCCCGCCACCGGGTCGGACGCCGCTGGAGGCCACGCGGCGGCGGAGCTGATCCCCAGGGTGCTGCGCCTGCCCGTCGACGCGATCGACGCCGACGGCACAGTGCACCATCAGGGCGGCCGTGGCCGTGAGCCGGCGGCCACCGTGCTGGTGGCGGCGAGCACCGTCAACGTCACCCTGCGGACCCCGTCGGAACAGGCGGCGCTCGTGGCGGGTGTGGGCCGCTGGCTGAACGGGCTGACCACACCGGTCCAGGTCGTCATCTCCACCCGCCGCGTCGACCTTGCCGGCCACGCCACCCGGCTGGCCCGACGCGCCCGTCAGCTCGCCGACGAACACCTCGCCCATCAGACGGCGGCTGACGACCAGACGGCTGACGGCGATCTTCGCCGCCGGTCCCGACCGAGTGCCGTGGACACCGGCGACCGAGGCAGCTGGGATCTCGCAGCGGCGGCCGCGGACCATGCGCAGTTCCTGGTGGACCTGGCCGCCGACCGGGACCCCCTCGCCCGGACCGTCGTGATCGCCGCGACGGCGCTCGGCGGTCCCGCTCCGGCGGTGGCGGCCCGCCGCACCGCGGAACACACCGCTGCCAGCCTGGCCACCCTGGGAGGGCGAGCAGTCCTGTTGGACGGTGCCACCGCCACCGCTGTCCTGGCCTCCGCTACCGACCCGTACCAGGCCGGCGACGCCGGGTGGCCCCGGACACCACCGGGCGACGTCGTCGTCGCGAAGCCCTCTGCGGCATGGGCCTGCGACGGGCGCCGGCCGTGACGCCCGCCGGCGCGCCGACGACCGTGCGGCGCCCCCGTCTCCAGCGGTCGAGCAGCGGCGAGTACGGCTGGGCGCCGGACAACCAGGGCCGCTCGCGGAGGTCGGGAGGCGACGCGCGGGGCCAGGCTGCAGGGTCGGCCCCGGGACCGGACCGGGGGTGGGTGCCCGATCAGGACGCCGACGGGGCGTGGGAGGCCGGGCCGCGGAGCGTGGTCGCGGCCATCGGCCCGGACGCCGTGGAGACCTTCGGGCGGATGCTGCGGGTGGGGGCCGGCTGGACCACCACCCTGATCGTCACCGGCTATCCGGCGGAGGTCGGGCTGGCGTGGCTCGATGCCGTGCTGCGTGGCACGGTCCGGCTGGACGTCGCCGTCCACATCGAGCCTCTGCCCCCGGCGACCGCTGCCGCCGGGCTGCGCAAGTCCCGCGCCCGGCTGGAGTCCACCCGTCGCCTCGACGCCGACCGCGGCCGCCTCGGCGACCCGCTGACCGACATCGCCGCGCAGGACGCCGCCGACCTGGCCGACCGGTTGGCCCGCGGCCAGACCCGGCTGTTCCGGGTTGGGGTCTACCTGACCGTGCACGCGCCCACCCGCCCGGCCCTGGCCGAGGCCGTCGCGCAGGTTCAGGCCGCCGCCGCGTCGGTGCTGCTGGACACCCGCCCGGCGACCTGGCGGCACCTGCAGGGCTGGACCTCGACCCTGCCGCTGGGCCACGACGCACTGCGGATGCGTCGGGTGTTCGACACCGACGCCCTCGCCCTGTCCTTCCCGCTGGCCAGCCCCGACCTGCCCGGCCCGCTGCCCGGCGAGAGCACGCCCGCCGCCGGGGTCCTGCTCGGGGTCACCGACCCGACCGGGACCCCGGGCGGCATCGGCTCCGGCGCCGCGGCGGCCACCGCCGGCGGCGGCGTGGTCTGGTGGGACCGGTGGAGCCAGCACAACCACAACTCCCTGGTCCTGGCCCGCTCCGGGGCCGGCAAGTCCTACCTGGTCAAGCTGGAGATCCTGCGCTCGTTGTACGACGACGTCCACGTCGCGGTGATCGACCCGGACGACGAGTACGCCGCGCTGGCCGCCGCGGTCGGCGGCGCGAGGATCGCGCTGGGCGCACCGGGCGTGCGGGTCAACCCGCTGGACATCCCGGCCGGCGACCGGCGACCGGACGCGCTGACCCGTCGGGCCCTGTTCCTGCACACCCTGGTCACCGTCCTGCTCGGGCACGCCCTGCCGCCCGCCGAACGTGCCGCCTTGGACCACGCCATCACCTGCACCTACGCCGCGGCCGGGATCAGCAACCATCCCCGCACCTGGAGCCGGCCAGCGCCACTGCTGCGCGACCTCGCCGCCAGCCTCGGGCGGGCCGCAGGCCACGACCCGACGGGCGAGCCTGCGTCCACAGCACCGGGTGTCACCGCATCGGGTCTCACCGCGGGTGTGACCGCGGCCGGCGACATGCGTTCGGCGGCGGCGACGCTCCAGGCCCGCCTGGCGCCGTGGATCACCGGATCGTTCCGGGCGCTCTTCGACGGCCCCACCACCACCGCGGCCCGTGGTCGCCTCGTCGTCTGGTCCACCCGCCACCTGCCCGACGAACTGCGCGCTGCCGGAATGCTCCTGGCCCTGGACGCCATCTGGCGCGACGTCGACCACCCCTGCACGTCGACCGCCTCGACCACGGCCGGCTCGTCGGACCCCGAGGGCGTCGCCGGCTGGGCAGACGGTCCCGACCCGTCAGCGTCAGGCGACGCCGACCTTTACGTGGACAGGGACACGGGGGCGGGCAACCCGTGGGTCCGGGCCGCGCACCCTGACGGCGCTGGTGGCTCCCGCCGTCGACGGCTGGTCGTGGTCGACGAGGCGTGGACGCTGATGAGGGAGGGGGAGGGGGCCCGGTTCCTGTTCCGTCTGGCCAAGGCCGCCCGCAAGCGGAACGCCGGTCTGACGGTGGTCACCCAGGACGTCGCGGACCTGCTCGGCTCCGAGGTCGGCCAGGCCGTCGCCGCGAACGCCGCGACCCAGATCCTCATGCGTCAGGCACCCCAGGCGATCGACGTCGTCGGCCACGCGTTCGGCCTCACCGAGGGGGAGGCGCACATGCTGCTGGCCGCAGGACGCGGGCATGCCCTGCTCGTCGCGGGCAGCGGCACGAGGGTCGCCTTCCGGACCGTCGCCTCCCCCCGCGAGCACGCTCTGGCCACCACGGGCCTGGAAGCGACCACCCGCGCACCGCACACCGGCGACCCGGCGACCGTGCCGTCGTCTCAACCGCCACGTACATCGCCGTCGCCATCGTTGTCTGCATCGGCATCCCAACCCGCACCCGAACGGCAGCCACGCCGCTCCACCGGACGCCCGCCGCAGCGTCGCACACCGGGCGGTGCCCGGTGAGCCGCGCGTCGTGCGGTGCGTCGGTACCCGTCGCGTCGCCCGTGCTGCTCACCACGCGGCCGACCGGGACGGGGTCGACCCCGTCGCTGCCCGGAGGTCCGCTGCCCGTCGCGGACCTGCTCGCGCGGTGGCTGCCGTGGCTGCTGGCGATCGCTGCGGTCGTCGCCGTGGCGCTGGCCCTGGCCGCCGTCCTGACCCGGGTGGTGATGCGCCGCCGCCACCGCACCCTCGCCCTGCACGCCCAACGCGTGGTCATCAAACCGCCGCCCCTGGTCGAGCCGGGCGGCGCGACGGTCTTCTGGGCGACCCTGACCGGCCTGCTCGCTACCGCGCCCCGCCGGCCCGCGGTCCTGCGGTGGCTCGTTCAGCGGTTGCTGCCGGGGATCCGCGGCAACGCCCACATCGCGCTGGAGTACACCTGGACCGGCCGGCAGATGACCATCGCCTGCTGGGTGCCCGGCACCGTCTCGCCGTCCCTGGTGGCGGCGGCCGCCCGCGCCGCCTGGCCCGGAGCCAGCACCCACGTCGGCCCGGCCGCCCCGCCGCTGCCCCTGCGCCCACCGCAACGCTCGCCCCGCGACGCGTCCACGACTGCGCTCGCATCGACACCGACCCGCGCCACCACCAGATCCACTGCCGTCACGGACGACGGCGGCGCCAGGACCCACGTCGTGAGCGTGGGCGGCGCCCTGAGCCCCGTCCTGCCGGCCTGGTACCCGCTGGCGACCGACCACGACGCCGACCCGCTGCGCCCGCTGATCGAGGTCATGTCGCGGCTGGGCGCCGACCAGCACGCCTGCGTGCAGGTGCTGGCCCGTCCCGCGGACGCCCGGCAGGTCGCCTCGGTCCGGCGGGCCGTCACCGCACTGCGCACCGGCAGCACCGCCGGGAACTGGACGGACCCGATGACGTGGCTCCGGCCCCTGCTCGACCTCGCCGTCCCCGGGCCCGGTCCCCGCAGCAGGCCCGGGGGCGGGGCAGCGCGGGCTACCACGGACCCGCTGCGAGACCGTGACGCGCGGGCCGCCATCGAGACCGCCGTCGGCCCGTGGTGGGAGACCGCCGTGCGCTACGGCGTGGCCCACACCGGCGCCCGCGGCGAGAACGACGAACCCCTACAACGTCGTCTGGCCGTCACCGCGACCGGCCTGGCGTCGGCCTTCGGCGTCCACGCCTACCGCAACCGGTACCGCCGCCACCGCCTGACCCGGCCCGGCCCGGTCCTGGCCGACCGGCGGATGGACCACGGGTTCCTGCTGTCCGCCACCGCGCTGTCCGCGATCGCCACCCTGCCCACGGACACGGCCATCGCCGGGCTGGACCGCTCCCGCGCCGTCGCCCGACCGGCCCCCGTGGTGGTGCCCACCGGCGGCCGCAGCACCAAACCGCTGGGCCGCGCGCACGTCGGCGCTCACGCCGTCGCACTGCCCGTGGTCGACGCCCGCCAACACCTGCACATCCTCGGGGCGACCGGGTCCGGCAAGTCGACCCTGATGACCCACCTGATCCTCGACGACGTCGCCCACCACCGCGGCGTCGTGGTCATCGACCCCAAGGGCGACCTCGCGCTGGACGTTCTGGACCGGCTCCCGGCCACAGCTCTGGACCGGTTGGTGCTGCTCGACCCCGACCAGCCCGCCGGTGGGGCACGCCTGAACCCTCTGCTCGGGGAGGACCACGACCTGGTGGTCGACAACATCGTGTCCATCTTCGGGAAGATCTTCGCCCGGCACTGGGGACCACGCATCGACGACGTGCTGCGGGTGGCGTGCCTGACCCTGCTGAAGCACCCGAACCCCACGCTGGTCAACGTTCCGCCGTTGCTGACGAAGAAGCAGTTCCGTGCTCCGCTCGTGGCCGGGCTGGAGGACCCGGAGGGCCTGGGCGGGTTCTGGGACTGGTACGACACCAGCCCGCCCGCGTTGCGTGCCCAGGTGATCGGGCCGGTGCTGGCCCGGTTGCGCGCGTTCCTGCTGCGCGACTTCGTCAAGGCCACCCTGGGGACCGTCACGTCCAGCTTCGACATGGGCGCGGTGCTGGACGGCGGCATCCTCATCGCCCGCCTGCCCAAGGGGCAGTTGGGGGAGGAGACGGCCAAGCTGATGGGTTCGTTCGTGCTCGGCT
>Ga0302321_100002813_pt1 | contig 14947 bp, 12 predicted proteins | sample Fen_T0_1_FD_202505 | JGI IMG/M metagenome (GOLD analysis project Ga0302321, IMG submission 202505) | Peat permafrost microbial communities from Stordalen Mire near Abisko, Sweden - Fen_T0_1 | ecosystem: Environmental > Terrestrial > Soil > Wetlands > Permafrost | place: Sweden: Abisko...
CGGACGCCGGTCGCGCGACCGCAGGCGGCGGGCTCGGCGGCGTAGGCACGCGCGGCGGCGCGGCGGCTGGCGCTACCGCGGCCGGCTCGGCGAGCACCGCGGGGGGTATCTCGGGTTGCTGGGCCGATTGGTTTTGCAGCGCGAGCACGTGGACAGCGCGCTCGCGGATCTCGCGCGCTGTGGGGTGATTGGGCTGGGCCGAGAGGGCTTCTTCCGCGGCCGCAAGCGCCTCGGCGACGTTGCCTATCGCGAGATGTTCCCGTGCGGCCTTGACAAAGGCCTCGGCCGCTCGACGCCCCGATTCCTCCTGCAGGTACTTGCGCAGCTCGATGTACTTCGCGCTCGAGGGGGCAATGCGTTCGATCTTGCCGGCGATCTTCAGCGCGAGATCGACGTCGCCCTCGGCAGCGTACGAGAGCGCCGTGCTGCAGAGTTGATCGACCTCGAGCGACCTAATCGATTCCTGGATCTCGTTCGCCAGCGCCGCGACCGCGCGGTCGTCAGGATCGAGCTGCAGCAGGCGCTGCGCCAGGCTCAACGCCTTTTGCAGTTGCCCTTGCTCTCGAGCGCGCGCGATCTCCTCTCGAATGGATGCCAGTTCGCTCTCCACGCGCCGTTTGAGGGCCTCGCCTTCTGCGTTGCGCGCCAGGGCTTGGGCGCCGGAGTCGGCCGGGGCGGCCGCCAGGGCCCTCTTCGCGAACTCCAGTGCCGCGATCGGCTCGCCGGCGGCGATCTCGCGCTCTCCTTCCGCGACCCAGCGCGCGACCTGCGCCGGCTCGACCGGCTCCTGGGCCGCAGGCACGGCCTCGCGTAGCAGGGCCTCGAGATCGGCCTGCATCGCAGCCAGGTCTTGATAGCGCTCGCCGATGTCGCGCGCGAGCGCCTTCAGCACGATCTCCTCGAGACGCGGAGAGAGGGCCGTGCGCGGGAAGGCCGAGCGATCGGCGTCCTCGTGCGCGATCTTGAACATCACCGAGGTCAGGCTCTCGCCGTCAAAGGGCCGGCGATACGTGATCAGCTCGTAGGCGATCGCGCCGACCGAGAAGATGTCGGCACGGTGATCGACCTTGCCGCCCTCGATCTGCTCCGGTGCCATATAGTGCACCGTCCCGAGGACCTGGCCGCCGCGGGTCAGCCGCGACGGGGCCTGCAGGTGGGCAATGCCGAAGTCCATGATCTTCACTTCGCCAGCAGGCGTTACACGGATGTTGGCCGGCTTGACGTCGCGGTGAATGATCCCGTTGCGATGAGCGTGGCCCAGGCCGTCACATATCTGACGCACGACGTTGGCCTTCCACTCGACCGGATAGGGCTCGCGATTGAGGATGATGCGTTCGAGGTCAGTGCCCTCGATGAACTCCATCGCGATGTACGGCTGGCCGCGGTCTTCGCCCAGGTCGTAGACCGTGACGATGTTGCGGTGATTGAGCGCGCCTGCGGCCTGGGCCTCTCGCAGAAAGCGCGCGCGCAGTCCCGGGTCTCCCAGGAGACCGGGGATCATCGTCTTGAGCGCGACCTTGCGATTCAGGTTGGGATCGAGCGCCTCGTAGACGGTGCCCATCCCCCCGCGGCCAAGGATCCTCCGGACCTGGTACTTGCCGAACGTGGTCGCAGGCGCCATGCAGTGTTGGTAGAAGAACCAGCGTTAGATTCTAGGACGGATGTCCCCCCAGGCCAAGTGATCCGGCACACGCGGCCGGGCCGCTACCCGGGCGCGACTTCGGCGCGATCGCGGCCAGCATTCTTGGCCGCGTACAAGGCCTTGTCCGCGGCCGCCAGCAGCCGCGCCGCCTCGCCCGCGAAATCCGTGCGCGGCCCAGCAGGACGTGCGGTCGCGACGCCAACGCTCGCCCGGATGCGCAGCGCCGGCTCTTCCTGAAAGCGCAGGGCGCGGATGACGCGCTGCAGGCGTTTTGCGGCGCGCAGGGCGGCTGGCGGCCAAGGCCGCCGGGTTGCTCAGCACGATGCAACCGCCGCGGTCGACGAGCACGACGTCGACCGGCAGCGCAGCGAGAAGCGTCTGGCAAGTACCGTTCATGGGCAATCCCGCGCGAGCAGCTAGAGACCCAGCTCTCCGGCGATGGGCTTCAAGGACTCGATTACGAAAGCTACGTGATCCGCGAGCGTTCTCCCGATCGCGGCAGCGCCATCGTACACGGCCTGGCGGTCCACCGAGCGCGCGAAGGCCTTGTCCTTGAGCTTCTTCGCGACAGACTCGACCGGCAGATCTGCCAGGCGGCGGCTAGGACGGACCTTGACGCAGGCACCAATGAAGCCGACCAGCTCATCGCAGGCGTAGAGCGCCTTCTTGAGCGGCGTGTCGCGCAGGATTCCCATGTAGTCCGCGTGAGACGCGATGGCCTCGATCATTTCCTCCGGGCAACCGCGTTCCCGCAGGATGCGACGGCCGACGTGCACGTGCGTCTCGAGCGTTGGGTTCTGTTCGTAGTCAAAGTCGTGCAACAGACCAACGATGCCCCAGGCTTCGATCTCCTCTGGATCGCTGATTTCATACCAGCGCGCGTAGGCTCGCAGCGCTTCCTCGACGCCACGGGCGTGTTGGCGCAACGCATCGGACTGCGTGAACTCGCAGAGCAGCTGCCACGCCGTGTCCCGTCCGATCCAGCGCTCCATCGTCGGACCACCCCGCATCGGCGGTGGACAGCCAGGCACGCGTCGGCCGTCCGAGCACCGGAGGCCATTCTATTCCCAGTTCGCCGCAGCCCTGAACCCCGCCAGTCCATGGTAGGATCTCGTCTCAGGGCAAGTGACACAGATCGTCTGAGCAGGGGAGTTGCAGGTGACGACCCAGCCCGAGAAGGACGTCGCGCAGGGGAACGGCGGCAGCAAGCCGGCCGACCGGCGCAGACAGCCGCGCTTCGACGTAGATGTCCCTGTGCGCCTGACCTCCGGCAGCCTGTCGTTCGCGGGTCTCTTGTGTGACATCTGCCGCGACGCGGCCTGGGTCGAGAGCGACAGGCTGTGCGCGGTCGGAGAGCCGGTGGCGATCGTGGTGGAGCTTCCCGGCACCGGGGGCCCGATGACGATCGACGGCCGCGTCACGCGCGTCGCGCCAGGCGAGAGGGCGCCCAACGGCATGGCTATTCTCTTCGGCGACCTGCCGCCCGCCGTCGCCACGCGTATCGATTTCTTCGTCGCGCTGCAGGGCTACTAGTCGTCGCAGTGGGCGCGACCGTCTCTGCTACCCTGAAGTGAGCGGGGCGTCCTTGACAGGCTCTGGGCTGGGGCAGAGAATCCTTAACTGGCGCGAGTATGGAGCTGACTCTCGTCCTCAACGCGACGTACGAGCCGCTCCGGATTGTGTCCTGGCAGAAGGCGATCACACTTCAGTACCAGGGCAAGGTCGAGGTCATTGCTCTGCACACGCGGGAGATACGCGGCGTCACGGTGCGTGTGAGACTGCCATCGGTCCTGCGCTTGCACCGTCACGTCCGAATGAAACGCCTCGCGGTCCACGTGCCCTTTACGCGGACGAACGTGTACGCCCGCGACGAGCACCGCTGCCAGTACTGCGGTGAGCTACGCCCACCGTCAGAGCTCACCTTCGACCACGTCATCCCTGTCGCGCGCGGCGGCGAGAAGGCCTGGGAGAACATCGTGACCTGTTGCATCCCCTGCAATCGCCGCAAAGGCGACCGCACTCCGGAAGAGGCGGGCCTGCGCCTGATCCGTCGGCCGCACCGGCCGCGCGGTCTGGCCGCGCTCACGCCACGGCTGGCTTCTTCTCACGCGCCCGAGGGCTGGCGCGACTACGTCCCCTGGGCCCTGGCGTGGGACGGCAACTAGACTGATCCGAGCCCTGCGGAATGCCCAACCTAGGCGGCGACCTCAGGACCATGCCGCTGCCGGACATTCTGCAGTGGATCGAGTCCGGCCGGAAGACGGGCACGCTGCGCGTCAGGCGCCGCTCGATCGAGAAGCGCATCGTGTTCAGCGAAGGCCGCATCCACTCCTCTTCCTCCAACGACCCGCGCGAGTCCCTGGGACAATTCCTCGTACGCGACGGCCGCGTGTCCGAGGAGCAGCTCTTCAAGGGCCTCTTGCGCCAGGAGTCGGAGAAGCGGCTGCTCGGCTCGATCCTCGTGACCGACGGCGTGCTCTCCGAGGACGAGCTCAAGGTGACGCTGCAGTCGAAAGCCCAGGAGACCATCTACGACACCTTCCTGTGGCCGGAGGGGCATTTCGAGTTTCACGAAGGCGAGCTACCCTACGACGTGCTCGTGCATCTCGATCTCGAGATTCGCGAGGTGGTGTTCGAGGGTGTCAGGCGCGTGGACGACTGGAACCGCATGCGCGCCGTGTTCCCCTCCAACCGCGTCGTGCTTCGCCGCCTGGAGACGGCGCAGACGCCCGATGACCCGATCGAGCGCCAAGCACTTGATCTAGTGGCGGCCGGCAAGAGCATGGCCGAGATCGGGCTCGAGCTGCGCCGTTCGGAGTACGAGACGGCCGTGATCTTTTTCGAGCTGAAGGCACGCGATCTGATCGCAATCGAACGCACTCTGGACGAGCCCAGCAGCCAGGATCCAGTTGGCGCGGTGAACGAGCTGCTGACGCTGGCCTACACACGTCTACAGGAGCGGCGCTATGACGCGGCTGAGCGCGCCTACCACGACGTGCTGGCGCTCGACCGTCTCAATCAGAACGCCAAGAAAGGGCTGCTGGCGCTGGCCGAGGCGCTGGCCCGGGATCGGGCGACACGCAATATTCCGCTCGACGGGGTCCCCCGCCTGAACAAGGACCTGGCAGCGCTGACACGTGAGAACCTCGACCCGCAGGAGGGATTCGTCCTCTCGCGCGTGAACGGCGAGTGGGACGTGCGCTCAATTCTCAAACTCTGTCCGCTGCCGGAAGAGGACGTCATGCTGATCTTCTCGCGATTGCTCGATCGCGGCGTGATCAAGCTCAAGTAGCGCCCGCCGATCGCTCTCGGGCGGAGCAAACCTGCTACTCGCGCTTGAGACGGCTGAGCGCCGCGTCGAGTGAGACCCGCACAGCTTCTGGCGCCGTGCCGCCGCGCGCCGCCTTGGCGCGCACGGCCTCGTCTGGTGCAAAGAGCACGTCCAGACGCGTTGCCACGCTCGGGACTTCCCGTGCCAGCACCCGAGCCGCGACCTCACGCAACGAGCTGCGCGTGCGCCGCGCCTCAGCCACCATGTTCCCGACCAGACCGTGGGCCTTGCGGAAGGGCAGGCCCTCGCGTGCGATGGCCACTGCCAAGCCGGCGGCGATCAGCTCCTCGTGGCTCGCTGCGCGCCGGAGCGCAGCCTCGTCCAGTGTCAGTCCGGCCACCACGCCGCGCATGATCGCGACCGAGCCGACGACCGTGTCAGCGGCGTCAAAGACGGCTTCCTTGTCCTCTTGCATGTCCTTCTGATAGCCGGTGGTGAGGCCCTTGACGATGGTGTGCAACCTGACCAGGTCGCCGAGGACCCGGCCGGTCTTGCCGCGTACGAGCTCGAGCGCGTCAGGGTTCTTCTTCTGGGGCATCAAGCTCGATCCAGTCGTGAATGCCTCAGGCAAGTGGAAGAAGCCGAACTCGGGGCCGGAGAGCCAGATCAGATCCTCGGCCATGCGCGAGAGGTGCGTCTGTAGCATCGCGCAGGAGGCCACGAACTCGATGGCGAAGTCGCGGTCCATCACCGCGTCCAGGGCGTTCTCGGAGACCGAGGCAAAGCCGAGGTCGCGAGCCAGGGCCTCGCGATCGATGGGTAGGGCGGTGCCCGCGAGCGCGCCCGAGCCGAGCGGCAGAAAGTCGACGCGCCGCCGCGCATCGCCCAGGCGCTCGAAGTCGCGCACTAGGCCCCAGGCGTGTGCAGCGGCCCAGTGGCCGAAGGTGATCGGCTCAGCGGCACGCGTGTGCGTGTAGCCCGGCATGACGCTAGCGGCGGCGGCGTGCCCTTTTTCGGCCAGGGCCTCGATCAGAGAGCGCGCGCCGTCGCGCAGGACATCGATCCCCGCGCGGATCCAGAGGCGCAAGGCCGTGACGGTCTGCTCGTTGCGGCTGCGGCCCAGGTGAGCCTGGCCGGCCAGGTCGCCTACGATTTCGCCGAGACGCGTCTCGACAAAACTGTGTACGTCTTCCGCGTCGAGCTCGAGATAGCTTGGATCGCGTCTGGCGCGCTCGAGCACCTCAGCCAGGCCTGCGGCCAGGCGCTCGGCGTCTCGGGCCGGGATGGCCTTGGCCCGTCCTAAGGCGCGGACATACGCCTGCGACGCCGCGATCTCCTCGGGTAGCAGGCGCTGGTCAAAGGGGAAGGAGCGGTTGAACTCCCAGAAGGCGGCGTCCGGATCGCTCGAGTAGTTGCCACCCCAGAGCTTCATGCTCAGCCTCAGCTCCGATAGCTGCCGTTGATGTCCACGTAACCGTGCGAGAGGTCGCAGGTCCAGATGCTCTCGGCCTCTGCTCCGGCGTTCAGGCGCACCCGAATGAGAACCGTGTCGCGCGTGAAGGCGTCGGTCGCCAGGGACTCGTCATACTCGCGCGCCGCGCCCGCCTCACAGACCCAAACGTCCCCGAGAAAGATGTCGACGCGCTCGATGTCCAGCTTGACTCCGGCGCGGCCCACGGCGCCGAGAATGCGTCCCCAGTTGGCGTCCCCGCCGAATAGCGCGGTCTTGACCAACGGCGATTCAGCGACCGTACGCGCAACGCGTTCGGCGTCGCCATGGCTTAGCGCGCCCTCGACGCGCACCTCTGCCACGCGCGTCGTGCCTTCGCCATCACGGATGAGCATCAGCGCTAGGCGCTGACAGGCGTCGTTGAGCGCAGCGCGGAAGGCATCCAGGTCCGGCCCGGGCCGCTCGATGGACGGCGCGCCGCAGGCACCGCTGGCAAGGACGATGGCCGTGTCGTTGGTCGATGTATCGCCGTCGACTGTAATGCGATTGAAGCTGAGCTCGGCCGCCCGCGCGAGGGCCGACTGCAGCAGCGACGGCGCGACCCCGGCATCGGTTGTCAGGAACGCGAGCATCGTCGCCATGTGCGGCGCGATCATGCCCGCGCCCTTGGCCATTCCTCCCAGACGTGCCGTACGTCCAGCGACCACGAACTCGACCAGCACCTCCTTGGGCCGCGTGTCGGTGGTCATGATGGCGCGAGCCGCATCGGCCCCACCTTCGCGCGCCAGCCCTGCCGCTGCGCGTGGGATTGCCGCGCGTAGCTTCTCCATCGGCAGGCGCACGCCGATGACGCCGGTCGAGGCCACGAGCACTTCGGCGGCCTGGCAGCCGACGGCCTGCGCCGTCAACGCGGCCATCTCGCGCGCGTCCTCCAGCCCGCCGGCGCCGGTCGCCGCGTTGGCGCAACCGGAGTTGACGATCACGGCGCGCGCGCGTCCCGAGGCGATGTGCTCGCGCGAGACAAGCACAGGCGCTGCCTGGGCGCAGTTCGTGGTGAAGACGGCCGCGGCCGAGCAGGCGCTGTCGGCGACCAGCACGGCAAGGTCCGGCGCGTCCTGTTTGATTCCAGCAGCGACGCCCGCAGCGCGAAAGCCGGCCGCGGCGGTGATGGCACCCTTCATCCCTTTTTCTCCGGGGCCGAGCCGCGCGAAAGGGCGCGCACACGCTCAGGCAGGCCGAAGAGATGGATGAAACCGGTCGCGTCGGCATGGTCGTACGCCATACCTGTACCGAACGTCGCCAGGTCCTGCCGGTACAAGCTGCGCGGCGAGCGGCGGCCGATCGCCTCGGCGCGTCCCTTGTGCAGCCGGACCTTCACCTCGCCAGTGACCTCCTGCTCGGTGTGGTCGACAAAGGCGGCCAGCGCCTGCCGCAGGGTCGAGAACCACAGGCCGTCGTAGATGAGCTGCGCATAGCGCACGGAGACTGTCTGCTTGAAGTGCAGCGTGTCGCGATCGAGCACCAGCCGCTCGATCTCGCGATGCGCGAGGTGTAGGACCGTCCCGGCGGGGGTCTCGTACACACCGCGCGACTTCATGCCGACTAGCCGGTTCTCCACCAGGTCGACGCGCCCCACGCCGTGCGCGCCAGCGACGCGGTTGAGCTTCTCGACCAGCGGTACCGGCGCCAGGCGTTCACCGTCGACAGCCACCGGTGTGCCGCGCTCGAATGCCAGCGTGACGGTCTGCGGCTCAGCAGGCGCGTCCAAGGGATCGACCGTAAGCTTGAACATCTCCTTGCGCGGCGGATCCCAGGTGTCCTCCAGGTTTCCGCCCTCGTGCGAGAGGTGCCAGAGGTTGCCGTCGCGGCTGAAGATGTCCTTGCGCGTCTGCTCGACCGGCACGTCGTGCTTGGCAGCGTAGTCGAGGGCGTCCTCGCGCGAGCGGATGTCCCACTCGCGCCAGGGAGCGATGACCGTCATCTGCGGCGCAAATGCGCCGTAGGTCACCTCAAAGCGCACCTGGTCGTTGCCCTTGCCGGTGGCGCCGTGGGCTAACGCGTCCGCTTTCTCGGCGATCGCCACCTGCACCTGTCGATAGGCCAAGAGCGGTCGGGCCAAAGACGTGCCGAGCAGATAGCTGTCCTCGTAGACTGCGCCGGCGGACAAGGCCTTGAAGGCGTAGTCGCGCAAGAACTCCTCGCGCAAGTCCTCGACCACGCACTTGCTCGCGCCAGTGGCCAAGGCCTTGCGCTTCACGGCCTCGAGGTCGTCACCCTGGCCGACATCGCCGCAATAGGCGATGATCTCCGCGCCCCCGTAGTTTTCTTTGATCCAGGGAATGATGATCGAGGTGTCGAGTCCACCGGAGTACGCCAGCACGACCTTCTTGACTGACTTCTTCATTGGCTCAACTCCTGCTAGCTATCGAGCGGCGATGTTCGGCGTCTGGTCGTGGTCCTCAAACTACCACACTAGACCGGCTGACCCGCACCGGTCTTGAGCACAGCGTCCAGCGCGCGTAGGAACTTGCGAATCTCGCTGGGCTTGACGACCAACGGGGGCAGCATGCGCAGCACCCTCTCGCCCGCCCGAGTGGCCAGGAATCCCCGCTCGCGCAGGCCGGCCACGACCGGAGCGGCCGGTCCCTTGAGCTCGGCGCCGACCATCAGACCCAGTCCACGCACGTCGACGATCTGCTTGTGGCGCCGCGCGAGCTTGGCGAGCCCCTTGCGCAGCAGATCACCCTTGGCCGCGACAGACTCGACGAATCCCGGCGCGGTCAGGCTTTCCAGCACGGCCAAAGAAGCGGCCGCCGCGACCGGGTTGCCACCGAACGTGCTGCCGTGATCGCCGACGACGATGCGGCCGCACAGCTCGTTGCGTAGCAGGACCGCGCCGAGAGGCAGGCCACCGCCCAGAGGCTTCGCAAGCGTGAGGATGTCCGGCTCCACGTTGGCGTGCTGATACGCGAAGAGCTTGCCCGTGCGGCCCAGCCCGGTCTGGATCTCGTCCAGCACCAACAGCGCGCCGGCCGCACGCGTCGCCTCCGCGATGCCGCGCAGGTATTCGTCCGAGGCCGGCCTGACGCCGCTCTCACCCTGGATCGGCTCGATGATGACCGCCGCGGTCTTGGGCCCGACCGCGCTGCGCAGCGCACTCAGGTCGCCGAAGGGCACGAAGCGCACACCGGGCAGGAGCGGCTCGAATGGCTCGCGGTAGGCGGGATTCCACGTGATCGACAGCGCCCCCATCGTACGACCGTGGAACGAGCCTTCGAAGGCTACGAGCTCGGTGCGGCCCTCGGCCTTGCCGATGCGCCGCGCCCACTTGATGGCGGTTTCGACAGCTTCGGCGCCGGAGTTGATGAAGAATACCTGCGACGGGAAGGCAATCTCGACAAGACGCTCGGCCAGGGCCACCACCGGCTCGCTGTAGTAGAGGTTGCTGGCGTGTATCAACAGCGCGGCCTGCTTGCGGATCGCGGCCACGACCTTGCGATCGCCGTAGCCGAGGCCGTTGACGGCCACACCGGCGGCGAAGTCGACGTAGCGCTGGCCTTTGTCGTCGTAGAGCGTCGTGCCTTTTCCTTTGACGAGGGTCAAGTCGCGGGCGAAGACAGGAAGTAGGGCGTTCATCAGTTCACCTCTTTGGCAAGCACGCGCGTTCCGGGGAACGTTCCCAAGAGCCGCGCCTTGCCGGCAATCACAACCTCAGGGATTCCGGCGCGCACGGCGTCGAGCGCCACGCGCACCTTGAGTGCCATGCCGCCCGAGATCGTGCCGTCTGCGATGGAGCGCTCCATCTGCGAAGCGGAGAGCGTGGTCACTGCCTCGCCTGCGATGCGCACCCCGTCGACGTCAGAGAGATAGATCAGCGTGCTGGCCGCGACGGCGCATGCCAGCCCGAGCGCGGCCTCGTCTGCGTTGACGTTGACGGCTTCGCCCGCCGGGCCCAGTGACACCGGAGCGACCACGGGCAGGTAGCCGCCGGCCCACACGGCCGCAAGCGGCGCGACGTCGACGCGCTCGGGCGTGCCGACATGTCCCAGCCCTGGTGAAAGGCGCGCGCGGATCATGCCTCCGTCGCGTGCCGACAGACCCAGCGCCGGGACGCCGGCGCGTGTCAGCCCAGCTGCCAGGGCTTTGTTGACGAGACCCGAGAGTGCCATCTCGACCACTTCCATGGCCTCGCGCGAGGTCGCGCGGCGTCCGTTGACGAACTCCGATTCGATCGAGAGGGCTTTGAGCAGCCGATTGATGATCGGGCCGCCTCCGTGCACGAGCAGAGCCTTGCCGTTGCCGCGGCCAAGCTCTGCCGCGAGAGGCGCGATCAGCCCAGGATCCTCAAGCGCCGGGCCACCGACTTTATAGACGCGCACTCCGCTCACTTCCGTCAACTCCCGCCCCCTGTGCCCACAAAAGAAAAACCCACTGGAACCGTCTCCAGCGGGTTTCTGGCTAGCTCGCGCTGTCGCCTGTCAAGGCCTGGCGCTGCTGCCGCTCCCCGCCGGCAGAGCGGCTCGTCGCCTCGCTCGGGCGGCGGCCATTCGCACGACGGGTCGAGCCAGCATAGCGCACGAATGATAGCGCGCAGCGCCCCTCTGTCAAGTGAGCGCGTTGCGGTGCGCGCCTACGGATGCGCGGGCGGCAGGCTCAGACCCAGCGTCTCAGGCAGGCCGAACATGACGTTCATGTTCTGCAGCGCCGAGCCGGCCTGCCCTTTGACCAAGTTGTCGATGTGGCTCACGACGCGGAACATCCCCGTGCGCTCATCGCAGGCGACAGTGAGGATCGCGCGGTTCGAGCCGCGCACGTCCGACGTGCCGACCGGCTCGGCGAAGGACTTGACCTTGATGAACGCCTCTTCGCGGTACGCTTCGCGATAGGCCTCAAGCACGCGCGCCTGCGTCACACCTTGCGCCAGACGTCCGTAGAGCGTCGAGAGAATCCCGCGCACCATCGGGACGACCTGCGGCGTGAACGTCACCGACACCGGCCGGCCAGCCAGGTCGCCGAGCTCGCGCTCGATTTCCATCACGTGCTGGTGGCCGGTCAGGCGATAGGCGGAGGCATTGTCATAGCGCTCTGGGTAGTGGAATCCCGGAGCGGGCTTCTTGCCGCCGCCTGACACGCCGGTCTTGCAGTCGCAGATGATGCCCGCAAGGTCGATCAGCTTGTGCCTCACGGCCGGGGCCAGGCCGCAGATACAGCTCATGGCGAAACAGCCGGGGTTGCCCACCACGCGCGCCTTCTTGATCTCCGCGCGGTGCAGCTCAGTCAGACCGTAGACGCTCTCCTGCAGCAGGTCCGGCGCCTTGTGCACAGGGTCGCGGTTGATGCGGCGTGCGTACTCGGCATAGAGCTCTGTCGAATTGAAGCGGTAGTCGCCGGAATAGTCGACCACGCGCCGCCCAGCCGCGATCTCCGCTGGAGCCGCGAGCTGGCCCGCGCCGTCAGGTGTCGCAAAGAACGTGACGTCCACCGGAGTCGTCGTGGCTTCCTGGGAATCCGGCGCGACGATCGGCATGTCGCAGTAGCCCTGAAGATAAGGCCACATCTCGGACAGCGGCTGACCGACGCCCTGAACGTCGACGAGCACGCTCAGCTTCGCCTCGGGGTGTCGATAGAGCAGCTCCACGAGACCGATCCCGCCGTAGCCGCCCGCACCCACCAGCTTCACTCGAACCATGGCCGTGACTCCGTCCGCGCCGCAGGAACGCGTCGCGCGAGAAAGCGGATGATACGTCGCGAGCGCTGCGTGTCAAGTGCGAGTGCTAGAATGACGATCGTGAAGTGGCAGGTTGAACCGGCGCGGGCGCACGACCTTGGCCCTGCCGTCGAGCTTCTACGTCGTTGTGAGTTGCCGACCGAGGGCGTCGCGGAGCGGTTCGGTCACTACCTCGTGGTTCGTGACGACGCCGATCTGGTGGGCCTGGCCGGCCTCGAGATCTACGACAGGGACGCGCTGCTCCGAAGCGTCGCGGTCGACGGCGAGGTGCGAGGCGAGGGCGTGGGTGCTCAACTCGTGGCCGCAGCTGAGGACCTGGCGCGACGCATGGATCTCGGCGCAATCTATCTGCTGACGACCGGCGCGCACGCGTTCTTCGGCCACCTGGGCTACCAGGATTGTGCGCGCGACACGGCCCCCGAGGCGGTGCGTGAGTCGTGGGAGTACCGTGCCGGATGTCCGAGCTCTGCTGTGCTCATGAGGAAGGCGCTGCGCTAGGCGTTGGCAGCGCGACCTGCCGAGGCGTTGACTCGTCCCAGCGCGCACCCTATCCTGCGACAGAGCGAAATGGTGCACGACCGAGCGCGCGTACTGTTGTTCTACGTCGACGCAGGCGGCGGTCATCGCAACGCGGCACATGCCCTACGCGCCGCTGCCGAAGAGCGGGGCATGCCCTGGCAATTCGAGCTCGTCAACTTTCAGTCGCTGGTCGCGCCGCTGGACTTCACGCGTCGGCTCACCGGTCATTCGGTCGAGGAGCTCTACAACCTCCTGCTGCGGCGTGAGTGGACCTTGACGCTCGTGCCGCTGCTGCACCTCCTGCACGGCGTGATTCGCCTGCGCTACCGCGCGCTCGTGGCACACGTCGCGCGCTACCTGTCTGCGCAGGGCTCGGCACCTGCCGCAGTGCTCTCGGTGTTTCCGAATTTCAATGCAGTCATCCGCGACGCCTGTCGATGCGCTTTGCCCGGCGTCCCAGTCGGCGTGCTGGTCACGGACCTGGCGGACTTTCCGCCGCATTTCTGGATCGAGCCGCGGCTGGACTACGTGCTGGTCGGATCGGAAGAGGCCGAGGTGCAAGCGCGCGCGGCCGGTCTGGCGGCCGACGTCGTCACGCGCCTCTCCGGCATGGTGCTGCATCCGCGTTTCCACGCGAGTCACGATGCCGGGCAGGTGCGCACGGCGATGCGTGCGGAAATGGGATTCGCGGACGATGATCTCGTGGTCCTGCTTCTGTTCGGCGGCAAGGGCTCGCCGGAGATCTTGCACTTGGCAAAGGGATTGCTCGCCGAGTCGCCCAGCTGGCGCGTGGCTGCGATCTGCGGGGACAACCCGGCCTTGGTGACGCGCTTGCAGGGGCTGAAGCAGACGCACGGCACGCGGCTGCACGTGGCAGGCTTCACCTCCCGCGTGGCTGACTACATGCGCGCCAGCAACTTGCTCGTGACCAAGCCGGGGCCCGGCTCCCTGTCCGAGGCTTGGCACTGTGGCCTACCCGTAGTCGTCGGCGGCAACCGACAGACCATCCCGCAGGAGCGCTTCAACGTGCGCTATCTCGTCGAGCGCGAGCTGGGCGTTGCGGTGCGAGCCTGGCGCGACGCGCCGGCGGCCGTGCGCGCGCTGATCAGCGACGCCGACCGACTGCAACGCGTGCACAGAAATCTCGGTCGTCTGGCGCCGAACCGCGCCGTGTACGAGGCGCTCGAGCTGCTCGATGCACGCGTGCGCGACAGCGGCCCGCGGCCCTGAGGCGCGCTTGCGGTTCGGCGATACAAGACGGCGGTGGTAGGATGACAAAGGCCGCCGTGAGCGCCCGCCTCGAAGGTGAAAGACATCAACAATGGACGGCATCAGCGTCAAGCCTGAACCAAAGCTTCTCTACCGGCGCTTGGACCGATTGTTCGGCGCCTGGAAGTTGGGGCGCCCTCCGCGAGAGCTCTTGGAGACCTTTCTCGACGAGTTCTTCGCGGCGCTGGCCGAGCCGCTGCACCTGCGGGGCGGCGTGCTTTACTCCGAACGCCGCGACGGCTTCGAACGGCTGAAGCAGGTCGGCCCGATCTCGGTGACGGCGGATTTCATCGCCGCGAATGCCGGCCCGCTGGGCCTGCTCTTCAAGCACCGTGTCTACATCTTTACCGAGCCGGGTGCACCCAATGACCCCAGTCGCCTGGGCATTCTGCCCGGCGGCGCTTCCGCCGCTCTGCTCGTGGGCCGTCGGCCGCACCGGCACGCCTTCTTCTTTTCGCTCGGCGACGGCTGGATGCGCGAGGAGCTCGACTTCGCTCTGAACACGGTGCGCGCCGCGCTCGGTTCGCGCCTGATGGAAGAGCGCGTGCGCGGCAGCTTTGCCGAGGCGGCGGAGATTCAGCAGAGCCTACTGGTGGAGGAGCCGCCGGATTTCCCGGGCTACTTGATCGCCTGCCGTTCCATCCCCGCGGAAGAGGTCGGCGGCGACTTCTATGACTTCGTGCCTTTCGAGAGCGAAATGCTGTCTGTGGCCGTGGGCGATGCCAGCGGACACGGTCTGCCAGCTGCCCTGCTCGTGCGCGACGTGGTAACTGGCTTGCGTATGGGCATCGAGAAGTCCATGAAGGTCGTGCCGGTCTTCGAAAAGCTGAATCAGGTGATCCACCGCAGCAACCTCTCGAGCCGGTTCATCTCGGTCTTCTACGGCGAGCTCGAGGCCAACGGAAACCTGATCTATGTGAACGCCGGCCATCCGGCACCCCTCCTGTTCTTGCGGGATCGCGTCGCCGCGCTCAGCACCGGCGGCACGGTTATCGGGCCGCTGCCCGAGGTGCGCTTCAAGCGCGGCTACGCGCATTTCGATCGGGGCGCGACGTTGGTGCTGATGAC
>Ga0302321_100002814_pt1 | contig 14944 bp, 9 predicted proteins | sample Fen_T0_1_FD_202505 | JGI IMG/M metagenome (GOLD analysis project Ga0302321, IMG submission 202505) | Peat permafrost microbial communities from Stordalen Mire near Abisko, Sweden - Fen_T0_1 | ecosystem: Environmental > Terrestrial > Soil > Wetlands > Permafrost | place: Sweden: Abisko...
TCACGGGCTCTTCGTCTTGCTTGCTGTTTTCTTGATTGTCCTCCGTTCCAGGCTGACTTCCGGGGCGAGCACGGGACGAACCTCCAGTCGATGATTTTTCAGCCGTCTTGTTCAATTCAGCCGAAACCATGTGCCAGGTTTTGGTAAGGCTTTCGCTGGCAGTCTTGATGGCCGCAGCATCCGAGCCTTTAAGCGCTTCCTTCACCGTGTCAGTCGCGGTTTCGAGCTTGCTCTTATTGTCGGCGGAAATCTTGCCCGCGTTGTCCTTCAGTAGTTTTTCCGTGCGATAGACCGCGCTGTCCGCTTCGTTACGCGTTTCAAGCTCTTCCTTGCGTTGCTTGTCTTCCTCGGCATGGAGTTCGCCATCTTTGCGCATTTTTTCGATCTCGTTCTTGGAGAGACCGCTGCTGGCCGTGATGGTGATCTTCTGCTCTTTGCCCGTGCCAAGGTTTTTGGCGCTGACGTGAAGGATGCCATTGGCGTCAATGTCGAAGCTGACCTCAATCTGTGGCACGCCGCGCGGGGCGGGCGGAATGTCATCGAGATTGAATTTCCCGATGGTCTTGCTGTCCTTGGAAAACTGGCGCTCGCCCTGCAAGACGTGGATTTCCACGCCGGGCTGGTTGTCTGAAGCCGTTGAAAAGGTCTGCGCCTTCCGAGTGGGGATCGTGGTGTTGCGCTCGATCACCTTGGTGAATACGCCGCCAAAAGTTTCGATACCGAGGGATAGCGGCGTTACGTCGAGTAGCACCACATCCTTGACCTCGCCTTTGAGCACGCCGGCCTGAATGGCGGCGCCGATCGCGACGACTTCGTCCGGATTAACGCCTTGATGCGGGACTTTGTTGACCAGAGTGTGCGCGGTTTCGACGACACGCGGCATGCGGGTCATGCCGCCCACTAGCACGAGTTCGTCGATCTTCGCCGCCTCGATGCTGGCGTCCTTCAAACATGCTTTCACCGGTGCAATGGTGCGCTCGAAAAGTTTTTCAGTCAGCTGCTCCATCTTTGCGCGAGTTAGCGTCTTTTGGATATGCCTCGGTCCGCTCGCGTCCGCTGTGACAAACGGCAGATTGATGTCGTAGGTTGTCGCGCTGGACAGGGCGATTTTGGCTTTCTCGGCCTCTTCCTTGATGCGCTGGAGCGCGTCGGGCTGCGTGCGGAGGTCCATGCCCGTATCTTTCTTAAATTCGTCGAGCATCCAATCCATCAGCATATTGTCCCAGTCGTCACCACCAAGATGCGTGTCGCCGTTGGTTGCCTTGACTTGAAATACACCGTCACCGATTTCGAGAACCGAAATATCGAAGGTGCCGCCGCCTAAATCATAGACCGCGATTTTTTCGTCCTTCTTTTTGTCCAGGCCATAGGCAAGGGAGGCCGCGGTGGGTTCATTGATGATGCGGAGAACTTCCAGGCCTGCGATACGACCGGCGTCTTTCGTGGCTTGACGCTGGGAGTCGTTGAAATACGCGGGAACCGTAATGACGGCCTGCGTGATCTTTTCGCCCAAACGCATCTCGGCGTCGGTTTTCAACTTGGATAGGATGATCGCAGAAATTTCCTGCGGCGACAAACGCTTCGGCTTGCCGCCGACCTCAACCTCAACGGCGACATCGCCGTTGCTTGCTTTCACAACTTTGTACGGTACGCGTTTAATTTCTTCCTGCACCTCGTCGAATTTGCGGCCCATGAAGCGCTTGATGGAGTAAACCGTGTTGCGCGAATTGGTGACGGCTTGCCGCTTGGCCGCATCGCCGACAATGCGCTCCCCGGATTTTGTGAAGGCCACCACCGACGGGGTGGTGCGCTTGCCTTCGGCGTTTTCCAGCACCAAAGGCTCGCCGCCTTCAATGACTGCCATGCAGGAGTTTGTAGTGCCTAGATCGATACCGAGTATTTTAGCCATAAAAATGGGCAGCCTGTTTTGAACTTCCAGTTGCGGTTATCTTTTCCTTAAAACGCAGAATACGCGTTAAAATCGTTTTTCTATATGGGGTGTAGGCCTACGACCGTTTACAGATTAGCTGCTAGCAGCTCGGTCGTGGGTGGTGTGCTTGGAGATTTGCCTCACTTCTTCCGTGGGCTAAAAACAGACGCGACCGCTAGCTCCTTCCACAAACGCTCTTCCTCTTTGCTGATTTGCGAGGGCATTTTAATGGATGCCTCAACGTAAAGATCGCCGCGTTTGTCCGTTCCCAGAGGCAGCCCTTTGCCTCTGAAGCGCAGCTTCTGTCCCTGCTTGAAACCTGCAGGCACTTTGACGGATAAGGTGCCGTCGAACGTTCGCACTGGAACCGTCGCACCCAACACCGCTTCCCACGGCGCCAATTCCAAAGTGCCGACCAAATCGGCACCGCTAACCTGCCAGTCAGGATGCTGGGCATAGCGAACCCTTAAATAAATGTCGCCAGCCTGGCCGCCATTTGCTCCCAGACCGCCCTTGCCGGAAACACGAATGGTTTGGCCGGCCTGGACACCTTTTGGAATTCGGACCTGATAGGTTTCCGTCTCCTCCTGACCTGAACGGACATTGCTCCGCCGCACTGAAATTGCGCGCATAGCGCCGTTTAGCACTTCCTCAAGCGTGATGAGTATGTCGCCTTGAATATCACGGCCGCGCAGGGCTGACTGCGGTTCTTCGCGTCGGTTAGAAAATCCTCCGGTGCCGAATGGCGACGCTCCGCGAGCCTGGCCCGCGCGGCCGCCAAAGAACTGCTCGAAGAAATCGCTGAAGCCCGTGCCCTCGAACTCGACGTCGTCTTCTCCGCCTTGCGCTCCACGTCCGGCGGATCGGCCTCCAGAGCGACCTGCCGGTTGCCGCGACTCCGCCCCTGCTTTCCAATCGGCACCTAGCTCATCAAATTTCTTGCGGCTCTCTGGATTACTCAGGACCTCATTGGCCTCGTTGATTTCTTTAAATTTTTCCTCCGCCGACTTTTTGTCTTTGGCGACATCGGGGTGATACTTGCGCGCGAGTGTGCGGAAAGCCTTCTTGATTTCGTCGTCCGTCGCCTTGGGTGTCACGCCAAGCACTCGGTAATAGTCTTTATATTCAACGGCCATCGCCACCTTGCTTGGAAACCGTCAGGTCGTTGACCACTACCTTGGCGGGACGAACCACTTTATCGCCACGCCGGTAACCGCGCTGCAGAACTGTGAGCACGGTGTGGTCCGGTTGAGCCAGATCATGGCCTTGCGAAAGCGCTTCGTGTTGGTGTGGGTCGAACGGTTTACCTGCGATATCATCACTCTCGACCCCATGCTGGCGAAGCAACTGCTGCAACTGTTTCAACGTCATCTCAACACCCTGTTGAAACTGTGCGGAGTCGCGCGAAGCCCCAGAAGCCAGAGCCCGCTCCAAGTTATCAATGACCGGTAACAGCTCGACGATAAACGATTCTTTTTGGGCGGCCGCTCTGATTTCGGCTTCCTGCCGGCTACGCCGCTTAAAGTTTTCAAAGTCTGCGGCCAAACGCAGATGCAAATCCTTTTGTTTGGCGAGTTCTTGGAGGAGCGCTTCTGATTCGGTGGGCGCAGTCTCAGCAGGAACATTGGCTTCCGTCGTGTCTGCTGGCTGTGTGTTGAATTCGGTTTTCATAGACGGGCGTTATTTCGGTTCATGATTCCTTCTCCCGGAGCCGCTCTTTTTGCCGCCACCAGAGAGTTTATTCACGGTGGCCCAAGCCCGTGCTTCTGCAGTTTTTATGCTGGCACCTTTTTTCTCGTAGCCGGCTTCGATGTGGGCGGCTTGTCGTTTTTGTTTGTCGGTATAGCTGGATTTATCGCCTTGAGGCATAATATTTGCCTATAGCCTGCGCTCATTGCTTTGCACGGGCTATGGGGTATGGCCCTACCGGACGGCGAACCGATTTAGCCGTGGACAATTCATTCGGATTCCACGCTCCGCCTTCGAACGATTTATCCGTTGGGCAGTGGTGGAACACCCCATTGTGGGGTAGGTGATGGCCCTTCAAAGTGTGGTGTGACGACCGATTTCAAAAATAGACCTCAGCCCCGTGGTTTCATCATTCGAACTAACGCATGAAATCTGCCCCGTCTTCGGTCCTGACGATCAACGGTGGTTCGTCGAGCATCAAGTTCGCACTCTACGAAGAAGGCGAAACGTTGACGCGGGGGGGTAGCGGTAAGATCGATCGTATCGGCCTCAGTGATACGAGTCTGACTTTCAACGACTCATCAGGGGGAAAACAGCTTCATCACAGCATTGCAGCATCCGATCACAAATCGGCCGCGAATGCGTTGATTGACTGGCTCGCGAAGCAGGAGGGATTTACTTCGGTCCAGGCTGTTGGGCATCGCGTGGTCCACGGCATGAAACATGTCCAGCCGGAAATCGTTACCCAACAGTTGTTGGATGAACTGCGCTGGATCAGGCCCTACGACCCGGATCATCTGCCCCGCGAGATCGAGCTGATCGAAGCGTTTCGTCTGCGATATCCCAAGTTGTGCCAAGTGGCCTGTTTCGACACGGCATTTCACCAGACCATGCCGCGCATGGCCAAGCTTCTGCCGATTCCGCGGCGCTTCGATACCAAGGGAATTCAACGCTACGGCTTTCACGGTCTGTCGTACGCGTATTTGATGGAAGAACTCGTACGCCTCAACGACCCGGCTGCCTCGCGAGGTCGTGTTATCCTCGCGCATCTCGGTAACGGCGCGAGTCTGGCCGCTGTACGCGACGGAAAGAGCATCGACACGAGCATGGGCTTCACGCCGACCGCTGGATTGGTGATGAGTACGCGTTCGGGTGATCTCGATCCAGGCCTGGCGCCTTATTTGGAGCGAACCGAGCATCTTACCACCCAGCAGTTTTATAAAATGGTTAACCACGAATCCGGTCTGCTGGGGATTTCTGAGACCAGCTCCGACATGCGGGACCTGCTCGCGCAGGAAGGGGACGATGTACGGGCGGCGGAAGCCGTGGCGCTATTTTGCTATCAGGCGAAGAAATGGATTGGCTCCTTCGCCGCTGTTCTTGGTGGTCTGGATACGTTAGTATTTGCGGGCGGCATCGGGGAAAACTGCCCAGCCATTCGCGCCCGCATTTGCGAAGAGCTAGGTTTTCTTGGAATCGATCTGCACAAGGAGCGCAACGCGGAGACAGCCACAGTGATTTCGCGGGATACCGGTCGCGTCATGGTGCGGGTGATCCCCACCGACGAAGAACTCATGATCGCAAGGTCCGTCACTCGCATTCTCAACCTATGAGCGCCAATACACTCATACCGGAACCGTCTCCAACTCAGCCGCCCGTTGAAAAGCCGCAGACAACTAGTTCGGTAAATGGAACTGAGCCAACACCAAGCCAATATTCACATGGATGGTTCGGCAAATTCGTCACCGTAGTTAGGCTACGCAAGAGCACAGTTATAGCGGCGCTGTCAGTGGTAGGCATCGTTTTTAACCTAGTGCTGCGTTTCGGTTTTCACGCCGATCTAAGATCCTGCCAAATTCCCTTGCTCGTCACGCTCGTTATTGGTGGCCTGCCGCTTCTTTATGATCTGCTCCGCAAACTGATCAAACGGGAATTCGGCTCTGATCTGCTCGGAGGCATCTCCGTTATAACCTCGGTTGTCCTCGGTGAATATTTGGCGGGTTCTATCATCGTGTTGATGCTCGCGGGCGGTGAAGCTCTGGAAAGTTACGCGTTGCGCAGTGCTTCCTCGGTTTTGGCCGCGCTGGTCAAGCGCATGCCTTCTGTCGCGCACAGAAAACGTGAATCTGAAATCGTCGACGTGGCACTGCCTGAGGTTGTCGTCGGTGATACCCTTGTGATCTATCCTCATGACATCTGTCCGGTGGATGGCGTGGTGATCGAGGGGCATGGCGTAATGGACGAATCCTACCTGACAGGCGAACCGTTTAAAATCACCAAGACCTCCGGTTCTACTGTGCTCTCGGGCGCGATCAACGGTGAATCGGTCCTCGCCATTCGCACAACCAAAGTCGCTGCCGATTCACGTTATGCAAAGATCATGGACGTCATGCGCGAATCCGAAGCCAAGCGGCCGCAGTTGCAGCGTCTGGGCGATCGCCTAGGCGCGATTTATACACCGGTGGCATTGGCGGTAGCTATTTTCGCGTGGATCATCAGTGGAGAATCGCTTCGCTTCCTCGCGGTGCTGGTGATCGCTACGCCATGCCCTCTGCTCATTGCGATCCCAATCGCGATTATTGGCTCTATTTCCCTGTGTGCCCGTCGTGCGATTATCGTGAAAAGTCCGGTGGTGCTCGAACAGATTGCCGAGTGCCGCACTGCGATTTTCGACAAGACTGGAACTCTGACCTATGGTGAGCCGAAGTTGACCGAACAACTCATAGCGCCGGGCTTCGCTCAAAAGGAAGTGCTGACGCTCGTGGCGAGTCTGGAGCGTTATTCGAAACATCCCTTGTCGCGCGCCATCCTAGAGGCGGCGAAGGGGGAGGGGATTACGCTCCAGGATTCCACCGAGGTGAGTGAAGAACCCGGTCGTGGCTTGCGCGGAACCGCATCAGGTCACCAGGTACAAGTAACCAGTCGGAGCAAACTCGAGGCGCAAAAACTCGCAGGATTCGATCAGCTTCCGCTGCAGGCTGGCGGGCTTGAGTGTGTAGTGGCGATTGACAACCGTTATGCGGCGACCTTGCGGTTTCGTGATGCGCCGCGGGTAGAGAGTCTGTCTTTCGTGAAGCATCTCAGACCAAAGCATCAGTTCGAGCGCGTCATGCTCGTGTCGGGAGATCGTGAGTCAGAGGTGCGCTACTTAGCCGAACAGGTCGGTATTATCGATATCTACGCCCAAAAAAGTCCTGAGGAAAAACTCGCGATCGTCCGCGCCGAAACGGCGAAGGCAAAAACCCTCTATGTCGGCGATGGCATTAACGATGCCCCGGCTATGATGGCCGCCACCGTCGGCATGGCCATTGGGCAAAACAGCGATGTAACCGCGGAAGCGGCCGGTGTCGTTGTAATGGATAACTCACTGGAAAAGGTGGATGAATTTATGCACATCAGTCGCCGGATGCGAATCATCGCGCTACAAAGTGCGGTGGGCGGCATGGTGCTCAGCGTTATTGGCATGGGACTCGCCGCTACCGGACATCTCAGCCCCGTCAGTGGCGCGATTACTCAGGAAGTTATTGATGTTCTTGCCGTGCTGAACGCCTTGCGCGCCGCCTTTCCGCCCAAGGTGATTCACGATCTCTGACGCCTCAACATAACCATTTATGGATATTCCTAAACCGACTGCCATCGCTCCCGCGTCACCGAAAACGGCGGCACCAGCGTCTCAGCCATTAAAGATAAATCTAACGCCATCGCTAAAACGGAAATTGATCATGGCGGGCATCGCTGTGGTTGTTGTTGTCATCGCGATTATCATATGGATCGCATTGAAACCATCGGGCCCAGGTCCCGGCTTCGCGAGTGGCAACGGCCGAATTGAAGCAACCGAGATCGACGTTGCGACCAAGCTCGGTGGACGTGTGCATGACATCATGGTCAATGAAGGCGATTTCGTGGAGGTTGGCCAACCGTTGGCGCAAATGCAGGTCGACGTGCTCGATGCGCAGCGCGATGAAGCGAAGGCTCAGTCTCAACAAGCGGTCAACGCGGTTGCGGCCGCCGAGGCCCAAGTTGTCGCGCGCCAGAGTGAGACGGTCGCCGCGCAGGCCATGGTGGGACAACGCGAGAGCGAACTGGATACCGCAAAACGGCACCTGGTGCGAACCGAGACACTCGCTCAACAGGGCGCTCTGGCCATCCAGGAACTCGATGACGAGCGTGCTCGTGTGCATGGAGCGGAAGCGGTACTAACTGGCGCTAAGGCCCAAGTTGAGGCAGCCCAAGCCGGGATTAAAGCCGCCCAGGCCCAAGTCGTCGGCACAGGCTCCAGTGTGGCCGCGGCCGAGGCGACCATCGCCCGCGTTGAGGCTGACATCCAAGACAGTTTGCTCAAATCACCGCGTGCCGGTCGCGTGCAATACCGCATCGCACAACCTGGCGAGGTTCTTGGTGCAGGTGGCAAGGTTCTTAATTTGGTCGATCTTGGCGATGTTTACATGACCTTCTTTTTACCCGAAACCATCGCAGGCAAAGTCGCACTAGGTAGCGAAGTCCGCATCGTGCTCGACGCTGCGCTCCAGTATGTAATTCCAGCGAAAATTTCTTACGTCGCCAGCGCGGCGCAATTCACACCTAAGACGGTGGAAACAGCGAGCGAGCGGCAAAAACTGATGTTCCGTGTCAAGGCGCAGATTGACCGCGCGTTGCTGGAAAAGCACCTGAAGCTGGTTAAAACCGGCTTGCCCGGCATGGCGTGGCTGAAGCTCGATGCACAGGCGAAGTGGCCGGCGAACCTAGAGATCAAGTTGCCGGAATGATAATCGAAAAATCCAGTACCACGCCTGTCGCCAGTCTGGTCGGCGTCAGCCTTCGCTACGGCAAGACCGTGGCGCTGGACGGCATAACACTGGACATTCCGGCTGGATCCATGGTCGGGTTGCTCGGACCCGATGGCGTCGGCAAGTCCAGCTTACTTTCGCTGCTGGCGGGCGCCCGCGCCGTGCAACAGGGCAGCGTGTATTCAATGGGCGGTGACATGGCCAGCATTCGCCATCGCGAGAAGGTTTGCCCGCATATCGCCTACATGCCCCAGGGGCTGGGCAAAAACCTATATTCTACGTTGTCAGTAGAAGAAAACCTTCAGTTTTTTGGTCGTCTATTCGGTCACAACGCCGCCGAACGCCGACGCCGTATTGACGAACTAGTTCGCAGTACCAGCCTGACTCCGTTCCTCGCGCGACCGGCCGGCAAGTTGTCCGGTGGCATGAAACAAAAACTGGGCCTCTGCTGTGCGCTGATTCACGACCCGGATTTATTGATCCTCGATGAGCCGACCACCGGGGTCGATCCGTTGGCGCGTGCCCAGTTTTGGGATCTCATTAAGCATATCCGCGACCAGCACACCGGCATGAGCGTAGTCGTGGCGACTGCCTACATGGACGAGGCGCAGCGTTTCGACTTGCTGGTGGTTATGGATGCCGGACGCGTTCTCGCCACCGGTACGCCAGCCGAACTACTTAAGAAAACCAATAGCGAGTCGATGGACGCAGCGTTCATCGCGCTGTTGCCGGAGGAACAACGACGTGGACACCGCGATGTGATGATTCCGGCGCTGATCGCAGGGGAGGGTGGGGAGATCGCCATCGAGGCGACCGATCTTACTATGCGGTTTGGCGATTTTGTAGCGGTCGACCACGTCAGTTTCCGTATTCGTAGGGGTGAAATTTTCGGTTTCATTGGCTCCAATGGCTGTGGCAAGTCCACGACGATGAAAATGCTCACTGGCCTGCTGCAGGCCACCGAGGGCCACGCGTCACTGCTTGGGCATGAGGTTAATCCCAAGGACATCGTCACCCGTCGGCGTGTGGGTTACATGTCGCAGGCGTTTTCGTTGTATTCAGAACTTTCTGTGCGCCAAAATTTGGTGTTGCACGCCCGTCTGTTCCAGGTGCCGGAAACGGAGATCGTGGCGAGGGTGGACGAGATGGTTAAGCATTTTGGCCTGGGCGAGGCGACTGACGCGATGCCAGAAAATCTGCCGCTCGGTATCCGTCAGCGCCTGTCGCTTGCGGTGGCGATGGTGCACAAACCGGAATTGCTGATTCTCGACGAGCCGACCTCAGGTGTGGACCCCATCGCGCGCGACAGTATTTGGCAGTTGATGATCGATCTCGCGCGTAACGACAAGGTGACGATCTTTATCTCCACCCACTTTATGAACGAGGCCGGGCGCTGTGACCGCATCGCGCTGATGAATGACGGCAAAGTATTGGTTACCGACGTGCCGGCTGAGTTGGTGCGAAAGCGCGGTACGACCACGCTGGAAGATGCCTTCATCGGTTATTTGAAAGACGCTGCCGTGGTCGATGTGGCGTTGCCGGTTGAAGTGACGGATGGGTTGCCTGAAAACCCAACGGTAAGAGCCAAGAAACGCCAGCTCTTCAGCCTTGGTCGCGCCTGGAGCTACAGCTTGCGCGAGACGTTGGAGCTCAAACGCGACCCGGTGCGCGCCACCTTGGCGTTACTGGGCACGGCCATCCTGATGTTCGTCTTCGGCTATGGCATCAACATGGATGTGGAAAACCTGAAGTATGCCGTGCTTGATCGCGACCAAACTGGTTTGAGCCGGAACTACGCGCTCAACCTTTCCGGCTCGCGCTACTTTATCGAACAACCACCCATCGCCAACTACGCCGACCTCGACCAGCGCATGCGAGCGGGTGATCTCTCGTTGGCCATCGAGATACCGTCAGGCTTCGCACGTGGTATCGAACGCGGTACTTCAGTGCAGATCGGTGCTTGGGTGGATGGTGCAATGCCGGTGCGCGCCGAGACCGTTGAGGGTTACGTGCTCGGCATGCATCAGGGCTGGCTTATGGACATGGCGACGCGTCGGCTCGGCCAAAATGCTTCGTCTGGCCCGGCTACCATCGAGACGCGCTTTCGCTATAACCCCGATGTCAGGAGTCTGCCGGCGATGGTGCCTGCGATCATCCCGATGCTCCTACTGATGATTCCGGCGATGTTGACCGCGCTGTCAGTGGTGCGCGAAAAGGAGCTGGGCTCGATCATCAATCTCTACGTCACTCCGGTCACGCGCAGCGAGTTTTTGCTGGGCAAGCAACTGCCCTACATTGTGCTCGCGCTGTTTAACTTCGGGTTGATGACGCTGCTCTCGATCACGGTATTTAGCGTGCCGGTCAAAGGCAGCTTCCTAACTCTATTAGCGGCGGCGTTGCTCTTTGTGATATTTTCAACCGGTTTTGGTTTGTTCGCCTCGACCTTCACGCGCAGCCAAATTGCGGCGATGTTCGTGACGATTATCGGCACCATCATTCCAGCGGTCCAGTTTGCTGGAATGCTGAATCCGGTTTCTTCGCTCGAAGGTCTTGGCGCGTTTATAGGCCGTGTGTATCCAGCTTCCCACTTCCTGACCATTTGTCGCGGCGTATTCAGCAAGGCATTGAGCTTTTCCAGCCTGCATGCCTCCTTCTGGCCACTCCTGCTTGCGGTGCCGGTGATCCTGGGCCTTTCCATCGTCTTGCTGAAAAAACAGGCGACCTGACCATGTCATATGCAACCAACATCTATCGCCTAGGCGTCAAGGAACTGTGGAGCCTGGCGCGTGAGCCGGTGATGCTCGTGTTGATTGCCTACACATTCACCGTGGCAATTTACATCGCCGCCACGGCGATGCCGGAAACGTTGCACAAGGCGCCAATTGCTATTGTGGACGAGGACGGATCCCCACTGTCCGCCCGCTTGGCGATGGCCTTCTATCCACCGCACTTCAAAGCGCCGGTGATGATCCCGTTGACTGGTATTGATCAGGGCATGGATGCGGGCGACTATACCTTCGCACTGGATATCCCACCGGATTTTCAGCGCGACGTGCTTGCCGGCCGCTCGCCAGTGATCCAGCTCAACGTGGACGCTACACGGATGAGCCAAGCCTTCACCGGCAGTAGTTATATCCAACAGATGGTTCTGGGCGAGGTGAACGAATTCGTTCAGCGATACCGGGGCAGTGCCGCGCCGCGGGTGGACCTGGCGCTGCGGGCGCGCTTTAATCCAAATCTGGAACAGTCCTGGTTCGGCGGCCTGATGGAGCTCATCAATAATGTCACGATGCTCTCGATCATCCTCACCGGCGCGGCTCTGATCCGCGAGCGGGAGCACGGTACCCTCGAGCACTTGTTGGTGATGCCGGTGACGCCATTCGAAATCATGATGGCTAAGATTTGGTCAATGGGCCTCGTGGTTCTGGTAGCTGCAGCCATCGCGTTAGTATTCGTCGTGCAAGGTATGTTGCGCGTGCCGATCGAGGGCTCGATCGCGCTATTCCTGGTCGGCGCCACGCTGCACCTTTTCGCCACGACATCGTTGGGTATCTTCATGGCAACGTTGGCGCGTTCGATGCCGCAGTTCGGGATGCTCGCGGTCCTGATCCTCTTGCCGCTGCAATTGCTTTCTGGAAATGCCACCCCACGCGAAAGCATGCCGCAGTTCATTCAGATCGTGATGCAGGCTGCGCCGACGACGCACTTCGTCTCGGTTTGCCAGGCAGTCCTATTCCGTGGTGCCGGTCTCAGCGTGGTCTGGCCGCAGTTCCTCGCGCTGGCCGGAATCGGCGCCGGGCTCTTCGTTTTCTCTCTCAACCGCTTTCGACGAACTATCAGCCAGATGGTATGAAAGCTCACTCATGAACAACTCCGAACAAGTAAAAAAAATTGGCTTTGCCGATCCATCCACGCTTCTGGGGGCCATCCTTTTTGCTGTCGTTTTTGCATTCCTCGCCTGGCTGCTGGGGTATGTTTTGCGCGTGACGGTTGAGCGTCTGCTCGTGCGCGACAAACATGACCACTTTGACCGGATGGCGGTTAAGTTCCTCGCGAAGTTACTCCGGTATTGCGTCTATATTTTCGCCTTTGTCGCTTACGCACATTTCGTTCCACCGTTGTCCAGTTTGGGTACGGCGTCGCTGACCAGCATCAGCGTCATCACCGTGATTGTCGGTCTCGCGGCGCAAAACACACTCGGTAACCTAGTCGCCGGAATTTCGCTTTTGCTCTATCGGCCATTCAAGCTGGGCGACCGTCTGCAGGTGATCGCACCCACTGGGATTGAAACGGGATTCGTGGAAAACCTGACACTTGGTTATACCCTGCTGAGAACAGATGATAATCGCCGTGTAGTCGTTCCCAACAGTCTCATGGCCAGTCAAACGACAATCAATCTGACCGGGAATGACCCGCGCGTAGTTTGTTCCGTAGCGATAGGCATTAGTTACGATTCGGATATCGATAAAGCTCGTGGTATTTTGCTCGAACTCGCGGGCAAACATCCGAAGGCCGGGCAGGTTTGCGGCTGTCCGGTGACCCAGTTGAGTGCTTCGGGCGTGTTGCTAACGCTTGACGTGTGGTGCATTGACGCTTTGACCGCCATCACGCTCAGATGCGACTTGCTCGAGCAGGCCGTGAAACGGTTTGCAGTGGAAGGAATCGGATTTCCGCTTCCGCAGACAAGAATGGTCTTGGAAGACGAACGTCACTCCATCGACAAGTGTAAAACTACCAGGTCCGGAGAATAAATACTATGAAAACCAACGCTCTCACACTGGAACTGAATCATAAAATTGACGCCTATTGGCGTGCGGCGAACTACCTCTCAGTTGGGCAGATTTATCTTTACGATAATCCGCTGCTGAAGCGGCCGCTGGAGCTCTCAGATGTGAAGCACATGCTGTTGGGCCATTGGGGCACGACACCCGGACAAAACTTTATTTACGCGCACCTGAACCGCGTCATCAAAAAATTTGATCTCGATATGATCTATGTTTCCGGCCCTGGGCACGGTGGACCGGCCATCGTGGGCAACACGTATTTGGAAGGCACTTACAGCGAGGTCTATCCCGACATCAGTCAAGACGAGGCCGGACTGCGGAAACTCTTTCTCCAGTTTTCTTTTCCCGGTGGGATCCCCAGTCATGTTTCCCCTGAAACACCCGGCTCGATTCACGAAGGCGGCGAGCTGGGTTATTCGCTGAGCCATTCGTTTGGAGCGGTGTTTGATAATCCTGATCTCGTCGTCGCCTGTGTTGTTGGTGATGGTGAGGCGGAAACGGGACCGCTGGCCACGGCCTGGCACTCGAACAAGTTTCTTGATGCAAAGACCGACGGCGCGGTGCTTCCGATCCTGCATCTCAACGGTTACAAGATTTCCAACCCGACGGTGCTCGCCCGCATTTCCCGCGAGGAATTGGATCAGTTGCTGCGTGGATACGGATGGACGCCTTATTTCGTCGAGTGCGAAGAAACTGAGGTCATGCACGAGGCTATGGCGGCGACGCTGGATGCCGCGGTGGCGGACATAAAACGCATCCAACTTGAAGCGCGTGCCTACGGCAACCGCACGCGTCCGCGCTGGCCGATGATTGTTCTTAATTCGCCGAAGGGCTGGACTGGACCGGAAGTGGTCGACGGCCTGCAGATCGAAGGCACTTTCCGCGCGCATCAAGTCCCCCTTTCCGACCCGGCTACGCACCCCAAACATCTGAAGTTGTTGGAAAACTGGTTGAGAGGCTACCGGCCGGAAGAACTTTTCGATAAGCACGGCCGTTTGAAAGCTGAATTAGCCGAACTAGCGCCCAAGGGCAACAAGCGGATGGGATCAAATCCCCATGCCAACGGTGGCTTGCTGCTACGCGATTTGCGCATGCCGGATTTTCGCGACTATGCCGAAAAGGTCCCTTCGCCGGGTGTACGTGGTATCGGCGACACCCATGTGCTCGGGCGTTTTTTGCGAGATGTGGTGAAGTTGAACGACGAGCAGAAAAACTTCCGCGTCTTTGGTCCTGATGAGACGTTGTCGAACGGTTTGGAATCGCTTTTTGAAGTGACGAATCGGCAATGGGACGCCGCGTTAGAACCGAAGGACGAATTTCTCGCTCCCGCGGGTCGCGTGATGGAAATGCTCAGCGAGCATCAATGCGAAGGCTGGCTCGAAGGCTATTTGCTCACCGGACGTCATGGCCTCTTCAACTGTTACGAGGCGTTTATCCATATCATCGATTCGATGTTCAACCAGCACGCGAAATGGCTGAAAGTCACATCACGTCTGCCGTGGCGGCGGAAGATTGCCTCCTTGAATTATCTGCTGGCTTCGCATGTCTGGCGCCAGGATCACAACGGTTTTTCCCATCAAGATCCTGGGTTCATCGATCACGTCTTGAACAAGAAGGCCGAGATCGTGCGCGTTTACCTTCCGCCCGACGCGAACTGTTTGCTATCGATCATGGACCACTGTTTGCGCAGTCGGCACTATGTTAACGTCGTGATCGCGGGAAAACACTCTTCGCCCCAGTGGCTGACGATGGAG
>Ga0302321_100002818_pt1 | contig 14933 bp, 1 predicted proteins | sample Fen_T0_1_FD_202505 | JGI IMG/M metagenome (GOLD analysis project Ga0302321, IMG submission 202505) | Peat permafrost microbial communities from Stordalen Mire near Abisko, Sweden - Fen_T0_1 | ecosystem: Environmental > Terrestrial > Soil > Wetlands > Permafrost | place: Sweden: Abisko...
GGTTGAGCACTCTTTATTGATACAGGCGCCGTCGGTTAGCGTGGATTCTTCGAGCCGAATTGATGTGACAGCTAAAGGATACCCGCAGGGCTATACTTTGGGACTGCAGACCTATGATGCTGAAACAGCAGGTGGCAGCCACGGCGGATACGGCGGCTCAAGTACGCCATCGATATGTGAGACTTATGGCGACTTCCGGTCACCCAATACTCTTGGTTCGGGTGCCGGCAGCGCAACCTATGGTGGTGCAGGTGGCGGCTCTCTCCTTCTTACGACGACAAACCTCACGCTTGACGGAACGATCTGTGCTAACGGAGAAAACTATTACAGCGCTTCACACGGTGGCGGCGCTGGTGGAAGTATTTGGATCGACACGACCAGTCTATCAGGTGCTGGCTCGATCACTGCCAATGGCGGCTTGGGTCTGGGTGTCGATAATGGAGGCGGTGGTGGTGGACGTGTAGCAGTTTACTACACTTCTTCGCAATTTGACTCCAATTCTATTCACGCATCTGGAGGCGAGACGGCCTACAGCGATGGCTACAATGGCAGCGCAGGTACTGTTTATCTAGAGAACAAATCTTCCGACACATCTGGAGTTGGATCGCTGATTGTCGACAACCAAGGTATTGCTGGAATGTTCGCTACGCCACTGTATGGAATCGGAACGGGTTTGATCGACTCGATCGATGGCACCAAGCTGAACGCAGTTGCGGCTAGTTTCCCTGTGCCGAATCTGGCTGCCGGTGTTGTCGGGTTAGCAGGTTTGTGGCTACAACCGGATGTGCTCGAAGAACACTTCTATAGAGTTACCAACAACGACTCGAGTTCATTGACCGTAGCTGACGACGGCACTTTTGCGAGTGTGGCGCAGAGTGGAGACACCTATAGTGGCCTTACGCTTCTTGGAGCCGCGACAGTTCGAGGAGCAGTTGTTACCAGTAAAGACCGTTTGGTGCTGACCAAGACCTCGCTTGCACTTGAGAATGATGGTGCGTGGGCGCAAGAGGGAACATTAAACGAATATTATTTCCTGGGGAATGCGAACGATCCAGTTGGCAAGGCTAACGGTACTGTAGTGGGCGCAACGCTTACCACGGATCGCTGGGGCCGCTCGGCCAATGCATATGCGTTTAGTGGCACAGGGCATATTGCTCTTGGGTTGAACGATCTCGGCGTTGCCGGTCTTAACCAGGATATTTTCGTCTCGGCTTGGGTACGACGTGACTCAACTTCGAGCGGCAGAGCGACGATCCTTTCAAAGGCTTACAGCGCAGGGCAGTCGACATTCTGGCTCGGTTTCTCTGCGGATGGCCGCTTGGGTGCAGGTACGACGAGTGCTTCTGGTGAGACCATTGATTATTGTGACACTGTGCTTAGCGCCGAGGTATGGGCGCAGGTCGCCTGTTACTATAGTAAGTCCGCCCGCCAGGTCACACTGTATATCAACGGTGTGAGCGTAAAATCTTGGTCTACGGGTGATGATGGTGAGCTTTCGAATACATCAGATACATCGTTCAATATCGGTACTGTTTGGGCGGACGGGGCTGGAGCTGACTACTTCAAGGGAACCATCGACGACGTATTGATAGCGGGTCGTATCGTCGGAGAAAAAAATCCGGATGCACCACCACCGCCGCCACCACCTCCGGCCGCCTAATAATGAAAACGATGCATTCCTCTGAATTTCATATGCCATTCTGTGCCGATACGGTCGTGGGCATGTTCACCATAGTTTTGTGCGTAGCATCAAATATTTGCGCCTGTTCGATTCCCTCCGTTTGCCGCCTTTCTTCTGATCGTGGTCCCACTTCCTTTTTGTGAAAACTCTCAGCCATCTCTTTGAACTTCTAAGTAAGACCCTGCACGGCGTAGGCCACGCCGTGCTATGCCCATTGAGCCTTTTCAAGGCTGGTTTGGATTGCAGGGGCTTTGCCATGATGGGGCTTTTTGCGGTTTTAGGTGCGGGAGAGCTTTGTGCGGCCACTCCGGTAATTAGCAGTGCGGCGACAGCGACGGGCCAGGTCGGCAACGCATTTAGCTACCAGATTACAGCGAGCAACACGCCGACGAGTTTCAATGCGACGGGTCTTCCCGAGGGCTTGAGTGTCAACGTGACGACGGGTCAAATTTCTGGCACACCGACAACTGCCGGTGTGAGCACGGTGACGCTGAGCGCAATCAACGCTAGTGGAACCGGAACCAAGGCTTTGAAGATCACGGTCAATCCACTTGCACCGGTTATCTCGAGTCCATTGACGGCGACGGCGCAAGTAGGTGTGGCGTTTAGTTATCAAATTACGGCGAGCGAGAATCCGACGAGTTATGCCGCCACGGGCTTGCCTTCCGGCTTGGCGATCAACACAACGACCGGTTTGATCTCGGGCAAACCGACCGTGGCTGGAGTCAAGAGCGTAACGATCAAGGCGACCAACGCGGGTGGCACGGGCCCGGACGTCTTGGTACTCACGGTCAATCCGGCTAATCCGGTGATCAGCAGTGCGGCGACGGCAACGGGCCAAGTGAACGTTGCATTTAACTACCAGATTACGGCGACAAACACGCCGACGAGTTTCAATGCAGCAGGTCTGCCCGATGGGTTGGGTGTCGACGTAACGACGGGTCAAATTTCGGGCACGCCGACGACTGCGGGTGTGAGCACGGTGACGCTGAGTGCGACCAATGCCGGAGGAACTGGAACCAAGGGCTTGACTATCACGGTCAAACCACTTGCGCCGGTCATCTCGAGTTCATTGACGGCGACGGCGCAAGTAGGTATAGCGTTTAGTTATCAAATTACGGCGAGTGACAATCCGACGAGTTACGCTGCGACAGGCTTGCCGTCCGGGCTGACGGTCAACACGACGACCGGTATGATCTCGGGCAAACCGACTGTGGCCGGAGTCACGAGCGTTACGATCAAAGCGACCAATACCGGTGGATCGGACACAAAGGTCTTGGTGCTGACGGTCAATCCGGCTAATCCGGTGATCAGCTGTGCGGCGACAGCGACGGGCCAGGTCGGCAACGCATTCACCTACCAGATTACGGCGACAAACACGCCGACGAGTTTCAATGCGACGGGTCTGCCCGATGGCTTGAGTGTCAACGTAACGACGGGTCAAATTTCCGGCACCCCAACGACTGTCGGTGTGAGCACGGTGACGCTGAATGCGACCAATGCCGGAGGTACAGGAACCAAGACTTTAACCCTAACGACCAATCCACCAACCCCGGTCATCTCGAGCCCATTGACGGCGACGGCGCAAGTAGGGGTGGCGTTTAGTTATCAAATTACGGCGAGCGAGAATCCGACGAGTTATGCCGCGACAGGTTTGCCCTCCGGTCTGACGATCAACACGACGACAGGTTTGCTCTCGGGTACGCCGACGGCTGCTAGCGTCAAGAGCGTAACGATCAAGGCGACTAATGCTGGAGGCACGGATACGGAGGTCTTGGTACTCACGGTCCTCCCTGCGCCTCCGGTGATCAGCAGCGCGGCGACCGCGACGGGCCAAGTAGGGGTTGTATTCAGTTACAAGATTACGGCGAGCAACACGCCGACGAGTTTTAATGCGACAGATCTGCCCGATGGCTTGGGTGTCAACGTGACGACGGGTCAAATTTCTGGCACACCGACGACAGAGGGAGTGAGCACAGTGACTTTGAGTGCGACGAATGCCGGCGGCACGGGCACGAAGGTCCTGACCGTGACGATCAAGCCGGCAAAACCGGTGATCAACAGTGTCCTGACAGCGAACGCGCAGGTGGGGGTGGCCTTCAGTTACCAAATCACAGCGACAAACAATCCGACGACCTACGCGGCGAGCGGACTGCCCAGTGGAGTGACGATTAACACGACGACCGGACTGATCTCGGGAATCCCGACCGCAGCGGGCACGAAAAATGTGACGCTCAGTGCGACCAATGCAGGCGGTACAGGTACGGGTGTCTTGGTGATCACAGTCAGTGCTGTGAACCCAGCCAATCCGGTGATCAGCAGTACTACGACCGCGCCGGGCCAGGTAGGGGTACCGTTTAGTTATCAGATCACGGCGAGCAACACGCCGACGAGCTTTAGTGCGACGGGCTTGCCCGACGGCTTAGGTGTCAACGTGACGACCGGGCTAATCTCTGGCACGCCGACGAGCGCGGGTGTGAGTACAGTGACTTTAGGGGCAACCAACGCCAGCGGGACCGGTAACAAAACCCTGACTATTACGATTACGGTAAGTCAGCCGGTGATCACAAGCGCTTTGACCGCGAGCGGACAGTTGGGTATGGCGTTTAGTTATCAAATTACGGCAACGAACAGTCCAACAAGTTTTGCCGCGACGGGATTGCCAGCTGGGCTGGGTATTAATGTTTCGACTGGATTAATCTCGGGTACGCCGACCACGACTGGAACGTCCAGCGTATCGATTAGCGCTACGAACGTCGGAGGCACCGACAGTGCAATCCTGACCATTACCGTGAATCCGCCAACCCCGGTGATCACAAGCGGGCTGTCCGCGACGGGGCAGGTTGGGGTTGCCTTTAGTTACCAGATTACCGCGAGCAATACGCCGACGAGTTTCGGCGCGACGGGTCTGCCAGCTGGCCTAACAATTGATACGACCACGGGTCTGATTTCCGGGACGCCCACGGAAGCAAGCGCCAACAACATAACCATCAGTGCCACTAACGCCGGCGGCACTGGCACGGCCGTATTGGCATTTTTCACCGAGAGCACGGTTACCATCATGCGCAATGGCGCAGCACTAACTAATGAAAAGGTTTATATTTATGACGAAGCAGGTGTTGATACGGGCAACTTTGGCCTAAGTGATACAAACGGTATGGTTCGTTTCAACCTACCACCAGGAACGCGTGCGAAGTTCCGCGTGGATTGTGACGGCCAACAAAAATTCTCGTCCGTGCAGACGGCGCCGATGAGCTTCGTCTACACGCTACCGACCACTACGACCCTGGCCTTGACCAAGGCTGGGGTGCTACAGGCGGGCAAGACCGTGCAGGCCTACAACGCCGATGGCAGCACCATGAATTACTCACGGGTGACGGACGCCAACGGAGTTGCCAGTTTCTGTATCGACGAGGGTAGTATAGTGAAGTTCCGTACCGACGATAGCAGCGGGCCACATTACAGCGCGACTGTCACGACACCGGCCGCTGCGACCATCGAGCTACAAGCAGATGTTCCGACTGCGCCTGCCTTCACTTCAGCGTCACTCCGTTCGGGACACTTCGAACGTGGATTGCCATTTGAAATCGTAGTGCTTGGCGATTGGATTTCCGCTGGTTCCGTTGAAGTCGACTTCCTGTCAGCAAACGGCGGGCTTAAGTTGCCTTCCTCCTTGGTCCTTGTTAATGGTTTATGGGTGTCGACCGGTTCGACGCCCGTTAACCTCCCGTCGTCAGGCAGTGCGGGAGATTCAATTCCGCTTTTGGTTGTGATCACGCTGCAGAGCCCGAGTGGGGAAGGGGCGACAGCGACTGTCACTCTCCCTCTGCTTAATGATACCAATCCGCCCGCGATAATTGTAGATCAACCGACGCCAGCGGTGATCAATGCAGCCACGACGACCATCTCAGGAACCGTCAGCTCCGACACCACCGAGCTGCGACTCACTCCGGCCGGAACTGCGCTTACTTTTGATTCCGCCACCGGTCACTTCAGCGTCAGCGTTCCCTTGCAGGAAGGACTGAACGCCTTTGCTCTGGTTGCTCGTGATTTTCTCGGGAATCAGGCGCAAGTCCCCTTTGCCATCACGCGGACTGCGCTGGCGCCCGTCATCGTTTTCACTTCGCCCGCCAGCTTCGACACTCCGGTCAATACAACAAGCATCAGTATTGCCGGGACGGTGACCGCTGCTAGCACGGTCCAGCTCTCCATTAACGGAGTCGCCGTTCCGGTCGGTGCGGATGGATCCTTCATGCGTATTCAGTCCTTGCCCAATGAAGGGGCTAACAGTCTCACGATTGTCGCGGAGAGTGCTTCGCACCAAAAGACCACCGAAACACGGACTATCTATAGAATTACTGAAGCACCTGCGCTCGCGATCACATCGCCGGCTGTAGATCGCTTCGCGACCCGTCAGCCGTCGATTCAGGTTTCTGGCACGGTGGGCAGTTCGGCTGCAGCCTTGTTCGTCAATACCGTCCCGGTTGCCGACTTCGCGAACGGAACTTTCTCGAAGCCGGTGCCACTGGCTTCGGGCGAAAATATAATCACGGTGGAAGTTCGTGACGCCCTCGGCAACACGCGCACCGTTCATCGCACGGTCGTGCTAGATCAAACACCGCCGACACTCACAGGTCTAACCCTACAGACGGGCTTTGTAACGAACAGCGCCAACGCTATCTTAGCCGGACGTGTGGTTGACGGCCAAACACTCACGGTCAACGGCGAAAATGTTCTCCTGGGATCTGACGGTTCGTTCTCCGTTGCGCGCCATCTTACGGAAGGCGTAAACGTCCTCACACTGGAAACGGCAGATGCGCTCGGTAATTCTGCCGTGGTGAGAGTTGAAGGCCAATTGGACACAATCGCTCCCCAGGTCGTGATCACCAGTCCGCTCTCAGGAACGACTGTCGCTGCGACCACGGCCGCAGTTAGCGGCACCGTTGATGATCCGGCCGCCACGTTGACGATCAATTCGACATCCGTAACCAACAATAGCGGCGCGTTTTTCGCGAACGTTACATTAACCGGTGCTTCAACCACGATCACCGTACAAGCGAAAGATACTGCTGGAAACATCGGATCAAAGGTGATCACGGTTGCCCAGGATATCACTCCACCCGTGATCGCGTTTACCGCGCCAGCCAATGGAAGCACGACGAACATTACTCATGTACGCGTCGCCGGAACAGTTGATGACAGCAATGCAACCGTCGCTGTGAACGGCCAGACTGCGACAATCAACAGTGGTGCATTTGAGATCGCCAGCTTCACACTCGCCGAAGGTGCCAATCTGCTCACAGCTGTCGCTACCGATAAGTTGGGCAATGCCTCTGCTCCATTAGCAATCACCGTTACCCTCGACACGACAGCTCCGGCCAAGCCTACACTCGTCGCTCCGCCCGCTTTTGTGAAAGCAGATCGTGTGACGTTGCAAGGTAACGCAGAGGCAGGTGCGACCGTTTCCATCACGGGAGGCCTCGCACCTGTGTCAGTGGCCGCTGATGTGACTGGCGTATTTAACGCGACGGTTCTTTTGGTTCCGAACAAGGCGGCAAACCTAATTATCAATGCGAGCGATCGCGCCGGTAATCAGAGTGAGCCTTTGGTTTACACCGTCATTTCTGACACCGTTGCGCCAGTCATCACCGTCACGCGTCCTGCCGCTCGGGCGAGTTTTGATACCTCGGCAATCGAGGTGGTCGGTTCTGTCAGCGACGCCAATCTTGGGGCAACGATCACGGTGAATGGTGCGACTGTCGCGCTTTCATCCCAAGGCCAATTTGGTTGTCATGTGACGCTTCCGGACGGTGCCACTCAGAACATCGTGGTCACGGCCGTCGATCTAGCCGGCAACCAGGCGCAAGTGACGCGCACCGTTTCCGTGACGAACGCCCCCGGCGACAACAGCCCGCCTGCGATCACCGTTCTCAATCCTGCTTATAACGCCTCTGTCCCTTCGACCCAGATTTCGGTCACTGCATTGATCACTGACGAGTCACCGATCGCAAGTGTGACCATTGGCGGAAATCCCGTGGCGATCCCAGGTGCGAATGGAATCATCACGGCTCCAGTCACAGTCGATGCGAATGGCGAATTTACGGTTATCGCAGTAGATTCACAAGGACTCACCGCAACCATCACTCATCGGGTAAAGGTGGAAAGCACAGCACCGCTGGCGCCGACTATCCAGCGAATCAGCCCGGATAGCCCGACCTCGGAGTCACAGGTTGTTCTGTATGGCACAGCTCAAGCCAGCCTGCGTTATGAAATTGCCGGTGGACTCCTCTCAACTCAGACGGGAACCGTCGGAGCGGACGGAAACTTTGTCGCTACCATTCAACTCAATCGAAATACGACCAATCACCTCCAGGTGAAAGTCGTCGGTGAAAACGGCATCTCGTCTCCAGCGACGAGCCGCGATGTTGTTCAAGACTCGGTTGCTCCCTCCGTGACAAGTACGGTTCCAGCGGCCTCGGCTGATCAGGTTCTGCTGACGTCGACCATTCGCATTGTGTTCAACGAAGCCGTACGCGCTGCCGAGTTGGCGAACATTCAAGTTCGCGCTGGTGCGAGCACAGTCAACTGCACCCGCACGCTCTCATCCGACAGTACCACTTACACGCTCACGCCTAACTCGCCCTTGAGCGAATCCACCAACGTGCAGGTAACCGTTCCTTCCTCAGTGAGCGATCTCGCGGGCAATACGCTCGGCAGTGCTTACACGCTTACCTTTAAGACAATCGATGCCACCGCTCCGGCCTCGCCTGTTCTGGATTCAACACCTGCTCGGACGAACCAGAGCTCAGTGACAATTTCCGGAACGGCCGAGGCGCTCAGCAAGATCACGGTCACTGGCGGAGTTTCCACGCAGGTGACAAATACCGACGCCACAGGCCGCTTTACACTCTCGGTAAATCTCCTCCCGAACGTCTCCAATACACTCCAGTTTACCGCCAGCGATGCGACTGGAAACACGTCGGCTCCGAAGTCGGTGACGATCGTGCACGACAATCAGGCGCTCACTCTGGTATCCTCGGTACCTGCAAATGCGGCCGACAACGTTGCCCCGACGACCGCGCTTACACTCACGTTTAACAAAGCCATCGATTCTACGTCACTAACCGGAATCGCCCTGATCGGACAAGCCGTTGTTCCGACCACAGCTTCAGCGAATGCTGGCGTGGTTACGCTCACACCGTCCGCCGCGCTCGAAGCTGGCAAGAGTTACGACATCGTTATTCCTGCGACGGTGGCGGATCTATTCGGCAACCGCTTGGGCGCCGTGCGGCATGTCACATTTACGACACTTGCTTCTGGTCCGATTGCGGTCCCGATCGTTTACAGTGCGCAACCAACCGGCGTGACGAATAAACTCGCTGCGACAATCACCGGTTATTCCAATCCTGGCACCACGTTGCTGGTGAGCGGCGGAGCTGCTCCTTTCACCTTCCCAGCCACGGGCGTGATCGACACCACGGGTTTGTTCACGGTTGAAGTGCCGCTTCAGCTCAACGCGCAGAACACCATTGTACTGCAGGCTAAAGACACGCAGAGCCGCCTTTCCGCTTCGGTCACTGCGCTCGACGTTCGTCAGGATGCCATTGCGCCGACCGTCGTTCACACCTTGCCGCTGACCGGTGCGACCAACGTTGACCCCCACGCCTCGTTGTTCGTCGAATTCTCCGAAGCCATCCAGGCCGCACCACTGACGGCGACGATTCCTGCTATCCGTTTGTTCGATGCTTTGAATCAGGTCGTTTCCGGAAGTTGGATTCTCTCGTCCGATGCACGCAGCGTTACGTTCTATGCAACCCACGATCTGACTTCTGCGACGAACTACAGTCTGCTGATCGGAACCACCGTTCGCGATCTCGGCGGCAATGCACTCACTACTCCAGTTTCAGTCAATTTCAGAACCGCTGAAGGAGCCGCAACTGAGCGTCCGGCGACACCGGTGCTCGATCCGCTGGCGTCTTCTAAGACAATCGCCACCGCCATTACACTCACCGGTACCGCGCCCGTTGGTTCGCAGATCAAGGTCTTTGGTGGACAGAGCGGGGGAAGCGCGTCGGTCGACGCCAATGGTCGTTTCTCGGTGACCGTTTCTCTTAATCTCAACACCACAAACTCGCTCGCCGTTTTCACTGAGGCGCATAGCACCCTCAGCTTGCCGGCCACCGTTTCAGTGACCCAGCTCAAACATGCTGCCGCGATCCGTATTCTTTCACCGCAACCGAACCTCGAATACAACAATCGCTCGATCACCGTTGCCGGCGTTATCGATGATCCCGATTCGGTGAAGAGCATCTCGGTCGCCGGTGCTCCAGCTGCGATTGCTGGGCGCTTCTTCTTCCATCAGGTGATTCTCGATGAGGCCGCAGGTGCGAAGACCATCACCGCTGTTGCGACGCTCAAAGACGACACGACCGCCGAAGCCACGGTGTCATTTACGCTTCTCGTCGAGGCCGCTGACACTGATACGAAGGCTCCCATCCCGCGCTTCATCTTCCCTGAGGACGGCGATGTCCTCAACGGAGAGGTTGTCGAAACGTTGTTGACTGTTGAAGAGGGCGTTCAACTCACCTCAGTCGATATCGATCATGTCGTGGCGCACCAAGTGGTCGGAAACATCTTCTTCATCGCTGCCCATATGCCGCAGCAGGGTGCGAACACCATTACCGTAAACGCGATTGATGCCGCAGGCTTGGTCGGCACTGCCTCGGTCAACGTTGTGTTAGATTCGGTTGGTCCTGCCTCTGCGCCGGTTGTTTCCGCGCAGCCTTCACTGACAACGAATCGCGTGATTACGCTTACCGGAACTGCTGAACCCGGCACGACGATCATCGTGGTCAACGGACTTGTTCCGGTACGCGCGGTGGTTGGCCCCGACGGCACTTACTCCGTCACGGTTCCGTTGAACCCGAATGCGACCAATCACCTTCAGGTGGCTGCGGTTGATTCGGCTGGAAACATATCGTCAATCACCACGGTCGACATCGCTCACGACGATACGCCTCCTACGATCGTCTCGACCTCACCCCTGGCAGGTCAGACTGGCGTGCCACAAAACTCGGTGATTGATGTCACGTTCTCCGAACCGCTAAACCCCGCCACGGTAAGCACCGAAACGGCGGTTATTTTGCGCAGCAACTTGGGACAACCCATCCAGCGCAACGCAGTTCTTTCCGCCGATGGCAAAACTTTGCGGATTACGCCTGCTTACAAATTCCTCCGCGGTGATACCATCACGGTTGAACTCGCTGGTACGATCGCCGACCTCCATGGCTTCGCGATGGGCAGCAATCAGTCTTTCGGCTTTGCGACTGTTGCCCATCAGACCACGGTGTCCGGTGTCGTGGTTGACCCACAACTACGTCCTCTCTCCAACGTGAAGGTGGGCATTAAGGGCAGCACTCTCACCCAGTACACTTCGAGCTTCGGCACGTTCATCCTCGATGATGCCCCGGTCGGAGACCAGATCCTTTATGTTGACGCTCGTCCGGATGCCGTCACGGGCCTGCCGCCGCAAGGCGATAGCCGTGTGTTCGGTTACCTCGAGTTCTTCATGCCAGTTCGTAAAGACGTGGATAACACTCTCGGGCGTCCGATTTTCATGGTGGATACCGATCTTTCGACCGCTACACAGCTGGCGACGACAGGGGAGAGTAACGTACTAGCGTTCACCCCTGCAGAAAAAGACCTCACCGGTTTCTCGATTACCTACCGCGGCGGCTCTGTTCGCTTTGCCGATGGTACGACCCGCGGCAAACTCACCGCGACACTCATCGACCCAGCGAATATTCCCGACCGTTTACCTTCCGGCGCGATTCCGCACTTCCTGGTCGAGATCGGGCCTGATGGTCTGGTGTTCGATACGCCTGCACGACTCGGCTTCAAGAATGTATATAATCTCGCAGCCGGTGCCGAGGTCATCGTCTTCCAGTTCAAGTATGGCATTCACAACTACACCGAAATCGGACGCGCAGTCGTGGGTGCGGACAATCGCATCATCACCGGCGAGATCCTGGCCCAGTCCGGATTCGTCGGCATCATTCCAGCGGACAAATCGTTCGATCTCACGCGCATCTATCTTGAAGGACGCGTCGTTGATTCCTCAGGCACAGGTCTCGCGGGCATTTCCGTCAACGCCATTGCCGGCAGCTCGTATGTGGTGACGGACTCAGCGGGCCACTATTCGATTCCGATGCCAGAAGTGCGTCTCGAACTCATCCGTACCTACGCGACGGTCTCAACCGATCTCGGTGCGCGCAGCGGCGAATCGCCCAGCCTCGTCTTCCAGTCGGCCATGGTCTCCCTCAGTCCATCGGGTGTTACCAAGATTCCCGACATCGTGGTCGACAGCTTCTTCCTCGGCGGAAGTATCCGCTATGTCGATGCCGATGGTTCACACATCTCAGTTTTGGAAAACTTGACGACTCCGGCCTACACCGACGCGGGACAACTCGTCTCCGTCGATCCAAGCACTGTCCGAGGTGTTGAAATCTTCGTCTACCGCCGCATCAGCGCGGTCAGTGCGACACCTGAGTACGATACCGAGCCTTATATGAAGACGACAGCCGGCCTCGACCGCTTCGACTCCACCTACGACTCTTCGTACGCTCTGACCTTCCTCGGCTCGCTCGCGGCCTCCGGTCAGACTTCACGCATTCCTGTCCCCGGCGATTGGATTAAGATTGTTGCCTTTGATCACAAGACTGGCTTCTACGGCGAAGCCGATTTGAAGATCCCGTCTGCCTCACAAGCTACCGGTGGTGGTGGTACGCCTCTCGACGTGTTGGCCAACCTGGAACTGCGCCCACCGGTCGTAAGCCTCGATATGAATCGGGTCTTCTTCCTCGACGGCGTTCGTCGGCGTGCCGACATTCCGCACCGCGGTATCGCCTTCACGGGCGACGAATACGTGGAATTCAAAACCACTTGGACCACACCAGCCGCCAAGCCGTTGGACCGTGCTGAACTTTCGCTGCCGGCCCGGTTGCGTGTTGTCTCGATCGACTACAAGACCGACTACGGCTTCACCGTACGGGGTGGCGAACAATTCCGTGTGCTCGAACTTCGCGAGGCGCTTGTTTCCGACCGTCTCTCAATTCTCCAACGCGATACCGACGTTGGCATCGAAACGTTCTCGGTCTCCCGCGACGGTTCATTCGGCGACGCAACCCTCATTCCTGTTACGGTGCAAACCGACGCCTACGGTTTGGCCCAGGCCTCGGCTGAAGTCGCTGAGACTTCGAGCAAGGCAGTGGAATTGCATATCCTGAATCTGACCATCACCCAGAATGACGGGCTCGATATCACTGGCCGAACCTTACCTGGCGCCACACTGAATGTCGGTGGCAAATCGTTAAAGGCAGATTCGAAGGGTTATTTTAGCGACCATTCGAGCGATAGTCTCGGTGCTGGTGGTCTCTTGGTCCAAGTAGGCGACAGCCTCACGACCCGCTACGGCGAAGCCCTCACGCCCGTGATCAACGCCCTCGAGGCGACACCAGCCGGCCTCATTCCTAGCCGCGGCTCCAAAGGTGACCGCGTGGTGATTAACGGCGTGCATTTCAGCCCCGTTCCGACCGACAACAAAGTCGACTTCAACGGCGCCGCCGCCGTCGTGTCGAGCGCGAGCGAAACCCAGCTGACGGTTGCGGTCCCCGAACTCGCTTCCTCCGGCGATGTCACTGTCACGATCGCCGGCAAAAAATCCAACGGCGTTTACTTCGAGTTTGTTTCCGTCGGCATCAACAACGGATCCTTCGAGGACGGCACCCTCCGCGCCTTCACCGTGGAAGGTAGCGGCCAAGTTGTAGAAGGCTGGGGGACTGTCATTCCCACTGACCGCCAATACATGGCCTTCCTCGACACGATGAGCGATCCACGCGATGGAGTCAGCACTCTAACCTCCGACGCCTTTGAAGTGCCAGCTGGCATGCAAACATTGCTCTTCGACTATAATTTTGTAGCGACGACCTTGCTCAAACCAGTGAGTGACGTGGTCGAATTCTATATTGTGGCAGGTTCTAACACAATTCGTGTACCTGAAATATTCTCCTCGGTAACGCTCGATCCTTATTCGCCTATTTCTGGTTTCGATCGGGGCAGCGGTTTCCGCACTGCAAGCGTACTGGTTTCACAATGGGCCGGCACCGGCCAGCAAATCCGTATCAAAATCGTTCTGACGGGCCGTGGTGCATTGCCCGACTATATCCCGGGGATGAACGCAGATGACCACAATCCTATTGGACTGGGTAAACATCCTGGAACAGGTATTTTCGTAGACAACTTCCGACTATCAAGTGGCTACGAAACGGCCCTGCCCGCCCTAAGCACAGATGTACTCTCGATTACCTCTGACAGCACCGCCGTCACGATTTCAGCGCCCGTCGGATCGGTTTCTTCTGGGGCTCGTATATACATTTGGGATATCGCCTCAGGTGACTTACATATGGTCGATGCTGACGACGGTGGTCATTTTACGATGACTATTCCGTTTAGCGGGGGTGATGACACTGCGCTCTTGTTGTTATCACATTCAGCCCCTGCTGATGGTGGCCGGATATTTAGTCCACAAACCAAGTTAGCAACTGCAAAATAGTCCGGGATATCCTTTATATAGTTTAGTAATATATTTTAAGTATGAATTCTAGTAGCAACAAACTAGCGACCAAGAGAGTAGAAAACACAAAGATTGATTATCTGAAGTGTTCTTTTTTGGTCCGATATCTGTGCTTAGCCATTGCGATTTCTTGGTATGTCGTGCCTGCTTTTTCACAGCCTGTAGTGCATGATAGTTCTCCGCCGGCCGCTTTGCGGTTTACTGATTCTAATATGTCGGGCATGCTTGATGTAAAAGCAGATTCATCGGGGCCGCTTAATTACGTTATTGTCAGTCAATCTTCTCACGGCACAGTATCAATTGATCCGGAAGATCCAAGCATGAGCTATCGCTGGTGGAAATATACACCAACCGGGCGCGATTTTGCGATAGCTGATAGTTTTACGTTTAAGGCTATAGATAGCGCGGGGCGTTCTTCCAATATAGGTACGGTTACTTTAACGTTCACTCCCAATCCATATGCAGTCGATGGTTACTACACGGTAGAAGCTGGCCAGGTTTTAAATGGCGAACTTATTGCGATGTTTTCTAATTCGACGGCAATCAGTATCACTATTGTAGACCAACCTAAAAATAAAAACGGCACCGGTGTAGGAAGCGTCACGACAGCTGGACCTGCTG
>Ga0302321_100002819_pt1 | contig 14931 bp, 12 predicted proteins | sample Fen_T0_1_FD_202505 | JGI IMG/M metagenome (GOLD analysis project Ga0302321, IMG submission 202505) | Peat permafrost microbial communities from Stordalen Mire near Abisko, Sweden - Fen_T0_1 | ecosystem: Environmental > Terrestrial > Soil > Wetlands > Permafrost | place: Sweden: Abisko...
TCGAGCAGGCCTGGGCCGGCGATCCCGTCTCGGCCTTCGGCAGCGTGCTGGCCTTCACGCGCCCGCTCGACCTCGCGAGCGCCGAATACCTCGTCGCGGGCAACCGTTTCGTCGAGGCGATCGTGGCACCCTCCTTCGACGCCGACGCGCTCAAGCTGCTCGTCGAGAAGCCCAAGTGGGGCAAGAACGTGCGCCTGCTCGAGGTGGGCGAGTTCGGCAGCGCAGCTCGCGATGCGCGCGACTTCGAGTTGAAGAAGCTCGTCGGCGGCTTCCTGCTGCAGGGCCGCGACCTCGCCGCCGCAGACGCGGCGAACTGCAAGCCCGTGAGCAAGCGCGCGCCGACGCGTGAGGAGCTCGTGGGCCTCGACTTCGCGAACAAGGTCGCCAAGCACGTCAAGTCGAACGCGATCGTGCTCGTGCACGGCACGCGCGTCGTCGGCGTTGGCGCAGGCCAGATGAGCCGCGTCGATTCGGTGCGCCTCGCGGTGCACAAGGCCGGTTCGCAGGCGAGTGGCGCCGTGCTCGGATCGGATGCCTTCTTCCCGTTCCCCGACGGCGTGGAACTCGCGCTCGACGCAGGCGTCACGGCCTTCCTCCAGCCCGGCGGTTCGGTGCGCGACGCCGAGGTGATCGCCGCCTGCGACCGCGCCGGCGCCGCGATGGTCTTCAGCGGCCTGCGGCACTTCCGGCACTAGTGCCGGACTTCTGTGGGCGCACCTGCGGAGACGTGCACGTCTCTGAACAGCGTGACGAAGGCGCCTGATTCGGCGCGCACGATATCGCAGGTCCCGACGGGAGCCTTGCACGAGCAGAAGAAGCGGTCCTTGGCCGTCCTTTTTCGTCGAACTTCCGTGCCCGGTCTGAATTGGACGAAGAGTTCGCTGCCGTCGCTCATCCGGTAGCGCGCGAAAGTCTGATTGGGAACCAGGTCGAACTTGTCCGTGGTGCAGGCGATCTCCCCGGCGAACTCGATGGGCGCGAGCAAGAGCGGATTCGGACCCTCGGCAAGGGTGACGCGCATGATTCGCGTGTGCGAAGGAGCCAAGGTGTGGCTCGTCCACTCGAGTGCGAGCAGGTGCGAGCCAAGATTCCCGGCCGCGAGCGTCACCTCATCCGCGTTCGAAACACGCTCGCTCACTAGCGTGTAGGAGCAGTCCTGTCGGAAGAGCCTCGCACGCAACCTGCTGCCAGTCTTCTTGCCGAGGGCGACCGATAGCTGGATTGATCCCTTGCTCTTCATCTCCTGTCTGATCTGCGTCTCCGGAGCGCCATCCACATCGATGTACCTCGGCGGATCGTCGGTCTCAGGGCCCGGATACTGGCACGGTCGAAGCGCCCAGTAGGTGCCGGAAGGGAGAGAGTCGAAGCTCACGACATAGTCGCGCTTCTCCAGTCGGACCTCTTCGCGAATTCCATTGTCTCCCCAGAGGCTCAGCCGATCGAGATTGACTGGCGGCTTGCCGAGGGTCCCGCGGAGTTCCACTCGCGAGGCCGGCCTGAGTGCCAAGTCCAGCTCCTTAGATTCGCGCGCGCTTGTGATGACGAACGGGTCCGACGTACATGCACCTAGCGGCGAGCTGCGTGCCACGAGCGCGTACTGCCCGGTCTCCTGGACGGCAAACTGGTACTCGCCATTCTTGCCCGACGTCACCTCGTCGAGATGACCCCTGCACGTATCCGGATTCCACCCTTCGACGATCTTTACTTCCGGATCGACCCGGTTGCGGTACACAGGCAGCAGTTGGACCGACGCTCCTTCGATAGCCTGCCCGTCCCGCACGACGCGTCCGTGGATCGTCGCGAAGTTCGCGGGCACGAGACTCGCCGAGCTCGTGCCGCCGCTCGGCCTCGGGAACTCCGCGCTCGAATTGCCGAGCGCGGCGGAGTGCACCCGGATGGTGCCGGACATGTCGGAAATGTTGCAGACAAACGAGCCGTCGGTGGAGATGAATGGGAATGCATCGCCGGGCGGGTCATCGTGGACACCATCAGATCGTTCAACGCTGACACCCTGCAGCGAAGTCACCGGTCGGTGCCCCGCATCGACGACTTGGAACTGCAGCCGGCACGGTTTCGCGGGGTCCGGTACGACAACCCGGGGCTTGCTCTTGGTCGGCGTAATTCCAGATCCAGATGCCGTGTGCCGCCCGTCACGCGCGGTCTCCGATTCGACCGGACGCGAGGACTCGCGGGGGGCCGTGTTTGAATCGGACGGGCGTGAGGAGTTGCTCGATGGGGTGACCTCCATGCGGACGTCTGCACCCTGAGCGGCAGCCAGCGGATCAACGCTCGGCCGCACATCTCCCGGAGTCGGTGTTCGCTTCGCCATGAAGCCGAACAGCGCGGCGACGACGGCGCAGACCAACGCGAGGCAGACAAGCAGTTTCCGTCGAACCATGGGGAGCCGGACCGCGCGCGAAACAGGAAGGCTCACTCCTTCGTTGCAAGCGGGCCCTTGGAGTAGCGACGGGTGGCCTGAGGGTAACCGCAACCATGCGGAAATGGCGATCAGCGACCCGCAGTGCTCCCGTCCCCAGGGTCGGGGCGGCCTTGATTCACCGCGTCCTCTCCGCCGGAGATCGTTCGAAGAGTTGGACGCGCTTCACGCATCGCTCGGGATGTCGCGCTTGCGTCGGATCTCGTCGATGACCTTGCGAGCGGGCTTGCCCTCACCGCGCTTGACGGACTCGAGACCGGCGCGGATGCCCTGCAGAGTCTCTGCGCGGTCGAGGGCCTCGAGGATTCGCAGGTAGGCCTCGACCTCTTGAACAACGAGCTTCGGGCGGCCGTTGTGCGTGAGGACGTTCGGGCGTCTGTCGCGAGCGATCCCGTCCGAGAGCCGCCTGTCGCGACGAAACTCGGTGATGCTGTGGATGTCGATGGGTTGGGTCACGCTGCCTCGAGCACCACCTCGAACCAGTCTAGCGCTCGCGCGAGGGACCCGCGCTACTTCTGCGCCGAAGCCGGCAGTGCCTGCGCTGTCGTCGCGGGCGGGTGCACGAGGCCCGTGTAGTGCACTTCCTCGAGCCAGTCGTAGAGCGTCTCGACCGAGATCACCAGGCCCATGTGCGGCACCACGGTCGGGCGCAGCGAGCCGTGCGTGTAGATCTTGGAGAAGATGCCCATCAGCTCGTGCGTCTTGGCATCGAAGATCCCGCCGCCGGAATTCCCGATGTAGGTGGGCGCGCTGATCATCCAGTAGTGCCCGCCGTCGACGATGTGGTTCGTGTCGGCGATCTCGCCGAAGGTCGGGATCGGGTCGTTGCCGAGCGGGCAGCCGACGGCGTAGATCTGGTCGAAGATGCGCGCGCCGTGCAGGCGTTCGCGCGAAGCCAGACGCGCGCCGCATTCGACCTTGACGCGGCTGTCGAGCTCGAGCAGTGCGGCGTCGAGCGCGGGATCGAAGCGCAGCACGTGCGCCGTCTCGGAGACGATCTCGCGGCCGGGCAGGTAGATCGCGACCGGCACGGGAGTGGTCGGGTGCTCGGGATCCTTCTCGATGTCGCGCACGACGTGCCAGGCGGTCACGACGTAGGTGCGCCAGCCCTGCTTGTCGGGCAGTTCCTCGGAGGCGAGCAGCACGCCGCTGCCGACGGTCTCGTCGCCGGCGAGCTGCACGACCGGGCCGACGAGCTCGCGCCACATGCGCTCCTCGTCGCGCGCGAGGCCCTGCTCGACCTCGGTGCGCGCGCCTTGCGCGACTCCGAGGGCGCGCTGCGCGACATCGGAGAGCTCGCTCCAGCGCTGGTCGATGCCGGTCTTGAGCTGGTCCACGTGCGTCGAGACGAGGCTCTCCATCTCGCGCGGCTGTTCCTTTTCCCAGTCCTCTAGCTTGCAGCGCTGCTCGCCGAGTTCGCGCGCGGCGCCCTGCAGGTCGTGCTCGAGCGCGGCGAGGTGTTCGCGCATCTCGCGCGTGCGTTCGCCGTCGCGGCGCAGTTCGCCGATCGAGTCGAGCGCCTGCTGCACGGTCTTGTCGATCGATTCGAGTGTCGCGCGCATGCGCGCGACCTGCGCCGGGTCGGCGCGCGGGGTCTCTTCGAGGCGCACGACGCGCGAATGCACGTCGTGCAGCGTGATGGCGGCGCCACCCGCCAGGAGCCCGAGAGAGAGCAAGACCCAGAAGCGATGCATCGTCGTGTTGCTTGAGCAGGCCCAGGGGAGGGACTGCGTCCTGCGCTCGTTGTCGGATGCGCGCGGGGGAGCAACTGAGCGGAAGTGCGGATTCCTGGCCGAGGCCAGGGAATCAGTGCTCGGGCAGGAGTCGAACCCCGAGGATGCGGTCGCCGATCTCGATCGAGTCGAGCACGTCCTCGCCCGAGAGCAGCTGCCCGAAGACGGTGTAGCGGCCGTCGAGGTGCGGGGTCTCGCGTTGCGTCACGAAGATCTGGCTGCCGCCGCTGTCGGGGTCCTCGTTGCGCGGCATGCCGAGCGCGCCGCGCGCGAACTTGCGCGGGGTGAATTCACCCGGCAGCACCTCGCCGTCCCAGGTCTTGCCGCCGTTGCCGTCGCCGCGGTAGTCGCCGCCCTGGATCACGAAATCGGGCACGACGCGGTGGAAGGGCGTGTCCTTGTAGTAGCCGCTGCGCGCGAGCGCGAGGAAGTTGGTGACGTGCAGCGGCGTCTCGTCGGGGAAGAGCTCGAAGATCATCTTCCCGCGCGTGGTCGTGATCTCGACGCGCGGGTTCGAGGCGTACTTCTCCAGCGTGGGCGTGTGCGTGCGGCGCGGCTTGGGCTCGTGCTGCGCGGCCAAGGCGGCGGCGCGCTCGCCCGGGATCTTGGCCGCACTCGCGAGCAGGCCGGCCTTGAGCTCGGCCGCGATGTCGCCGCTCGCGCGCTTCCAGCAGGCCTCCAGCGCCGGCAGGTCCGACTCGAGCGGCTGGTTGCGCAGCGCCTCGACCGCCGCGAGCGCGAGGCCGTTGTCGCCGCACTCGACGAGTTCGCGCAAGCGCGCGCGTGCCGGTTCGGTGAGGTGCTTGCCCAGGCTCTCGATCGCGACGCCCGCGACGCGCAGGTCGGCGTCCTTCGAGAGCGCGACGAGCGGTTCGACCGCGAGCGCGTCGGAGAGCTCGGCGTAGGCGGTCGCCGCGCCGACGCGGATGCGCGCGTCCTTGTCGATGCGCCGCAATTCGAGATCGGGCGCCGCGGCGTCGCCGACGAGCTTCGCGCCCGAGGCGATCGCCGCCGCGCGCACGTTGGCCGAGATGTCGATGCGCGCCTTCTCGAGCAGCGCGAGCGCGCCGTCCTTCGAATCCTTGAAGCTGCCGAGCGCCTCGTACAGGCAGCGCCGCACGTGGGCCGAAGGGTGCGCGGCGAGCGGCGCCAGCGCTTCGAGCAGGCCCTTGTCGGGCTGCTTGCCGAGCGTGATGAGCGCCTCGCAGACGACGCGCCAGTCGTGGTCGGCGAACGCGGCCCCGAGCTCCGAACGCAGGCCCTCGGGTGCGGCCGGCAGCGCGCCGAGTCCTTGCAGCGCGTAGATCCGCGCGCGCGGATCGCGCTCGGTGAGCGCTTCCTTGAAGACTTCGCGCGCAGCGGCGCACTTGCGCCGCGCGAGCGCGAAGAGCACGCGCCAGCGCAACTCGGGATCCGTGCCGCCCTCGGCATGCGGGCCGGCGAGTGCCAGCAGGGCCGCATCGGCGGCGGCCGCATCGGTCGTGCCCGTCTTCCAGCGTGCGATGCCGAGCACGGCTTCCTGGCGCACTTCCGGGCGCTTGTCGGAGAGCGCGGCGATCACCGTCTTCCACATGCGCGCCTCGTCGATGCGGCTCGCGGCTTCCACGAGTCGCGCGCGCACCTGCACGTCGGGCTCGTCGCCGACGAGGCGCTCGGCGATCGCGCCCGCCGTCGCCGGATCGCCGCGCATGCCGAGGGCAAAAGCGGCTGCGGCGCGCACGCGCGCGCTGATGTCGTCGAGCGCACCGACGAGTGCGTTCGAGACGCTCGCGGCCTGCTCGGGGAAGGGCATGCGGCCGAGTGCCGTAGCGGCGCGCACACGCGCCGTCTCCTCGCCGCGCGCGACCTGGAACTGCAGGAATCCCTGCCCGTCGTTGCGCGCCGCTTCGTAGCGCAGGATCGAGGCGAGCGCATCCTGGACCGCCGGTGCCGGTTCGACGGGGATGGTCGGCACGGCCTGTTGGCGGCCCGCTCCACGCGGCGGGTTCCCGATCCCGAGTTGGCCTCGGCAGGCGCTGGCGCACAGGAGCGTGGCGGTGGAGAGGACGATCCGGAGGCGAGTCGGGCGCATGGCAGTGGCTCGGATGGGGCCGCCTTCTTACCATGAAACGCTCGGCCGGCCCCGTAGGAGGCCCCGTAAGAGCCTCATGAGCATCGCCACCATTCCCGAGATCCTGGCCGAGCTCCGGGCTGGCCGGATGATCATCCTGGTCGACGACCCCGGCCGCGAGAACGAGGGCGACCTCGCCATGCTGGCCGAGCAGGTCACCCCCGAGGCGATCAACTTCATGGCGCGCGAGGGCCGCGGCCTCGTGTGCATGCCGCTCGCGCCCGAGATCTGCGAGCAACTCGAGCTCTCGCCCCAGGCGGCCGCCAACACGAACAAGATGGGCACCGGCTTCACGGTCTCGATCGAGGCCGCGCAGGGTGTCACCACCGGCATCAGCGCCCGCGACCGGGCGCACACGATCCGCGTCGCCTGCCGGCCCGAGGCCCGGCCCAAGGACCTCGCACGGCCCGGCCACGTCTTCCCGTTGCGCGCCCGCGAGGGCGGTGTGCTCGTGCGCGGCGGCCAGACCGAGGGCATCGTCGACCTCGCGCGCCTCGCCGGAGCGCGCGCGGCGGGTGTCATCTGCGAGATCATGCGCGATGACGGGACCATGGCGCGCATGCCCGACCTCGAGGAGTTCGCGCTGCGCCACGGCCTCAAGATCTGCACGATCGAGAGCCTGATCGCCTGGCGCCGCACCAACGAGCGCCTGATCGAGCCGCTCGAGCTCGACGTGCCCATGCCGACGCGCTTCGGGACGTTCCTGACGCACATGTTCCGCTCGAAGATCGACGGCAAGGAGCACGTCGCTCTGAGCCTGGGCATGCCCGCGCCGGGCCTCGACGGCGTGCGGCCGGCGCTCGCCGAGCCGGCCTTCGTGCGCGTGCACTCCGAGTGCCTGACCGGCGACGTGTTCCACTCGCTGCGCTGCGACTGCGGGCTGCAGCTCGAGAAGGCGCTCGAGATCCTGGGCAAGAAGGAGCACTCGGTGCTCGTCTACATGCGCCAGGAGGGGCGCGGGATCGGTCTGGAGAACAAGCTCAAGGCCTACCGGCTGCAGGACACCGGTCTCGACACGGTCGAGGCCAACGAGAAGCTCGGTTTCGCGGCCGACCTGCGCGAGTACGGCCTCGGGGCCCAGATCCTCCACTACCTCGGGGTGCGGCGCATGACGCTGCTCACGAACAACCCCAAGAAGATCGCCGGCCTGCACGGCTACGGCCTCGAGGTGATCGACCAGCAGCCCCTGACGACGACGCCTAACTCCATGAACCTCAAGTATTTGCGCACTAAGCGCGACAAGCTTGGGCACCGCCTCACGGACATCGACCGGGGCCTTCCTCGTCCGGAGGGCCGGGAATAGCGGGCGGGTCCGGGCGTCCCTGGTCCGGCATGCGACTGCGGCTCATGGAACAGGAAGCAACCGACGACACCTGCCTCGTGGAGGAGGCCCTGGGGGGCAACCAGGCGTCGTTCCAATTGCTCGTCGAGCGCTACGAGCAGCGCATCTTCAACCTGATCCGCCACTACACGCGCAATCCGGTCGAGATCGAGGACCTGGCGCAGGAGACCTTCCTCAAGGCCTTCCGCCGCCTCTCCTCCTTCCAGCGCCAGTCCTCCTTCTACACCTGGCTCTACCGCATCGGGGTCAACACGATCCTCGACAGCCTGAAGCGCCGCGGCCGCTCGCCGGTGCAGGCCGTCGAAGACCTCGAAGCCGTGCCGGCCGCGTCGAGCGCCTCGAGCCCGAGCCCCTCGGCGACACTCGAGCGCGAGGAGATCGCGCGCATCACGCAGGGCGTGCTCGAGGAGCTGCCCGAGATCTTCCGCACGGTGCTCGTGCTGCGCGAATACGAGGACATGGCCTACCAGGACATCGCCGACATGCTCGGCATCTCGATCGGCACGGTCGAGTCGCGCCTGTTCCGGGCGCGCGCGCGCTTCAAGGAACGCCTGCTGCAGAAACACCCCGAGTTCGGCAACGAGAGCTGAAGAGAGGGCACACCCACATGGAATGCCAGAACGCACGATCGATGATCCCGAGCTACTGCGACGGCGAGCTCAGCGAGGCGCAAGCCGGACCGCTGCGCCAGCACCTGCTCGATTGCCAGCCCTGCCGCGGTTCCGCGCAGGACCTGAAGAACCTGAAGCGCTGGTTCGCGGCCTCCGAGGCCGCCGCCGTCCCGCACGGATTCGCAGCGCGCGTCGCGCGCCGCGCCATGCAGGGCGACACGGGCGAACTCGTCGCGGGCGAGGCCGTGCTGCGCACCGGGGAAGAGGGCGGCCGCCTGCTGCACTTCGTGCTGGCCTGCACCGCGGCTGCCGCGGGGCTGATGCTGATGCTTGCGATCGGCGTGCGCCAGCTCGGCCTGCCGCAGTCGCCGCGCATCTCCGCGGATCCGACCAAGCCCTCGCTCGAGCGCGCGCTCCAGGACCTCGACCGCATCAACCGCGCCGAAAAGGCGCCCCACGCCCTCCCGAAGAAGCCGTGAACAGCCTGCGCTTCTGGGTCGTGCTGCTCGCGCTGGTGAGTTTCGGCGCCGGCGCCGCGGCCGGCGTCTGGGCCACGGCCGCGCGCCTGCAGCCGCCGGCGAAGACCGGGCCTTTCGAGGACTACCGGCGCCTGCTCTTGCAGACCTTTCCGATCTCCGCCGAGCGCGCGCAAGCCCTCGAGACGGTGCTCGCCGCCTATGCCAAGGACATCGAAACCATCCAGGCGCGCCGCATGGCGGATACGATGACGCTCTATGCACCGGAACTCGAGGAGCGGGGCCGGTACTATCGCGGTCTGATCAAGGACCAGGTCCTGCCCGAGGACCAGCGCGAACGCTTCGAAGCCCTGGCACAGGGCCTGCCCACGAACAACCACTGAGACCCCATGGCCCGATCCTGCGGCATCCGAGTCGGTCCCCGGCACTTCGAGCTCGTCGTCCTCGACGGCAGCCCGAAGAAGCACAAGATCTCGAGCTACGTCGTCGGCGAGTTCCCGCGCGCAACCTCGGACGAGGCCGCGGACCTGCAGGAGGCGGCCGCCGTGCTGCGCCAGGCCGCGAAGGACGCGAACATCCCGCACGACAGCGTCGCGATCGCGATCGACGCCAGCCTGGGCGCCTTCCGCACGCTCAAGCTGCCCTTCTCCGACAAGACCAAGGTCGAGGAGGTGCTCAAGTTCGAGGTCGAGAGCCTGCTCCCGCACTGGAACATCGACGACGTGGTCGTCGACTTCCACGTGGTCGAGGAGTCCGGCGACACGAGCGAGCTCCTGATCACCGCGGTGCAGAAGAACGACCTGCGCCGCCCGATCTCCGTGTGCGAGAAGGCCGGCGTCGAGCCGCTCGAGGTCGAGCTCGAGACGAGCGCAATGGTCAACGCGGCGCTGCAAGCCGGCCTGTGCCCGGTGGACACGGCGCAGGTGCTCGTGCACGTCGGCGAATACAGCACCTCGGTCGTCGTGATCGACGGCGGCAGGGTGCGCGAGATGCGCGCGATCCACATCGGCGCCCTGACCTGGGAGCTCGCGACGCCCGTCGCGGCCGAGGAAGAGGTCGTCGAAGGCGAGAAAGGCGAGAAGTCGGACAAGCCGCTTCTGCCGCCGATCGAGAGCATCGATCCGGCCGAGCGCGCGCGGCGCATCGAACAGGCCCAGCGCCGCATCCGGCGCGAGCTCGGACGCACCGTCTCCGCCGCGCGCACGGCGCACCCGGTGCAGGCGATCCACGTCTGCGGCTGGGACGTGCCCGAACTCGTCGGCAGCTCGGTGGTGGACGTGCCGGTCAAGCTGCTCGAGTGCTTCGAGGGCGACAGCGGCGCGCCGATCGACGGCCGCGGCCAGCTGGTGGTCGCCTACGGAGTCGCGCTGCGCCAGATGGGCGGCGGCGTGCTCGAGCCCTCGCTGCGGCGCGAAGAGCTGCGCTACAGCGGCGCCTTCGAGCGCGTCGAGCTGCCGGTGGCCGTCGTGTGCCTGCTGCTCGTGACGCTGCTCGGCGTGTGGAACATCTTCCTCTACAAGGACATGCGCACCGCTGACGACGCGCAGAAGTTCTGGCGCGACAGCGCGATGAACTGGCTCATCGGCAAGCCCGAGGCGGGCACGAAGGGCTACATCGAGTACCCGGACCAGGCCGCGAAGGTCGTCAAGTACATCAAGTCGATCGACTCCGACAGCGAGCACGACCGCTTCGAGCAGATGCAGGAAGTGCGCCGCCTGCTCAACATCGAGATCAAGAGCCTCGAGAAGGAGCTCGGCCAGGACGCCGAGATCAACTACCCGCAGTCGGCGCTGGCGGCCTCGACGCTCGTGCTCGACGTGCTCGAGAAGGGCGGCGAGGCGATGGGGCGGCCTTCGTTGCGGCGCCTGCGCTCGACCTACCGCTCGGGCAAGAGCGGCGGCCGGCCCGACTCGGTCGACGTGACGATGGACCTGACCTTCTTCGCCGATGGCCAGGCCGAAGCCACGGCCAACTACGAGGCCTTCCGCACCGCGCTCAAGCAGAATCCCTGGTGCATGCTGGTCGAGGACCGGCCCACGAAGCCGCTCGAGACCGGCAAGGGCATCTCGGTCGCGTCGTTGACGATCCAGGTCGACGTCTCCAAGTCCATGATCGGCCAGCAACCGCTCGCCGGTGCGGCGCCCGCGAAGTGAGGAGCACAAGACCATGAGCCTCTTCAAGAACATGAACCTCGCGCGCTGGATCATCCTCTCCTCGGTCGTGGGCTCGATCGGCCTGGGTGTCGTCGGCTACACGCAATCGAGCCGCCTCGGGAGGCTGCAGGCGGACCTCGAGAAGAACGGCACGCGCAAGACCGCCACGGGCCAGACCTACGACGACAGCGACATCGCCAAGCTCGTGCGCGAGCTCGAGACGCTCGGCCGCAAGCACAGCCAGCTGACCAAGGCGCAGCGCGCCGAGGGCTTCACCGAGACCGAGGGGCTGAACAACTACATCGAGCGCGCGATCGTGCAGGACGGCGTCGAGCTCGGCGACCACGGCACCGACCCGAGCACGGTCAACGTGACGAAGGGCATCGTCGACAAGAAGATCCGCATCAAGCCCAACACGCGCGACAAGACCTTCCCGCGCTCGAAGATCGCGAACTTCCTCTACAAGCTCGAGGCCGACAGCCGCCGCATCCGCGTCACGGACCTGCTGATCGAGCTCGGCGGCAAGAACAAGGTGCGCGAGCACGAGATCCCGGAAGAGAACATGTGGACCTACGAGGTCGAGATCACCTCGAGGCAGCGCGAAGAGGGCAAGTAGCGCGCTTCAGCGCTTGCCCGCCGCGGATTCGGCATTCGCCGGACAGTCGACGATCTCGAGCAGCTGCCGCGACGTGCCCCTTGGAACCTGGCACGATCCGAACACGGGGATCAGCGTCGTGCGGAGCACGGAGCCGTCGGCGCCGTAGAACGTGATCTTGAGGCACTTGCCCGGAGGCAGCGAGTCCGGCGCGCGCACGACGGGGCTCCCCGGGAACTCGGGCGGGAATTCGACCAGCGCGGTCCAGTCCTCCAGGCGCAGAGGGTCGATGCGCACGCGCTCGAAGAGCCGCTCGGGCGGGATGTGCGCCAGTCCACGAGCGCGCGCCTCGGCGCACAGCTCGCGCAGCCCGTCCAGCCCGATGCGCGTCGCGAGCGCATAGCCCATGGCGCGCAGCGCGCGCGCTTCGGTCTCGCTGCGGCCCTTCCAGGCACTCGAATCCTGGATGCGGAACACGGCGGCGGGATCCGGGAGCGACTGGATCTGGCGCAGGAAGTGCGCGTGCAAGGCGCGTATCGAGAGCGACCACTCGGGCAGCACTTCGCCCGTCACCATGTCGGCCACGCCCTCCTCGAGGATCAGCGGGAGCTGCTCTCCGACGCCGCCGATGTACCAGTGTGCGAGCTCGTGGACGAGCAGCATCTCCTCCTGCTCGGCCGCGTCCTTGCCGAGCACGATCAGCGTCCGATAGGTGACCGCATCGGGGAGCCCGGGGATCTCCTCGCGATCGACGAAGACCCTCGGAGCTCCGCGCGTGGAGGCGAGCAGCAGGCGCACCTTGGAAGCGCTGCGTTCGAGTTCGGCGGCGATCCGGTCCGCGTCCGGCTGCGACCAGGCGCGCGCCTGGCCTGCGGCCGAGTTCCGCTCGAACGGCGGCGTCGCGATCCAAGGCATGCATCCCGGAAGCATCAGACACACGAGGAGCAGGATCTTCATCGGAAGGGGCAGGTGGGCGGCGGACGCCCCATGCGTTCGCCGCCCTGGATACCACGCGCCGCGCTCAGAAGGCGAGCGTGTGGTACTCGAAGTGTTGCGTGCGGTCCGCGCTCTCCGTGCTCGTGCGCGTGTTGGCGGTGCCGATGTTCCAGTCGCCGATGCCGGAGTTGAAGTCGGTCAGGGGGATGAAGCTCTCGATCACGTTCCAGTGGTTGGGCGCGTTGTACTGCGTGACGTTCGCGCCTGTCGCGAGGTCCGCGTAGCCGCTCACGCCGTTCCAGTCGAAGCTGAAGCGCGTGAAGGTGTCCGTGTCCGCGACGCGCAGCAGCGCGCCGCCGAGCTCGGGGACGAGCTGCGCGAACGAGCACACCTCGACTCCGTTCGGGACGACCGAGCCCGGCCCGGCGAGCACGAGCTGCAGCGCCGCCGGCCGCGGATCCTGTCCGGAAAGGCACAGGACGCGCAGGTGGTACGCCGCATTGAAGAAGAGCCCGCCGCTCGTCGTGTCCGGCAGGATCGGGAAGCCGACCACGTCGTGCCATTCGGGGAGCTGGGAGCCGTGCTGTGCACCGATCCCCGTCGATCCCATGGAAGCCGACGTCTGCGTCCCTGCGGGCGGCGGACAATCGACGAGATCGATGACCTGGTGCACGGCTCCGGCCGGAATCTGGCACGAACCGGGGACGCTGATCACTTTCGATCCGAGGTCCGAGCCGTCGGAGGCGAGGTACTTGATGCGCAGGCACTTGCCGGGCGGCAGCGAGCCGGTCGCGCTGGTGGAGCTGTTCCCGGCTGAGTCGACCTTGACCTCGATCTCGAGGCCGAGTGCCTTTCCCTTGACCCCGACGCTCGTGGGCGTGATGCAGGCGATGGCGACCAACATGACGACGAGCGCGAGAGCGAGAAGGGAGAACAGCGGGCGGAACGACTGGGTGTTCATGGGCGAAGACTCCATGGGGAATGGAAAGAGCGCCGGCGTGGGCCAGCGATCGGGGCGGAAGCACCGATGCGCCCGACGCTAAACGCGTTCAGCTCGCGTGGCAGGATCGAGTCCCGCGCGCGCAGCACACAAACGCGCGTAACTCCCTGATGCGGAGGATCGAGCGCGCGCTCGAGCCCATTCCGGGACCGGGACGCGCTCGCGAATCGAGAGGGCGAATTCCCCGCTTCGGCCGCGAGTCTAGACGCGCGCCTTCTTCGGAATGCTCGTCGGAGCGTGGCGCTTGGGCAGCGTCTTGTGGTGCTCCTGGATCGACTTGACCGTGTAGTCGGCGCGGTGCATGGCCGTCAGCGCGCTGACCACGGCGCTGATGCCGGCCTTGGTCGTGATGCACGGCACTCCCGCCGTGACCGCCGCCGCGCGGATCATCGAATCGTCCACGCGCTGCTGCTTGCCGAGCGGCGTGTTGAGGATCAGCGCGACCTCGCGGTTCTTGATCGTGTCCACGACGTGCGGCCGGCCCTCGTTGACCTTGTTCACGCGCGTGACGGCGATGCCGTTCGACTTGAGCGCGCGGTACGTCCCGTCGGTCGCGAGCAGCTCGTAGCCGAGCTGCACCAGCGTGCGCGCCTCGCTGATGATCGCGCGCTTGTCCGAGTTCTTGACCGAGAGGAAGATCTTGCCCGACTTCGGCAGCTTCAAGCCCGCCGCCTGATAGGCCTTCACGAAGGCGTGCCCGAGGTCGACGTCGATGCCCATCACCTCGCCGGTCGAGCGCATCTCGGGCCCGAGCGTGATGTCCGAGCCGGGGAACTTGTTGAAGGGGAATACCGGCGCCTTGACCGAGAAGTAGGGCGGCAGCACTTCCTCGGTGAAGCCGAGCTCCTCGAGCGTCATGCCGCACATGATCTTCGTGGCGAGCTTGGCGAGCGGCACGCCGATGGCCTTCGAGACGAAGGGCACGGTGCGCGAGGCGCGCGGGTTGACCTCGAGCACGTAGACCTTGTCGTCCTTGATCGCGTACTGGACGTTCATCAGGCCGCGCACGTCGAGCTCCTTGGCCATGGCCTTGGTGGCGCGCTTGATCTCGTCCACGAGCGCCGTCGAGAGCGTGTGCGGCGGCAGCACGCAGGTCGAGTCGCCGGAGTGGATGCCGGCCTCCTCGATGTGCTCCATCACGCCGCCGATGACCGTGATGTGTCCGTCGCTGATGCTGTCGACGTCGATCTCGATCGCGTCCTCGAGGAACTTGTCGACCAGGATCGGCCGGTCGGGGGTCGCCTGCACGGCGTGCTGCATGTAGTGGTCGAGCGCCGCGTCGTCGTAGACGATCTCCATCGCGCGGCCGCCGAGCACGTAGCTCGGGCGCACGAGCACCGGGTAGCCGATGCGGCGCGCGATCTCGAAGGCCTGGCCGGAGTTGCGCGCGAGGCCGTTCTCGGGCTGGTTGAGGTTGAGCTTGCGCAGCACGGCCGAGAAGAGCTCGCGGTCCTCGGCGCGGTCGATCGACTCGACCGACGTGCCGATCAGCGGCGCCTTGTCGCGGTGCAGGCCGGCGGCGAGGTTAAGCGGCGTCT
>Ga0302321_100002822_pt1 | contig 14923 bp, 12 predicted proteins | sample Fen_T0_1_FD_202505 | JGI IMG/M metagenome (GOLD analysis project Ga0302321, IMG submission 202505) | Peat permafrost microbial communities from Stordalen Mire near Abisko, Sweden - Fen_T0_1 | ecosystem: Environmental > Terrestrial > Soil > Wetlands > Permafrost | place: Sweden: Abisko...
GTGGCTTGTCGGGGCTGGACGGACTTTCCGGCGTGCCCTCCGCCGACCCCTGGGAGGGGAGCCTCCGCTCGGCTTTGACGAATCTCGGCTTCCGGGAGGATGCGGTGCTGCCAGTGGTGGCGGAACTGCGCACCACGAAGCCACCTCTGGCGGAGGCCATCCGCCAGGCATTGAAGGCCCTGCAGCGATGAGCATCCGCATTCTTGCCACCTCCCCTCTCGTCGGCCCGGCCCTGTCCGAACTTGGCGCCCGATTTCCGGAGCTTCGCCTCGCGTCCTTCCGCTCGCCGGAATGGAACGCAGTGCTGTCCGAAGCCGAGGCTCTGGTGGTGCTGCTCTCCGACGCACTCACCGAAGCAGAGCTGGACGCGGCGCCCAGGCTCAAGGCCATCGGCACTTTATCCGTGGGTGTGAATCACCTGCCGGTGGCAGGCTGCCGGTCTCGGGGCATCACCATCGTGAATACTCCGGATGTTCTGACGGATGCCACCGCGGACCTGGCCCTGGCCCTGCTGCTGGCGCTGACGCGCCGCGTCGCAGAAGGAGAGGCCCTGGTCCGATCCAACCTGTGGAAGGGCTGGGAGCCGGACCAGCTGCTGGGCTCCAGCATCGCCGGCAAGCACTGTGGCATCCTCGGCAGCGGTCCCATCGGCTTGGCTTTCGCGCGCCGGGTCTGGGCCCTGGGCATGACACCGCTGTTCTGGGATCGGGAAGGCCGCGGCGGCGAGGTGGATTTCGGCGTGGGCCGTGGGCCGCGTCTGGCCTTGTCGGATCTGCTGCGAACCAGCGCCGTCCTGTCCATCCACTGCCCGCTCACGGACCAGACCCGCCACATGCTGGATCGCGGCGCGCTGTCGCAACTGCCCGAGGGGGCCGTGATCATCAACACCGCCCGCGGAGGCATCATGGACGAGGACGCCGCCATCGACCTGCTGGCGGCGGGCCGCCTGGGCGGTGTGGGTCTGGATGTCTACGAGGGCGAACCCCGCTTCAACCCGCGCTGGCTGCAGGCGCCCCGCACAGTCCTCCTGCCCCATCTCGGCTCTGCCACGGTGGAAACCCGCGAGGCGATGGCGCGACTCCTTTGCGATGGACTCGCCGCCGCGCTGTCCACCTCCAGGTGATACCCTGAACTCCCTCACGAGGCATCCCATGGCACGCCCCTGGCTCAAGCTGCTAGACCCCGGCCTGACGGCGCTCAAGTCCGCCGCCGGCACCTCCTTTGATGACCGTCTCGCCTTGGCTCGCGCCTTCAATGGCCGCGCCCGCCACGAAGAAGCCCGGGAGATCCTCGACCAGCTGCTGGCCGAGAATCGCTCCCATGCGGAGGCCTGGTTCGAGCGGCTGCTCTGCTTCAGCGATCACGCCGGCGAGGAGGAGGGCCTGGAATTGCTGGGCCAGCTGGAATCCCTCCGGGACGAATATCCCGCCGAGGGCGGCCATCTCCGCAACCTTGGCTACCTGCGCCTGCTGATGCAGGATCTCGATGGCGCGGAGCTCGCCCTCCAGCAGGCGCTGGGCATCAATGGGCAGGACCCGAAGGCCCTTGAGCTGGCTGGTCTCGTGCAACTGCACCTGAACCACGCATCCGAGGCCAAGGCCTGGCTGCTGAAGGCCCTCAGCCTCAATCCGAGGGATCCCCGCACCTTGCGCCTGCTGGCCATCACCATGGAGCAGCTGGGAGACCTGATTGGGGCCGAAACCCAGCTGGTGGCGGCACTCCAGTCCGAGGAGTACTACTACTGGGGCTGGCATGCCCTTGGCGAACTGCTGCTGAAACGAGGCGAACTGGGGGAAGGCTTGCGCTGCATCCAGCGGGCCCGCACCCTCCATGTCTGCGACCCGGCCAGCTATTTCATCCTCGCGGAAATCTTCAGCGAGCAGGGCCACCTCGAACTGGCCCAGGGGCAGCTGCACACCCTCATGCTGCTGGCGCCACCCGGGCCGGTGCTGGCCGAGGCCCAGGCCCTGCTGGGCGAACTGAAGCGGGACATGGGCGACCGGGATGGCGCTGTCTCGTACTTCAGCCTCGCCACGGAGACCGACCCGGATGCCGCGAACCCCTGGGCGGCCCTGGGTGACATGGCGCGGGAGGAGTGCCGCTGGGACGATGCCCTCCGCTGCTATCGCGAAGCCCTGATGCGCGAGCCGGATGCCGCGGACCTGCAGGTCCAGCTGGGCTATGTGCTGGTGGAGACCCACCAGGGCACCGCCGCCGAGCAGGCCTTCCTCCAGGCGCTGGAGCTGGATCCCGGCGAGTACAGTGCCTACCTGGGCCTCTCAGAGGTCTACCGCTTTGCCAACCGCCGCGAGGATCAGCTGAGCATGGTGGACCAGGCCATGGCTCTCGCTCCGCAGGATGCTGACGTCTGGAACGCCAAGGGCGTGGCCCTCGAGGTCACCAAGCGCTGGCAGGAAGCCACCGAGGCCTACGTACAGGCCCTCGAGCTCGAGCCTCAGCATCGCAAGGCTGCGAACAACCTCGGCTTCGTCCTCGAAAAGCGTATGAACAACGGCGAGCCGGAATTGCGCGCCCGGGCCACCGAGGCCTGGCGGCAGCGGCTCCTCATCTGCCGGGATGGGGATCAGAGTCTGAAGATGGCGACGGAGCACCTGGCGAATCTCGGCGTGGATGACGCCACCATTCGCGAATGGCTCCGCCCGGGATTCCTGGCGGCTGAACTTCAGGAGTGACCCGCCCGTCACAGGGGCGTCACTTGAACATTTCCAGGTAGTTACATCAAGGGCTTTTGACTCTGTGGAAAAGCCTGCGGATTGACCCCTTTTTGGTGCGCTAAACCCTGTCTGGTTACGCAGTTCCTAGCTCGAAGTATGAAAAAATCAATCTATACTAGATCAAACATATCAATACTTAGATTGTTGACGCTAGCAGAATCTGCCCTTTCGCTCTGATTCCGGGTTTTCCACAATTTCCGCCTTCTGACGCGTGAAGAAACCCCCAAGTCTTGACCCCGGGTAAAGGAGAGCGCAAACCTCTCCCTAGCCATCCCCGGCCACCGGGTTTCGCAGCCTCAGACCAGGGCCTCGGCCTCCCGCAATTGGACGCTCACCAACCTGGAGCAGCCGGCCTCTTCCATGGTCACCCCGTAGAGGGTGTCGGCGGCCACCATGGTGGGCTTCTGGTGCGTGATGACGATGAACTGGGTATCGGCCTTCATCTTCTGCACCATGGCGGCGAAGCGGCTCACATTCGCCTCGTCCAGGGGGGCGTCCACCTCGTCCAGGACACAGAAGGGGCTGGGTTTGAAGTGGAAGATGGCGAAGAGCAGCGAGATCGCCGTCAGGGCTTTTTCGCCACCACTCAGCAGGGTGAGGGCCTTGGCCGACTTGCCCGGCGGTTGCGCGGTGATCTCGATGCCGCATTCCAGCAGGTTTTTGGGATCTTCGAGGCTGAGATGGGCGCTCCCACCACCGAAAGCCTCCCGGAAGACCTCCTGGAAGCGGAGGTTGATGTAGTCGAAGGCCTCGCGGAACCGCTCCTCACTGGTGGCATTGATCTCCTGGATCGTGGCTTCCAGGTTTCCGATGGCGGCGGTCACATCGGCCCGCTGCTCGTCCATGAAGGCCATGCGTGTCTCGGCCTCCTCCAGTTCCTGGATGGCCAGGGGGTTTACGCCGCCCAGTTCCATGCGCCGGCCCTGCAGCTCGTTCAACCGCGTCTGGTGGACCAGTTCCCCTTCTTCCCAGGCTTCCCGCTCCGCCTCGTCGAGACCCGCCAGGAAGGCCGGGACCTCCAGACCCAGGGCCAGCTCGACTTCCTTGGCCAGGGCGCCCTGGGTGCCCTGGACCTGGGCGCCCTGGATCAGGACCTCCTGGTGCTCGGCATGGGCATTCTCCAGGGCCTCCTGGAATTCGCGGGCCGCCCGCTCATGGACCCGGAGGGTCTCCTGCTCCAGCTCAAGTCTGGGCTGGGCCTCCCGGGCCTGGGCCTGGACGGCTTCGCGCTCCAGCAGCAGGTCCTGGGATTCGACTTCCAGCTCGGCCAAACGCCGGAGACAACCCTCGCCACGCACCACCTGCTCCGCGGCCTCAGCCTCCAACCGCTGACGCTCCGCATCCAGGTCGAAGCGGCCCCGCTGGGCCAGCTGCAGGTGCCGCTCATGGCCATCCCGCTCGGCCCAGGCCGCGTCGCGGGCCCGGGCGGCCTCCAGGCGCTCTTCACGGCGCTCATCCAGGCGCTGGCGAGCCTCCCGCACGAGGAGTTCCGCCTGGAGGAAGGCCTCATCCAGGGCGGTATCGTTGGCTTCTTCCGGGTGCTCATCCAGGTCGCGCAGCAGCGCCTGGAGCCGCTTGATTTCAGTTTCGATCTGCTCCCAGAGGGCATCTGCCCTTTCACTGGCGGCCCTGATCTCGGCCAGTTGGGCCTCCAGGGACGTGCGCTGGGACTTGAGGGTATCGGCCCGCCGGCGGAGGGTCCGAAGATCTTCATCGATTTCCAGGGAGCGCTCACGCGCCGAACGGGCTTCGTCCCCGCCGCGCCCCCGCTGGGTCTCCAGTTCTTCCAGGCGGTCCAGCAGGGCTTCCCGGGTGCCGCGAGCCTCCTCCTGCTCCGCCCTCAACTTGATCGGCGAAGCAGCGGGTGCGGAGACCCCCAGTTGCAGAGGACCATAGGGCAGACGGATGAAGGCAGGAGATACGAAGGCCAGGTCGGAATGGGCCAGGGCGAGCTCCGGCATGGCCTCGTCGGAGCAGCGGAAGGCCCGGTCCACGAGGGCCTGCAGGGGCCGTTCCGAGGCCGTCCAACGCACGTGGGCGCGGAGTGGCTCGCAGCCTTCCGGCACCGCAGGCAAGGGGATCTCGCAGCCCATGGCGAGCATGAGATGCCCGGGTGCTCCGGCGGCTCGACGGGCCAGTTCCGCATCGACGGAAAGCGACTGCAGCCAGGTCCCGAGCAGCCGCTCCAGATCCGGACGCAGGTCTTCGTCCACGGTCAACAGCTCCACGAGCGTGAGGGGCCGAATTCCCTGCTCGCCCAGCCAGGCGAGTCCCTTCCTCAACTCCGCGTCCCCGAACCCCTGGGACAGGAGGTCCGAGAGCTGGCGCAGGCGCCGTTCGGCGGCATCCAGTTCGGACTCGGCGCGATGGTGGTCTTTCGAGAGGGTCCGCTGGGTGTCTTCCAGGGTCTCGGCGCGCCGACGCTGATCGAGTGCGGCCTCCTCCGCCTGCTCAAGCTGGGAGAGCAGGCCCTCCAGGGACCGCTCCACCTGGGTGGCTTCGGCCTGGAGGCTCTCCAGTCGCGGGGCCCGTACGGATTCTTCGTGATTGAGGGCATCCAGCCGCCCCTCGAGCTGGGCGATCTGGCTCTGGAATCCGAGCCGCTGTTTCTGCCGGGCCAGGGCCTCTTTCTGGCTTTCTGCCTTCCGCTCACGCAGGGCATGGAGCCCCGCTTCCTCATGGCGAAGCGAACCCTGGGCCAGGGCCACGGTCTCTTCCGTTCGGGCCAGATCGGCTTCCCGCGACCCCAGGCGTTCGGCGGCCTCGCGCAGCATGCCTTCCAGGGCCGAGAAGGAATCTCCGGATTCCGCCAACCGCTCGGCCAGGACCTGGATGCGCTCCTGCAGGCGGCTTCGCTGACCCTCAGCTTCGGTTCGTCGTTCCCCCTGGAAGCCGCGCTCCTGTTCCGCCAACTGCAGGCGCTGGTCCAGGGCCAGCATGGCCGCGTTGCGCTTGGCCTGGCTCTGCTGCTGCTCGTCCACCGAGAGTCGCAGCGCTTCCACTTCGGAGGCCTTCTCGGAGACCTGGGCGGTGAGTTCCGCCACCCTTCGTTCGGTCTGGTCCAGCTGGTCAGCGATACGCAGCTTGGCCGCCTCCAGCTCCACGGCCTTCCCCGCGAGCAGGATGCGCTGGGTGGCCTTGATCTCGGTGTCCAGCTCCTTCGCCTTCCGGGCCCGGGAGGCCTGGCGCCGCAGCGAATCCATCTGCTTGTTGAGCTCGAACAGGATGTCGTCGAGCCGCTGGAGGTTGCTGCGGGTCTCGTCCAATCGCTTCTCTGCGTCGGCGCGGCGCAGCTTGTAGCGCGTGATGCCTGCGGCTTCCTCCAGCAGGACCCGGCGGTCCTTGGGCTTGCTGCTGAGGATGAGATCGATCTGGCCCTGCTGGATGAAGCTGTAGGCCCGGGTGCCCATGCCCGTGTCGAGCAGCAGATCCTGGACATCCTTGAGCCGGGCCTCGCGACCATTGATGCGGTACTCGCTGCCGGTATCGCGGTAGAGGCGACGGGAGATCGTGACGTCGCGGCTGGCTCCGGGCAGGGCGGGATCGGGCATCTCGAGGACCAGCTTCACCTCGGCCAGCCCCATGGGCCGCCGCTGGGCCGTGCCCGCAAAGATCACATCGGCCATTTCGGATCCGCGCATCATGGATGGCCGCTGCTCGCCCAGCACCCAGGCCAGACTGTCGGAGATGTTCGACTTGCCGCAGCCGTTGGGCCCCACCACCGCCGTCATCCCGCCCGGGAAGCTGAGCTTCTGGGCTTCGGCGAAGGACTTGAATCCGTGGAGTTCGAGGGAAATCAGGCGCACGCGGTCAGCGCTCCGGGTATTGGGGACGGGAACATCTCCCTCCATCATTCCACACCATGCGTAGGATCCGATCCCTGCTTGCGGCTGGCCCCCTTGGGAAACAGCCAGAAGCCCGGTAGACTCGGGTCTTCACATAGGCCAGTCAGGAGCCACCTGTGCAGCCTTTCCCAGCCACCCCGCGCAACCTTGCGGCAGATGACCGGCCTGGGGTCGGCGTGAACCTGTGCCGTCAAGACTGCGTCCAGATCGGGGACAGGCTGTGAAATTCTCCCTGCTGGCCCCGCCCGACACGTCCCTGCTGTGGCTGGAAGCCCACCGGGTCATCGCCGGCACCCACCGGCGCCCCCTCAGCGGTCCCCCCACTGAAGACCAGTTGTCCCAGGCCCTGACCGCCCTGCCTCCGGGGCCTACCCGCTGGGTCGTGGAGGACCTGTGGACGCCCTCGGTCCTGCTCCGGGATCTCACCGAGCTGCCCAAGGGCGCGGAGGCCCAGGAGGCCTTCTTCCGGTGGCGGTTCATGCAGGCCCTGGCCCTGGACGCTCCCCACTTCGTCCAGGCCCTGGAGGTGGAGCCAGGCGTCTGGCTGGCCTCGGGCATCCGCGAGGATCTGCGCGATTCCATGCTCCAGCTGGGCCTCCGCCTCGACCGGAGCCTCCACGCCCTCACGCCCCGCTGGCTGCACCTCTACAACCTGCTGGCACCCAACCTCGAGCTCCCGGGCATGCTGCTGTCCCTGAGCCCGACGGACACGGGGCACTATGCCGGCACCCTGGTGGCCTGGGGTCGCACCCTCTGCCTGCTGCGCCAGTGGTCGGAGCCGCTGTCGCCGGAAGCCTGGATCGAGGAACGCATCGCGCCCAGCGCCGCCTTCCTCCAGCGGGAATCCCGCACGCCCCAACAGCTCCTCATCTGGGGCGCCTCCGCCTGGCCGGATAGCAACCTTCCCGTACAGTTCCTCGATGACCGCCTGGTACTTGGGGAGACGCGCTGATGGCGGTCCCGGTCCTCCAGCTGAACCTCGCGCCCCGGCCCAGCCTCTGGCGCCAGCGTCACCAGGCCCTGGGCTGGATTGCGCTGGGAACGGGACTGCTGGTCCTCGTCGGCGCCAGCGCCTTCACCTGGCGTGCCTATTACCGCGCCAGCCGGGCCGGGCATGATGCCGTCAGCCTGACGGAAGAAACCAAGCGCGCCGCGCGACAGGAACAGCAGCTGCAGGCTTCCCTCCAGGAGATGGACGCCACCCGTGAGCAGTCGCGCTGGAAGCTGGCCGAACGGATCCTCCAGGAGCGCAGCCTGCCCTGGTCCCGACTCACGGCCGAGCTCGAGCAGTGCATGGTGCCCGACATGCGGATGAAGGGCATTCAGCGGGCCCGGAGCAACGCCCAGCAGGTGGTGATGAAGCTCAAGGGCGAGGCCCGCACCCGTCTGGCGGAGGCCGCCTTTGTCGAGGCCCTGCGCGCCACACCCGTGTTCGCCCAGGTGGTCCTGGAGCGGGAGTCCGAGCGGACCGGCGGGGGCTGGGACTTCGAGATCAGCCTGCCGACAGCCGCGGTGCCGCCACCCTTCAAGGTCAAGGCCATCAAGCAGGCGCCTGCGAGCACCCCAGTCCGCCCGACTGTGACCCCGGCCCGGATTCCGGCGCCCGCGGCGGCCCCGCCCGCGGCCGCTGTGCCAAGCCCACCGGTGGTTCGCCCACCGGCCTCTACTCCGCCGGTCAACGAAGAGACCGGACCTCGGGTACGCCGACGCACCCCGCGCGTCCGTCCCGGCGGGACGAGGGAGCCAGAATGAACAGCCCCCTTCGAGCCAGCCGCCTTCGCCTCGCCCTGGGCATCCTGGGTACGGTGGCGGGCCTCGGCGTCGCCGTCTTCCTGCTCCCCGATGCCTCCCAGCAGCTGACCCAGAAGCTGAAAGCCAAGCAGGAGGCTGAGCGCAATAGAAACCAGCAGGTGCAGCAGCTCCAAGAACTCCAGCAACTGGCCGATCGCATCCGCCGCGGCCGAGAGACCCTGGCCGATCTGGAGGCCCGCCTGCCGCGTGGTTCTGCGGGGGAACTGCAGTGGAACCTCAGCAAGACACTCCACGCCATGGCCCAGAAGCACGGCCTGCGACTGCAATCCGTGAAATACGGCCTGCCCAGCCGCGAGGGTGCCCGGGGAACGGATCTGGAAGCGGTGGACGTCGAGTTTGTCGCCCTGGGTGTCTACGCGGCCCACAAGGCCTTCATGCTTGATCTGGAGGGCTCCGGGATGCCTTTCGCCGTGCGGGACGGCCGCCTGGAAGAAAGCCCTGAAGGAGCACGGCTCAGCATCGTGCTCAGGGCCTTCCGCAAGGCTGGCGGCCCCGAGCGCGAGGAGGGCGAGGCATGAGCACACCCTCCTCGACCTTCAACTTTCAGGCCATGCGCCAGGAACTCCGGGCCAATCCCAAGACCCAAATAGCCCTTGCGGCCTTTGCCCTGGTCCTGATCTACGCGCTTTACACCTTCCTCAGCCCCGATACGCCCAAGGGGCGGCGGACCGCCGCCGGGGCTGGCGGGGCCAACCTTGACCCCCGCCAGCTGCAGGGCCTCCGTCGCCTGCCGGATCTGGCCGCCCTGGGCCAGGCCGGCGAGCTGCCCCACGCGGCCAAAGTGCAGCGGGATCTCTTCATGTTCGAAGCCCCGGCACCACCACCTGCGAAGGTGAAGCCACCGGAACCCCCACCTCCGCCTTCCAAGGAAGAGCTGGACCGCCAGCGGCAGGCCCAGGAGAAAGCCCAGGAATACGCGGGGCGTCCCCAGGACCTGCGCTACCTGGGGTTCTTCAAGGGCAGCCCCTCCGGCATGGTGGGCGCCTTCATGAAGGGTGAGGAACCCGTCACCCTGACCTCGGGAACCGTGCTCAAGGAACGCTGGAAGCTGGTGGCGATCCTGGACACCAAGGCCGAATTCCAGAACACGAAGTATCCGGACATGCGGCTGGTCCTGGAGGTCCGCGAGGCCTCTGGCGGCGCGCCTGCCAACCAATTCTGATCCGAAGGATGCCCCCGATGCCGATTCCCTCCTTCGCCCTGCTCCGCAAGCCCCTGATGATCGCCGCGGTCCTGCTGATGGCCCTCGGCTGCAGCCTCCACAAGGCCAACAAGGCCTTCGACGAGGGCCGCTTCGACGATGCCGTCGCCGAGTACCGGGCCGTCCTCCGGAGCGATCCGTCCAATCCCAAGGCCAGGATCGGCATCAAGCGCGCCTCCCTGCGGGCCGCCGAACACCATATGGCCCTGGCCCGGCAGGCCGAGCTGCGCGGCTATTCCGATACGGTGCTATTGGAAGTCCGCAAGGCCCTTGTGCTGGACCCCGACAGCCAGATCGCCCAGGAGTGGCTCATCCGGCTGGAGCAGAAGGCCGCCCGGGACAGGGCCGAGGCGGATTCCCTGGATGATCTTGAGGCGATGAAGGTGAAGGCCGACAGCCTGAATGCCGTGCAGCTCAACCCCCGCTCCATCGATGGCATCGATCTGAACTTCAGCCGCAAGACCAGCCTGCGCGAGATCTTCGCGACCCTCAGCCGGGCCTCGGGCGTAAACATCATCTCCCACACCTCCTTCCAGGATCAGACCATCTCCATTGATCTGCGCGGCCTGCCCTTCCAGCGGGTGCTGGACACCCTCATGCTTCAGAACGACCTGTTCTACAAGGTCATCGACAAGAACACCATCATGGTCTTCAAGTCCAGCCCCCAGAACCGGGAGCAGTTCGAGAACCAGATCATCAAGACCTACTACCTGTCCCACGCGGATCCCAGCGAACTGAGATCCACTCTGACCACCATCAACAACCAGCTCAAGGTGTTCACGGACAAGCGGACCAACGCGATCATCGTGAAAGCCAAGCCGCTGGAGCTGTCCATCGTGGATCAGGTGATCCGGTCCCTGGACAAGCCCAAGGCCGAGGTGATGATCTACCTCGAACTCATGGAAGTGACCGAGAACAGCCTGGAGCAGGTAGGCCTGCTGCCTGTGCTGAATGCGTCCGATACCTCCGGCACCTACCGCATGGGCGCCACCACTGTGAACAACACCTCGGGCATGAATACCAATTCGGGGTTCACCAAGATCCACACCGCCGATATCCGCGTGCTCTTCCCGAACCTCGCCCTGGATTTCCTCAAGAGCAACGGCGATGCCCGGCTGGTGGCCAGCCCCAATGTGCGCGTGCTCTCGGGTGAAGTGGGCGAAGTGAACATCGGCGAGAAGATCTCCACCACCCAGAGCCAGCTCTCCCTGCCCACGGGAACCACTGGAGCCGCCGCCAGCGCCTCCTCCCTGCTGGGCGGTGTGGGGCAAACGTCCTTCTCCTACGAGGATGTGGGCGTGAAGATCAAGGTGGAGCCCCGCGTCAACAACAACGGCGAGATCACCCTGAAGATCGAAAGCCTCGTCACGACGCTGAAATCCGGCTCCACGCCGGGCCGCCCCGACCTCGGCAAGCGCGAGATCAAGACCATTGCCCGCCTGCGTGATGGGGAGACGGCCATTTTCGGCGGCCTGCTGAAGGACGAGGAACAGAAGAGCCTGCAAGGCATCTGGGGCCTCAGCAGCATTCCCCTGATCGGCAAGCTCCTGGGCAATACCAACAACACCAAGGCCAAGACCGATGTCCTCCTCACCATCCGGGCCGTGCTCGTGAGAAAGCCCGTCTTGACCGAACAGGACATGGCCCCCTTCAATCCCGAAGACGCCACCGCGAAGGCCGGCCCCTTCGCCCCGACGGCACCGAAGAAGGCCCCCGCTCCGGCTCCTGCACCCGCTTCGGTGCCAACCCCAACGACCCCAGCGGCCTCAGCGCCGCCTCCCTCGGTCCCCCCCGCGCCTCCGGCCGGTCCCGTGGCCCAGCCCGCCCCGGGCCAACCACCGGTCGTGCCACCCCCGGCTCCACCGGATGCCATCCAGGAGAAGAAACCCGCCGCTCCGAGTGAGCCGCCTCCGGCCCCATCGGACTTGGTGTTCTTCATGTCGCCCGTGGCCTCGGAGATCAAGGTCGGCGAAAAGGTCCGCATCAGCCTCACCGTGAGTGGCGGCGGCGGACTCAGCTCAGGTACCCTGGAGCTGCGCCTGCCTCCAGGCCTTCGTTTCCTGGGACTCACCCCCGGCGAGTTTCTCACCGGTGAAGGTGGCGGCGTCGAGCAGTTCCCGGGCAAGGATGGCCTCCTGAGGCTTGTCTTCAAGCGCAGTCCCACAGGCACGGACGCTGGCCCCTTCGCCACCCTGGACCTGGAAGGGCTCAGTGTCGGGAACGCCCCCGTCCTGATCCAGAGCGGCCAGTTCCTCGTGGGCGTTTCCCCCATCTCCGGGCGCTGGTCCAACGCCCTTGTGACGGTGCAGTGAGCCGCCAGGGCGGATTCACCCTCCTTGAACTGGTCGTCACGGCCACGGTCCTGCTGATCCTCGCTTCGGCAACGGTGCCCCTGGCCAAGAACGGGCTCCGGCGCCAGCAGGAGCTGGAGCTGAGGCGGTCCCTCCGCGAGATGCGGACGGCCATCGATGACTACAAGAAACAGGCCGAGCAGCAGAAGATCAAGGCCCCGCCTGCGGAGGCCAACTTCTACCCCGCAAGTCTCGAAGTCATGGTGGAAGGCGTCCCGGCCACGGGCTCCATCAGCCGGAAGGTCCGCTTCCTCCGCCGCATTCCGGTCGATCCCTTCACCGGCAAGGCGGAATGGGGCATGCGGAACACCGCCGACGATGCCAACAGCACCAGCTGGGGCGGTGGACACGTCTACGACGTCTACAGCCTGTCCCAGGGCACGGGCATGAACGGGACTCCCTACAAGGAATGGTGACTCCGAGAATCGGGTGTTGCCTCTAACCTCGCACCTTGATAGGCTTGGAGTTCGGCACATCCGGATCCTGCGGGGTACGGACCGATCTTTCAAGCGGATATGGCGGAATTGGTAGACGCGCTAGCTTCAGGTGCTAGTGTTCACAAGACGTGGGGGTTCGAGTCCCTCTATCCGCACCAGTTTTTCACCGGCTGCGCCGGCAAAAAACGGGTGAGTCAGTAAAGGCTTCGTTGACAACGGCACCTGGCCTTCACCAGGTTCGACCCACCTTCGGTACGGGACTGAGGGTCGGGTGACGGGCGATCCCCCGAACAGGAGCCACCATGGCCCTCAATGTGGAACAGAAGAAGATCATCATCGACGACTACAAGCAACACGAGTCGGACACGGGTTCGCCCGAGGTGCAGGTCGCGATCCTCACCAAGCGCATCAACGACCTGACCGAGCACTTCAAGACCCACACCAAGGACTACCACAGCCGCCGCGGCCTCATGATCATGGTCGGCCAGCGCCGCCGCCTGCTGGACTACCTCAAACGGAAGAACAAGGACCGCTACGCCACCCTCATCGAGCGCCTCGGCCTGCGCCGCTGAATGTTCTCCGGGGGTCCCGCGCTTACGCGCACACCCCCGGACCCCCACGCCCGCCATCTGCCAAGCCGCTGGCGGGCTTTTTCCGCTCCTGGGGGAACTCGACCGAATTGGATCGTTCAAAACGCCCGCGAAAGCGGGCGTTTTGCTATGTTCAAAAGATGGACCTGAAGCCCCTGCCCCGTCCCGAGCATCCGAACCCCTACTCCGTCCTTGATCGTCGGATGATCTACGACTCGCCCTGGATCCGGGTGCGCGAGGATCGGTTCCGGCACCGGAAGGGCGCCACCGGACCTTATGCGGTGTGCGGATTCCGCCGCACGGCCTGTGGGGTCCTGGCCCTGGACGATCAGGACCGCGTGGTCCTGGTGGGTCAGTGGCGATATCCCCTGGAGGCCTATTCCTGGGAGCTTCCCGAAGGGGGCGGCGACGAAACGGAAAGCCCCTTCGAGGCCATCCGTCGCGAACTGGCCGAGGAGGCCGGTCTCAGCGCCCAGGTCTGGGAACCACTCTGCTTCTTTCACCCCAGCAATTCCTCCACGGATGAGGAGGGCTTCCTCTTCCTGGCCACCGGACTCGCCCCAAGCGCAGGCCATCATGCGGAGGATGACGAGGAATTGTTGCTCCACCGCGAACCCTTCGCGGATTGCCTCCAGCGGGTGCTGAACGGCGAGATCACCGACGGCCTCACGGTCATGGCCCTGCTGGCCCTGCAGGCCCGACGCAGCGGCGTCCCTGCTGACCTCGACGCTGCCCTGGCCGAGCGGTTCTTCCAGCGCGCCGCGGATCACCCCTCCGCCGGACGAGCCCGCTGGCAGGACCTGGACGCACCATGATCCTCACGCTGCATCCCGACACGCCGCAGGTGCGGCACCTCGAGCGCATCGTGGAGCTGCTGCGCCGCGATGGAGTCATCGCCTACCCGACGGACACGCTCTTCGGCCTGGGCTGCCTGGCCTCGCGCAAGAAGGCCGTGGACCGCATCCAGCAGATCAAGGGCCGCGATCCGAAGAAGCCCATGTCCATCCTCTGCTCCGACATGGAGATGTTCTGCCGCTACACGCGCCACCTGGAGACGCCCACCTTCCGCCTCCTGAAACAGATGCTGCCCGGGCCCTACACGGTGCTGCTCCCGGCCAGCCGGGAGGTGCCCCGCTACCTCCAGAACAAGCAGGTGGTGGGCCTCCGCATCCCGGACCAGCCCTTCTGCCACGCGCTGGTGGCGCTGCTCGGCGAGCCCATCATCACCACGAGCGTCGCTCTGCCTGACCAGCCCGTGCTCAACACCGCCTGGGAGATCGAGGAGGAGCAGGGCCATGCCCTCGATCTTGTGGTGGACTGTGGCCAGCCCCTGGGGGTGCACAGCACCATCGTGGACCTCTGCGGGGATGAGCCTGTTCTGGTGCGGGAAGGCGCGGGTCCCTGGCCTCTGTGATCACTTTGCCTTGGCAGCGGCCTTCTTCCGGAGGCTCTTGTACTCCTCCTCGCTGAGGAGTCCATCCTGCTTCAGCCCCTCGATGCGACGGAGGGCCCCTTCGAGGTCGAAGGCGGGTCGCGGCTGGGTCGGTACCAGGTCCGGGCTGGAGGTACCCGGGACGACCGGGCCCGAGGCTGGTGGAGCCAGGACGGGTTTGACCGGCAGCGGGGGAGTCGCGAAGGTCGACAAGAGGCGCCCCAGGTTCTCGCACCACTTCTCGAAGTGAAGGGTGATGGCCTCTGAACTGGAACCTCGCAGGGAGCCGTGAAAGCCACCGAGCAATTCTCCCGTGTCGGCATCCAGCAGCTTCATGTCGAAGGAGAGACCGTACGAGCCCATGGCCATGTAGTCGTCGCCCACACCCTCCGCATCCACGACCCGGGCGACGAGCCGGAGATTCCCGGTCGTGGCCGAGACCGGGAGGGCGCCCTTCAGGCCCCGGCGGAGCCCCTTCTCCTGATTCGTGGGGAGGGCGGGTTCAATCCTCTGCAGGAAG
>Ga0302321_100002823_pt1 | contig 14922 bp, 14 predicted proteins | sample Fen_T0_1_FD_202505 | JGI IMG/M metagenome (GOLD analysis project Ga0302321, IMG submission 202505) | Peat permafrost microbial communities from Stordalen Mire near Abisko, Sweden - Fen_T0_1 | ecosystem: Environmental > Terrestrial > Soil > Wetlands > Permafrost | place: Sweden: Abisko...
ACGCGCCGCACCGGCCGGTGCTGGTCGGGTTCGCGGCCGAGACCGAGGACCTCCTGGCCAACGCCCGGGAGAAGCTCCGGAAGAAGCGATGCGACCTGGTGGTCGCCAACCTGGTGGGCCAGCCCGGCGCCGGCTTCGGCTCCGAGCGGAACACGGTGACCCTGGTCGGCTCCTCCGAGCCGGTCGAGCTGACGGGGACCAAGGACGAGGTGGCCGAAGCCATCCTCGATCGGGCCGTCGAGCTGCTGGGCGACCGGGCCGGATAGGGATTCCGGAGGCACAAGGGATCGTCGAGTCCATCCTCCCTCGCCCCGCGAAGCGGGGAGAGGGCTGGGGTGAGGGGCAGGGGTTCACGCGCGGTCTTCACGCCCATCGGCGTGGACGCGCCGTGCCGGTTCGCCGTTGACTCCCTTGCTCATGGGTGAAAATATCCGCGCCCGCACCGATGGAGTAGTGGGACCGACAGAGGAGGGAGACGATGTACGGAAGGTCCATCCAAGAGGTGATCGCCGAGCGCTTCTCCTGCCGCATCTACCGGGACGAGACGATCGAGGCCCACCGGCGCGCCCAGCTCGCCGCAGCGCTGTCCGGGATCGCGACCGGGCCGCTCGGGAGCGCCGCCCGCTTCGCCCTCATCGCCGGGACGGAGCAGGATCGGAGGGACCTGCGCGGACTGGGCACCTACGGCTTCATCCGCGGGGCGACCGGCTACATCGTGGGGGCCACCACCAAGGGCCCCAACAGCCTGGAGGACTTCGGGTACCTGATGGAGGAGGCGGTCCTCTCCGCCACCGAGCTCGGCCTCGGCACCTGCTGGCTGGGTGGGACCTTCACCCGGAGTAGGTTCGCCCGGAGGATCCGGCTGCAGCCGGGGGAGACCATCCCCGCGGTGGCGGCGGTGGGGCACGTGTCCGAGGGCGGTCGCGCGCGGGATCGCGTGGCGCGCCGGGCCAACGCCGAGCTGCGGCTCCCCCAGGAGGCCCTCTTCTTCGACGGCGACTTCGGACGGCCGGTGACGACGGATCGCGCGGGGCTCTACGCGACGGCGCTGGAGATGGTGCGGCGGGCGCCCTCGGCCTCCAACAAGCAGCCCTGGCGGATCGTGCGCGATCCGGAGGGCGAGGCCTGGCACTTCTACCTTCAGCGAACCAAGGGGTACGGCAAGGGCACCTTCCTGTTCGGGCTGCTTCGGCTGGCCGACCTCCAGCGGGTGGACGTCGGGATCGCCATGTGCCACTTCGACCTGACCGCGCGCGAGCTCGGGCTGGCCGGCCGGTGGGTGGTGAGCGATCCGGGTGTGGCGGCGTCGCCGGCTTCGACGGAGTACGTCGCCACCTGGAAGGCGGTGCACGCCGGCGTCGGTCCCAGGCTCGCCGTCGGTTAGGCCCCCGCGTCGGCCCTCCGCCTTGATACCGGACAAGTGTCCGTGATAACGGAAGGGGCCCTTTGCGCTGCAGGGCGTCCACCGCCCGGGGCAAAGCCGGCCCGTCCCGGTTACGTATCGGGCCGAAAACCCATCCTGGGAGAGCCCTCGCAATGAACGCACCCTTCGGCCCCGACACGCTCGCCATCCACGCCGACATCGGGATCGAGCCGGACCCCGACGTCGCGCCGCCGCTCCACCTCGCCACCACCTTCGCCGCGGATAGCCCGAGCGGGCTGGTCTACTCACGCGCCGATCAGCCGACGCGCCAGCGGCTGGAGGCGGTCCTGGGCGCGCTCGAGGGCGGTGAGGCGGTCACCTACGCCTCGGGGCAGGCCGCGACCATGGCGGCGCTGCTCCACTTCAAGCCGCGCCAGGTGGCCATCGGTCGAGGCGGTTACCACCTCACCCACGCCGCCGTGGAGAGCCTGCGCCCCTTCGGCGTGACCGCGGTCGCGCTCGACGCGCCGCTCGGGCCGGGCGACCTGGTCTGGCTGGAGACGCCCAAGAACCCGACCTGCGAGCTGCAGGACATCGCCGCGCACGCCGATCGTGCCCACGCGTCCGGTGCTTCGCTGGTGGTCGACAGCACCTTCGCCACGCCGGTCCTGCAGAACCCGCTCGCCCTGGGCGCGGACGTGGTCATGCACTCCACGACCAAGTTCCTCTCCGGCCACTCGGACGCGCTCGGCGGGGTGCTGGTGGCGCGCGCGCCCGACGCGGCGGAGCGGCTGCGCCAGGAGCGGACCGTGAGCGGCGCGGTGCCGGGCGCCCTGGAGACCTGGCTGACCCTGCGCGGCGTGAGGACGCTGGCGGTGCGGGTGCGGCGCCAGACCGAGACCGCCTCCCGGCTGGCCGCCTGGCTCGAGCCGCGCGTGGCGCGCGTCTGGCACCTCTCGCTCGCCTCGCACCCGGGCCACTCCCTGTCGCTGCGGCAGATGCGAGGCCCGGGCGCGATCCTCTCGATCGAGCTGCGCGACGAGCAGTCCGCGCGCGCCCTTCCGGAGCGGCTGAAGCTCATCCAGAGCGCCACGTCGCTGGGCGGGGTGGAGTCGCTCGTGGAGTGGCGTCGGCGCCAAGATCCGGAGGCAGCGCCCACGCTGCTCCGGATCTCGGTCGGGCTGGAGGAGCCCGACGACCTGATCGCCGATTTTGCCCAGGCCCTGGGGTGAGCTCAGGATCCCTGGGTGTAGATCTGGTCGAAGACCCCGCCGTCGGCGAAGTGGGTGGCCTGGGCCTTCTGCCAGCCGCCGAACAGCCCATCCACCGTGGCCAGGTCGATCTTGGGGAACTTGCCGGCGTAGCGCGCCGCCACCGCCGGATCGCGGGGCCGGTAGGCGTGGCGAACGGCGATCTCCTGCGCCTCCGGTGTGTAGAGGAACTCCAGGTACGCCTGGGCCACCGCGCGCGTCCCGTGCTTGTCGACGTTCCGGTCGACCAGCGCCACCGGCGGCTCGGCCAGGATGCTGCTGCTCGGGGCCACCAGCTCGAACTTGCCCTTGCCGAGCTGCTCCACTGCCAGGAAAGCCTCGTTCTCCCAGGCCAGGAGCACGTCGCCGATCCCGCGCTCCACGAAGGTGGTGGTGGCGCCGCGCGCGCCCGAGTCGAGCACCGGGACGTTCTTGTAGAGCGCCTTCACGAACTCCCGCGCCTTGGCCTCGTCGCCACCCTTCTTGAGCGCGTAAGCCCACGCCGCCAGGTAGTTCCAGCGCGCGCCGCCGGAGGTCTTGGGGTTGGGGGTGATCACTTGCACGCCCGGCTTCACGAGATCCTCCCATCCCTGGATCTTCTTGGGGTTGCCCTTCCGCACCAGGAACACGATGGTCGAGGTGAACGGGGTGGAGTTCTGAGGAAGCCGCTTCTGCCAGTCGGCCGGCAGCAGCCCGGACTTGGCCGCCGCGTCGACGTCGTAGGCCAGCGCCAGGGTCAGCACGTCCGCCTCGAGCCCATCAATCACGGCGCGGGCCTGCTTGCCCGAGCCGCCGTGCGACTGCTTCACGATCAGGTCCTGTCCACTCTTGCCCTTCCAGATCTTCACGAAGGAGGCGTTGATCGCCTCGTAGAGCTCCCGGGTGGGGTCGTACGAGACGTTGAGCAGAGTCACTGGGGGTTTGGTGTCGGCGGCGCGGGCCGCGGCCGGGAACCCGCTCACCGCGACCAGCAGGGCCAGCAGGCGGATCGATCCACTTCCAACGTTCTGCATCGGTGCTCCTCGCTTCGCCGGCTCAGCGGCGACGTCCGTTATAACGGACATGTATCCTGGATAGTGGCGGGCGTCAAGGCGACTTGCGCGCGCGGGGCTCGCTGGCGCTGCGGTGCCTTCGCCTTCCTCTTGTCGTCCGAGCCGGTCTGGAGCAAGTCTTTGCAGCGTTCGGCGCCGAGGTGGACATGAGAGCGATGGCGATGCGGGCCCACGGCGGGCCAGAGGTGCTGAAGCTGGAGGAGCTCCCGGATCCGGAGGCTGGACCCGGACAGGTGCTGATCCAGGTGAAGGCGGTGGCGCTCAACCACCTCGACATCTGGGTCCGGCGCGGCTGGCCCGCGCTGAAGCTCGCCTTCCCGCACATCCCCGGAGCGGACGTGGCCGGGCGCGTCGAGCGGGTCGGCGCGGGGGTGGAGGGCGTTCGAGAGGGGGACGAGGTGCTGGTGAACCCCGGGATCTCCTGCGGCCGTTGCCGGGAGTGTCTCTCCGGACGCGACCAGGCCTGCCGGTCGTACGTGCTCCTGGGCGAGCACGTCTCGGGCGGCTACGCCGAGCTCGTGGCCGTGCCGGCAGAGAACGTGGTGCCCAAGCCGCGCAACCTTGGTTTCGAGGACGCGGCCTGCATCCCGCTGGTCTTCCTGACCGCCTGGCACGCGCTGGTCGATCGCGCGCAGCTCCGCCCTGGAGAGACCGTGCTGGTGCACGCCGGCGGCTCCGGGGTGGGGAGCGCGGCGATCCAGATCGCCAAGCTGCTGGGCGCGCGGGTCATCACCACGGCTGGGACGGCCGAGAAGTGCCGCCGCGCGCTCGAGCTGGGGGCGGACGAGGCGATCGACTACGTGGAGCGGGATTTCCTGGCCGAGGTGAAGCGTCTGACCGGAAAGCGGGGCGTGGAGGTGGTCTTCGAGCACGTGGGAAAATCGACCTGGGAGAAGTCGGTGCTGGCCCTCCGGAACGGCGGGCGGTTGGTCACGGTGGGTGCAACCACCGGCTGGGACCCGCCCACCGACCTGCGCCACGTCTTCTACCGAGGGCTCTCAATCCTCGGGTCGACCATGGGACCCAAGGGCGAGCTGTTCGACATCGTGAAGCTGGTGGAGGAGGGGAAGCTCCGGCCGATCCTCGACCGAGTGCTGCCGCTGGCCGAGGCGGCCCGGGCCCAGCAGCTCCTGGAGGAGCGGGCGCAGTTCGGGAAGATCGTGCTGCGGCCGTGAGTCGGCCGTCGCACCCTCACTCGGTGTCCAGGACCTTCCGGAGGAGCTCCGCGACCTGGTGGAGCTGCGTCTCCTGGATGACGAACGGCGGGGCGAGGATCACGGTGTCGGCCGTGACCCGGACCAGCAGCCCCGCGGCGAAGAGCTTCTGCAGCACCCGATACCCTCGCCTCCCCGGGGCGCCGTCCTCTGCCAGCTCGATGGCCGCCAGGAGCCCCTGGCCGCGGATGTCGCTCACCACGCCGATCCCCTGGAGCGAGAAGATCGCCTCCTGGAACGGCTCGGACAAGGCCGCGGCCCGCTCGAAGAGCCCCTCCTCGCGGTAAATCCGGAGCGTCGCTCGGGCGGCGGCGCAGGCGATCGGGTGGGACGAGTAGGTGTAACCGTGAGGAAATTCAATGGCGCCCTCGGGCGCGGCGGCGGTCACGGTCTCGTAGATCCCGGTCCGGAAGGCGACCGCGCCCATGGGAACGCAGCCGTTGGTCAGGGCCTTGGCCATGGTGATGACGTCCGGCGTCACGCCGAAGCGCTGCGCCGCGAAGGGCGCGCCGGTCCGGCCGAAGCCGCAGATCACCTCGTCGAAGATCAGCAGGATCCCGTGCCGATCGCAGAGCTGGCGGAGCCGCTCCAGGTAGCCGACCGGCGGGACCAAGATCCCGGCCGAGCCAGAGACCGGCTCCACGATGCAGGCCGCGATCGAGGCGGCGCCGTGGAGGTCCACGATTCGCTGCAGGTCGTCGGCCAGATCGGCGCCGGTGGCGGGTTGTCCTCTGGTGAAGCGCGCGCCTGGCTGGAGGGTGTGCCGCAGGTGGTCGACCCCCGCCAGGCCGGCGCCGTAGGCCTCCCGGTTGCGCACCATGCCGCCCACGGCCACCCCGCCGAAGTTGACGCCGTGGTAGGCGCGTTCCCTGCCGACGAAGCGGACGCGCTGCGCCTCGCCCCGCGCGCGGTGGTAGACGAGCGCCGCCTTGAGCGCGGTCTCGACCGCCTCCGACCCGGAGTTGACGAAGAAGATCCGGTCCAGGCCGGGTGGGGTGAGCCCGGCCACCTCGCGCGCCAGGGCGAAGGCCTCCGGGTGGCCGAACTGGAAGGGCGGGGCGTAGTCGAGCGACCGGAGCTGGCGCGCGATCGCGTCCGCGATCTCGGGCCGGCCGTGGCCGGCCGGGACGCAGAACAGGCCGGAGACGCCGTCGAGGATGCGCCTCCCGTCCGGGGTCAGGTAGTGAACTCCCTCGGCGCCGGCCAGGAGGCGAGGCTGCGCCTTGAAGGTGCGGTTGGCGGTGAACGGCATCCAGTGGTGTTCGAGCTCCGAGAGCTGTGCGGTCATGTCGATTCTCCCGTGGGTGGATGGCGGCCGAGCTCAGGCCCGTCCCTTCCAGGGCACGAGCCAGCGCTCGAGCTGGCGCATCAAGAGGTCGAAGGTGCAGGCGATCAGGCCGATCAGGACGATCCCGACCACCATGATGTCGGTGCGCAGGAACCCCGAGGCGTTGAGGACCATCTGCCCCAGCCCCCGGGTGGCGGCGACCATCTCGGCCGCGACCAGGGTGGTCCAGCCGAACCCGATGGCGATCCGCATGCCGGTCAAGATCTCCGGGAGAGCGGCGCGTAGGACCACGTGGAGGAAGATCTGCCTCCGGCTGGCGCCCAGCGAGAGGGCCGCCTGGACCTGCTCGGCCGCGACCGAACGCACTCCGGCGCGGGCGCTCAGCGCGAGGGGCGCGAACATGGCCAGGAAGAGCAGGACGCCCTTCTGTTTCTCGCCGATGCCGAACCAGATGATGGTCATCGGGAGGTAGGCCAGGGGCGGAAGAGGTCGATAGAACTCCACCAGCGGGTCGAGGATCCCCCGCAGGATCCGGCTGGTGCCCATGGAGAGGCCCACCGGGATGGCGAAGAGGGCGGCCACCAGGAAGGCGCCGAAGACGCGGGCCAGGCTGGCGCCTGCGTGCTGGAGCAGCGTCCCTCCGGTGGAGTCCTCGGCTTGCAGGGACAGGAAGGTTTGCCAGATGGCGCGCGGCGAGGGGAGGAAGAGCGGCGGGACCCAGCCGCGCTCGGAGGCGATCCACCAGAGCGAGAGCAGGACCACGACTGTCCCAGCGCTGATGGCCGGCGCGGCGCGCGCGGTGGGACGCCCGTAGGCCTCGGGGGAGCGCGGCGAGCTCGGCCCGCGGGTGGGGCGTGGGGGCGCCGGATCGACCGGGCCAACCGGATTGAGGGGAGGCGCCTCAGCTTCGAGTCTGGCGGATGGCATCGAGCAGCTCCTCCCGGCGCTGGACGAAGGCAGGATCGGACTTGACGACGCGTGCGTTCCGGGTCTCCAGAAAGCGTCGGCCGAAGGGCAGCTCGGCCCGGTGGACGATCCGGCCCGGCTGCGGCGAGAGGATGAGGACGTGGGTGCCCAGGAAGACCGCCTCCTCGACGCTGTGGGTGATGAAGAAGACGGTCTTACCGGTTCGGCTCCAGACGTCGAGGATCAGCTCCTGCATCGCCTCGCGGGTGAAGGCGTCGAGCGCGCCCAGCGGCTCGTCCATGAGGAGGACCTCCGGGTCGCTCGCCAGGGCCCGCGCCAGCCCCACCCGCTGCTGCATGCCGCCGGAGAGCTGGTAGACCGGGTGGCGCGCGAACGACTCCAGGCCGACGAGCTGGAGCATCGACCGGGAGAGGTCGCGGCGCTCGGCCCGGGCCACGCCGCGCATGCGGAGGCCGAACTCCACGTTCCGCTCCACGTCGAGCCAGGGGAAGAGGGCGTGCTTCTGGAAGACCACGCCGCGGTCCGGACCGGGCCGGACGACCTCCTGGCCGTTGATCAGGACCCGGCCGCCGGTGGGGCGGAGGAACCCGGCGATGGCGCCCAGCAGGGTGCTCTTGCCGCAGCCGGAGGCGCCCAGCGCCACCCAGAGCTCCCCCTTGCGCATGGTGAAGTCGACCCGCGAGAGCGCCTCCACCGCACCGCCCGGGGCAGGGTAGACGACGGAGAGGTCCTGGACGTCGACCTGGGTCATCGAGCGGCGCTCTTGGCCTCGCCCTGCGCGCGTCGGATCCACTCGGGGTTCACGAAGGTGGAGTAGTCAGGCAAGAACTGCTGGATGCGCCCCTGGTCCTTGAGGAACTGGGCGGTGAAGCCGAGGGCCCGGGCGGCGCCGCCGTCCTTGCCCCCGCCGAGCCAGCGCGGTGATGCCTGCTCCTGCAGGGTGGGGAACCGGTAGAGGGCCACGCCCGCCGGGATGTCCTCCGGCTTCCCTCCGGTCACCTTGGCGATCGCCTTCACCTCCGCGGAGCCGGCCGTCCAGCTCGCCACGCTCTGGCGGTAGCGCTCGTCCGCGGACGCGATCGCCTTGACGAAGGCGACCACGAACTCGGGGTTCTCGCGGGCGAACTTCCGCGACACCACGATCCCGTCGAAGGTGGGCTTGCCCCAGCCGCTGAGGAGGCCGGAGGTGAGGAGCACCTTGCCGGTCTTCTGGATCCTGCTGAGGGCCGGATCCCAGACGAAGGCGGCGTCGATGTCGCCGCGCTCCCAGGCGGCGGCGATCTCGGGCGGCCGCAGGTTCACCACCTGCGCCTCACCTGGCCGAATGCCGAACTGCTCCAGCGCGAAGAGGAGGTGGTAGTGGGAGGTCGAGACGAACGGGGTCGCGATCCGCTTGCCGCGCAGGTCCCGCGGCTCGGTGATGCCGCTCCCGTTCCGGACCACCAGCGCCTCGGCCGAGGCGATGTCCTCCAGGATCCAGAAGAGCTCGACGTCGATCCCCTGGCTCAGGCCGGCTGCGATGGGGCTGGAGCCGGCTTCGCCGATGGCGACGTCACCGGAGGCGAGCGCCCGGATGACGTCCGCGCCGCCGGTGAAGAGGCGCCAGTTGATCTTCCAGCCGGTCGCCTTCTCGAGCTCGCCGCTGGCGATGCTCACCCGCCAGGGGTTCCACATGTCCTGGTAGGCGATGGTCACCTCCTTGTCCTTGGCGCGCGCCGATCCGGCGACGAGGAGGAGTGTGGCGAGGACGAAAGCTCGTCCGAGGAAACGGGGCATGGAGCGACTCCTGGTGCGAGGGCCACGCCGGCGCCCCGCCTCAACTTGTGAAACGGCACGGGCGCGGCGGCGCGGGCAAGAGCAGGCTGGTCCGTCGCATCGACCTGCTTGAGGAGCCGACCGCGGGGCGGCCAGCTGGACCTCGTCAGGGGACGAGGCCCGCTCCTGACCGCTTCCCGGCGGCCAGGGCGGCCGGAACGCGGGAGAGGTTGGCCGGCGAGCGGCAAGCGCCGCCGTGTCCTTGGCTGGAGGCGGTATCACCCACCGAGTAGGGCTCGTTGGCCGGGAAGGCCGGACCCAGCGCAGCCTGGGCCGAGAGCGTGGTGCGCTCGGCCAGGCTGGCCAGGAGAGCGGCGAACCGCTCGATCCCGCAGCTTCGCATCAAGACAGGAGCGCGCCCGCGATCTCGCAGCCTGCGCCGGGCGACCTGGACCGCCGTGTGGCTGTTGACTCCGGTGACGATCACCACCAGGTCGCAGCGATCCACCAGGTTCTCGAGTGAGCGAGAGGCTGGACCGCTCATCTTCCCGTCGTGGAAGTCGGCGTCGAAGCCGTAGCTGGCAGCGATCCGGCCGTAGAGGGCCTGCTTCCGATCCAGGCCGCCGATGATTCCGAGGCGCATGGGAACTCCTTGTTTCGTGCATCCGTGATGCTGTCTAGATATCCAATATAACGGATTCACTCGGCAGCGCAAGCGGGGGGGGGGGGACCAACCCTAGAGGAAGTCGTAGTGCAAGACCGCGGTCACACGGCTCTCCCGTCCGAGCTGCTTGTCGAAGGTCTCGCGCCGGCCAAACTCGTACTCCACCCCGGCCTCGGCGTTGGGGAGGAAGTGCCAGAAGGTATTGACGAAGGCCTGGTCGAGCCGCCGATTGGCGGCAAAGGTCCCCGCCGCCTCGTCGTCCGCCACCGGGCCGTCGGGGATCACGATCCCGTTCCTGTCGAAGAAGGTCTGGCTGAAGATCAGGTTGGACCGGAGCTGGTCGGTCCAACGGTGGGTGTATCCGGCGTGATAGCCGACCACCCGCCAGCCCTTGAGCGTGCCACCTGCGTCCGTGCCCACGAACTGGTTGACCGAGTTGAACAGGTAGCGACCGATGCCCTGGCCGCCGATGGCCGTCAAGACCAGGGTGTCGTTGCCGATGTTGAAGGCGCCGGTGAGGAGACCGCCGTAGCCGCGCAGGGCGCCGGCGCGCGGGGTGGAGGAGTCGTCGTCGTAGCGATACTCGTTGGTCACCGCACCCAGGGTGATCTTCCCCCACTTGCCGCTGGCGGCGAGCTGAGCGGTGAGGTCTGGGACGTGGCCGGACCCGAGGTTGTGGGCGTTCTCGGCCGAGGCCGCCAGCGTGATGCCGCCGCCAAGGTCGAAGGTGAGCCGGACCTGCGGCTGGCGGACGAAGTTCTGGGTCCCTGGGCCGTTCCAGTCGACGGTGTCGGGCGAGGCGGAGTTCTCGCTGGTGAGCGAGCTGGTCTGGCCGACGAGCAGGCTGCCGATGGTGACGTAGGCGTGGTTGAGCCGGAAGAGGACCGAGTTGGTGAAGGTCTCTCCCTGGTTGAGGTTGACACCGTTGAAGTCACCTTCGAGGCGGGCGTAGACCTCGCCCAACGGGGAAGGGGTGCGGCTGTCGAGCCCGATGCGCGAGGTGCGCGCGGTCAGGTAGAGCCGGCCCTTCTCGCGGGCTTCGGCGCTCCCGTCGAGCGGCTGGAATGGGATGACTGAGGACCAGTCGTACGCCTCCACGCTGTCGACGCGGCCGGCGAAGTCGTAGATGGCGTGGAGCTCGACGAAGCCGTAGAAGCGGAGCGTGGTGGACGTGCCCGGGATCTTGAAGGAGCCGGGCGCGGTCGGCGGGCTCTCGGGCGGCGGCTGAGGCGCGGCTGCGGTCGAGGCGGTCGACTGCGTCTCGGTCTGCGCGGCGGCGAGGTGCGGGGTGGCCAGCGCAAGCAGGAGGGAAGTGAGGAGGGTCGAAGTGCGGTGCATCGTGGTCCTTCCGTCGGTTGAGAGGGATGTTGGAGCCAGCCTCTAGCATGACGGATGCCAATCCGCCGTAACGGACGGCAGCCGGGGCGCGGCCAGCGCGGATTGGTTCGGCTCCGAGCCATCGGAGCGCGGATCGCACTGAATGGCTGCTGGATGGGGAGACCGCCGCGTTACCAATGATCACTACAGGTGACTATCGGGGACGACAGTCGACCGAGCGCGATCAGGGACCGGCGCACACAGCGGCACCATCGGAGCGACGGCCCCCTCGTGCCCAGCCGCCGCTCCTGTTGCGATGGTGTGTCGCGAGAGCTTTGCAAGTGGCGTGCACGGTCGGTGTGGTGCTACTGGCTGGAGATCGCCGGACGTCCCAGCGCGCGCGACGGCGACCCTTCAGCGGCGACGGGCGGCCCGTCCGTTATCACGGATGGGACGTGCCGCGGAGGAGCGACTCCAGATAGGCGCGGGCCGCGGGGTTGGACCAGTCTCGCGGTCCCTCTAGCCAGCCGACCAGCGCGCCGGCGCGGTCGACGAAGTAGGCCTGGGGCAGCTGGTACTCGTCGGGAATGTCGGTGGCCCGGGCGGCGGTGTAGTACGCTGCCAACGCGGTCTGGTTGGGGGAGTCGAGGAAGACGGTCCAGCTCGGCGGCCCACGTCGCGGGAGCTGGCGCAGGTAAGTCTTCACGGCGCCGAGCTCCTGGTCCATCGATACACCGACCACCCGGAACCGCCCAGGGTGGCGCGCCTGGAGCGCCCTCCCCAGCGCCATGAGGCCAGGGATCTCCGCCCGGCAAGCGTCGCACCACGTGGCCCAGAAGGCGATCAGCAGGACCTTGCCCGACTGCGGCGCGAGCTCCGCCGGCGTGTCCGCGAGACCGGTGACCATCACCCGCGGTGCCGGCGTGGGGGCGATCGAGTGAATATCGAAGGCGACCTCGGGCGGGGTGGCCGCGGCTGGCGTGGCCGACAGGCCGAGCGCGACGAGCAGGGTGAGCCGGGCGTTCATCGCGTGAGGAGCCCTGCGTCCAGGACGAACTGCGACCCAGTCGCGAAGCGCGCCCGGTCGCTGGCCAGGTACAGGACCAGCTCGGCCACGTCCTCCGGCTCGATCCATGGCACCGGCAGGAGGTTCCCCGCCGAGCGCTCGGCGATCTCCTTCGGGGTCGATCCCTCCAGCGCCGCTAGGCCGTCGTTCATCGGCGTGTTGACGCCCGTGGGGTGGATACTCACCACGCGGACTCCGTACTGCGCTAGCTCGATGGCCCACGACTTGGTGAGCCCGATGAGGCCCCACTTCGAGGCGACGTAGTGGGAGAGGCGGTGGCCGCCGCGGAGGCCCATCACCGAGGAGTTGTTGATGATCACCCCGCTCCGGGCACGGATGAGGTGGGGGATGATCCGCCGGGCCACCAGCCACGCGCCCTTCAGGTTGACGTCGAGGACCGCGTCCCACTGCTCCTCGGTCATCTCGTGGGCCAGCGCGTATGCGGCGATGCCGGCGTTGTTGAAGAGGATGTCGATCTTGCCGAAGGCGGCCACGGCACCGTCCACGGCGCGGGCGACCTCGGCATCGACCCGTACGTCGCCGGCGTAGATGCGGACCTCCCGGCCCAGGGCCCGGACCTCGCGCTCCAGCGACTGGAGCTCGTCGCTCGTCCCGAGGGCGTAGGACGGGTACTCGAGCCGGTGGGCCAGGTCGAAGCCGACCACGTGGGCGCCTGCCCGGGCCAGCGCCAGGGCCACAGCCCGCCCCTGGCCGTGGGCCGCGCCGGTGACGAAGGCGACTTTGCCGGAGAGGTCACTCGACATGTTCGAACCCCCGGATGACGTCGGTCAGGTACGGCTCGAGGAGGGCGTCGGGCGGGACCCGGGCCACGGTGTTGAAGAAGTTGGTGGCGACCATGATCCCGGCGAAGCCGACCAGCAAGACCTTCTGTTCGTCGGTGAACTGGGCGGAGAGTCGGGCGTAGAGCTCGGACGGAACGTCGTGAGGCGCCCGGGAGATCGCGGTGCCGAACTCCACCAACAGCCGTTCTTTGTCGGAGAGCTTCGGGGAGTCGGGATCCTCGCCCCACTCGACCAGCTGCTTGCGGAAGAAGAGGGAGCAGACCAGGCAACGCTGGCCGAACGAGATGGCGTAGCTGAAGAGGGCCACGCCGCGCTCACCGATGACCGGGAGGAGCAGGCCAGAGAGCGTGTACCACTCCTGGTACACGCGGAAGACGGCCGCTGAGTGGAGCAGGGTCTGCTTCATATGGGTGACCCGGCCGTTCCGCTGGACCTGGTCGTCCCACTCGCGGCGAGCCGCCGGGCTGGCGGCAGCGTAGTCGATGAAGGAGATGAAGCTCATCGGGAGTGTCTCCGGGGAGGCACAGGCCTTGGCGGGCGCTGGAAAGCGGCCGAGCCTGGACGTCCGTTATAGCGTTGGAATTCGGGGTATTGCGTCGGACAATGGTTGCCTATCTGTGAGATTGCCAATTGTGCTGCAAGGTTAGCGCTTGACCCGTTTCCTGTCCATCCGTTAAAACGGATACACGGTGGTTTTTGCGGACACCTCCCCCGTCACAGGACGCGGGGCCGACATGGCCGGACACGGACACGGAGATGACGATGGGCGCCCACGAGAAGCGGAAGCTGGCCTTCGACACGCTGCAGGTGCACGCCGGGCAGGTCCCCGACCCCACCACGGGCGCGCGTGCAGTGCCCATCCACCAGACCACGTCCTTCGTCTACAAGGACTTCGAGCACGCGGCACGGCTCAGCTCGGTGAAGGAGTTCGGGTTTACCTACACGCGGATCGTGAACCCCACCGTGGACGTCTTCGAGCAGCGCATCGCCGCACTCGAGGGCGGCACTGCCGCCTTGGCGCTGGCCTCCGGCTCGGCCGCGACCACCTACGCGATCCTCAACGTTGCCGAGCAGGGCGACGAGATCGTCTCCGCCGCCACGCTCTACGGCGGCACCTACAACCTCTTTGCCAACACGCTCCCGCGCTACGGCGTGACCACCCACTTCGTCGACCCCGACGAACCGGCCAACTTCGCCAAGGCCATCAACAGCCGGACCAAGGCCGTCTTCCTCGAGTCGATCGGCAACCCCGGCATCAACATCATCGACGTAGAGGAGGTGGCCAAGATCGCGCACGATCACGGGCTGCCGCTGATCGTCGATAACACCTTCGGCACTCCCTACCTGCATCGCCCCTTCGAGCACGGCGCCAACGTGGTGGTCCACTCGGCCACCAAGTACATCGGCGGCCACGGCACCACCATCGGCGGCGTGCTGGTGGACGGCGGCAACTTCGATTGGGGAGCCTCCGGCCGCTTCCCCAACTTCACCAAGGTGGACCGCTCCTACGGCTTCAGCCACTGGGAGAACTTCAAGGCCTGGGGCGGGGTCAACATCGCCTTCGCGGTCAAGGCCCGCCTCCAGCTCCTCCGCGACTTCGGCGCCGCGATCGCGCCGCAGAGCGCCTGGAACTTGATCCAGGGGCTGGAGACCCTCTCCCTGCGCGTGCAGCGCCACGTGGAGAACGCCCGGAAGGTGGCCGAGTACCTGGCGGCCCACCCGCAGGTGGAGTGGATCGATTACCCCGGCCTCCCCCAAAGCCGCTACCACACGCTCTCCAAGAAGTACTTCCCCCGGGGGCCGGGCGCCATCCTCGCCTTCGGCATCAAGGGCGGGTTCCCGGCGGCCAAGAAGTTCATCGAGGCGCTGCAGATCTTCTCCTTCCTGGCCAACGTGGCCGACGCCAAGTCGCTGGTGGTGCATCCGGCCACGGTCACCCACGGTCAGCTCAACGAGGAGGAGCAGCGCCGCGCCGGGGTGAAGCCGGAGCAGATCCGGCTCTCCGTCGGGATCGAGGACATCGGCGACATCCTCTGGGACCTGGGCCAGGCCTTCGAGAAGGCCCGGTAGGCGCCTGGGCTCGGGCCAGGGAGCGGAGCGGGGATGTACGAGATCGCGATCCAGGGCGTCCACTTCGGGTACGGTGGGCAGCCCGTGCTCGGAGACGTTGAGTTCACCGCTGGTGCAGGGGAGCTGGTCTGCCTCCTCGGCCCCTCCGGCTGC
>Ga0302321_100002825_pt1 | contig 14914 bp, 14 predicted proteins | sample Fen_T0_1_FD_202505 | JGI IMG/M metagenome (GOLD analysis project Ga0302321, IMG submission 202505) | Peat permafrost microbial communities from Stordalen Mire near Abisko, Sweden - Fen_T0_1 | ecosystem: Environmental > Terrestrial > Soil > Wetlands > Permafrost | place: Sweden: Abisko...
ACATGGCCCGTGTCAGGCGCGCCGTCATGGCCGAGCGATCCATGCGGTGGCGTGCGTGAATACTGGCGATCACCAGATCGAAGCCCTCCAGCACCGAATCCGGGTAGTCCAGGCTACCGTCGGCCAGTATGTCTGATTCCGTACCGCGCAAGATACGAACCGGCGAGCTTTCTTGCGCCGCTGCGATTTCGTCCCATTGCTGTTTCAAACGGTCGAGAGATACGCCGTTGGCGTAGTGCGCGCTGGGGGAATGGTCGGTAATGGTCAGATATTTCATACCCAGCGCATGCGCCGCTTCTGCCATCTCGCGAATGCTATTTCTGCCGTCGGAGTAGCTGGTGTGACAATGCACCATGCCTTGGATGTCTTGCTCCGTGAGCAGTTGCTCGAACTCACCCCGCGTCGCTTTGAGCAGCTCGTCCCGACCCCAGCGGAGCTCGGGGGGCACGAACGGTAACGCGAGAGCGGCGTACAACTCGTGCTCGCTCGAGAAAGAACGCAAGGTCGTCCGTTCATTCGTCCCGTCCCCGTCCCCTTCCCAACCCCGTAGGGCAAAGCTGCGCTCGCTGGCTCGCAAGCGCAAGGCCGCAATGTGTGCCTCGTTCCCGCTCGCGCGTACCACGACGTTACCCCAAGTAGCAGCGCTCGCCGAACGAAGCTGCAGTCTCAACGCATCGCTCAGGTACGCCTGCGCTTGCGCGGGCTCGACGCGTAGCACTTGGCGCAAATTCGCGAGTCGACGAAGCGGCTCGCTCGTCTCTCCCAACACCACCCACTCGAGTTCACGGACCGTCTCCTGGCCGCGCCGCAGATCGCCGACGAGCTGCACACGCTCGGTCGCGCGAAGCAGCTCTCGTTCCAGCACCGCGGCGCGTTCCAGCGCCTTCGACAGCAGCGTGGGCAGCGGAATTTCCTGCCCTCGAGACAGCCAACGTTCGCACGCATCCCGCAAGCGCTGCTCGGTTTTTTCCCCGAAACCGGGCAGCGCTCGAACGCGCCCTTCCACGCACGCCGCCCGCAGCTCCGAAACCGAATGAATGCCGAGCGCGTTCACCAAGGCACGCAACCTGCGCGGCGTCATGCCCTCGAGTTGAATGAGCTCGCTCGCGCCCTCGGGCTGCTCAGCGCGCAACCGAATCAAGAACTGTGAGCTCCCCGTATTCCAGAGCTCTTCAATCTGGCGGGAGAGCGTCGCGCCGATCCCTTCCAGGTCCTCGAGTTTCCCTTGTTCGACCAACGGCGCCAAGTCGACCACGGTGTCGACGACGTCGACCGCGCGTCGATAGGCTTTGACCTTGAATTTCGGCGCATTCGAAAACTCGAGGAGAGCGGCGATCTCCCGCAGCGCGGCCGACACTTGGCTCGTGTTCTGCACTCAGCCTCAATCATGCACGGGCGACGCACGCTCGCCAGTGGTGACGCGCGCGGCCCGGACGGACATTTTGCCACGATAGGTGCGAGCAGTCGCGTGCGGACCGCCGGCAAGAGACGCTTGTCGAAGACGGAGCGTTGCGAGCAGCCAATTGACGCAGGGAGGCGGCATACGACCTGCAACAGGCGATGTAACGCGGCTCAACAATCGAGCGCGCTGAGGAGAAATCAAAGATGATTCGACTACAGGTGGCGTTGACGCTTTTGGCACTGGGCTCGGTGGTCGCAGGCTGCGGCAACGATCGGCCGCCGAACGACGCGAGCGATGCAAATGGGACGAACGGCATGGGGTCGGGCGATCCGAGCTCCACCACCTCCGGCTCGAGCGATAGTTCGGGTATGGGCGCGTCGATAGGTTCAGGCAGTAGCTCCACCGACCCTGGCAGCGGTAGTATGGGGTCCGGGACAGCGGGGTCGGGCTCTGGCAGCCCGATGGGGCCGGGCACCAATGGCAGCTCGAGCCCGAGTGGAAGCAACGGCAGCGGCACAGGATCCGGTAGTACCGGGAGTGGCTCGAACGGTCATTGACCTTCGCAAAGAGGCGGAGCGCGCTCGGCGCTTCGCCTCTCTGTGGTTTCAGGTCTGCACCGACGCGCCGTCCGACGACGGCCGGCGAATCAAGATTGCGTCAACCAACCGCACTTGATGGCGAAACGAACGAGTTCGGCGCGGGTCTTGAGGCCTAGCTTTTCCAGTGCACGGGCGCGATACGTCTCGAGAGTACGGGGACTCAGTGATAGTTGGTGTGCCATTTCTTTCATGGTCAGGCCCTCGGCAAGCAGCTTGACGACTTCCGTCTCGCGCTCGCTCAAGCTCGCCGTAGCGGCTCCCGGAGCGGGGCGACCACGGGTGACCGCGCGCACCAAGTGCCCCGCAAGCGAAGGGTCGATGTACGTTCCGCCCGCCGCCACGATGCGCACCGCGCGAACCAATTCATCGCAGGCTGACCGCTTGAGGGCGTAACCGCTGGCTCCAGCGTCGAGCAACATCCGGGCGAACGAGACCTCTTCATGCACCGAGAGCCCAATCACCGACAGTGTGGGGCGGGCGAGCTTGATTCTTCGCGTTGCCTCCGCCCCGTTCAGGACGGGCAGCGTTACGTCCATCAGGATCAGGTCGGGAATCAGCTCGAGCGCGAGGTCCACCGCGGTCGCGCCATTGTCTGCCTCAGCGATGACTTGGAGATCGGGTTCGGCCAAGAGCATGGCCTTCAGGCCGGCGCGTAGGACCGGGTGGTCGTCTACTAGCAATAGACGTAGCGCGGGTGGCTCAGATGAGGCGGCCGCGTTCATGGCAGCACGGATGACGGTTTTCGAGAGCCTCGTCGAACTCCAATCATACTGAGATCTCTAACCTGGACCCAGCTGTGGGTAACGCAAATACACCTAGCGGGGCGGGATTGTCCGTGACTTTCCGGACAATCGGACACCGCAACCCCAGCTGGGGGCGAAAATGTGCGCCGGCGTCACGAATCGATGAGGTTTGTCCGAACAAAGGCTTCGCGATTCGAGTTTGAGTCGATCAGGCGGCTTCGGGTTGACCGTCCCTCGTTCCTTCCGATTTGGCGGGGCTGGGTCGAACACAGTCGAGGTAGAACGAGCAATGGGCAACGAGCGACCAGCAATCGAGGCGGAATCGAAGCTCGATCTCGGGCACGAAGCGCCTGCGATCGAGTTGGACGACGGGGCTCGGACCCCTGTCGACCCCTTGACCCCGGTGGTGGTGCTCGGCGGTTCGGCGGGTTCCATTTCCGCCCTGCGCCGCTTCTTCGCAGCGATGCCCAAGGATTCTGGCAATGACGTCGCTCAGGTTTCGGAATACCTCACCTATCTGCGCACGCACGCGGCAGAGGCGGCGGCTGTGCTCCAGGACCTGCTGATTTCGGTGACGAACTTCTTTCTTGATCCTGAAGCGACCGAGGAGCTGAAGGCAAGCAACGAAGAGTTGCACGCCATGAACGAGGAGCTGCGGTCCGCCACCGAGGAACTCGAGACGGGCCGCGAAGAACTGCAATCGATCAACGAAGAGCTTACGACCGTCAATCTGGAGCTGAAAAACAAGGTGGACGAACTGGCGCACGCCAATAGCGATTTGCGCAATCTGATCGGCGCCACCGCCATCGCGACCGTATTCCTCGACCGCGAGCTGAACATCACCCGCTTCACGCCACCTGCCGTCGACCTGTTCAGTTTGATTTCGAGTGACGTAGGTCGACCTCTGGCTCACCTCCGGCATCGCCTGATCTACCCGAAGTTGCTGGCCGACGCGGCCCAAGTGTTGGAGCATTTGGGTCCGCTCGAACGAGAGGTCGAAGAAGAGGCAGGCCGCTTCTTCCTGGCGCGGCTGCTCCCGTACAAGACGAGCGACGATCGCATTGCGGGCGTCGTGCTGACGTTCGTCGATGTGACCGATTTGCACGTGGCTCAGGAAGCTGCGCGCCACGCCCGGCGAGAGCTCGAGGCGCGCGTCAAGGAACGCACTGCCGAGCTGGACTTGGTCAATTCCGCGTTGCGCAAGGAAGTGGCCATGCATCAGCAAGCGCAGCAGGCGCGCCACGAGTTGCAAGCCCGGCTCGTCACCGCGCAAGAAGAAGAACGCGGCCGCATCTCCCGGGAGCTGCACGATGAGGTGGGTCAGCAACTTACCGCGCTCATGCTGGCGCTCAAGTCACTGGAATCCGCGCCGCCGACCGCTCAGACTCCGGCCAAGTTGCGCGAACTTCGCGCCGCTGCCGAGCGAGTCGGGCGAGAAATTCACCAGTTGGCATCGGAACTGCGCCCCGCGGCACTGGACGAACTCGGGTTGTCCCGCGCCGTGTCTGGCTACCTGGATTCATGGTCCGAACGCAGCGGCATACTGGTCGACTTCTTGAGCGCGGGGATCGACGAGCCCCGCTTGCCAGGCGTCGTGGAGACGACCCTGTATCGGGTGGTTCAAGAGGCGATGAACAACGTGTTCAAGCATGCTTCGGCCAAGAGCGTGAGCGTGAGCATCGAACGCCGAGGCAGCACGGTGCTCGCGATTGTCGAGGACGACGGTATGGGCTTCGATTCCGATGCCCTCCCCGTCGGCACCTCCGCCCGCCTCGGGATCGCCGGCATGCGGGAGCGCGCCATCATCGCGGGCGGCACGCTCACCGTCGAGTCGAGCTCCGGAGGGGGTACGACCGTTCGGCTGCAGGTCCCACTACCGACGTCGTGAACCCCGCTCTTCGCTGCTAACCGTGGACTCGAGCAATTCCAATTTTCCCATTCGGTACCGAATTTGATCTCGCGTCAACCCGAGCAGGGACGCTGCCTGCGTCTGATTATTGCCAGCCAGAGCCAACGCTTGCATCAGCAATTGCCGTTCCAACTCGGCCAAATCCACACCGCAAGAGGGCAAACGGAAGGTCACGCCGGACAGACGCTCACCGAGCGCAGGTAGCTCTCCGACATCGACCAGGCTCGGCCCGAACTCTTTGGACAGGCGCCCGATCAAGTCTTTCAGCTCGCTCAGGTTGCCTGGCCATGAGTAACCAGAAAGGAGCTCGAGCGCCGCCGGCGTGAAGGCCGTTGGTGCCACACCAAGTGCCGCCGCATTCTGGGCGAAGTGCAGCGAGAGCGGCGCGATGTCCTGCGGGCGCTCACGCAGCGGGGGCAACTTGAGCTCGTTCGAGAAACGAAATAAAAGCTCCTTTTGCAGCTTACCCGCGCGCGAGAGCTCCTTCAGCGCGCTAGTCGACGACGCGACGACTCGCAGCGAAACCGCATGCTCGTCGAGAAGCCGTGTCAGGTGCTTTTGCACCTCCGGCGCTGCCTCGCCCAACTCGTCGACGTAAATCGTCATTCCAGCTCCGGCCGCCGCGGAGCTACCCCGGCGAAGCGTGGCCACGACCTTCTCTAGCTCGCGAGTCCGTTCGGGAGAGTCGACCTCGAACCAGCGGCCATCCGGGTACGTCGCCTGGTGGAGCGCCTGCGCGCAGTGTCGCTTACCAACTCCCCGTTCGCCAATGAGCAAGACAGGGGCTCGTGAGCGACTCGCCAGCTGGCCAACGCGACTGCGGAGCGAAACCATTGCCGCACTGACTCCAACCAATGCATTCTCGTCGTGGCCTCGCAGCGAGGCGCTGGCTGAACTCGCCGATCGTGCGGCTTCCGCTATTTCGGCAAAGAACTCATGAAGCTCGCGCTGAAGCTCCGCGGGGGAATGCAGTTGGCTCAGGGATGATTCGAATGCAGCGAGGAACTCGGCGCGTCGGTCGAGCAACAAATCCAGAGGTTTCATCGGTCCCCATTTCTGGCGAAGGTTACCGATCGGACATGATACCAAATACGCAACGCGTCTGTCCGGGACACACCACTCCCCTGTCCGAAAAAACGCTGACACAAGCTCGCCACGCTACGAACGCTCTACTCGACAAATCTGCCTCGGAAGCCACTCAACGCGGCCGCCGTCGGACGCGCCATCGCGGTGCTGATCACGGCGTGCTGAACACGCTATCGACCAGCTCTGAGCGAAGCAGGGGTTGTTCGAAGCAAGCGCTAAATCCAGAGGCCAGGCAACGCTTCTTCAGCGTTGGGTCGAGGTTTGCCGTAACCGCCAGGAATCGGCAGAACGCGAGCTCCGGCACCTCGCGCAACGCTCGTAAGAGCTCGAAGCCATCCATCCCGGGCAGCTCGATGTGGATCACGGCCACATCAGGTCGCAACGGCGGCGCCACGACCGTTGCGCGCGGCGCATCCGCCGCGATCAGCGCGCGATGACCCGCGCGACGGAGCCAGATCGCGTATAGCTCCGCCGCGTCGGAATCGTGATCCACGACTAAAACTCGTTTGCGACGCACTCGGCGCCACCCGGATGTCGATGTCTCTCGCATGGCAAATGGCTACTGCAAGATCGAAGAACGCGGCATGAGTCATTTCGCTCATCGGTCGTCACCAATCGTGGCAAGTCGCCCGCCTCGGGAGTGCTGCGTTCCGCCCGACTTGCCAATTGCCCGCGATCTTGCGACACAGCTCGAGCTTCAGCCGGTCGACGCGCGAACCTTCCCCGGCGGGGCGAGCGGCGGCGTGGAGATGCCGGCACCGTCCCGCATCCCTTCGAGCAGCTCGAGCAAGGCAGACACGCTGGAGCGCTTCGGAGTCCAACCGAGCTCGGTATGCGCGCGACTCGCGTCAATCAAAGGCGATTGGAGACACAGGTCGATCCAACCGGGATCGGTATGCTGAAGCCGCATGTGCCAGGAGAGCGCAGTGGCGTTGCGCATGAGGCCGGCGCTCAACGGCAGCAAGCGGGCGTGCAACGCTTGCGCGATGACAGCCGAATTGAGGGGTGGATCAGCGGCCAAGTTGAATGCTCCACGGGCGCTCGAGTGAAGCGCCAAACGGAAAGCTTCCCCGACATCGAAGGAGTGGACCACCTGGAAGCAGAGTCGGGCGTGATACGGAACGAACTTCAGAAGCTGTCTGGAAAACAAGAACGGCGGCGCCCAAGGAGCGATGAACAGGCGCCGAATTTCCGTGGCAGCGTCACGCTTGAAGATCAAGGCAGGCCGAAATCGGACCACCCGGAGGTCGGGTTTCCGCGCCTCGAGTTCGTCGAGCAGGCGTTCTACCTTTGCCTTTTGTGTCGAATAGAGCGAAGTGGCAATGCCGTTGGTAGGCCAGGATTCGTCCACCGGTTGGGCCTTCGGTCCGGGGCTGTAGGCCCCCACGGAAGAGCTGTAAAGCAGCGTAGGGACGCCGGCAGCCTCGACCGCATTGAAGACGCGCTCGCTGCCGAGCACGTTGCTCCGCTCGAGCTCACGGGGTCGGTGTGCCGATTGAATGCGCCAACCGAGATGAACCACCGCGTCCATGTCCTCGAACAGCGGAATGAGCGAGCTGTGAACGATGTCCGCAGCGACGAGTTCGGTCTTCGCTTGCTGAAAACGGGGGATGCGGCGAGCGATACCACGCACGTACTCGACCGCCGGGTCCCGCGCCAACGCGCGCAGCACGCTCGTTCCAACGTTCCCGGTCGCGCCCACGACGGCAATTCGCATGTTTATCCGCGGTGCAGGCGGCGTGCCAGCCGCTCGTCCTGCCAGGGCCAGAATTGGAGCCGAGCAGCGGAGATTGGGTGGGCGTCGGGCGAATTGCACGTACTCGCGCTCAGCCCCGTCGCATCACCAAACAACCGGGTCGGTGCAATCTGCGTGCCCTTGGATTACCCTAATTCGGAGGATCAGGTGACGGAGCCCTTGCGCCACAACCTACCGAAAACGAGACCATCTGCCACGCGGCTCCGTCTGCGCGCGCTTGGGTCCAGCTGTCTAACGTTGGAATGTCGATTGCAGATGCGTGCGCATGAAAACTGACCCTGCGCGTCGTTTTGCCGTGGGCGCCGAGCCGACGGCAGACGGAACGTACTTCCGAGTTTGGGCGCCGAAACGCAGCCGCGTCTCGGTAGTCGTCAGCCACGTCGAAGCGGAGCTCTCCCTCGAGCGCGAAGAGTCGGGGTATTTCAGCGGTCTATTTCGCGGTTTGGGCGCGGGTGCGCGTTATCAGTTTCGGGTGGACGATGATCCGAAGCTGTATCCCGATCCAGCGTCGCGCTTCCAGCCTGCGGGCCCGCACGGCCCGTCGCAGGTCGTCGACGCCACGCGCTTCGTGTGGAAGGACCGCGACTTCCAGGAGCAGAAAAACGCGCGCGTGATCTACGAGCTACACGTTGGTACCTTCACCCCAGAGGGTACGTTCCGCGCGGCCAAGGACCAACTCGCGGAACTCGCCGACTTGGGGATCACCACCATCGAGCTGATGCCCGTCAACGGCTTTCCCGGTCGCTTTGGCTGGGGCTATGACGGCGTCAATCTGTGGGCTCCGGCGCACATCTATGGCTCACCCGACGAGCTCCGGGAGTTCGTCGCAACCGCCCACGCGCATCACCTGAGCGTGATCTTGGACGTGGTGTACAACCACTTCGGGCCAGACGGGAATTACTTGCGTGCCTTCTCCGACGACTACTTCACCGAAGCGCACGCTAACGAGTGGGGCGAGGCGATCAATTTCGACGGGGCCCGCAGCGCGCCCGTGCGCGAGTTCTTCGTCGAAAACGCGCGCCATTGGATCGAAGACTTTCACTTCGATGGCTTGAGGCTGGATGCCACGCAAGCGATCTTCGACGATTCGGCGCGACATATCATCGCCGATATCGTGCAAGCGGCCCGCTCCGGCGGCGAGCGCCTCGGCAAATCCGTCTATATCGTAGCCGAGAACGAGCCACAAAATACCCGCCTGGCCCGTCCTCCAGACGAGGGCGGATACGGAGTCGATGCCCTGTGGAACGACGACTTTCACCACAGCGTGCGCGTAGCATTGACCGGTCGGCACGAATATTATTATGCGGACTACCGAGGCACCGCTCAGGAGCTGCTATCAGCGCTGAAGTGGGGCTATCTATTTCAGGGGCAACACTCCGGCGCGCAACGAAAACAGCGCGGGACATCGGCGCTGGACTTCAACGGGGATCACTTCGTCACTTACATCCAAAATCACGACCAGGTCGCCAATAGCTCGACCGGCGCGCGCATCGATCGCCTGACGAGCCCGGCCGAACTGCGGGCGATGACCGCGCTGATGCTCCTCGCTCCGCCGACTCCCATGCTCTTCCAGGGCCAGGAGTTCGCTTCGTCGGCACCTTTTCTATTCTTCATCGATCACCACGACGAACTGGCGCAAATCATTCATCGCGAGCGGCACAAGTTCCTCGCGCAGTTCCCCGCGGCCGCTTCACCCGAAGTACAGAAGCACCTCGCGGAAGCGACGTCCCCCGCCACCTACCAGCTCTGCAAGCTCGATTTCGGCGAACGCCAACGAAACGCGCACATCTATCGCTTGCACAAGGATTTGTTGCGCGTGCGGCGGACCGACCCTGGGATCCGCCAACGTCGCACGGACTTGCTGCATGGGTCGGTGCTCAGCGAACGGGCGCTTTCGCTGCGAATTTTCTGCGAGTCAGGCGATCGCTTGCTGATCACCAACCTCGGCCCAGACCTGGATCTCGAATCGCCGACGGAGCCGTTGCTCGCCCCAGAGGGCGGCGCGACCTGGCAAACCGTGTGGTGCAGCGAGGAATTGAAATACGGTGGGCAGGGCTATACACCGGTGTACGCCGGTGGCCGCTTTGCCGTCGCCGCGCGCTCCACCGTGTTGCTCGCGACCCGGCGCGAGTACTCGACGCCGCCACCAAAACCTTAGGCGCTCGCGGCGAAGGAAGGAGGGCTAGGCCGTGTCGCGACAGGAGCGCATCGCCGGAGTTCAAAACCGTGCGCGGCACAGCATTTGGCGAGCTCCAGGCCAATCCCGCTGGAAGCTCCGGTCACAATCGCAAGAGGACGTAAATTGCTGGTCATGTCGTGGTAACTCCCTTGTCGGTCGTTGATTGCGGCAAGGAGCTCGTGCAGTTCATATGCCAGCATTGGTGGCGTCTCCGACTCCTCGGAAACGACGAGAGGTACGCGAACGCGTTACCTCACTTTCGACCGAGCTGTTTCCACCTACTCCAGTCGCTGAACGGCGTTTCCGTCACGCCGTCGAGCGTGGCCGGTAAACGTCGTGGCCTCTTTCCGTCCACCAGGCGCTCCAGGTTGGCCGCATCGAAAGGCGCTCGCACTTTGACGTCGTTGTCGAAGTATACGTACACATCTCGAGGCACGGATGGCGGTATTGCGGGGGAGATCAAGCGGGCGTTCGGGCCGCTTGCGCCGTCCAGCCAAGTGCGTACACGACGGGACCAGCGACGGAGCTCGCGCGGCGTGTAACCGCTGGTGTAAAGCTCCGTGGACCCGTGCAAACGCACGTACACGAAGTCTGAGGTGACGTCCTCGATGCATGGGAAATGGGCGCCCGTGTCGGCAACACAAGCCGCGATTCCGTATTCTCTCAGCAGCGCGATGAACGCCGGTTGGGCGAAACTCGGATGCCGGATCTCGAGCGCGTGGCGGATTGGCTGCTCGGTCAATGCGCGAGTTTCGCTTCGCCCGGACAGCCGCTGATCGTGCTGGCGCGCGAGGCGCGACGCTTCCTGGGTCGACCTCGGCAGGAGCTTGAAGAAAGCCCGCAGCTTGGCCTCGTCGAACACCTGCTGCGGGGGGAGTTGCCACAAGATTGGCCCGAGCTTCTCGCGCAACCGAAGCGGCCCGGAGGCGAAGAAGTTGGCGAGCGGCGATGCCACGTCTTTCAAGCGCTTCAAATGCGTGATGTAGCGCCCCCCCTTCACGGCAAACGAAAATCCAGGCGGCGTCTCTGCATACCAGGTGTCGTACGTTTCCGGTCGCATCAACGAGTAGAACGAGCCGTTGATTTCTATGCTCGAGAAGCGGCGGCTCGCATAGTGGAGTTCGGAAGCCTGCCGCAAACCGTGCGGATAGAACACCCCGCGCCATGGGGGGTACCGCCAGCCGGAAATGCCAATGTGTGCGCGAGCCGGCACGAGCGCTGGCTCGCTCCGTCAACCAGTCTTCATTACCAGCGATGCTGGGTATTGCGACGATTGAGTAATCGACTGCATTTCGAACTCTTCGGTCAATAAGGCCACGGTGCCGGCATAGATGAGGTGTACCCCCAGATTGACCGCAACCTCGGCCGGCTTGGCGCGCCACTCCGGCCGCATGATCTTCAGGGCCGGGAGCAGCACGAACGATCCGAACCCCCAAACGCCCAAGCCGTAGCTCAAGACTTTCGACGCGGACGCGGGCCCCTTCCCGAGGGCTAGACCGTACACCGCACCAAAGCCCGAGCCATAGCCCAAGTGCATCAGCTGATCGGCGATGTGATGCACGGCGCGCCGAGATGGCCCCGCCGGTAGCGTGACCGGCAGCTGGTGTTTGGCCCAGGCTTCCACGGCTTCCGGTACCATCTGCTGAATCAGCTTGGCCCGCTGAGCCAGCATGCGCACCGCAGTCATGCACGCCGCCCCGATCACTCCGCCCAAAGCGCCGTGCAGTGTCCTTCGCAACGAGGCGTTCATACCGGCCAGAAACGCAAGGAACGAGCCAAGTAGGCGGCGATCGAGCAGCGCCGAACGGAACGCTGGCCAGCGCTCCCCACGCAGCGGCTGTGGCGTTGCTTTTTGCCATTAGCGAACTCCCCTGTAGCGAGTTCGCATTTCACGCGAATTCGTTGCACAATCAGCGTTCGTGAAACTCAGCGCTGCGCGATTCCGCGCCGTCATACATCGCGGCGTGCAGCGTCAGCAAGGCGGCCACAGCCGAAGCGAAGCCTCCACGTTTACTCAACGCGCTGGCAAAGCGCCTGAGCTCGGTCGGCGAGGCCAACGACGGGAGACCGAGCTCCTCGAGCACCGAAGCCGCCATCTGCTGGCCGAGGCTCGGCCCCATCACGTTCGACAACTTCGCGAGCGCGACGTCGTGCCAATCAGTGGCCAAAGGCTTCATTGCTTGCGCAGCTGCGCCTCGAGTTCGATGATCCGTGCCCGAGCAACGGCATTGTCGTTGCGCAAAGCATCCAACGCGACGGCTCGCTCCTGAGCCTGCCCTGCGACTTCATCGAGAAGAGCCTGAACGCGCCTTCGTTCCTCACGCAGTTCGTCGATGTTCGTGTTCGTGCCGAGCCAGCGCAAGATTCGACCGTCTGCTGAACGCTGCGCAATCGCACGGGCGAGGTGCCAGGCGTACGCTCCGCTCGCGAGCTTGAGCCTAAATTCGACCTCGTACGGTTGACCGGTGCTCAAGGCCTGCGTCCAGCGTTCAACGGCCAGCCCGAGATCGTCCGGATGCACGACGTTTTGCCAGCCGTCTCGGAGCAACTCCGCCGCGGTCAGCCCCAGCCCGCTCGCGGTCTGCTCGGTCACGTAGTCGAGGTAACCGTTGGGCAGCGCGGTCCAAATCTGAACCGGAATATTCTCTGCCAGGAAGCGGTCTGATTCGCGACCTTGTACAGATGACGGGAGACCGGACGCGGCTTCGTCAGGCTCTGTTGCTGTCGACATCGGCCTAGCTTAGCTCAGTTGCGGCAATATTCGGCAACGATCGAAACCAAGCGCTCGAAGGCCAACGGCTTTTGCAGCACACGGGTGGCGCCAGCAGGAGCACGAGTCGATGCCGAAGAATAGACGACCACGGGCACTGACTCGAGCTCTGGTCGCTCACGCACCCTTTCGAAAAATTCCCAACCGTTCATACCAGGCATCAACAAATCCAGGAGGATGACGCACGGGCGTCCAATGTCCTCGATCTTGCGTAAGGCGTCCGTACCTTCCTCCGCGGTCACGACCTTGTAGCCACGCAATTGGAGCGCGTCGCTCATCAATTCGCGGAGGTCTTCTTCGTCTTCCACGATGAGCACGGTGTGATAGGGATTGGGATTGGTCATCGTGAAGTTGCCGGTTGAAGGGGGAGTTTTACGCGGAAAGTAGTGCCTCGTTCGGCACTCGAATCGACATCGATCGAGCCCTGGTGTCCGCGCACGATTTCCCAAGAGATGTACAGTCCAAGGCCCAAGCCGGTGGTCTTGGCGGTGCGACTCTCGCGCTCCCCGCGTCGAAATGGATCGAACAGCTTGGGCAGAATTTCTTCTGGGATAGGCACGCCGTAGTTGTGAATGGATACGATCACGGAGGCCTCGTCGACATGCGCGCGAACCATGACCGGGGTGGAAGGATCGCCGTGTAAGATCGCATTGCCGATTAGATTCGAGCAGACTTGCTCCATGCGATCCGGATCACCCCAAATGCCGATGGGCGGAACGAACAAGTCGATCGAACGGCCTCGATGCGCCGCTCGCAGCTCTTCCACGATTTTGGCCAAGGTCTCATCGAGGGCCATCGCCCGCAGCTCTAGGTCCAGCCCCCCCGCGAGCCGACTGCGAGTCAGATCCAGGATCTGCTCGATCATGCGGCTCATCCGGGCGGAACTCGACTGCATACGGGCCAACACTCGCGCGGCCGATTCATCGCTCGCCTGTTCCCGCAAGATGCCAATGCCCATGTCGATCGAGGCCAGCGGATTACGCAGGTCGTGACCCAGGATGGCCAAAAAGCGTTCCTGGAATTCTTGCGTGCGAGCTCGTTCGGCGAGCGCGGCGCGTTGCTCTGCCAGCGCACGGCGGCTCGCTTCCGCTTCGCGGCGCTGCGTCAAGTCTTGCGTAACCTTGGCGAATCCGAGCAAGGTGTTGCCGGAATCGCGCAAGGAAGTGATGGTGACGTTGGCCCAGAAGCGTGAGCCGTCCTTGCGAACGCGGTATCCCTCCTCCTCGAAACGTCCGTCGCGGAGCGCGAGCTCGAGCTCGAGCTCGCACCTGCCGCCCGTGATCGATTCGGCGGGGTAGAAAATCGAGAAGTGTTTGCCGATGATCTCGTCGCTCGTATAGCCTTTGATGCGCTCCGCGCCGGCGTTCCAGCTACTGACGTGTCCGCTGGGGTCCAAAATGAAGATCGCGTAGTCCTTCACGCTCTCGACCAACAGCTGAAAGCGTCGCGCCTCCTCTTCCGCCGCACGTCGGATCGTGAGGTCTTGAGTGACCTTGGCGTAACCAACGAGCAGCCCGCTGGGATCCCTCAATGCGGTGATGGTGACGTTGGCCCACATGCGCGAGCCGTCTTTCCGAACTCGCCACCCTTCTTCTTCGAAACGCCCGTCCCGCGCAGCGATCTCCAGCTCTTGCTCGCATTTTTCGAGCACGGAGGACCCACGCGGATAGAAAATAGAGAAGTGCTTGCCGATGATGTCGTTGGCGCGATAGCCCTTGATACGCTCAGCGCCCGGATTCCACGTAGTAACGTGACCGCTGGGGTCGAGAATGAAAATGGCATAGTCCTTCACGCTCTCGACGAGCAGCCGAAAGCGTTCCGCCGTCTCGAGCTCTGGGCGGCCGGGCGGAGGCTGTTCGGCACTGGCTTGTGCGCGTTCGACCATCAATACCGACGATACTACGTTACGTCACTGGCGATCTGTGGCATCTCGCCTCGCCCAGCGCCCCGACCTCGGACTGCCGAATCGCTCGTCAGATCGGGAGTCTTCGCAGCTGATCCTTCGCGAGCCCTGGCCTCGGTTTCGCACGCGAGTGCAGCGCGTACACGCGCGTTTTGGCTCAACCGTCGATTGCGCGAAGCGGTTCCCAGTGCGGGCGAAACATGATCGCGATGCGTTCTTGCTTGCCCACGGTGCGCGATTTCGGAATCGCGTGCTGCCAAGTTCGCTGACAGGACCCACCCATCACCAACAGGTCTCCACGCCCCAAACTGAAGGCGAGTGATTTGCCTCCGCCCGCGGGACGAATCAAAAACCGCCGTGGGGCCCCGACCGAAACCGTCGCAACCAACGCGCGCGGGAGCTCCCGCGCGATGCGATCACCGTGAAAAGCCACGCTATCTCGTCCATCACGGTAGTAAGGGCCCGCGAATGGCTAAGTCGGTCGAAGATCGCGGCCGAGGCGCCCGGATGGCGAGGCGCGACGAAGGCGCATACTGCGGGTATGTAACTGAGGAGCAACGACGCCAG
>Ga0302321_100002826_pt1 | contig 14912 bp, 12 predicted proteins | sample Fen_T0_1_FD_202505 | JGI IMG/M metagenome (GOLD analysis project Ga0302321, IMG submission 202505) | Peat permafrost microbial communities from Stordalen Mire near Abisko, Sweden - Fen_T0_1 | ecosystem: Environmental > Terrestrial > Soil > Wetlands > Permafrost | place: Sweden: Abisko...
TTTTTTGCCTTGGAGGCGGACGCTTTGGTCGGTTTCATGGCTTTGCTTCCAATCTTCTTCTTGGTTGGCATCGGTGGGGGTTTCTATCAGGGAGCGACGGGGATTGAAAGCCCCGTCGATGCTCTATGAACACGCGGATGGGTTGGGTCCGCAAATCAAGTCAACCGGGCGGCAAACGTCGCCGCCAGCTCGGGTGCTTTCAGACGCTCCTGCTGCATGGTATCCCGGTCGCGCACGGTGACGGTCTGGTCTTCCAGGCTCTGGAAATCCACGGTAATGCACCAGGGCGTCCCGATTTCGTCTTGCCGGCGGTAGAGTTTGCCGATGGCGCCGGTGTCGTCGTACACCGTGCGCACGCCGCTACGTTGAAGGTCGCGCTTGAGCCCGCGCGCCATCTCGACCAGCCGGGGGTCGTTGCGCTTAAGGGGAAACACCGCCACGGTTAGCGGCGCGAGACGTGGGTGGAGATGAAGGACTGTTCGGGTGTGCTCCTCGGCGATCTTCTCCCCTACCCCGCGCACCTTCTTCATGACCTCGATGGTGGCGGCTTCCGAATCCTCCATCAGCCCGATGAGCTGGGGCAGCGTGCCAGGCAGTCCGGCGGCAATGGTCTCCGCCGTCGACACCAACCGCTGCTTGACCTCGGCGGCCATGCCCTCGCGCCGGCCGACCGACTTGGCGAAGCTCTCGACCAGGTCGCGCAGCTTGGCGGTTTCCTCGGCCGGCGGCTCCTTGACCAGGGCGTCCTCGTAGGCGTCGCACAGAAAGGCCAAGGTGGCGCGGTCGGCGCCCGCCGAGGGTTCGATGACGTAGGGAACCAGGTGCTTCTTCTGCTCCTGGTCGAAGTATTTGAGCTCGCCGACAGCGTCGGGATTTTCAGGCGAGCGGCTGTGGGCCTTCAGATCATAGTCCGTGCGGTTGGCGATACCTTCAAGCTCACTCCAGCCCATGGGGAAGCGGTACTCGAGATCCACGCAGCGTTTGGCGTAGTGGGCAAGCTCGTGCTTTTCCTGCTCGCGCACGCGCAGGTTTTCTGGTCGCATGCCGAGCTTCAGGTACCAGTTGGTGCGCTCGGTAATCCACGCCTCGTGCGCGGCCTCGTCCTCGCCGGGGCGGACGAAATACTCGATCTCCATCTGCTCGAACTCGCGCGTGCGGAAGGTAAAATTGCCGGGCGTGATTTCGTTGCGGAAGGCCTTGCCAATCTGTGCGATGCCAAAGGGCAGTTTCCTGCGCATGGTATCGAGCACGTTGCCGAAGTTGACGTAGATACCCTGCGCGGTTTCGGGCCGCATGTAAACCAGCCCCGAATCGTCGCCAGAATCTACGGGGCCGACGCTGGTGCGGAACATGAGATTGAAGGGACGCGCGGGCGTCAGATCCTTCGAACCGCATTTCGGACAGGCAATTTCCTTGGCCTCAATGGCCGCATTGATTTCGGCCAGGCCCTTGGGGTCGCGCCCCTTCTGCGCCGCGAACACGTGATCCGCGCGCGGCCGCGTCTTGCACGCGCGGCAGTCTGTCATGGGGTCAGAGAAGGTCGCCTCGTGACCCGAGTACTTCCACACCAGGCGATTCATCAAGATGGCGGCGTCGAGCCCTTCCATATCATCGCGCTCGTGCACGACCGAGCGCCACCAAGCGCGCTTGACGTTGTTCTTCAGCTCGACGCCCAGCGGACCGTAGTCCCAGGTGCTGCCAAGGCCGCCGTAGACCGACGACGATGGAAACACGAATCCGCGGCGTTTGCAGAGACTGACGATGGTGTCGAGTGATGTCGCTGGCATGGCGGGCAATCTAGCGAGATGGCGTCGGCAGTCAACGGGAACCGACAGATTTCGTGTGCGGAGCCTGCCGGCTTCGCCGGCAGCGAAGCGTCGCGGGAGGGTTTGGGAACCCCTTTGGGGTTCCCATCATGACCGACTCATCTTTTCGATGAAATCGAGCGAACGGAGTGGTCCGTGCACGTGCTCGCGCAGCAAGGCGAGCACGGCCCGTCGGCAGCCCAGCCCCACATCGCGGTCGAGGACCAAGCCATCAGCGTCGGCCAACTGAGTGGTCGACAGCCGTTCCAGCGCCTGTCGGGTGTGGCCGCTTATCAAATCGCCCCGGCCTGAGCAGTTCTGACAGACCACGCCGCCTCTTTCTGGATGAAAGCGGACGTCTTCCACGCCCAGTTCGCCTCGATCGCACACCACGCACCGATCGAGCGAAGGTCCGATGCCGAGACCGCGCAAGAGGCCAAGCTCGAAAACGCGCAACCTTTCGGCCGTCGCCGATCCGGCGGTCAGTCGGGTCAGGAATTCATCGAGCCACGCGAATACGGACCTTTCCGCCTGCCGAGGCGGGCACAGCCGATCGCAAAGCTCGATGGCATAGGCGGCGTGTGCGGTCTTGGCGATGTCGGTCGCGAGACCAGCCCGATCGTCTCGGGCCTCGAAAGACTCGAGGACCATGAGCTCCGCCCCTGCCCGTTCGTGCAACCGCGCTTCACCGGTCGCCGCCATGCCGAGACCCCCGGCGAAACGGCGCGAGCTCTTGCGCGCCCCACGGGCCAGCGCCGACACCCGTCCGGTTTCGCTTCCGAGCAGCGTGACCACGAGATCCGCCTCTGCGTAGGCCACGCGGCGAAGCACGATGGCGGGCGTGACGACAACTTGCCTCACGAGACGAGGCACCCACTGCGGTCAGGTGTGGCGATGCGAAGCGACCGACGTTGCAACGCCGTCCTCAAGGCTCAAGCCTTCGCCGGACTGGGGTTGCTGGCGCAGGAACAGGGAAAGCGTGATGGTTGCGATGAGCAGCACGATGATCACAAAAACCGCGAGGCCAATGCCATGGCGTGGAGATTGGGGGTCGTCTTCCACCTGCACGTCTGTCGGCATGGATCTTTCCAGCCTGGGTCGACGGCTCGGACGGCTGGAAATGACCGGCGGCGGCTCGGCGGCGCGACGGCGCTCGGAGAGAATTTGATCCAGGAGGCCCAGGGGTTCGCTGCTCGATATCCCAATGGTCTTGGCGTATGACCGAATGAATCCGCGCACGAAGACGTCCGGGGGCAGGTCGTCGAGGTTGCCCGCCTCCATCAGTTTCAACGCTGAAACAGACAGCTTGGTCGTTTGGGCAAGCGTGGCTAGCGAGACTTGCCGTCTCTCGCGTTCTTCTTTGAGGAATGTGCCGAAGTTGACTGTTTCCATTCGCCAGAACCTTCCTCACTGGATCATCTGTGCGTAGCGCCTGCATTCATCGGCGACGCAGCTTCTTGGGGACATCTCTGTGCAAGCGCGGAACAAGTCGCGCGCCTTTTCGGAATTCTTCCGCCGCTCATGGAGGAGCCCGCCCAGGAGGAAGGCCTCCTGGATGGGACACCGTTTGCCATCGGCGATGACGGGTTCGATCACGTCGACCGCTTGGTCGACTTCGCCGCGTTCGACATAGACCTTGGCCAGCCTGTAGCGCCCTACGCAGAATGCCGACGCCCGCGACACGGACTCGTACAGCTCCTTCCACGCGTTCTGCAGGTCTTTCTTGTGGAAGTAGGCCCAGCCCAAGTTGGCGCGGGCAAAGACCGGCGAATCGTAGGTCGGATCCTTCAAGGCGTTCTCAGCCGCAGTGATGGCTTCGTCCCATTCCCTGAGCAGGAGAGCGACTGCCGACAGGCTGTTCCAGGCCTCGGGGAAGTTGGCGCGAAGCTCGACCGCCTTGCGGAAACTCACCTCGGCGTCGCGCAGCTTCTTGTTCTCTTCGCTGCGCACGGACTGCTCATCGGCGCCCTTGAGACAGGAAACCGTCTCGGCTTGCGACCCGTAGTCGTAGGCCTGCTTGAGCGCGACCAGGCCCAGCATGTTGTGGGCTTCCGCGTTCTGCGGGTCAGCTTCGATGGCTTTCTGCAGCTCTTCGATGGCGGCCTCGTCCCGGTGGTTTTGGAAGTACCCGACGGCAAGTTGGTAGCGCACCTGCGACTGATCAGGATCCCGCTTGGCACGCGTAGCGCACCCGGGGGCCGTCAGCACCGCGATGCAAGTACCCATTGTGAGCAGAAGTCCTTTCAAACCACCTGTGGTTTTTTTGCCTTTTCCAAGCATTCTCGATAGGTTAGCCCACGAGACGCGGCCGGACGCTAACAGGATCGGCGGAGCCAAGTCAACCCGAAAGTATGCCGGCTGCACTGGCGCAAAAAGAGCGGCCAGCTGGAGGCGTGGATTGGGTCGGTGGGTCGAAATTGAGGCCAACGGTAGAGCCCACCCTAGCACCTCGGTGAGTCGGGTTACACCCCCCTTGTGTGCGCTCCCCACACATATTTGTGCAGCTGGAGATTGACCCGAACCGGAAGCCGGTCGCGAACGATCCACGCGACCAGATTCTTGGGGTCGAGCTTCCCGTGCACCGGTGAAAAAAGGACTTCGGTCCGCGCCGCGAGTCCAAGCCGGATCACGTGGTCGGCCGACCAACGGTAGTCGCTCTCGTCCGAGAGCACGAACTTGACCGCATCGCAGGGACGCAACCCTTCGAGAACCTGCCATTGCATGCGCTGCGATTCCCCCGACGACGGCGTCTTGACGTCGACGATGCGAATGACGGCCGTGGGCAAGCTGTCGAGCAGGTGCGCACCCGATGTCTCGATGGCCACTTTGAACCCGCCCGTCAACAGGCGTTCGGCCAAGGCAGCGAGCTCCATCTGCAACATCGGCTCGCCACCGGTAAGCAAGACGAACGGCAGCGCCAGGTGATTCACCTCCTTCACAATTTCATCGATGGACATGTCACGTCCGCCGACGAAGGCATAGGTGGTGTCGCAGTAGACGCAGCGAAGATCGCACCCCGTGGTGCGAACCAGCGTGCATGGCATCCCGGCGTACTGTGATTCACCGTGGATGCTGGCGTATATCTCGGAAATCCGCATTGCTTTCGGCCGGGGACTATGGTTCGCCAGCGGGGCAGAGTCCATGCTATTCCGGCATGGTGGAACCCGGATCGCCCCCAGACCTCGAAACTTCCCTGCAACGTGCCGGATGCGAGCTCCACGTCGAGCACTACCGAGCACAGGGCGAGACTCGGCTGACCTTGGTCATGGTGCACGGCTATTCCGCGCACTGCGGACTCTATCGCCACGTGGGACACGCGTTCGCATCCGCAGGCATCGCTGTCACTCAGTTCGACTGCCGAGGTCACGGTCGCTCCACCGGCCGGCGTGGCCATGTCGAGGATTTCCAGGACTACGTCGAGGATCTGGCCATGGTCGTCGACTGGGCCCGGCAGCAGGACGCGAAAAGGCCATGGGCCTTGCTCGGCCACAGCCTGGGCGGCACCATCGCCCTCGCCTTTGTTCTGAATCAGAGCAGAGCGACGAAGCCTGTCCGGCTAGTGCTGGCGGCACCTTGGTTAAAGTTAAGGATGAAGGTTCCCGCGCCCAAGCTGGCCGCGGCCAACGTTGCTGCGCGGTTCTTGCCCACGTTCACCATGCCTAACGGGCTCACCGCTGAAAACGTCTCGCGCAATCCTCTCGTGCTGGCCGGCTTCGACAAGGATCCGCTGGTCCACCACGTGGCCACTGCCGGATGGTTCATGGCCACCCTGCGCGCCCAGGCGCGCATCCGCCTACAGGCCAGCGCGCTCAGCGCGCCTACCTTGCTCCTCATCGCCGGCGGTGATCGCATTGTCGCCAACGAAGCCAGCCTCGCCTTTGCGCGCGAGGCCGGATCGCTCGTGGAGGTTCGCGCGTACCCCACCCTCTTCCACGAGATGTTCCTCGAACCCGAAGCCGAGATGGTTTTGACCGACATCTCGAACTGGCTGGTGCCGGATAAGAAGAAGGCCTAGCTGAATCGCTTCAGCCAGGCCGTGCCCTACGTAGACGTTGGTCTATTTACTTCTTGGGTGTCAGGCCGGCGAGCTTCTCGCGCATGACATCGCCCAGGGTCGCGGTGGGGCCGCCAGCGCTGAAGCCCTGAGCATCCGCCACTTCCTCGGCGCGCGTGGCACCGCGGAACGACAGGCCGATCTTGCGCTCGGCGCCGTCCACCGAGATGATCTCGGCCTTGAGCACGTCGCCAATCTTGACGAACTGCTTGGGATCCTCGACGCGCTCGTCGGAGAACTCGGACACGTGGATAAGGCCCTCGATGCCACGCTCGATCTCGACGAAGGCGCCGAAGTCGAGAACCTTGAGAACCTTGCACTCGACGATCTTACCCGCCGGGTAGTCGTAGGGAATGCGATCCCATGGATCGGGCACGAGTTGCTTGATTCCGAGCGACACCTTGGGCTTTTCGCCGTCGAACTCGATATTGAGAACGACTGCCTCGACCTCGTCGCCCTTCTGGTAGAGCTCGGACGGGTGCTTCACCCGCTGGGTCCAGGAAAGGTCGGACACGTGCACCAGGCCGTCGATGCCCTCTTCGATTTCCACGAAGATGCCGAAGTCGGCGATGTTGCGAACGATGCCCTTGACCACGGTTCCGGGCGGATACTTCTCTTTGAGAGACGCGAACGGATTGGGCTCAAGCTGCTTCATACCGAGGCTGATGCGGTTCTGGGTTGGATCGATATCCAGCACCACGGCCTCGACGGTGTCGCCGATGGCCAGCATCTTCGACGGGTGCTTGACCCGGCGGGTCCACGACATCTCAGAGATGTGGATGAGGCCTTCGATGCCCTGCTCGATCTCGATGAAGGCGCCGTAGTCCTTGAGGGAGACGACCTTGCCGCGCACCACGGTTCCCGGTGGGTACTTGGCCTGGGCGTGGGTCCACGGATCTTCCATCATCTGCTTGAGGCCCAGCGACACGCGCTCGGTCTCGGTGTTGAACTTGAGCACCTTGACCCGGACGTGATCGCCGACCTGGAACAGCTCGGACGGGTGGGTTACGCGGCCCCACGACATGTCCGTGATGTGCAGGAGGCCGTCGATACCGCCCAGGTCGATGAAGGCGCCGTACTCGGTGAGGTTCTTGACGATGCCCTCGACGACCTGGCCTTCCTTGAGCTTCTCGAGCGTCTGCCCCTTGAGCTCGGCGCGCTCCTTCTCCAGGAGCACGCGACGGGACAGCACGATGTTGCCGCGCTTTTTGTTGAACTTGATCACCTTGAAGCGGTGGCTCTTGCCGAGCAGGTTGTCGAGGTTGCGCACAGGGCGCAAATCGACTTGCGAACCCGGCAAGAAGGCCTTCACGCCGCCGCGGATGGTGACCGACAGGCCACCCTTCACGCGCGTGCTGATGGTGCCCTCGATCAGTTCGTCGCGCTCGCACGCGGCCGAGATTTCATCCCAAACCTTGAGGCGATCGGCCTTCTCTTTCGAGACGATGCACAGACCGTTTTCGTCCTCGCGGCTCTCCAGGAAGACATCGATGATGTCGCCGGCCTTGATGGACATCTGTCCATCGACCATGAACTCCGAGGCGGCGATGGTGCCTTCGGACTTGTAGCCGATATCGACGACGACGGCTTCCTTGCCGATGGCAATAACCTTGCCCTTGACGATTTCGCCTTCTTTCACCTCATCGCGCTTGAGCGACTCTTCGAAAAGCGCGGCAAAACTCTCGTCCATATCCGAGGGTGTATCTGAAGACGAAGGCACAGCAACCATGAGTATCCTTTGACGCTAACAACGCGATTCACGTGAATCGGCTGGTCCGGATCGCAGCGTAGCCCCGCGCGCGACCCGGCAACTGTTTGTCATCGCATACCCCGACCATCGGGATTAGCGAAGGGCGGCGAAAACTACCGCTGCTAATCCCGCATGTCAACGGAACAAGGCGTACCAACCCCGAGTCGCTACGCCTTGCTGCGCAAAGACCGGGCTCCAAACAGGCCGACCCGGACTGCGGCTATCCGCCGCGCGACCGGACAATCGCCATCATGCGTTCCACAACCTCGTCCGGGGTTGCCAGTGACGAATCGATTTCAATGGCATCGTCGGCGCGGCGCAAGGGTGCCACGGCCCGGCCGCTGTCGCGCTCGTCGCGGACGCGCATGTCGGCCAGAACCTCGGCAAGAACCGCCGGTCGGCCTGCCGCCTGCAACTCTAAGGTTCGCCGCTGTGCCCGGGTTTCGAGATTGGCGATCAGAAAAAATTTCGCCCGCGCCGCGGGAAAGACCACCGTGCCGATATCCCGCCCTTCCGCAACCACATTGGCCTGTGCCGCAACTCTTCGCTGCATCTCAAGCAGTCCGGCGCGCACGTCGGCGTGGGCCGAGACGCGGGATGCGCCTTCGGAGATCTCAGCTCTGCGAATGGCGTCCGTCACGTCGCGCGCGTCGGCCAAGATTCGAATCCGATCTGGCTCCCGCACGAAGACGATGTCCAGCGCCCTGGTGAGCTCGCCCAAACGAGCGCCATCGTCCCAGTGAATCTGCTTGCCCTGGGCCACAAGGGCGACCGTGCGATAGAGCGCGCCAGTGTCCAGAAAGGTATAGCCAAGGCGTGTTGCCAGGGTACGCGCCACGGTCGACTTGCCAGCGCCCGCTGGACCGTCGATTGCAACCACGAAACGAGGTGCTTGGGATGACATCATCGCGGACAGAACGTAGCAGCGTGCAAGCAAGATAGCCACGCTTGGCCGCCCGTCAGATCTTCGATTCTGCTACCATCGTCCCCGTGCGCTACTGCACCTTGCTCTTCGTCGCGTTCTCGTTCGCGAATTGCTCATCGCCCAGGCAAACCGCCGAGCACGAATGGCTGCCCCTGCCATCGGCCGATCTTGGCGCGGTGGTGGCACGCGTGGGCCAGGTTCCAATCTTGGCCAGACAGATCGAGTCCGAAGCCAAACGCAGCGGGAAACCTGCACGCGCCGCCCTGGAGGACCTGATTGCGACCAACCTCCTCGCGGAGTACGCGCGGCAGCGAGGCTTCCTGCTCACGAGCCCAGCGGATCATGACGTGCAGAGCGCATTTGCCCAACGCCTGCTGGAGAAGGAACTGAATCCGACCATGCGCCCTGAGGCGATCCCAGATAGCGATCTTCGCCCGATCTATGACAAAGCGCGGGACGTCTTCGTTCACTCTCGGCTGGTGGAAATCGGGCTTCTGGCCGTCTACACCGGCGCCCCAATGGAAAAAGAGGACAGAGAACCCCGCGAGCAAACCGGCAGAGAGCTTGCCCTCTACCTCAAAAACCATCCGGCCAAGACGCTGGACGAATTTTCGGCCTTGGCGAAAGATCCGGCATGGGCCAAGCAACATGTCGTTTTCAAGCGCCTGTTCCAGGGCCTGGACAAGCCGCTGGCCAAGGCCGTTGGCGCCGAAGTCAGCAAACTGCACACGCCAGGCGACACGACACCGCTTGTGGTGAACGACGATGGCAGCTTCATCGCCCGCTACATCAGCGAGCGACCGGCAGAGAACGTCAGTTTCGAGCAAGCCCGCGGAAAACTGCAAATCGGCTACTACGAACACTGGCACCGCCAGCACTTTCTGGACTTCACCAGCAAGCTGGTGCAGCTGCACCGGGTGGAAATGCACCCGGATCGTTTGCCCAGAGACGAACAAGGGCCCTGAACCGTTGACCGGTTTCAGAGCCCCGTGATGGACTGAGGGATGACCTAGGGTCTAGGCCTTGCGGAAGCGCGACAGCGCCGCCGGCAGGGCCGCCAGGTCGGGCAAGTTCTTGTCGGGGTGAAGCTGCTTGGCGCGTGCGAGCAGAACTTCCTCGGTTTCCTTGTTGTTCGGATCGGGCACGCAGCACTCGACCGGGCAAACCGACTGGCAAGCCTCGTGATCGAAGAAGCCGACGCACTCGCTGCAGCGAGCGGCGTCGATGATGTACAAGCTGTCGCCTTCGCTGATGGCGTCGTTGGGACACTCGGGCTCGCAAGCGCCGCAGTTGATGCATTCGTCGGTAATGTGGGTAGCCATGATGCTCCTTTCAAAGCGACGGTTTGACCGCGAACGCGGAGCCCGTCAAAAAACGTGGTGAGTGTATTGAGAGAGTGGAGAGCCGTCAACCCCGCGCAGTGGATGGGGGGCCGCACGGGCCAGAAATATCGCCGGCCAATCAGGCCGACGCGGGTTGTCCAAAGTCCTCGCCGCCGGGCGGCAGCACGGATTCCGACGGCTCGGTTGGCGCCGGAGCGTTCTTCCGGCTGCGAAGATTCACGGCCACAAGCTTGGATACGCCGGATTCTTCCATGGTGATGCCGCACAGTTTGTCCGCGATTTCCATGGTGCGCTGATTGTGCGTCACGATGATAAACTGCGACTGATCGGTCATCTCGCGAACGGCATGGTTGAAGCGCCCCACGTTGGCCTCGTCGAGCGGAGCATCCACCTCGTCGAGAACGCAGAATGGCGAAGGCTTGACCAAGAAGATGGCGAAGAGCAAGGACACCGCGGTCAGGGCCTTCTCGCCACCCGAGAGCAGCTCGATGTTTTGAAGCATCTTCTTGCCCGGCGGATTGGCCACGATTTCCACACCGGTTTCGAGCAGATCGTTCTCGTCGGTCAGGGCCAGGTGGGCCTTGCCGCCTCCGAACAGATGCGGAAAGACCTCTTGGAACTTGGCATTGACCGTGTCGAAGACGTCGCGGAACCGCTTGCGCGAGGCGCGGTTGATCTTGTCGATGGCCGTGTCTAGGCGGCTCATGGCGGATTCCAGGTCCGCCTTTTGCGAGGTCAAGAAATCGTAGCGCTGCTGGAGCTCTGCCGATTCCTCAATGGCGGTCAGGTTGATGTCGCCCATGCGCTCGACCAGGCCACGCAGCTCCTTTACCCTCGATTCCTCGATTTCCCCGGACAGTCCACGCAGGTGATAGTCCGTGACCACCTCGGCGACCTTGCCGACCTCGGGATAGCGGTCGCGAATCTGCTCGTCGAGTCCTTCAATGCGCATGGCGACCTGCTGGCAACGCAGATCGAAGGCGCCCAGCTCCTGGGCCAGGCGGGCCACGCGCGAGCGCACGGTCTTGAGATCGGCATCCCGCCGGGCAAGCATGCCGCTGCGCTCCTCGGCGGCGCTCGAACGCTCGCTGTACACGCGCGAGCGCTCCGCCAGCTCGGATTGCATGAGCGACGCCTCCTGCCGAAGCTGTTCGGCCTGGGTGCGCAAGGACTCAGCGCGCGCCAGATCCCGCGAGGCATCCTCGTCGAGTTGGCTGCGCTTCGACGCGTGATCGGTGATCTCCCGCCGCAGGCGTTCCACGTTGTCGCGCGCCATGCGCTTGCGATCGCCGGCCTGTGCGGCAGCGACATTCACGGTGGAAAGCTCGGCCAGCAATCCTTCCACCTTCTCGGAAAGGGTTTCGACCTGGAAGCGCAGGCCTTCGGCCCTGGATTCATGATCCAAGGCAGCCTCCTGCTCGGTCACGAGCTGGGCCGTTGAGTCCTCAATGCGTGCCTGGTTCTGGCTGGTCGAGGTGCGCAGGCTTTCGATGGTGCTGGCCAGTTGAACGCGGCGGGCTTCCACCTGGATGCTTTCGCGCGCCAGGCGATCGGCATCTTTGCGGTGAGCGCCGAGCTCGAGCTCGTCCCGGCGCATGGCCGCGACGGTCTCATCGAGCGCGGTCACGGTTTCGGCCAGAACTTGCTTGTTACCCACGTGGCGATCGAGCGTGGCCTGGTAATCCAGGTCGAGCCGAGCCACCACTTCTTCGAGCTCGCGCATCTCGCGCTTCTGCGAAAGCACCCCGGCCACCGCCGACTCGCGCGAGCCACCGGTTACCACACCGTGGGGATCGATAACCTCCCCGTCGAGGGTCACCAGCGTCTTCTGCGTCTTGGTCTGCCGCCAAAGGTCCAGCGCCGTGCGCAGATCCTCGACAACGATGACGTCACCCAGTAGGTAGCTCGCGATGCGATCGTAGTGCCGATCGAAGCCGATGAGCTCGAGCATCGGCCCACGCACGCCATCACCCGTCGGGCAGACCGCGGTTGCCGGCACCATGCTGGTCGCGTCTTCGACGATCTCGGTGCCCGTGGCGTCGTAGACCACCGTTCCGGACGACCCCGAAGACCGCAGCGACAGCGGAATGAAGCTCGAACGCCCCTCGCTCTTCTCCTTGAGGAAGTCGATGGCTTCCACGCCCACTTCGTGCGACTCGACGATGATGTTGCCAAGCCGCTCGCCAAGAACCGCTTCAAGCGCGGTTTCCAGCTCGGGCGGCGGTTGAACGATGTCGGCCACCAAGCCGCGCACGCCGTGGGTCGTCCACGCCACGCTGCCGCTGGCGACGTCGCTGCCCTCTTGGCCCACGGGCGCAGCGTTGGCATCACGCACCTTCTGCATGATGGCGCGCACGCCACGCTGGAAGCTCTCGTAGCGCTCTTGGATCTCGGCCAGCGATTGCAAGCGCGATCGCCGCCGGTGAGCCTCTTCGCGCAGGGTTTCGAGCTCGATCTCGCCGCGCGCGACCTCGCCACGCAAGGTCGTGGCTTGGTTCTCGTGCTGGCCCTTCTTCTCGACCAGAACCTCCGCGCGGGCCTCCAGCTCGCTCATGCGCTCACCCGCCTCCGCCGCCTCGGTGGTCAGGCGAAGCATGGTTTCGCTCGACGCAGATTCGTCATTCTCAAGCTCTTCCAGGCGTCGGGCCAGATCCTCGGCGCGAACACGCGCCGATTCCACATCGGATTCGAGCCGCGCGATACGCGTTCGAGCCGCACCTGCCCCAGCCACGGACTGGTCGAGCTGTCTGCGCGCGGTGGCAAGCTCGCTCTTGGCCTCCGCGCAGGTCTGCTCCATCACTTCCAGCGCTTGAATGCGGGCCTCGGCCTCGGCGTCGAGCAGAGCCACCTGCCCTTCGATAGCAGCGAGGGATTCCTCGTTCTGGGTCGTACGCAAGGCAAGCGCATCGCTCTCTTTGCGAGCGTGGTCGGCACGAACAACCAGCATGGCCGACTCATCTTGATAGTGCTCCGCGCGCTGGGCGGAGAGCTGTGCCTTGTTGTCGAGCGCGAAGAGCTCTTCCTTCGCCGTCGAAAGCTCGGCCAGATCACCGGAAAGAGCGAGCCGTTCGGCTTCGACGCTGCCCTCCTCGGCAACCAAGGAGCTGGTTTCATCCGCGTGCTGCGTCTGCAAGGCCGCGTGGGCCGCCACCAGGTATTTCTGCTCGGCCAACAAACCAAGGTGTTTCTGGGTGGCCAGGCACAGCTCGAGATCCTTGAGCTCGGCCTTGTAGCGCTTGTAGCGTTCGGCTTTCTGCGCTTGCAGCTTCAAGGATCGAAGCCTGGTTTCGATCTCGCCGATGATGTCGGTCACGCGTAGCAAGTGCTGGCGGGTAGCCTCCATCCGACGCTCGGCCACCTTCTTCTTTGCTTTGTACTTGGTGATGCCTGCCGCTTCGTCGATGAGCGTGCGACGATCTTCAGGGCGGGACGAAACGATGAAGCCGATGCGCCCCTGTTCAATGATGGCGTAGGCCTTGGACCCAACCCCGGTTCCAAGAAAGAACTCGACGATGTCGCGCAGACGGCAAGGGACACCGCCCAGCAAATACTCACTCTCGCCCCCGCGGTAGAGACGACGGGTGACGACCACATCCGAGGGGCCCGCCATGCCCCAGGGCACGCCACCAGGCGCAACATCGCTGGCCATCGCGGCCGTGTCAAAGGTAATGGAGACTTCGGCCAGACCCGCAGGGCCACGCGACTCGGAGCCGCTAAAGATGACATCTTCCATGGCGCGGCCACGCAGGTGCTTGGCCGACTGCTCGCCCATGACCCACCGAATCGCGTCCACGATGTTGGACTTTCCGCAACCGTTCGGTCCCACCACGCCCGTGATCGGATCGTCGAACGTCAGAACCGTCCGATCAACGAAGGACTTGAACCCACAGATTTCGAGCCGCTTTATCCGCATCGAGCACCACCCTGATGGCGTGACATTACATGACCATACCAGTCACTTCGTGACATCAGATTGGTACCATCTGGCACCCAGGTCTGTAAAGCCTTTGTCACCTCATCCCTTGATTCTCTGACACCATTCCTGAAAATATCAAAAAGATCGCCAGTTTCACCCCGATCCTGCTAGTTTCCCTTGCCCATGGAAGGGGGAACAAACCCAGATCTCATCACAGCGGCGATTCTTGCAGGAGGACTTCTTGCAGCGTTCCTTCTGCTGATCTATGCGATTCGGCGGGCCCGAAGGTCAAGGCAACGCGAGATAGAGGAATCGGGTGAAGATCGCCCGACGCCAAGCGGCAAGCACCAGAAGCCGGCGCTTCGGGCGGAAGACGTCGAACCAGAGCCAGCGTCCCCTGCGCCGCTTGTACCGCCATCCGAGGAAGCGGCGCCAGCGCTGCCGACTGCCGCGCGACCCGAGCCGCCAGCGACGTTTGAAGCGCCCCGTCCCATCGGCGAATTGGCCAAGGGCGACGTTGATGCTCGCGCTGTGGAGAGCGCCCCTCCTGTTCCCGCGACCGAGCCACAAGCTCGCCCCATCCCTGCGGCTCGGCCGTCTTCTCAAGTCCGGGTTAACCTTCCGACAGACAAGCCGCGTCCGTTGCAACCAGCAGAGCGGCCCAAACCGCGCGACGCCACCGCGCTCGCGCCTGGCCTTGCGCGCACCAGGGCGGGATGGGTTTCGCGGCTCGGGCAACTCTTTGCTGGCAAGCGAGAGATCGATCCAACGCTGGTTGAGGAGATCGAAAAGGTCTTGCTGACGGCCGACATTGGCGTTCGCACCAGCCAGAAGCTGCTGGAAGAAATTCGTGCTTCGCTTGGCAAGCGCGAGCTGGCTGATCCCAAGGCGGTGTGGAGCTACCTGCGCAAACGAAGCATCGAATTCCTGCGTGTCGATGCCCCGAAAATCGACTTTGCCAGCGCCAAGCCATTCGTGCTCCTTACCATCGGTGTCAATGGCAGTGGTAAGACCACCACCATTGGAAAGCTGGCTTCCAAACTCAAGGCAGATGGCAAATCCGTGCTGCTCGCAGCCGGCGACACGTTCCGCGCCGCAGCGACAGAACAGCTTGAAGTT
>Ga0302321_100002827_pt1 | contig 14911 bp, 14 predicted proteins | sample Fen_T0_1_FD_202505 | JGI IMG/M metagenome (GOLD analysis project Ga0302321, IMG submission 202505) | Peat permafrost microbial communities from Stordalen Mire near Abisko, Sweden - Fen_T0_1 | ecosystem: Environmental > Terrestrial > Soil > Wetlands > Permafrost | place: Sweden: Abisko...
AAGTGGCGGCGCGGCCGGGCGTCAACGCGATTCTCACCGCTTCCCCGTACTACAACAAGCCGACTCAGGAAGGCCAGTACCGTCACTTCCGCGCGATTGCCGAAGCGGTCGACAAGCCGCTCATCCTTTACAACGTCCCCGGGCGCACCGGCGCCAATCTGGAACCCGCCACCCTGGCACGTCTCGCGGACGTTCCCAACATAGCCGGAGTGAAAGAAGCCAGCGGCAATATGACGCAGATTGCGGAAGTGCTGAACGCGGTCCCCGAACAGTTTCTGGTCTTTTCCGGAGACGACGCCATCACCCTGGCGGTAATTGCGCTCGGTGGCGTGGGCATCATCTCGGTCGCGTCTAACGAGATTCCGCGTGAGATGTCCGAGATGACTCGAGCGGCCCTCCATAACGACTGGGACGCGGCCCGCAAGCTCCACCGCAAATATCTTCCTCTGATGCAGGCCAATTTCATCGAGTCGAATCCGCTGCCCGTGAAGGCGGCACTTGCCATGATGGGCAAGATCGAAGAGGTCTATCGCTTGCCGCTGCTGCCCATGCGGCGCGATACCCGCTCCAAGTTGCAGAAAGTGATGGGCGACGTGGGACTGGTCACGAAGCCCACCGTCCCGGTAGCCGCAGCCGCCGCGAGCAGCGAGTTTTTTGTGTATGAAAACTGGGCAGCTGGCCCGCACAAGGCGGTGCTGCATCGCGCCAACTGCGGCCAGTGCAATTCCGGCAAGGGACGCCCAGCCGGACACGATCCCAATCACTCGCGCTGGCACGGTCCGTACGGCAGCCTGGGCGAGGCACGCGAAGCGACCCATCAGATGCCTGGGGTGCTGATCCGCAGCGAGTGCAAGTGTGTGGCGTAAGCGCGGCCCTTAGCTTCTGGCTACTAGCTTCTAGCTAGATCGTTCTACAGAATTGTCGTCCACCGTGACCGTAACCAGGGGACATGTTTTTGCCGCGACGCTACGGACCTTGCATTCTTCCTATGCCCAATTCCATCACCGACCTAAAATCCGCCATCGAAGCTCTGTCGGGGCTCAGCACTATCCCTAACCCCGCCGAGGCGCGACGTGCTTTCCTCGACTTCCGGTCCGCTCTTACCGGCGGCCAGATCCGGGCGGCAGAGAAACGGGACGGCCGCTGGGTGGTCAACACCTGGGTGAAGCAAGGAATCCTGCTTGGCTTCCGGCTCGGCGAACTTAAGGAAATGTCCGATGGTGACGTGTTCTCTTTCGTGGATAAAGACACCTTCCCTGCCCGGCGCGTCTCTCTTGCGGACCGCGTGCGGGTGGTACCGGGCGGCTCCTCGATCCGCGAAGGAGCCTACGTTGCGCCTTCCGTGATCTGCATGCCTCCAATGTTCATCAATGTTGGCGCCTATGTGGACGAGGGGACGATGGTGGACTCCCACGCTCTGGTTGGCTCCTGCGCGCAGATCGGCAAGCGCGTCCACTTGAGCGCGGCCGCACAGATCGGAGGCGTGCTCGAACCCGTGAACGCCGCGCCGGTGATCATTGAGGATGACGTCCTGATCGGTGGCAACTGCGGCGTGTACGAAGGCACACTGGTTAGCGCGCGGGCTGTGCTGGGAGCGGGCACGATTCTGACGCGGTCCACGCCGCTTTACGACCTCGTCCGCGGCGAACTCTACCGAGCTACTCCGGAGCACCCGCTGGAAGTGCCGGAGAACGCCGTGGTCGTACCGGGCTCGCGCGCCGTCAAGAAGGGCAAGGGCGCGGAGTGGAATCTATCGCTGTACACACCGGTCATTGTGAAGTATCGCGACGAGAAGACCGAGCGCGGGATTGAGTTGGAGGAGTGGCTGCGCTAGAAGTCGGACTTGAACTGAGTTCCGAATGCACCCACAACCATCAGGTCGTGGACGGTGATGTTGGTAGCCTCGCCTGCTCCGTCACTATCGCACGTCGCCTCTCCATGTGTTTCGCGCGAAAATGCGCCCGCGCTCTTCCTCCCCACGCCCGCACAAAGTAGTAGTTGAGCGCGCACCCGATCGCGGAACTGGTAATCGGAATCAGGCGTCCCGCCCACTTCTCCACGACCTCTGCACCGGCCTTCACTGCGATTCGCTGGATTACCCGGGGCACGAAGCGGTTAATCACTTCCTTTTCGAGCAGCTCGCGGCTGATGTCCACTCCCGCCGCGCTCGCCGCCGCGACCCAAAGCTCGGCAATTTCCTCGTCGGTATTCAATTCGAATCCGTAGGTCAGGCTGAGCTTCTGGATCGTCCGCATGGTGATGGCGGAAAGAATGCCAAGGTCGGGCACGATGGTGATGAATCCACCCAGCCCCAAGCCAGCGCCTTCCACCGCCGCCAGCTTCATCCCGCTGCGAATCAACGAATCCGCCACGTCGTCCAGTTTCTCGACTTCCAGGGTGTAAACCCCTTGGAAACTGGCGATGGGCAGGCCATGGGCCGCCCGCAGGTGCATCAGGAATCGCGCCGGGTCGACGCGCACTGTTTCGTAGGCGCGAGTCAGTCCTCCGCGGATCGCGCCCTCGACGCGCCGTCGCAACCAGGATTGCTTCTCGGCTTCCGGCATCCTGACCGCAGTCTAGCAGGGTGAGGCGTAGCGGGTGGCGGGTGGCGAGTAACCTGCAGCCTGTCGCGAGCACATAACCGTGCTCGCTGCTCGCGACTCACTACTCGCCACTCACTGTGCTAGCATCATCTCTTCAATGCCTTCTGGAAAACTGCACATAGTTCCTCTCGGCGGTTTGGGCGAGTTCGGCATGAACTGCATGGCCATCCGCTGGGGCGACGACATCGTCGTCGTAGACGCCGGCCTGATGTTCCCCGAAGCCGAGCTGTTGGGTGTGGACATCGTCGTCCCCGACATTTCCTATCTTCTCGAAAATCGCAAACACGTGCGCGGCATCGTGCTTACCCACGGCCACGAGGACCACATCGGCGCCCTGCCCTGGATCCTAAGCGAACTGAACGTGCCCGTCTGGGGCACGGAGTTCACCCTGGCCTATGTCGAGGACAAACTCGAAGAGCACCAGTTGCTCGATGACGCCGACCTGCGCGAGATTCGGCCCGGCGAGCGTTTCAAACTCGGGCCGTTCACCATCCACCCCATCCAGGTCACGCACAGCCTGGTGGATTGCGTAGCCCTGGCTATCCATACGCCCCTTGGCGTAGTGCTTCACACGGGCGACTTCAAGGTAGACCCGACACCGACCGACAACCGGCTTTTCGATTTGCACGCGTTTGCGGAGTACGGCAAGGAAGGCGTGCTGGCGCTGCTCCAGGACTCGACCAACGTCGAGCGCAAGGGATACACGCCAAGCGAGCGCAGCGTCCGCCGGAAGTTCGACGAGGTGTTCTCTCACACCCAGCGTCGCCTCTTTATCTCGTGCTTTTCCTCGTCCATTCACCGCATCAAGCTGGCCGTCGATGTGGCTCGCGAGCATGGCCGGAAGGTCTGTTTCATCGGACGCTCGATGGTGAACTCCTCCGAGATCGCGGAAGATCTGGGCTACATCCAGATTCCGGAAGGCCTGCTGATTCAGCCCGGCGAGATGAAGAACTTCGCCCCGGAAAAGGTTTGCGTTCTGATCAGCGGCACGCAGGGCGAGCCCATGTCCGCGCTGTCCCGGGCCGCGGTCGACAACCACAAGCACGCCAAGATCGAAAAGGGCGACACCGTCGTTCTCTCCTCGCGCATCATTCCCGGCAACGAAAAGGCCATCTACCGCATGGTGGACCACCTGTTCCGCCGCGAAGCGCACGTCATCTACGACGACGGTTCCTATCCGCCGGTGCACGTCAGCGGACACGCCAGCCAGGAAGAGCTGAAGCTGATCATCAACCTAGTGCGGCCGAAGTACTTTATCCCGATTCACGGCGAGTACCGCCAACTCAAACTGCACGCCGAACTTGCGCGTACCATGCAGGGCGCGGTTGGAAATGTAATGCTGATCGAAAGCGGCGACGTACTGGAATTCGACGAACGCGGCGCGCGCAAGGCGGGACGCATCAATGTGGGCCGCGTCTGCATTGATTCCGGCTCGCGGACGGATGTGGTCGAAGACCTCGTGATCAAAGACCGCCGCCACCTCAGCGAAGACGGCTTCGTTCTGCCCATCATCGCCATCAACAAGCTCACCGGCCGGGTCGAGACGGCTCCGGAGATTGTGACGCGAGGATTCAACCCTGGCGAAAACGGGCTGATCGAGCGCGCGCGGGAGATCGTCATGGAGACGCTCAATGCCTCTAGCGACGAAGAGAGAGCGGACTACGGAGTAATCAAGGAGAAAATCCGCGCCGACCTGAAGCGCTACATCTCGAAGCAGACGCAGCGCCGGCCGCTGATCATGCCGGTCATACTGGAGATTTAAGCTCGTGGAATCCCACCCTTCAAAGAACGAAGGGGGGGGCACTCGGCGATGTGACCACCGGCCCAATACAACGAGGAATTCAACTCAGTACCCCGCTTCGCGTCCGTGGCGGACCGCCAGGATCACGACCTGTTTCCCGTCGTAGTGATACAGGGCGACATAGGCCCCATGCCCGAAGTCAATCACCCACTCGCGGAACTCCGGCGGTAACTCTTCGATCGGACGGCCAATCTCCGGATGCTTACCGAGCGCTTTTACGCCCTGCCGGATTACCTTGACCGCACGCTGGGCCGCATCCCGGCTCTTGGGAGCCAGAAAGTCATGGAGACGGGCCACATCCAGCAGGGCCGGTTGGGACCATCTCAGTCGTGACATTTAGGGGGAGCGGCGTCCTTACCCGCTTCGAGCTTGGCCATCCAGGCGTCGGCTTCTTCGGCTGTGACGTGCAGGCCAGTTGTCTGGTAATGGGTCCAGGCGGCAAGCGCGTCGTGCCGGAATTGCTCGCGCTTCTCTTCGCGTTCCACATACTGCTCGATGGCCTCGCGCATGACCCAGTGCGGCGATCGGCGGAGGGCCGAGGCGAGCCGCTGTATGCGCTCTTTTGTCTTAGTATCCAGCTTCAAGCTGGTTGCAGAAGGCGTTGGCATCTAGGGTGCTCCAAGGTACTACCTGGTAATACTATAGCACCGCGAGGGAATAAACGTCACGCCAAGTCCGGACGGCCAAGCCCATAGAATAGCAATGATGGTTACTCTCCACGACATTCGTCAAGCCCAAGCGCGCCTCAACGGCGTCGCCACCCACACCCCGCTTCTCGAATGGACCGGCGCTGCCGACTCCCGCAAGCTCTATCTGAAACTCGAGAACCTGCAACCGATCGGCGCGTTCAAACTGCGCGGGGCCTACAACAAGGTCGTCTCCCTGAGCGAAGACGAGCGGCGCCGCGGCGTGATTTCTTATTCCAGCGGCAATCATGGCCAGGGAGTGGCCTACGCGGCGCGGGCGCTGGGCGTGAAGGCGATCATCGTCATGCCCGGCAACGCTCCCCAGAACAAGCTCGATGCCACTGCCGCCCTGGGAGCGGAGATCGTGCGGGTGGGCCCATCGAGCGAAGAGCGCCGCCTGCGCGCCGAGCAACTCGCGGCCGAGCACGGCTACGCCGTCGTCCCACCTTACGATGACGAAAAAATCATCGCCGGTCAGGGGACCGTGGGACTCGAAATCCTGGAAGACATGCCCCAGGTTGAGACCGTACTGGTTCCGGTCGGCGGCGGAGGCCTGATCAGCGGGGTGTCGGCGGCGCTGAAACTGAGCAAGCCCAGCGTGAAGATCATCGGCGTGGAACCCGAGCTCGCAGGTGATGCCCGGGCCAGCCTGCGCGCCGGGCACATCGTGTCGTTCACAGCAGAGCAGGTTACTCAGACACTGGCCGACGGACTGCGAACGCAGAGCATCGGAGCGCTGAACTTCGAGCATATCCGCGCTTATGTGGATGACATCGTCGGCGTAACCGAAAGCGAGATTCGGCAAGCAACGCAGGTTCTGAGTCAGAACACCAAGACCCTCGCGGAACCGAGCGGGTCGGTGACGGTGGCAGCCTTCCTTTTCCACGCCACCGAGTTGCCGAAGACAGAGATCAACGTCGCGGTCATCAGCGGCGGAAACATCGATCCGAAATTACTGGCTGAAATTCGCAGAGACTGAAACCGCGGTAGTCACTATTGTTGATTCTTGATTGTTGATTTCTGATTGAAACCCTCTCGCACTTCAATTAACAATCAGAAATCAACAATGGCCTCTCGTCTCAACCACTTCTTTGGTCTCTCCAGTCACCAGACCACCGTCCGGCGCGAAGTGGTCGCCGGACTCACCACCTTCTTCACGATGGCGTACATCGTGGCGGTCAACCCCGCCATCCTGAAGACCGCAGGCATCCCTGCCGAGGCTTCTCTCACCGCCACCATTCTCACGGCCATTTTCGGCACGCTCCTGATGGGACTGTACGCGAATCGCCCCTTCGCGATTGCCCCGTACATGGGCGAGAACGCCTTCATCGCTTTCACCGTGGTGCATGTGCTCGGCTACACGTGGCAGAGCGCTCTGGGCGCGGTGTTCGTGGCCGGTGTCCTGTTTATCCTGCTCACCCTGTTTCGGCTGCGGCAGTGGGTGGTCGACGCCATTCCCGCCACACTGCGCTACAGCTACGCCGTCGGCATCGGCTTGTTCCTGGCTTTCATCGGGCTGAACGAGACTGGCATCGTCGCGCTCGGTTCGCCGGGAGCGCCCGTGCGAGCGGGACATCTGACTTCGGCCTCGGTCCTGCTGGCAATTTTCGGATTCCTGCTGATGACCGTCCTCTCCATCCGCCGCTTCCCTGCCGCCATCCTCACCGGCGTACTGGCGACGACTCTGCTCGCCTTCGCCACTCGACTCGCGCCTGCGCCCACCGCGTGGGTGGGCCGCCCTCCCAGCCTTCAGCCCGTTCTTTTCCAACTGGACCTGCACAGCCTGTTTACCTGGGGATTCTTTCCCGTCGTGCTCACCATCTTCGTGATGTCCTTTGTCGACACCATGGGCACGTTGATCGGCGTTTCCGCGCGCGCCGGCTTTCTCGACAAGGACGGCAACCTGCCCCAGATTGAGCGGCCCATGATGGCAGACGCGCTGGCAACCACGTTCGCGGCGCTGGTCGGAACCACAACCTCGGGCGCCTATATTGAATCGGCAACCGGAGTGGAGGCCGGGGGCCGCTCCGGATTGACCGCCGTCACGACCGCACTCTGTTTTGCGTGCACCCTGTTCTTCGCACCTTTCATTTCGACCATTCCACCCCAGGCCTATGGGCCAGCGCTCGTCTTTGTCGGCCTGCTCATGCTCACTCCGATTACGCGCATCCCTTTCGATGACCTCACTGAACTGGTTCCTGCCTTCGGCGTGATTACCCTCATGGCTTTCACCTACAACGTGGGCATCGGCATGACGGCCGGGTTCGTGCTGTATCCTTTCTGCAAACTGGTCTCTGGCCGCGTGCGGGAGGTCCGTCCGGCGCTGTGGGTGTTGACCGGGTTGTCACTGCTGTTCTTTGTCTTTTATCCCTACACGTAAGGGTTCGCTAATTCACGGAAAACCTATGATTCGTTTCGGTATTGCCGGTTTCGGTTTGCACGCGGTACGGCGTCTGATGCCCGGTTTTGCACTGGCCAAGAGCTGTAAGGTGTCCGCTCTCTCCCGCCGCGATCCACAGAAGGCTGCTGCCTCCGCCAGAGAGTACGGAATCCCGCAGGCATTCACTTCGACCGGGGAATTGTGCCGCTGCCCCGAGGTGGACGCGGTGCTCGTAACCAGTCCCGATGTGTGCCATTTGGCGGATGTACTCGCCGCCGTTCGAGCCGGCAAGCCGGTGTTGTGCGAAAAACCCATGGCGATGAACGCGGATGAGTGCCGCCAGATGGTGGAATCAGCTCGTAAAGCCGGGGTGCTGCTCGGCGTCGCCCACATCTTTCGCTTTGAAGAAAGCACGGCGAGGATCAGGGAGCACATTGCCAGCGGCGCCATCGGGCGACCCGTTTTTGCGCGAGCGGAATTCTCGTATCTGGGAAGCGGGCACGGGCGCACCTGGCTCTATAACCGCGCCGTCGCCGCCGGCGGCCCCGTGGCCGATGTCGGGGTCCATTGCGTGGATACGCTGCGGTTCATCCTGCAGGATGAACCGCGCCGCGTCATGGCGCTCGGCCGATCGGATGCGCGGTCCGGCGATGTCGAGGCGGTCGCCATTCTGACCCTGGAGTTCTCCCGCGGGACGCTGGCGACCGTGCTGGTCTCCACTCGTGTGGGGTATCGGACGCCGCTTGAAATCGTCGGCGATGCAGGCGTGCTGCGCGCCGATGACGGACTCACCGTGGACAAACCGGTCACTGTCGAACTGTGGCGCGATCGACAGATTGGGAGCAGTGAGACGCTTTCCAACCACCTTGCCTATGCGCATCAGGTGGACAGCTTTGCTGCTGCGATCGAGAATGCGCGGCCGTTTCCTGTTCCCGGGGAAGAGGGCTGGCAGAACCAGATCATTCTGGATGCCGCGTACCGGAGTTTGTCGTCGGGAAAAAGCGAAGAGGTGAATATCCTGGACAGAAGCGTGCCGCGCTGATTCCGCCCCAAAATAAGAAGCGTCCCGGATTCAAAGAATCACGGGACGCCCGAACAGCCCTCCCCCAGAACTGCTCACCGCCAAGATATGAAAACCTCCATTAACGCGGAAGACCACTTTCGAGGGTGGGGGATGGCACGAAAGAGCCACTCGGCAACCGCTGGACCATGCGACCCTCTCACCCCCGTCAGCGTGGGCGGCCACGCTCGCGTCTGGTTCTTGAAGTCGCGAGGCTTGGAGAGGCGATGGGTTCTTGACTTCCTGAAGGCTCCCAGCGGGGCCGATCCGAAGAACGGTCGGGATGAGGGGCAAACGAATGGCAGAGATGCAAGTGTGCAGACAATTTCACCTTGCGAAAAACGGTTTCTGGACGACCCGCTTGTAAGATATAGATAAACAAGGAACTGTCTACCTGGTTACTTTTGGCAGCGAAAGTGCATATTAAGGCTAGGCGATCCCTATCTTAGACGCAGATAGACAAGCTCAAAAAAGCAAGGCAGACAGGTTTCTTGGGAGGACGACTATGAGACGAGTGTTGGTTTTGGCACTGTTGGCGTTGGTATTGCCAATCGCGGCTTGGGCGAGCGGAATTGATCTTGTTAACAAGGGCGGCACGATTTCAATTTCAAACGCGGGCATCACTTCGAAGGGATCCCAACTTGCACAGTTCAACGGGATCGTTGCACCTGCCGGCCACTCACTGGGCTCGGTCAGCTACTCAACAGGCGCCTTACTGAGCGGCAACATTATGACGGGCGCGACATTCTCCAGCGTGGGATCGAGCTTCGTGGTAACTGGAAAAGGCAACTTCGGGCAGCCAAAGGGCGTGATCTTCAACGGGGCTTTCACCGGCAACGTCTCTTGGACCCTGGTCAGCCACAACGGGCAGACCTTGACGTTCCAGCTCAGCGGGAATATTTCGGGAACTGACTTTAACGGGCGGCTCGTGCATGGCACGACCACTCAGACGATTGTTACGGTTGGCGCTCAGCTCGCCAAGGGCATCGGCCACGTGACGGGTGGAAACACTCACCTCGTGGTTCCTGAGCCCGGTACTCTCGGCTTGCTAGGTACCGGCTTGGTGGGAATTGCGGGCATGGTCCGCCGCAAACTGGTCGCGCGGACGTAAGACTTAGGTTCGCCCAAGACACTCAACTCATACCCCGCCCTTGATGGGCGGGGTTTTTCATTGTCGGAACCACTCCTCTCCTGGAACCCGGCGCCCCGCCTGGTGTTCGCCGAGGCGGCCCCTCTCCTGGCGGACATCTGAGCACGCACGGTCTTTGCGGCCCGCCCTTCTCTGCTTCTCCCGCGACCCCATGACTGGCAATCGACACGGACGGGCCACCTGGCTTCGAATCTGGTCCGATGGAGGCCCTTCGTGTTGCGCTCTTGGGGGTGTCTCCGCGGGGTGTTTCCGCCGCCCTCGTTCCGTTACCGCCGTAACCGCGATACGCGGGATTGCAATTGACGTTACTAGCGCCCAAACCTACAGTCAGGCGCAGGGGGTAGTATGAAGGATATTCACGAGGTTCTGCGTCGCAAGCAGGCGCAGTATGCGCAGTTGGGCAAACAAATCGAGATGCTGCAGCAAGCCGCCGAGAAACTCCGCGAAGTCGCTCCCCTGCTGGCTGAAAACGAAGCCGAGGATGACAGCGCGGTATTGGCAGAAGTGGACGAAGAAACTCAATCGGCCATGGCGGCCAAAGCGGGCGCTCAATCTTCGACCACCGCAGGCAAACCGGCTCGCAGCGTAACACCCCGCTGGCCGTAGGTCGTAGAGGCGGCCAGGAGGCTCCGCTCCGATGATATTGCAGGCATTGCTGGTGTCCAAGGATGATCAGGCGGCCGAGACGCTGACTCAGGTGTTGGCGAACTTTGGCGTCGCGGTGGATCGCTCAAGCGCGGTCGAGGTCGCCGTCGCTCGTTTGTCGGAAGAGCGCTTCGACCAAGTCATCGTGGACTTCGAGGACCCGGCAACCGCAGCCCTGGTCCTGGAATCGAATCGCCACCAGACGCCCGCGGAGCACGGGAATCCACCAGTCACGGTCGCCCTGGTCAGCGATACTTCACAGATTCGCGCTATTCTCGGCGCGGGCGCCCATTTCATCCTGACCAAGCCCATCACGCACGATCAGGCCACCGCTACTCTGCGGGCCGCAACTGCCCTGCTCAAGCGGGAAAGGCGGCGGACTTTTCGCGTTCCCGTCCAGGCCGCGGTCTCACTCCATACCGAGGAAGATCCGAATCTCGAAGGCATCCTCCTTGACCTGAGCACGGGCGGAATGGACGTTCTGGTGGCCAAGCCACTCGCGTCCGTTGGCCTGGTGCGCGTCACCTTTGAGTTACCGGAAACCGGTGGAAAAATCGAGGGCGACACCCAAGTGGCATGGACCAACCCGAACGGACAAACCGGTCTCCGCTTCCTGGACATGGACGTCTCCATGCGCGAGGAACTGGGGGAGTGGATGGCGGCGCACGCCCACGACGCCATGCCCGAAGAGCCCGATCCCGTTAGTCAATGCAAGCTGACCGACATGAGTCTGGGAGGTTGTTACGTCGAGACCGAGTCCCCCTTCCCGCAATCCTCTTCCGTGGACCTGTGCCTGAAGGCAGCCGGGATGGAGATTCACACCGAAGGTTGTGTGCGGGTCATGCATCCGGCGCACGGCATGGGAATTGAATTCCCTGCGCGCACCGAAGAACAGCGGAAAAGCGTGGGGGATTTCATCGAGTTTCTCACCGGCCAGCCCGGGGCTACTCCGCTGCTGGAAATCTCTCCTCGTTCCCTGATGGCCAGTCCCGAAGAACTCAATCGCAAGCCCGATGCTGCCGCCGACGCTGAGGATCCTTTGCTCGATTTGCTGAGGACGGGCGACAGCCTCGAACAGACCGATTTTCTCTCGGAACTGCACCGACAGCGTAATTCGGCCGAAGTCAGCTAAGCCGCCTCGCATGCCGATTCGTTTCCCAAGAGCAAAAGCCTGCGGATAAGACCGTCGCCCCGTCTCTGGTGTGACCCTATCCCCAGGCGGTTCCACCTCGATGAAGCGAGCCTAGCGCATTCCTGCTTCCGCAAGATTTCGCCGCGGTTAATTTTCCGGAACATTTCCGATGCACTAGAATTGCATCCAATTTGTTCCAGTCCCCCATCTCGCGCGTGATGTTGCTCGGCGCCGTCTGTTTCGTGGCCATCATGCCATTTTTGTGGCACGGAACTCCCTCTGGGCACGATTTCGAGTTCCACATGTTTTCGTGGATGGAAGTCCGGGGCCAATGGCAGCAGGGGATCGTATATCCGCGATGGGCGGCGTTGGCACACTGGGGCTCGGGCGAGGCACGCTTCCTGTTTTATCCGCCCGCCTCCTGGATCCTGGGGGCCGCGATGGGCGCCATTCTCCCGTGGCGGATTGTGCCCGGAGCTTACATCTGGACTGTGCTGTGCCTGTCAGGGCTGAGCACGTTCCAGTTGGCCCGAAACTGGCTTCCGCCACCGGACGCGCTCTTTGCCGCCGTGGTCTACGCGGTGAATCCCTACCACCTGCTGATTGTCTATTGGCGAAGCGCGTATGCAGAACTCCTGGCCTCGGCGCTGCTGCCCCTTCTGCTGCTGTGGCTGCTCCGGCTTGAGGAACGTAGCCTGCGACCGGTGCTGTGGCTAGCTCTGATCCTGGCCGCCGCCTGGCTGACGAACGCGCCGGCGGCGGTCATGATCCACTACTCGGTGGCGGGGCTGGCAGTCGTGCTGGCGATTCTCGATCGTTCCTGGCGTCCCATGATAAGGACCGCGCTGGCGATCACGCTGGGCGCGGGCCTGGCATCGTTCTATCTGATCCCTGCCGTGTACGAGGGGAAATGGGTCAACATCAACGAAGTCCTCGCTCCCGGAGTGCGTCCGCAGGATAATTTCCTCTTCACAACGATTTCTGATCCCGACCACAACCGCTTCAACCTGCTGGTTTCCACGATAGCAATTTGCGAGGTGGCCGCCGTGGCGCTGGCCATCTGGCTCGCGCGCGCGTGGCGTCGGAAGCAGAGGACCCTGTGGATCCTAACCTCCGCCTGGGCAGGAATTTCGGTGCTGATCATGTTCGCAATCACCGACCCGTTATGGGAGCATCTGCCGAAATTACGCTTCGTCCAGCTGCCCTGGCGATGGCTGCTCTGTCTGAATGCCGCTCTCGCAATGCTTTTGACGATGGCCATCCGGCGCTGGAGCGTACGCGCGCTGGCGTTTGTCGTGCTGTTGGCCGTGGTGATTGTTGCGGGCTACCGCATCCAGCCTCCGTGGTGGGATACTGCCGCCGACATTCGTGAAATGAACAATGCGATGGCGGACGGTTCCGGCTACGAAGGTACCGACGAATACGTCCCGGCCGGAGCGGATCCCTACGAATTGAACAAGAAGCAGCCGCGCGTCGCGAATTCATCGGGCATGGCCAAGCGGACAGAAGGCATGAAATGGGGCCCGACGGAGAAGCGTTTCGCCGTCCAGACCGACGGCATGGAGTTGCTGACGCTGCGTCTCTTCAACTATCCAGCGTGGGAAGTGACGGTGAACGGCGAGCACGTAGATACGCAAACGACCGAAATCACTGGCCAAATGATGATTCCGATCACACCCGGCCGTAAAGACATTCGCATCCGCTTTGGACGAACACGCGACCGAACGATTGGTGGAGTGTTGTCCCTGATCATCCTGGCTCTGATGATCATGTTGTTGTTGGTGACTCGACCACCAAAGACTGAGATTGCTCAAACATGACACCGCGCACGGTCCTCGTGGCGACCTCGAATGCCGGCAAGCTGCGCGATTTTGCTGGCGCCGCTCAGGCCCATGGCATCAAGATCGCCAGCATTCCGACCTTCCCTTCCCTGCCCCCGGTGGTCGAAGACGGCGCAACCTTCGAAGACAACGCCCGCAAGAAAGCCGAGGCCTACAGCCTGGCGGTTCCCGGAGAACTGGTGCTGGCGGACGACTCCGGCCTGGAAGTTGACGCGCTAGGTGGATCTCCCGGCGTCCATTCCGCGCGATACGCCGCCGACAAGCCACATGTTGCGGATACCAATAGCGATGATGACGCCAACAATGCCCGCGTGCTGCGCGAACTTCACGGCGTGGCCCGCGAGAAACGGACGGCAAGATTTGTGTGCGTCCTGGCGGCTGCTAGAGACGGGAAAACTGTGGGAACATTTCGAGGCGTGGCCGAGGGGATCATTCTCGATCGCCTTCAGGGCAAAGACGGGTTCGGCTACGATCCGATGTTTTTCTTTGAAGCAATTCAAAAAACGTTCGCGGAATTGACTCCCGAAGAAAAATCACGCTACAGCCACCGTGGTGTTGCCTTCCGGGAATTCCTGCAGTGGATGGACAGCGCACAGCAACCGGGCTAGCCGGTCCAGTTCCATCTCCTGCAACTGCTTTCTTGACTCTCCACTCCACCAGCCAACATAATGATTGGTTCGCTGGTTACACCCGAATTCATAAGGAGCGGTTCTGTGGCTTCAACGGCCCACCCCGTAGCTCCGCGAATCAAGCCAGGCGTCGCACCGCTGCGTGCAGGCGAAGGCACTTCGTTCCTGCTACGTAGACTGCACTCAATCAGCGGCATCGTGCCCATCGGCCTGTTTCTGCTTGAACACTTCATTTCGAACGCCGAGGCTTTCAAGGGCGCGGACGCTTACGGGGCCCAAGTCAAGTTTCTGAATAGCCTGCCCTTCATCGTGGGTCTGGAGCTGTTCGGCATCTGGATCCCGATCCTCTACCACGCCCTGTATGGCGTCTACATCTGGTGGCGCGGGGAGACCAACGTCGGCGATTATCCCTGGACCGGCAACTGGCTTTATACGGCCCAGCGCTGGACCGGCATTGTTGCCTTCATCTACATCGCCCAGCACACGTACTACCTGCGCTTCACTGGCATACACCTGCCGACGAATCCCGCCGCGGCGTTCTCCAAGGTCCAGGGAGAATTCCAGAATCCGTGGATGATCGCTTTTTACGCAGTGGGAATCATCGCGGCGTCCTGGCACTTTTCTTATGGGCTGTGGCTGTTTGCCGCCAAGTGGGGGATTACCACCGGCGAGAAGGCGCGCCGCCGTTTTGGCTATGTCTGCCTTGCTCTTGCGCTGGGGCTGGTCTCGATCGGCGCCGCCAGCATGTACGGCTTCCTGAAGACACCGTACCATCCGTGGGAACCAGACACGGCTTCACACAACATCGTAATGCGTTAGCGGTTATGGAATAACGTTCGGGCCTGGCCCGGATCGAACTGATAAAGATCGGACTCATACAGCATGGCAGCAACTCCGAAGATCATCGTGGTGGGCGGCGGGCTGGCGGGATTGGCGGCCGTCATCAAGATCGCCGAAATGGGCGGCGAAGTGGATTTGTTTTCC
>Ga0302321_100002828_pt1 | contig 14910 bp, 10 predicted proteins | sample Fen_T0_1_FD_202505 | JGI IMG/M metagenome (GOLD analysis project Ga0302321, IMG submission 202505) | Peat permafrost microbial communities from Stordalen Mire near Abisko, Sweden - Fen_T0_1 | ecosystem: Environmental > Terrestrial > Soil > Wetlands > Permafrost | place: Sweden: Abisko...
GGTTCGGTTCGATCAGATCCGACTCGTGCACGACTTCGAATTGGCCGTCGGGCTTGGCTTTGCCGATGCGCGCCTTGCTCCACAAGTGGTGGTTCTCGTGCACTTTCACGTAGCCTTCTGGAGCGATCTTGATCTCGATCCCCGGTGAAGCCGCGACGACCTTGTCGACATCGAAGCTGCCGGCCTTTTCGACGGCGGCTTTCCAAATCCAAGGACCGAGGTAACCGGCTTGGGTCACGTCGCCGATCACGCTCTTGTCGCCCCACATCTTTTTGAAGGCTTCTACGAAGGACTTGTTGTTCGCGTTGTCCAGGCTCTGGAAGTACTTCATCGAGGAGAAGAAGCCGGTGAGATTTTCGCCACCGATACCGAGGACTTCGTCCTCTGTCACGGAGATCGTGAGCAGGGTCTGGTTCGCGGCGGTGACGCCGGCCGCGTTCAGTTGCTTGAACCAAGCCACGTTGCTGCCGCCGACGACCGCAGCGAAGATGACGTCCGGCTTCTTGAGCTTGATCTTGTTGATGATCGAGCCGAATTGGGTATTGCCGAGCGGAGCGAACTCTTCGCCGACTACCGTCCCCTTGATTACGTTTTCGATGTGTTTGCGCGCGATCTTCATCGACGTGCGCGGCCAGATGTAGTCAGAGCCGATCAGGTAGAAGCTCTTTGCGCCCTTCTCTTTGTGGACCCAATCGAGGCTGGCCAAGATCTGCTGGGTGGCCTCCTGACCCGTGTAGAACACGTTCTTCGACTGCTCGAGACCTTCGTAGAAGGTCGGATAGTAGAGCAGCCCATTTTCTTTCTCGAACACGGGCAGCACGGCTTTGCGTGAGGCGGACGTCCAGCAGCCCATGACTGCGGCGACTTTGTCGTTCACCAAGAGCTTGCGCGCTTTCTCGGCGAACGTCGGCCAGTCGCTCGCGCCGTCTTCTTGAATCACCTTGATTTGGCGTCCGAGGATTCCGCCAAGCGCGTTGATCTGGGCGATGGCGAGCTTTTCTGCCTGCACGGAGCCGGTCTCGCTGATCGCCATCGTGCCGGTCGTCGAGTGCAGAATGCCAACCGTGACGCTGTCGTCGTCGACCTTCAGACCCGTGGTCATGATCTTGGCGGTCGGGAAGTCCGCGGCTTTGGTGGTCGACTTCTCCAGGCCGGGGGGCAACAAAACGGTTGCTCCGGTCGCTTCTGTCGAGCGCTCGGTGGCAGCGGGGGCGGCGGCTTTTTCGACCTTCGCCGACGAGTCCGTAGACGTCGATGCGCTGGAGGACTTGTTGCACGCGCCGCTTGCCAGCGCCGCGCACAATAAGGCGCCGGGTAGAACCAGCGACAAGGCGCCGCGATAGACGCGACTACGATTGGAAAAGACTGACTGCATGGGTGTCTCCATTGTCAAAGGGAGTCTCGGGCGCGTTGTCCGCGCGACCGAGCCGGTTGTCTCACGAATACCGCAGGAGTAACGAACCGCTAATTGCAGCAACGTTCGGCAGATCACTCGCCTGGCGCGGCTGCGAATCGAAGTTCAAAGCGAACGCGTGTCGGAACCGAGAGTGGACGTCACCGCCCCTCGCTGGTTCCTTTTCATGAAGTGATCGTGAACTACACCTACCGGGAAGTAGATGTCGTACCCGTGTCGTGTATGTTTACTTTGCAGACGCAATACGGACTCGGCAAAAGCGTCCTGCAGATGTCAACCACGTCACGCCGGGGACCAATGGTGAGCGTTTTTCGAGCGCGGGCTGCGCTCGAAACGCGCTCACTCGCGCTCACTCCTGATTGCCGGTCAATAGTCGTGCCAGTTCTGCCGATGCGCGTTATTGTCTCATCTGGCGCGGCCGGGCGGCGGTCTGGACGGCTGCCGAGGATGCGGCCGCCTCATATAACCCAGCGGAGTGAGCGCTCTCTGGGGAGTTGCCGGCGCGGGCTAGCGCTCGGTGTTGGGCTCGAGGGGCTCGCCGAGCGGTAGCAGCGACCGCCCGAAAATCAGGCCGAGAATCATCGCTAAGGCGCTCGCGATCAGCACGCCGAGTTTGGCCGCGCCTAGCAAAGCTGGGTCGCTGAAAGCAAGCTGCGCCACGAATAGCGACATCGTAAAGCCGATGCCAGCGACGACACCGAGCACCACGAGGTGTCGACTGCCCAAGCCGTCGGGCAGGACCGCGACCTTCGTCCAAAGCGCGAGTGCACTGCTGAGCACGACCCCTAGCGGCTTTCCCAGCAACAGCGACACGACGATTGCCATGCTCACTCGAGTCCCGTTGCCCGAAAGTGACGTCCCGCTCAAATTCACGCCCGCATTGGCCAGCGCGAAGATTGGCATGATCGCGTACGAGACCCAAGGGTGCAGCGCGTGCACCAAACGGTCAGCGGGCGATTCGCGTTCGACGCCTTGCCATGCTTGGACTGGCGTGAGCAAACCGATCAGAACGCCTGCAATCGTGGGATGAACGCCGGCCACGTACACGCCCGCCCAAACCAGCACCCCGGGCAAGACATAGACGGGGATGCTGCGCACGCCGCTCGCACGCAGCGCCACAATCATCAGCAAGCCGAACGTCACGAGCGCCAACCCGGAGAGCGCGATCCCCGACGAGTAGAAAATGGCGATCACCACGATGGCACCCAGATCGTCGATCACGGCCAGGGCGAGCAACAAGACGCGTAGCGCTTTCGGCACCCGCTTCCCGAGCAAGCTGAGCACGCCGAGCGCGAACGCGATGTCGGTCGCCATCGGAATGCCCCAACCGCGGTAAGCCTCGGGGCTGCGCGAAAGCGCCAGGTAGAACGATGCGGGCACTGCCATGCCACCCAGCGCCGCGACCACGGGTAGGGCGGCGCGGCGCCACTTTGCGAGCTGCCCGTCGTGGAGTTCCTTGCGAATCTCGATGCCAACGACGAAAAAGAAGATGGCCATCAGTACGTCGTTGACGAACCATTCGAGCGATCGCTCGAATGCGAACGAGCCCAGTCGAATACCGACCGTCGAGTGCCACAGCGAGCGATAGCTGTTCGCGACGCTCGAATTGGCCCAAAGCAACGCTGCCGCCGCAGCAGCGATCAGAAGCAAGCCGCTCGCTGCCTCGAAGGCGACGACCCGTCGCAGGGGTCGAGTGACGAGTTCCGAAATCGCGACGAGCGGGCGCCAGGTGCCGGGCGGCGGGCCCGAAGCTTGCGCGCCCGACCGTGGCTTTGGACCGCTCATGCTCAGGCTGTAGCACGCGACGCCGCGGCTAACCCCGGGCGAGCGGTAAAGCCAGAGCAAGGCCGGCTTTGCCGTGCTAAAAGCCGGCCCCCATGCGCGCTTCCTATCGTTGGCTGAAAGAGCTGCTTCCAGAACTGACTGCGTCGCCCGATGAGGTCGCATTGCGCATTGGGGCCGCCGGCTTGGCCGTCGACGGCGTCCGCTCTTTCGGCGCCGGGTTGGAAGCGATCTTGGTCGTTCGCGTGCTGGCCAAGGAGCCGCACCCGAAGCGCGCTGCGCTGAACTTGGTGACCGTCGACCGCGGGGGGGTGGAGCAGCGCGTGGTCTGCGGCGCGAGCAACGTGCCGGAGCCGGGCGGCTTGGTCGTGTTGGCTCCGCTCGGCGCCACGTTGCCCGGTATGGACGGTCCGCTCACTCCCCGTGAGATTGGCGGCGTGCTGAGTGAAGGCATGTTGTGCAGCGAGACCGAGCTCGGCTTGGCCGAGAGCGCCGAGGGGATCTTGATCTTGCCCGACGGATCTGTCGCGCCAGGCACCCGCTTCGTCGATGCATTCCCGGCCGCCATGGACACGATCTACGAGCTCGATGTCACACCGAATCGGCCTGACGCGCTCGGTCACGTCGGTTTGGCTCGTGAGCTCGCCGCACTGTTCGGTCTGCCCTTCCTACCACCAGATACAGGCTCGCCTGTGCGCAGCTCGGATGAAGCAATCAATGCGCTGATCCGGGTCGACAATCGCGACACCGAGCGCTGCCCGCACTATGCTGCCGGCGCGGTCTTGGACGTGACCATCGCTCCTTCGCCGTTGTGGCTGCGGTGGCGTTTGCATAGCTTGGGCGTGCGGCCCATCTCCAACGTGGTCGACATCACGAATTTGCTGCTCCTGGAGTTCGGGCAGCCGCTGCACGCCTTCGACTTGGACCAGGTGCGGGGCGGTCAAATCATCGTCCGCAGAGCGACCGCCGGCGAGCCATTCGCGACGCTCGACGGCGTAGAGCGCACGCTGGATGCAGATGACCTGGTGATCGCCGATGCCGAGGGGCCGAGCGCCTTGGCCGGTGTGATGGGCGGTCAAGTCAGTGAAATTCGCGAGAGCACGCGGCGCGTGCTGGTCGAGAGCGCCTACTTCGTTCCGCGCGGGGTTCGCCGCACCGCTCGGCGCTACGGGTTACACACCGAAGCCAGTCACCGCTTCGAACGCGGCGTCGACTACGAGCAAGTTTCGCACGTGCTGGAGCGCGCCAAGACGCTGCTGACTCAGTTGGCTTCTGGCAGAGCAGTATCCGGGGCGATTCACGCCCGCGGCGCCGAGCCCGTGTTGGCGGAAATCAACCTACGCTCGTCGCGCTTGGACGCACTGCTCGGCGCGCCGGTGCCGTTCACGGAAGCCTGCGCCATCATCGAGCGCTTGGGCTTCCCGGTGTTGGCGGTGAGCGGCAGCGGTGCGAGCGCGGTATTGCGCACGCGGGCGGTGTCGTTCCGTCCGGACGTGACGCGTGAAGTGGATTTGATCGAGGAAGTGTGCCGAGTGCGGGGCCTGGACGCAATTCCGACGCGCTTGCCGGCGGTCATCCCGCAGCCGCCGCGGGCGACCGGCAAGTTGGAACGCGAAGTGGGGGCCGCCGCGGTCGCGCTCGGCTTGTCCGAAGCCGTCACTTATGCGTTCGTGTCCGAGAGTGATCTGGAAAAGTTGCACGCGCCCAAGCCTAGTGTGCGGCTCAGTAATCCGCTGAGTGAAGAACGCAACGTGATGCGCACCAGCTTGCTGCCGGGCTTGCTCGAGGCCTTCCGCCGCGCCCGACGCCGCGGTGAAACCCGCGCTCGTTTGTTCACTCTCGGTAGCTGCTTCGGCGCTCTGGTCAGCAAACCCGTCGGCGGCACTCGCCCGCGCCTGGAAGCAGACGTGGGCTGTTTGCCACGAGAAGAGCTGCGATTTGCCGCGGTGCTGGCCGGAACTCGGCATGAGTACCTGAGCCTCAAACCCGAGGAGGTGGACGTCTACGACGCCAAGGGTATCGCCGTCGAGTTGATCGAACGCGTGTCGGGCAAGCGGGCGTCCGTGCGTTTGTCGCCCAGCAAGCCCGGGCACTTGCATCCACGTGGCGCGAGTGACATCTGGCTGGGGGATGTGCTGCTCGGTCAGCTCGGGCCGCTTCACCCCGACGTGGTCGACTCACTCGATCTCGGTCAGAGCGCGCAAATCATCGAGCTCGACTTGGAAGCGCTGCAAACTCTGGGCAAAGGAGTACCGCAATTCCGGGCCATCCCGCGCCTGCCGGCAGTCACGCGCGATCTATCGCTGGTCGTGGGCGAGGCGGTGGGAGCAGGCAAGGTCGGCGAAGTGCTGGAGCGAGCCGGAGGAGCGCTGTGTGAATCGATCGAATTGCTCGGACTGTTCCGCGGAGGCTCCCTGCCAGATGGCCAGAAATCGCTCACTTTCCGCGTTATTTGCCGGGATCCCAAGGCGCGTACCTTGGCCGAAGAGGCACGCACTCTGACCGACAAAGAGGTCGACGAGGTTCAGGCGCGGATGTTGAAGGCCGCCCAGACCGAGTTTGGGGCGACCCTGCGAGGCTGACGATGTCTGGGCACCGTAAGCTGGCTCGAGCTCTGCTCGGCATCACCCTGCTGATCGCGTCCGTGACCGGTTGCCAGCGAAAGGCTCCGGGGCCGGAAGAGTGCGCACGTTTCGCCGAGGCCGTGGTCGGCGCGGGCCGCTATGTCACACCGCTGATCGCCGCGCAGATCGAAACACAAACCCAAGAGTGCTTGACTCGGCCGTATGACCGCGAGCTGCTCAGCTGCGTGCTCTTGACGCGTCGAGCGCGGGTATGCCTGGCGAGCTTCCGCGCGCGCAACGGCCACGGCAAGGGTGACCTCGAGGATCTCCCCGAGTGAATCAGCTGCCTCCTGACCCCGGGCAACGACCGAACCCGTTCGAACCGCCACCTGCTGGCAGCTACGGGATGCCACTGCCGACATACCGGGCCGCTCCGCCCGCCTCGTCGGAAGCAGTCGCCGCGATCGTCTGCGGAGTACTCGCCTGGAGCTGTTTCCCGCTCGGATTCGTGGCCATTTGGTTGGGCGCCCGAGCGAGACGAGCGGCCCGCGAGAACCCTGAACGAGTGGGCGGCGAGCAGTTGGCCTTGGCCGGCATGATCGTGGGCGGGATCTTCGGCATTCTGTGGCTGTTGTTTTGGCTCGCATACGTGGCGTTTTTCGTGTTCGCAATTGGCTTCGGAGCGTTCCACAAATAGCGGCTGCCCCGCCCCGCAACTCGCGATTCCGCCCGGTTTTTTGCCTCGAATCTTCGCGCTTGCCGCGTTGCAGCTCGGCGACTTTCGCGAACTGGGTTTGGCGACTAGCCTGCGACGCGTCTCCGGAAGTCTTTCCGGGCCACCTACGAGGGAGAAAACATGATCCGACCGAGTCGACAGCTTTCGATGCTGGGAATCGCGCTAGGTGCTTTGCTCACCCTGAACGCGGGGGCAGAGCCCGAGGGGCCTCCGGGCAAGCGACCGCCGCATGTCATGGGGCCGCCCGGCCACATGCATGAGCACGAGCACGGAAAGCACGACGATGGAGACGCGGACCCCGGGCGAAAGCATGGCCCGCCCCACGCCGATGGCGGGCTCGATGAGTCCGACCGCCACGACGGTGGCCCCGACGCTGGCGTCGAACATGGCATGCACCACGGGCATGGCGCGTTCAAGGACGAATGGATGCAGCTCCGAGCGGAGATCAAAGACGGTAAGCTGAAGAAGGAGGATCTCAAGGCGCGCTTCGCCGAGCTCAAGGCGAAGCGTGACGAGCGCATGCATGCGCATCGCCAGTCGTTGAAGGAGCGTTGGGGCGATAAGCTCGCCGTGCCAGCCGTGCACGACGAGCTCGCGCGTCACGAGCGTCGCTTGGCCATGCTCGACCGCATGCTCGAGCTCGCTCAAACCGAAAAGACCGGTAAGGACAAGGACACGCTCACCGCCCGCATCCAAGGGCTGATCAGCAAGGAGAACGCGCGTCACGACCGCGTGATGCAGCAAACGCCCGCCGCTTCAGCGAGTGCGCCTACCCCTTCAGCGAGTGCTGCGCCGTCCGGCTCGGGAGAAACGAAATGAAGTCCTCGGTTTCGATTGCCTGTGCCATCCTCCTCATCGCTGCCTTCGTCGCGTGTGACAAGAAGGAAGCGCCTGCTCCCGAAGCGACCTCCGCTCAAACGGCCAGCGCGGCTCCTGTCCCGCCGCCGGCACCGCCGCCCGTGACGGTAGCCGTCGACAGCATCCCGGCCGAAGAACAGTACGAATCAGAAGTCGAAAAGGAAGTCACCCCTGCGAACTTCGAGCAGAAGCTCGACGCCTTGGACAAGGAACTCTCCGCCGAAAAGTAGTAGCAGTGCGCGCGGGAGCCGCTGTGCCGCGCTCCCGCGCCGCATGCAACCAGGCTGCGACGCTCAGGGCGCCATCGTGATCTTGGCGCTATAATCGGAAGTCGTAAACGACCCGCTGCCTCGGCGGGGTCCACCGGGGGTGATGTGATAGTAGTCACCACTGAACGGGTCCATGAAGCCGCCGGGGCCTGCCGCCGCGTCCGCGTTGGCGAGCGCGCCGTGCGTCTCGACGCGCCAGTAGTAGGAGGTTGCCGGGATGAGCGCGAAGGTGTCGTTCGCCACTTTTGGCAATTTCAACGACTTTTTGGCGGTGACGATGAACAGCCCGTCGGTCTTCGCGGAGCTCGAATCGGCATCGTCGAATCTGATCACGAACAGGCCGCTCGAGCCTGCGCCGGCTTGAAATGAAAACTGCGTGTTCGCGTCTACCTTGTTCACTGCCGTTGCCGGAATGAGCGCCAGGTGAGTGCTCGGTTTGGGGATCGTGACCGCTACGCCCGTGGCTCCCGCAGCGAGCGCGTCCTGATGCGCGACCGCGAAAGCGCCGTAGTCGGACTGACCTTCCGAGGCAGTGAACGTGACAGTGCTCTCGGCAATGGTCGGCACTTGGTAGGTAAATGTGTTGGGCCCGCTGTCCTCCACCAACTGGATGAACGCGTTCGACGTGAACTGCAAAAAGACGTGGTTTGCCCGCGTGTCGAACCCGGCGGGCGTCACCGTCCCCGTGATGTTGCCGGAAACGATGGTCTTTGCGGACATATCGAGCGTGACTGGCGAAATATCGGAAACGGCGCCATTCAGTGCGATCGGCTTGGCATCGTACGCGGCGTACCCCGTGGGCAGGTTGCTCGTCGGATCCTGCGAAAAAATCAGGCCATGCACGGTCTGTTGGGTCATGGGCGGACCGCGCCAACCGACCGAAGTCTGACCGTAGCCTTGGGCACTGACGTCGGTAAAATCCCAATTTCCGTCGGGACCGCCGAAGGAGACGGACTGCGTGCGCCCCGTGGTCAGGGTGACGTCTGCGTGCGTCGGAGTGATGGAGACATTGCCGCTTTGCCGCTCGAGACCGGAATACACCTGCAGCGTGGGGTCGCGCCGTGTCAGCCCCTGATATACCCACCCGTAGATTTGTCCGTCGTAGTTGTCCGGGAATTCGACGACGAGGCTCGCGTCGTATTCCTCTGGCACGTCATTGATGGTGAACGCGCCGAGGTCGTCGGTTGGCACCATCGTGCCGTTGATCTCGACCGGGACGCCCGAGAGCTTGTGACCCCAGAAGTCGATGACGTGGCCGTGCACCGCGCTGCCGGTCGTCGGTGCGCCCGCGGCGCCCGCGGCGCCCGCATCACCTGTCGTATCGCCGGCGGCGCCCGCTGCCGATGCCCCGGCATTCGCATTGCCGCCGTGACCGCGCCCGCTGGTCCCGGCCATCGACGAGCTGCCGCCCTTGATCGTCGCGTCTCCGCCGTTCCCGGAGCCGCTCCGCCCACCGGTGCCACTGCCGCCACCGTTGTCGCCGCTCCCGCCGCTACCCGGCGCTGGTCCCTCGTGCAGCTCTTCGATCCCGAGCAGGCTGTTACACGCCGCGAGCGCAAACAGGCAAGCAAAGGGCGTGAAGCGCCCGAGCTGCCGGACGACGTTTCGTGAGCCCATCTGGGATTTTACTCCGCGTGTCATCAGAAGCTCCCTCGCACGAACGCCGAGCCAGGTCCGACGCCGACGGCCAGATTCTTTTCTTTGCCCGAATCGGCGGTAAACCACAGCACGGCGGCTCCGGCGATCGCGGCACCACCGGCGATGAAAGCGATCGTTGAGATTGTCGCTTTCGAACTCGCAGATGAACGCGCGTCCAAACCTTGGGCATCGCAACCGTACGGGTAAGCGATGCAATGCGATTTGGCATCTGACCACTTGGAGGACGCGCTCAGGCCGAATACGGCGCCCACCCCCAAGCCGACGACTCCGACCGCGCCGACGACGAGGGCACCGGTGCGTTGGGCCGAATTCGGTTCTGCCGATTGCTCGACGGGCGGAGAAGCAATGGGCTTGGGAGGGCCTGCCTCGGGCGCGCTCGGTTCACTGCTCGCCGCCAATGCGGGCACGTCGACCGAGAGCTTCTGAGCGTCCTTCAGATCGACGGTGGACGACCACTTCTGCTTGCCGAGCGCAAATGCCTCGACGGTGTGTGGACCCGGGTCCACCGGGATCGGCGAACCGAGCTCTGCTGGTTGCACGGGGATGCCATCGCGTCGGATGTCGAGCCCCGCGGAATCGGCCCCGCCCAGGGCGCGGATCGTGAGCATCGACAGCCGCGACTCCAGCGCCTTGGCGCGTTCGGTGGCGAGATCTTCGCGAACTTTGGAGCCCGCTGCGCGCGCGAGCGGGATGGCTTCTCGATACTCGGCCCAGGCGCTGGCAGTCTTGCCCAATTTTTCGTAGCAATCTGCCAAGTTCAGCAAAGTCCCGAGGCCGGGGTCGAGCTGCTCGCTGGCTTCGAACTTGGGGCACGCCTCGGCGTACTTCCCGCTGGCGGCGAGCGAGCGGCCTTGGTTGAAGAGCGCCTCCGCCGCCGCTCGGTTACTAGCACCGCCCGCTTGGGCTCCGGCCGTCACAGCGACGAAGTTGAACAAGCAACCCACGAAAAAAGGTATCCGCCTCACAACACTTCGGTATCCCAGAGGCCAGCCCGTGACAAGACCGGAATCGCCCTTCAGAACCAGGCTAGAGGGCTCGAATCCAGTACGGCGCCAACGCGGACGACGATCCCGGGAGCTGGCGCGGGCTCGTCGTAAACGAAAGACATCTTTCGATTCATCACGGGGGGCGATCGCGGAACCGACCGCGTTAGCTCTCGAAGCCGAGCTCCTCCCCGGCCACGCGCACCCGAATCGTCGCGCCGTCGGGGAATTTGCCAGACAAGAGTGCGAACGCCAGTGGATCTTGCAGGTTGCGCAGGATGCTGCGCTTGACTGGGCGCGCGCCGAGCGCCGGCTCGTAGCCGCGGTCGACCAGAAAATCTTTCGCGGCGTCGTCTAGCTCGAGCTTGAGCCGGCGATCGCCGAGCAAGCGCTCGAGGTGAGTCAGTTGGATGTCCACGACTTTGCGCAGGTCCGGCTTGGTGAGCGGACGGAAGATCAGCGTCTCGTCGACCCGATTCAAGAATTCGGGCCGGAAGAACTCCTTCAGCCGTTCGAGCAAGACATCGCGCAGCGCATCGCGGCCCGCTTCGCTCTCGAACAAGTGAGGATCGCTTTCCAGAATCCGATCGGAGCCGATGTTGCTGGTCATGATCACAACTGTATTGGAGAAGTCCGCGAGCCGGCCACGACCGTCGGTCAGTCGACCGTCATCCAGTACCTGGAGCAGCAGGTTGAATACGTCTTGGTGGGCCTTCTCGACCTCGTCGAAGAGCAGCACGGAATAAGGGCGACGGCGCACGGCTTCGGTCAAGAACCCGCCCTGCTCGCTGTCGGCGTAGCCGGGTGGCGCGCCGATCAAGCGTTGGGCCATGTGGCGCTCCATGAACTCGCTCATGTCGAGGCGCGTCAGTGCCTGGTCGTCGTCGAACAAAAAACGCGCCAGGGCCTTGGCTAGTTCGGTTTTGCCGACACCACTCGGACCCAAAAATAAGAACGAGCCAATCGGCTTTCCCGGATCGCGCAGGCCGACCCGACCGCGGCGTACCGCACGCGCGACCGCCGCGACGGCGTCGTCTTGACCGACTACGCGTTGCGCCAAGCGCTCTTCCATCTTGAGAAGCTTGTCGGCTTCGCCCTCCAACATCTTGGCGACGGGAATGCCGGTCCAAACGGCCAGCGTGGTCGCGACCTCACGCTCGCCGAGGATGCGCGGGGGCGGTTCCGTGCTGCTCTTGGCGGCCTCTTCGGCTTTGGCCAGCCGCGCCTCCAACTCGGGCAGCAGCGCGTGCTCGAGCTCACCGACGCGCGCAAAATTCTTCTCCGAGAGCGCGCGCCGGTGTTCGCCACGCGCCGCCTCGACCTCGGCGCGCAATGCGCGCACAGCGCCGACGACGCCGCGCCGTGACTCCATCTCGGCGCGAATGCGTGTCGTTTTCTCGACCAGCGCAGGCTGTTCGTCGAGCAGTTTCTGACGGGCGCTTCGGCTCTCCGCGTCGTCGCTGCGATCCAGCGTTTTGAGCTGGGCTTGAACCAGCTCCAAGCGCCGCAAGAGTCCGTCCGCCTCCGTCGATATTCCGTCCACTTCTACGCGTTTTGCGGCGGCGGCTTCGTCGAGCAGGTCGAGCGCGCTGTCGGGCAAGCAGCGATCGGGCACGTAGCGCTTGGCGAGTTGCACCGCGAGCCGAATCGCGCCCTCGCTGATTTCGACACCGTGGTGGCGCTCGTAGCGCGCGGCCGCGCCGCGCACGATCTCCGTGGCCTCTTCCAGCGAGGGCTCGGCGATGGGTAATTGTGTGAATAGGCGGAGCACTTGCGCGTCTCGCTCTTCCAGCCGCTTCAAGCCGTCTGGCGTGGTCGTGGCCAGTACCCGCAACTCCGAGCGAATCAATGCCGGCTTCAGCACTTCGCCGATCGCGCTTCCGCTCGGCCCTTGCCCGAACAGTTGTTCGATGTTGCGCAACACTAGAATCACGGGCGATTGCGCGATGTCGCTGAGCAACTTCTTCACCCGCTCTTCGATTTCACCGCGCAGGCGGGCACCGCTGACCAATGCCCCGCTGTCGATTTCTACGAGCTTGGTCGAGACCAAGCTGGTCGGCACGTCCCCCGCGGCAATACGCTGTGCAAGTGCGCGCACGACCGCGCCTTTACCGACACCCGCTTCGCCGACCAGCAGCGGGTGGCTCTTTTGGCTGCGCTCCAAGATCGTGAGCAGCCGGCGCACTTCCGCCACCCTCAAAAGAACTGGCTCGCTTGGATCCGCTGATAGCGGACGGGTGAATGAGCCAGGGGACGAATTGACCGAGCGCGCGGCCTGGGGCAGCGACCGCAGGGCGGCCATGTGCTGTCGAAGCGAGCCGGGCAGCACGCCGAATGCGCTCAGGATTTCACCGGCAGGGCCGCGGATCTCCTGCGACAAGGCGTTCACGATTTGTTCCACCAAAACCCGGTCGGATTTTTCTCGATCGGCCTCGCGTTGGGCGCGTTCCAGCAAATCCAGCATCGAAGCCGACAGGTAGGCCGGCTCTGCCGAGCGCGGTAGGCCACCGAGCGCGCGCTCCAACGCGGCCTCGAACTCCAGCAGATTGCTGACGCCACGTTCGAAGACGGCTCGCACCCCGAGGTCGCGCGCGACTGCGCGCTGCAACAAGTGGAGCGGCTGGACCTCGGCGTGCTTGCGTTCGTCTGCCAATGATTGCGCCGCGGCGACCAGCGCCTTGGCATCCGGGGCGTAGCGTTCGAGCGATAGCGTCGTCGCTTCCAGAGCGGGGGTGGGCATCGGTTGTGATAGTACACGCGCCGCACGCGGCGCGCTGCACGGATTGGCAGTCCGCGCCCTTGTCGCGTTTTCCGAGGAGACACGCTATAAATGCGTCGGGACCATGGAAATCGCACCAGCCGTGGAGGGACGAGTGAGCGATGACGCTGCCCTCTCACTCGATAGCGCACGCCTGCGAATCGCGCGCCTGGTGCTGGATGATTTCGCGGATCTGAAGCGCGCGATGCTCTGCGCAGCGCGCGTGAGCGCTACTACGCTCAGCGTCACGCGCGTGGGCGTTTGGTCTTTGAGCGAGCACAGAGCGACGCTGCGCCGCGTCGCGCTGCACGATCTGCTGGGGTCGAACGAGGAAACGAGCGAGGAGCTGGAGCTGCCCTTGCTGCATTGGCCTGCATACCTCGAGGCGGTGTCGTCTCGGCGTGTCATCGCGGCGAATGACGCGCTGACGGACCCGCGCACCGCGGAGCTGCGCGACTCCTACCTCGTCCCTCACGGGGTGACGTCGATGCTGGACGCGCCGTTGTTCCTGAGAGGTGAGGTCTGGGGCATCGTGTGTCACGAGCACACCGGGGCGCCCAGATGCTGGTCGGACCGCGAGATCGCTTTCGCGGTCTCGGTCGCCGACATGCTGAGCGCCATGCTCGAACAGTCCATGCGCCTTTCGCTCGAGGTGCGTTTGCGACAAGCCGAGGCCGAGCTCGCGCGGCTGCGTCAGGCCGAGGCCGTCGTCCGCACGGCCGCTGCCATTGGCCATGACATCAACACCTTGCTTCAGGCCATTTCAGGTCGAGCCCAGCTTGCCGTACGAAAAGAGGCCGCGGGCGAACGGTCGCAGGCACTGGTCGATATCGTCGCGGATTGCCAGCGGGCAGCCAGGATCGTCTCCCAACTGCGAGATCTCGATCATCCGAACGATGCCATGGGCATCGAGTCGGATTTGTCGTTCGTAATCCAGGACACTCGCGCCACCCTGGAAGCCCTGCTCGCGCCGAGCCACGCGCTCGCCGTCGAACTGGCACCGGAAGCACGCGTCCCGGCGAGCCGCGCCGATCTCGAACGCATCGTGCTGAACCTAGTCGTCAACGCCAAGGAGGCCATGCCCCTCGGTGGTACCGTGACCATCGTCACCCGTCGCACGACTTCCGGCGCCTCACTGCAGGTGCGAGATCTCGGCACCGGTATCGCGCCGGACCAAGCCGATCGCATCTTCGAGCCGTATTTTACGACCAAGACGGGGCGCAACAGCGGCCTCGGTCTGTTTGCGGTGGCGGCCATTGCCCGCAGAACCTCGGGCGTCGTCTCGATCGAGAGCGCGCCCGGCGCAGGTACTGCGGTGACCGTCACGTGGCCTGGCTGAAGCTCGAGCTTCGACCGGTTGAAGCTGGCAAGAACTACACTTGCTCGCGTGTCTCAGACTTCAGTGTCTACGACGAGGGTGCGCGTTCGCAACAGTGATGCAAGCGTGCAGCGCTCGACCGTCGGCAAACATTCGCGCACTGCCCGCGTGGCGAGATCCGTTGCGAGTGCTGCACAATAGTCCGTCGATTTCGAATCCGGCGGCTGTTAGCGTGCCGCCCCATGCGTATTCGCCTAGCTCCAGCGTTCGTTTTGTCCCTTGCGGCGTTGTCCGGCGCGCCACTGCTGACGGCGTGTTCCTCATCCGATTCGAATGGCACGCCGAGCAACGGCGGAGGGAACAATGGTGGGAGCAACGCGGGCTCTTCTAGCGCAGGCCGAGGCTCGGGCGCTCAGGGGGGCAAGGCCAATGGAGGCAGTGCGGGCAAGGCGGATGGAGGCAGTGCGGGCAAGGCCGAAGCGGGCGCGGACAACGGGCAGGGCGGAGAGAACACGGGTAGTGCCGGGGACTCGAACACGATGGCCGGTGCGGGCGGGGTAGGGGACGAG
>Ga0302321_100002829_pt1 | contig 14908 bp, 9 predicted proteins | sample Fen_T0_1_FD_202505 | JGI IMG/M metagenome (GOLD analysis project Ga0302321, IMG submission 202505) | Peat permafrost microbial communities from Stordalen Mire near Abisko, Sweden - Fen_T0_1 | ecosystem: Environmental > Terrestrial > Soil > Wetlands > Permafrost | place: Sweden: Abisko...
AACTTATTGATTCAGCCACACTCACCATCGGCTCATCATCTGTTATTTTTGCGTGCGGCGCGGCGCGGCTTGGACTCAAAGTTGGTTTCATTGGTGTTTGCGGTGACGATGTCTTTGGCAAATTCATGCTCGACGAAATGTCCAAGCGCAATGTGGATGTGAGTAACGTTGTCGTTCGCAAGAACGGACAAACTGGACTCAGCGTCATCTTCAATAACCAATCGGACCGCGCGATTCTGACTCATTCTGGGCTGATCGCTGAACTACAAGCCTCAGACATCACTGACAGTTTGTTGAAGCAGTCAAAGCACGTCCATGTCGCATCATATTTTTTGCAAACGAAACTCCAGCCTGATCTGCCGTCTTTGTTTCAACGCGCACATTCGCTTGGACTAACAACATCGCTTGATACGAACTATGACCCCTCCGAAAAGTGGATCGGCTTCGACGAACTACTTTCGGTTACGAATGTGTTTTTGCCCAACGAAACAGAAGCGAAGTCGCTATCAGGCGCGGATAATGTTGACGAAGCCGCAAGCAGGCTTGGATCCAAAGTGGAGGCGTTGGTGATTAAGCTGGGAAAAGATGGGGCGTTGGGAATATGCGGGAGTCAGAGAGTCCAGGTAAAGAGCATTCCAGTCAATGTTGTTGATACGGTTGGCGCAGGTGACTCGTTTGATGCGGGCTTTATTTACGGCTACTTGAATAATTGGCAACTTGAGAAGTCATTGTGTTTGGCTTGTGTATGCGGAGCTTTATCTACGCAACAGGCTGGCGGCACGAACGGACAACCAACTCTCGATGAAGCGCTGAAGTATTTATGATCCTTTGCCTAACCCCCAACCCTGCTGTTGATCGAACTATGTATGTGGATACCATACACATTGGCGAAGTCCATCGTGCAAAAAAGGTGTTGACGGCGGCAGGTGGAAAAGGCTTGAATGTAGCGCGGACAATCCGCACATTAGGAGGCGAGCCGCTTTGCATGGGACCTATCGGAGGTCATACGGGTGAGTTGCTGGCAGGACTTGCGGAACAAGAAGGGTTGCCTGCCGCATGGACGCACGTACGAAACGAAACACGGACTTGCATCATCCTGGTTCAGGCAAACCAAGACTCGACTGTGATCAACGATGCCGGGCAGAATATGGATGTGAGCGAGTGCAAGACTCTGGTTGAAGATGTATTGAGTTGTGCTTCTCGCACTGACTTGATCTGTGTGTGCGGAAGTCTACTACTAGGATTTTCACAAGAGCAGCTTAAAACCTTGCTTTCAAAACTTGTCTCGATGGGTAAACAGGTGTGGGTAGATACGAGTGGAGAGGCTTTGCGAACTGCGTTGGAAGTGAACGATGTTTGTATCAAGGTCAATGCGGATGAATTAGGCGTTAGTTTGGATATGAAGATTTCCAATATGGATGAAGCTGTAAAAGCAACCCATTTATTGCGAGAGCAGGGAATTTCTCAAGTTGCCGTTACGCTTGGAAAAGACGGAGCCGTTTTTAATAGGGATGACAGTGTGTGGGCGGCACGACCTCCAAAGATCAAGGTAGTTAGCAGCGTGGGTAGCGGCGATGCGTTTTTAGGTGGTTTGCTTTTCGCGTTGGATGGCGGCGACTTGGCAGAGGTTGCTTTGCGAAAAGCTGTCGCGGCAGGTGCCGCGAATGCGCTTGAGTTTGGCGGGGGGAAGTTATTGTTTTCTGAATTTGAGACGTTGTGTGAGAAGGTGAATATTTCTGTTTTATCCTAACGCGGATATGTGTATTGGGGGATGTGATAATTTCGCAAGTTGCAAGCGAAGGTCAGAGTTTGATGCGGGTGGCAAAGAACCAACTCAACGGGTTTGATAGAAGGTGTGCAACATCATCAGAAGATTATAATAGAGTGATGATGAAATAAATGCAGAAGGACTATTGGGCAGATCGTCAGTGTGGATCGCTGGCTTGCACGAGGCGTTTTGCGTTAGCAACATATTGAAACTTGAGTCAATAATCACAACGCTTTCATTTTTTCCACTTATAAAGGAGTAATGATACATGGGTGCTCGCTTGGAAAATAAAGTTGCTATCATTACTGGCGCTGGCGAAGGGATTGGATACGAAATTGCCCGCCAGCTTGTACAGAAAGATGTATTTGTCGTCCTAAACGATATTAACGCCGAACGCGCAATACAAGCCGCCCAAGAAATCAGCGCGGAAGGAGGGACTTGCATTGGCACAGGCGGGGATGTTGCTAATGTTGATGATGTGCGTGGATTGGTAGATCTGGCGGTTGAGAAATTTGGTCGGGTGGATATAGCAGTAGCGAATGCTGGAATTTCATTTTATGACGATTTCTTTGATGTTGCCCCTGCAGATTTTAATCGCGTAGTTTCCACCAACCTTGGCGGTACATTCTTTCTTGCCCAAGCCGCGGCCCGGCAGATGCGAGCTCAGGGAAGCGGTGGTCGCATACTTTTCATGTCTTCTGTTTTAGGCAGTCAGGCTGCTCCTGAAGCAGTGGTTTATGGCATGACAAAGCGTGGAATTGAAATGCTAACCCGCGGACTTGGGGTTTCTCTTGCGCCTTATAAGATCACAGTTAATGCTCTTGCGCCTGGCGCTACTATTACTCCGCGCACCCTGCGCGATGATCCAGATTATGAATCCCGTTGGAAAGCTGTCACTCCTACAGGTCGCCCGGCATTACCCGCAGATATCGCCAGCGCCGCGCTTTTCTTCCTTTCGCCGGAGACAAGTCACATTACCGGACAAACCCTTTTGGTGGATGGCGGTTGGACACTTACGAGTCCATGGCCGTAATTTATGTTAATCTTTGTAAAGGAGGCTTGAATGACTCAAAAAACTTTTCTCGTAACGGGTGCCATGGGATGTATTGGCGCGTGGGTGTTGAAGCATTTGATGGCGCAAGGTGAGCGCGCAGTGGCGTTTGATTTGAGTGCTGATCGGCACCGCCTGGATTGGGTGATGACACCTGATGAGCAGGCGGCGATCAACTTTGCACAAGGGGACTTGACGGATGCAAGGCAAGTGAAGGATGTATTCAAAACCTACGAAGTCACCCATGTAGTGCATTTGGCGGCTTTGCAAGTTCCACTTTGCCGGGCAAATCCGGTACTGGGTTCGCAGGTGAATGTGACGGGGACAGTGAATCTATTTGAAGCGGCGCGCGAGATTGGAGTACGGCATTTGGCTTATGCATCTTCGATTGCGGTGTATGGCTCTGCTTCAGAATACTCGAAAGGCCCGATTCCGCACGATGCTCCGCATAAGCCACAAACATTATACGGAGTGTATAAAGTGGCAAATGAGGGGACGGCGCGGATCTACTGGCAAGATTATGGGATAAGCAGTTTGGGCTTGCGTCCCTACACGGTGTATGGCGTAGGTCGGGATCAGGGGATGACGAGTGATGCGACGAAGGCAATGTGGGCAGCGATAAAAGAGGAGCCGTTCGAAATTGGATTTAGCGGGGTGATGCAGTTTCAACTCGCATCAGATGTGGCTTTGCAATTTATTCTTGCGGCAGACCAGGCGGTAGATGGTGCGCATGTGTTTAATTTAGGTACACCTCCGGCCAGTGTGGATAATGTGATTGAATTAATTCGGAAGATCAAACCAGAGGCACAAATTACGCGGAAAGAAACGCGTCTGCCCTTCCCTGAGAGTTTTGACGATTCATCATTGCGCGCCCATACGCGACAGGTGTACGAAACGCCACTAGCGGACGGCATCCAAATGACAATGGAACATTTTGCAAGGCTTGGTTAATTTGCGATTGTAGTATGCAGATTCAAGGTATTCAGTAGATGATAAAGATGGATATGCAAATCAAAGGATGATGAAATGAAACTTTTGACTTTTCACCGTAACAACATGTTGCAATTAGGTATTCACACAGCAAATGGTGTGATCGATGTCGCTCAAGCTTCCGATAAACATACAGGGATTCCGCGTACGATGGATGCAGCAATTCGTGGCGGGGCAGAGGCGATGAAGGCTTTACAAGGTTTGGCGAAAGAGCCTGCGACTAACTGGCTGTTGAACGAACAGGATTTACAACCTGGTCCGTGTGTAGGGAATCCAGAAAAACTCATCTGCATTGGGCTGAATTACAAGCGACACGCGGCGGAAACTGGCATGGCTGTACCGACATCTCCTGTTCTGTTTTCAAAATTCAACAACACGCTGGCTGAAACGGGGGAATCCATTCCTTTGCCGAAAAATGCTGTCCAATATGATTATGAAGTTGAACTAGGTGTAGTGATTGGAAAGGAAGCCCGCTATGTTAGCGTGGACAAGGCTTTGGAGTATGTATTTGGCTATTTCACAGTCAATGACATGAGCGTGCGGGATTTGCAATTCCGAACGTCACAATGGTTACTCGGCAAAACCCCTGACAAATTTTTTCCCACGGCTTCATATCTAGTGACTGCCGATGAAGTAGTTGATCCGCAAAACTTAGGACTTTATTGCTGGGTCAATGGCGAACTCCGCCAGAATTCCAACACTGCCGATATGATATTCAGCGTAGCAGAATGTATCAGCTACATTAGTCAGTACATGACACTCAAGCCAGGGGATGTAATTTCCACAGGGACGCCAGAAGGCGTGGTGATGGGTATGGCGGAGAAGAATTGGTTGAAACCGGGGGATGAGGTGATTGTGGAAGTTGAGGGATTGGGGAAGTGCACGAATCGTATGGTGTAGGTGGATGTCACACCTGATATAAAAGGTGATCTTGCAAATTCAACCCATCCATCCAGCCCGCATTCTTACCTCGTATCTGCATCGCATTGCGTATGCCAACGATGCCTCCTATTTTCGACTCGTGCCGCAAGCGGTTGTTCAACCCAATTCCATTGGAGAAATTCAAGCGCTATTCAAATTCTCGCAACAAAATAAAATCCCAATGACCTTTCGTGCGGCTGGGACTAGTCTCTCAGGTCAAGCCGTAACCGATGGGATCCTTGTGGATCTTTCCAAACATTGGGGCAATTACAGTGTGGAAGAGAATGCTAGGTTGATCCGCTTTCAACCAGGCATCGTGGGCGGATTTATCAACAATGTGCTCAAACCCTTTGGTCGCCGCATCGGACCAGACCCCGCCTCGATTGATGCCTGCATGATGGGCGGCCTTCTTGCCAACAATTCCAGCGGCATGTGTTGTGGTGTGACGGAGAATTCGTATCGCACGATCCATTCCATGACCATTGTTTTGCCAAATGGATTTGTTCTTAATACGGCCGACCCAAATGCAAATGAAATTTTTATAAACGAACAACCGCATATTGCAAATGGTTTGCTTGAACTAAAAAAGAGAATCTTGAATTCAACAGCGCCGCACAAAGACGAGACGTTAGTCGGGCGTATCCAGCGCCGTTATCAGATGAAAAACACCAATGGTTATCTGCTTAACGCCTTTCTCGATTTCGACACGCCGCTCGATATTCTGACTCACATCTTAATCGGCTCTGAAGGCACACTGGGATTTATCGCCGAAGCTGTGCTTCATACCCTGCCTGACTATTCACGCCGGTATACGGGTCAACTTTATTTCAAGAATATTCAAAGCGCAGCCTCTGCCATTGCGCTACTCAAAGACTCAGGCGCGCGCGCCATAGAAATTATGGACCGCGCTTCACTTCGTTCAGTTCAGGATCATCCTGGTGTTCCTTCCATATTGAGCCAACTCCCAGATGACGCAGCAGCGATTTTAGTGGAGTATCAGGCTCAAGCTGTTGAATCAATTGGCGGCTTCAAAAAAGAAGCGGAGCGCGTCATCAAGCAAATTCATCTGTTGCACGATCCCGAATTTACCGATGACCCGATCGCGCAAGCCGCGCTGTGGAAAACACGCAAAGGCATCATTTCATCTGTCGGTGCAATGCGTCCGTCGGGGAGCATTTGCGTCAACGAAGATGTTGCCTTTCCAGTTCATCAACTCGCCGATGCGATCACAGACCTGCAACAGCTTTTCGCAGATTTTGGCTATCGAGATGGCGTGGTGTTCGGTCATGCAAAAGACGGCAACCTGCATTTCCTTGTCAATCAGGCTTTCAACACAGATGCAGACACGTATCACTTCGATGGCTTCATCCGCGCGATGGTGAAGCTTGTCAGCGGTAAATATGATGGCGCGCTCAAAGCCGAGCATGGCACCGGGCGCAACATGTCGCCGTTTATTGAAACCGAATGGGGCACAGATGCCTATGCCATCATGCGCGACCTCAAATCTTTATTCGACCCCGATAACATGCTTAACCCTGGTGTCATGATTAACACCGAACCACAAGCTCACGTCACGCATCTCAAATCCATGTCGCTCGTTTTGCCCGAGGTGGACAAATGCATCGAATGTGGGTTCTGCGAATCGAAATGTCCATCGCGAAGGCTGACATTAACGCCGCGCCAACGAATAGTCGTCCAACGTGAGATTTCTCGTTTGAAGACACTCGGCTCGGACTCACCCTTGCTTGATTCTGTACTAGCTGATTTTTCCTACGCTGGAATTGAGACCTGTGCCATCGACGGACTCTGCGCGACCGCCTGTCCCGTGAACATCAACACTGGCGACCTAACCAAACACCTGCGTGCTGAATCGATAAAAAATGAAAAGCCTGCTTTGTGGATTGCAAATTACTTCGCGCTTACAGAAAAAGCAATTGGCTGGGGCGTAAGGCTTGGACATGCTGCAGAAAAAATGATCGGCGCGAATAGCGTTAAATCATTATTAACAGTCGCAGAAAAAATATCGCATACCTCTTTGCCAAAGTGGAATGAGTACATTCCACGTCCAACAAAAAAACTTGACATATCCAGTGCTAAAAAGGATTTTGTCTACTTCCCTTCATGCATCTCACGGCAATTGGGTCAACCTAGAAGTGAAGATTACTTATCGTTATCAGACACACTTGTCACTATTGCCGGACGCGCAAATATCAATTTATCAATTGCTGAAGATGTAGCAGGACATTGTTGTGGAATGCCATTTTCATCAAAAGGATATATTGCCGTCTATAAAGCAACGCTGCATAGTACCTTGCTTAAATTTTGGGAATGGTCAGAGCATGGAGAATATCCCATCGTCGTGGACACGACTTCATGCACGCATACCCTTCGTACTTGCCAAGACGATCTCAATGAGGAAGATAAAGACCTTCTGGAAAAAATGACCATATTGGATAGCATTGAATTCGTGCATGACTTTGTCTTGCCGAAACTCAAAACCCAAGTCGTAGATGAAGATGTTGTCCTGCATCCAAATTGTTCTGCACGCAAACTTGGGCTGGACGCAAGGATGTTGGATATTGCAAAACAATGCGCCAAATCTGCAACTGTGCCTCTCAACCTGGGCTGCTGTGCTTTTGCAGGTGACCGTGGCTTACTATTTCCTGAATTAACGCAATCCGCCACAGAAAAAGAAAGTGCCGAAGTCAATGCGCGCGAATATAATGGATACTATTCATCCAATATCCCCTGTGAAATCGGCATGTCCGAAACAACGGGAAAGGATTACATGTCAATTGTTTATTTGGTAGAGAGAGCATCGCGAATCTAAAGTAAAAAAACAACCCATGATTGCTGATTTAGCTGGGAGTGAAGAAATTCAATCCGCGCATTTGGCAGAGACGGTGCAATACAGTTCTAAAGTTGATTGTTAGTTACGCTCTTTTCAAGAATGTATTCGGACAAGAATTGGTTTTGGGAAAGTTATAAATGAACAAATTTCCTGAATTCATCCATGAATTTATGCTTATCGTATCTTTGAGAGTTTTTCACAAGCTCAGTTATCTCAAATTTCGAATGGTCTCTCTCATGTTTTTGCAGGGCGTCGATCAAACATTCAGGTGACTGTTCATCAAAGAAGATTCCTGTTGCCCCGTCAATGACTGTCTCCAACGCGCCGCCTTGCCCGTAGGCAATGACGGGACAGCCTGCGGCTTGTGCTTCGACAATGGCTATCCCAAAATCCTCTTCGGTGGCGCAGATGAATCCTCGCGCTTTGCCAAGATAATCCGCTACTTTTTCATCTGATTGATACCCAAGGAATTTAATGTTCGAGCCTGCCATGTTCTTCAGACGATGTAATTCTGGTCCTTCGCCGATGATAAGAAGCGGAAGGTTCAGTTGTGTGAATGCCTGTACGATAATGTCAACCCGTTTGTGCGCGACCAACCTTGTCACTGTGATGTAGAAGTTTTCTCGTTTAATGGCAGGCTTGAACCTCTCCACTTCAACTGGCGGATAAATGATGGATGCGTCGCGGTGGTACGCATCCTGAATCCGTTTGGAAACTGCTTGGGAGATCGTGGCAAATTGATGGACGCGCGAAGCGGCTCTTTGATCCCATGTACGAAAGGATTGCATGATCTTATCAAGGATCAGATTCTTGCGTGTGTGAGTCCCGTTGAGGTTGAGTTCTGTCCATGCGTAACGCATGGGCGTGTATGTGTAGGAAACATGCCGCGCGCCGTTATAGTTTTGCACGCCATGTGCCACAGCATAACTGAATGAGACGATGGTATCGTAATCGCGCAGGTTGAATCGTTCGATTGCGAAAGGCATCAATGGCAGGAACATGCGATGATGTGTATGCGCGAACGGGATGCGATCAATGAACGATGTTTTGATCTTGCGGTTTGCAATGGGTGTGGCTTTGAATGCAGATTTATTGTAAACGAGCGTAAACAGATCTGCATTTGGAAAAACTTCGAGCGCGGTAAAGAGCACTCTCTCGCCGCCGCCCAGGGATGGGAGCGCATCGATCACAAAGGCAATGCGTTGGTCAGATTTCATTCAATGTGTTCCAGATCAATGCTGAAATTTTTTGCCATGAAAAGTTTTTAGCTCGAGCGAGTCCTTTTTCTTTTAATAATAAACGCAGAGGCTTGTTGCTTAAACATTCTCGCATTGCATTGGCTAAACCATTGGGGTTTGATAATTTAAAAATCAAACCTGCATCGCCAACGACTTCGGGCAATGCGCCGCCATTTGAAACGATAACTGGAGTCCCACAAGCCATGGCTTCTAGAATCGGCAAACCGAACCCCTCATCAAAAGATGGAAGCACGAATAATTCTGCACCCGCATATAAGCCTGGCAAAATATCTTCGGAAACATAATTCAAAAAACGGATGCGTTCATCGCCGAAAAATTTTATGGCACGAAAGACATGACCCGCTTCGCCTGCAATAACCAGCCATGTATCTTTGAATTCATCCTTGATTTCATGCCACGCTCGCATAAGAAGTACCAGATTTTTGCGCGGTTGAATCGAACCGACGAACAAAATGTATTTTTTCGGAAATTCAATTACGTTTTGTTTTGCGTTTGGCTGAAAGACAGATGTGTCCACGCCGTTGGGTGTGACAAGTACATTTGTGATTCCGAAACGCCGTGTCACCTTTTGTTTTATATATTCTGATGGCGTAAACACAATTCGAACACGTTTCGCCAATATCGGTAAAAATAAACGATACCATAAGGCAAAACTTTTATTAAACCATTCGGGATGTTCAAGCGGACTTAGATCGTGGATAGTCAATGCCTGATCCCGCACCATGAGCGGACCTGTATTCGCGGGTGACCACAAAATCGAATTAGACTTTAACTTCGTTGGAAGTATAAATTGTTCCCATGCATGACCTGCAAGCCCGTTGCTGCACGTCTTTTCGACCCGGTGGCTGTTTCTGAACAATTGAATTATTTCTCGCCCATGCCTTTCCACACCTGTGACGCGGCGTGAGAGAAACCGTCCATTGATCACGATATCACGCGTCATGTGTAACCTGCCCAATCCAGAGACCGAGCGCTAGCCCAAGCAATATGCGACCTGGAGCAATCGTCCATAGATAATGATCGAAGAGACTGACGACTCCAAGCCCTGTCAATGTTGCGCTGGCAAGGATCGCTTGTGGTGATGTTGTTTTGAAGATGGTTAGCGCAATTGAAATAAATAAGCTGATCATCAAAACGAAACCTGTCATGCCAAGCTCAGCCGTTACGAGCAGAAACACATTATGGGCGGGTTCAACCTTTACACCCTCGACAGCTATCTTCGCAAGTTCAAGAACGAATGATCCGATGCCTACGCCTGTTAGGGGGTGGTTTTGAATCATTTGTATCGCTTGCTGGGTATACCATACACGCCCAAGGATCGAGTTTTGTTCTGTCGCAATGCTTGAGTCGCTGACGCGCGTGAAGACCAAGTCTTTTAATGGATACAATGTTAGTGTACCCGCTAGAGCAATGGTCATAATCAATAAGAAAAGCTTTTTGCGTTCAAAGTGTTTTGATTTTAAAACCAAAATAAGCATAAAAGCAATCCATGCCAACCACGCCGAGCGGGAAAAAGTTAAGCCGAGCAGAATAATTCCCAAACAAAGCAGAATAAGTGCGGGATAGTTTGGCTTTTTGCTGATGAGAAATAAACTGACTGGTCCAAGCAATGTGAGAAATACCAACCCGCCAAGGATGTTGGGATGCGGTAAAGTTCCATAAGCGCGCAAGATGCGTAATCCATTTGCCAGTTGCACAACGCTTGCGCCGCGCATAAATGGGTCCAAGGTGCCGGGCCATTTCATATTCACCGAGTCAAGAAAAGCAGTGGACTGTTGTGCATACCCGATAATACCTATAATGAGCTGAATACTAAGTGCAGCGCAAAGACCGAACATGGTGACTGTCCATGTTTCGTGCCAATCGCGCATGGAAAGGATAAGTAAAAAGATCAGCCAGAAATGCATGGCGATATAAAGTGAAGTGCGCCAATCGTTAGACCATAAGGCGCTAATTGTTGCAAAAAGGCAGAAGACAGAAAAGATAAGAATGGGTGGTGATTTGTAATTCGCAATTCGTAAATTGGGTGATTTGGAAATTTGTGTAGCAACCCAAAGGACAACAACCAATAAAGTCAGCGCATCACTAACGAAGAATAAGGCATTGTCATAAGTGAAATAAACGAGCGGGTGTGAGAAGTCGCCGATGATGCGATAAAGCCAAAAGCATAGTGAGATGGGAATTAAGCTGATTGCAAATGTATAAATCTTTCGTATGATCCATTCGGCTTGAAGAGGATATACGCGGAGCGCGCCCAATGAGAGCGCAGATACAAATGCCAGCATTGGGAATACGCCCCAGACAAAGGAATTTATCGGTGGTACAGACGGTATTGGAGTGGAAACAAGTGCGACTGCGTTTGGATTTTCATAAACCATAACGCCGTTAGTAAGGGTAGCTATTTTTTTCCAGCCTAGTTTAGTTAGAACTGAAACATACAGATTGCGATGGATTGTCCCTCTGGGAAGATGAATGCTTTGAATGGCATTCGGGTTTACAAACCCCCAACGGACACTGTGTTCACCCGACTTTTGTAGAATCGGAACGATAGCGTTCATGCCGTTGAGCGCCCAATAGGAAGTATCAATTTGACCAAGTCCGCTATTGCGTAGTTCAGGAAGTTCGCGTGCTGTATGGTAGCTACCGTCAATAGTGCTGGCTTTGGTTAGCAAGTTTAAGTATGCGAATTGATCGCCGAAGCCAAAGGTGAGATAACGCCATTGAGAGTTGATGTCCGTGTTGAGAAAGTCAACGATGGGTTGCATGTCAATAGGTTTGGGTTGGAGTGTAAAAAATAGAGGTGTGAACCAGGCTCCGAGTGCAGTTATAGCAAAGAAGGCAAAGATCAGATTTGAGATCAAATTTTTTCGAGACGAGGCAGGCAACAGCTTGGATGTGAGGCGGTGCTTTTTCTTAAGTCCAATAAAAAGAGTGCCGAAGAACGGAGTCAGAGTCAGGCTTGCCCAAAAAGAAAAGCGATCATAAGTCAGCCATTCCCAAGCTTTGCCAAAGAAAATGCGTGGAAGGGGAGTTGTGCCGCCGAGCCCAAGCAGGAAAAGAATGGCGAATGAAATGAGTAACCCAATCAAGCGCGGATGCCATTTGCGAAAAAGAAACGGAATGATTGCGATGAATGGACCATATAGCGGGAAGAAAAATATTACTAGCGCCAGCGGATCAGTGAAAAAATTGTGACGTGAAAGATGGTCAATGGGCGTTTGCATGGATTGGCTTGCGCCCCATTGCCAAAAAGGAAAGATGACGATTAAGCTTGTGATGGGAACGATGATTGCAAAGCTGAGTATGCGATAGATTAACCACATATGCACTGGAACACCGAAAAATTTAATACTTTGTGTTTTGGTATCTTTGTTATTAAAAATATTTTTTATGAGCACCGCAAGAATCAAGAACGGCTGGAATAGCAATGTGGCATGGTGACTTGCTATAGTGGTTGTATACAGAGCGATGGTAAGGATGAAGTTGTGGATGCCGCCTTCGCGCAGATAACGATCGAGACTTGCTGCGGCGAAGAGAGCGATGAGCGTGCTGGTGAGAAAAGGCAATTGACCGAAAATATATGCGGTGACATAAATTGGCAATAGCATCGCAGATGCAAGCGCCGCGTAGGATGCTGATGTTTTGCCAGTGAAGATACGACTGAAGGCATATATGCCCAGCGGATACAGTGATGTGACGACCCAAAGAATTAAGGCATAGGCTTTATCGAATCCGAACATCGGAATGAATAGCGCAATGAGTTGATGTACGAGTGGCGGATACGAAACAACGGTGAAGCCTGTATACCAGCGAGTTTCCCATAACGAAAACCAATTCTCGGCATAATGATTTGCGAAGAGCATGTGGGTGTAGGCATCGTAACTCAAGCGATAGCGCGCAGTCAAAATGAACAGACCGTGAAAAACAAACGCAATCAGAATCGCCAGTCGAACGCGGCGCGGCATCATGCGGGTTTCTGCTCTGTTAATGGAATTGTGATTCGCTTTGGACTGCGTCGTTTTTCCAGCGCGCGGTTAAAAGCAAGAATATATTTTCGAGAGGTCTCATGCGGAGGCGTGCGCAGAATGGCATTGAAGTTGTGTGCGACTTGTGCGCGCCTTGCTTCTTTTGAATTGATCAATTTGCGAATTGATTCGCACAAGCTTTGGACATTCCCCATATCGAAGAACTCCACTTGCAAATCGCTTTCGATAACCAGTTTTTTTATTTCGCTCAAGTTCGATGCCACGACAGGGCGTCCCCAGGTGGCGGCTTGATATAGAACGCTTGATGAACCTGTGGATGCCATATAGGGCAATACAACAATTTGTGAGCGTTGAAAAAGATGCATCACGTCATCTTCGGAAGCTTGCCCCAGCCAATTCACGCCATCCATACCTGTGAAACGTGATTTCAATTCACGCTCATAATTGGGAAAACGCACATGTTTCGAGCCTGCGATAGTCAACTTCACTTGTGGATATTCTGCGCGTAAAAGTTTGAACGCCTCGAGTAATATTTCAAGCCCCTTAAAAGGCGCGAGTGTTGTGAAAAATAAAAGTTCCTGCGCATCAGATTCCTCTAACAGTTCAGGCTCGTGATAAGCGCCGATCGGTATATGGGTGCAATCTACACCGCGTTCAGATAACCAGTCCGCATAACTCTTCATCGTCAGGCAAACGACATCAGCTTGAGATGTGATCTTTGTCAGCAACTGGGCGCCCGCTTTTGCAAATGGACCGCCTGGTGCATTTAATGTCTGTAAGTCTGTTAATTCCACTAACTCATGTAAAGTCACAACTGTTGGATATCCCATCCGTTGTACGAACAATGGCGTAAGCAATCCTGATAGATTCACGAAGGATGATTTCCCAAAGATGCTGGCGCCTGCGTTGAACCAAACCAGATCGGGACTCAAACGCTTCACCCGTGACAAAATAGCTGTGCGCGCTTTCCATTGACCTGGTGCCCAGCAATAATCTAATTTTGTCGAGCCTAAGTGATTAGGGTGTTCTCCTTTGCTGTCCGATCCAGCCAAAACAGTGATGCGCGTGAACATCCCTGACTTTGCCAGTGCGCGGGTGACATGATATCCGTATTGTCCAATACCAGTGATGGCGGGTGGGAATGGGCTGACGATGACAAGATGCATGGAGTGGATGATCTCTTGAAGTTACAGTACAGACAACTATAATCCTTAATCCATTACGTTGACAAATAAAGTTGCGAGCTTATAACCCATTAATGTTAATCTTAATAAAGTTGCATACATGGCATGTATGGCTGTTTGACAGAAGCCTGTGCGGGAAGTATAGTTTCATGCAACATGTTTAATGGTACGCTTGCACGCGCCACTCTTGAAACGTTGGCATACTCGGATATTTTTGATTATCCTTTGCGATTGAATGAGTTGCATCGTTATCTGTCCGTACGCGCGGAGATCGAGCAATTGTCGCAGGTATTGGATTTGTTGAACGGACAAGTGGGGGTGATAGACGACTTTTACTTTTTGGCTGGGCGTGAACAAATCGTAGAAACTCGCAAGCAACGCAATATACATTCGCAAAAGTTAATGGATCGTGCTTTACGGTATGGACGCATTCTCGGCGCTTTGCCATTTATCCGCATGGTGGTGTTGACGGGGTCACTGGCGGTGCTGAACAGCACCAAAGATGCGGACTTCGATTATATGCTGATCACTGCTCCGAACCGGGTGTGGACGGCGCGCGCTTTTGCTTTGCTCTTCAATCGGGTTACGCGATTGTTCGGTTACACACTTTGTCCGAACTTGATTGTTTCTGAAAATGCGCTGGCTTGGTCCACGCATGATTTGTATTTGGCGCGTGAACTGTGTCAGATGATCCCGATCAGGGGGATGGATGTATATCGCAAGTTGCTAGATGTCAACCAGTGGACTCAAGATTTTTTACCGAATGTAAAGCAGACTTCCGAAGTCTTTGAGACTTCCGAAGTCTTGTTGCAGAATATTCTCGAACTCCCTTTGCGCGGTAAACTCGGTGACCGTATCGAGCATTGGGAAATGAACCGCAAGATCGCACGCTTCTCGC
>Ga0302321_100002832_pt1 | contig 14902 bp, 8 predicted proteins | sample Fen_T0_1_FD_202505 | JGI IMG/M metagenome (GOLD analysis project Ga0302321, IMG submission 202505) | Peat permafrost microbial communities from Stordalen Mire near Abisko, Sweden - Fen_T0_1 | ecosystem: Environmental > Terrestrial > Soil > Wetlands > Permafrost | place: Sweden: Abisko...
CGGCAGCCCGCGAACCTCTCGGATTTCGAGAACTGGCTTGCCGCCGTTCGCATCCAGCCTGGCTTCGATGCGCGGGGTCCGGCATTGCAGAACGACGGTGTTTCCGGCCCGGGAGATATAGGGGCAAAGCTGTGGATCGCTGGACATGAACCGTTGTTGGATGGCACGAGGGTCGGCGGTGGTGGTTAGGTCGATACGCATGGCCAGCGAATCCACCGAGAGAACGACGCGCGTGATGGGGGCGGCCAGCGGCAGACGTTCGACGACCGCCACGGTTGTCACACGCTCGGGCTCGGCATTGTCGGTTGGAGTGCCGAGTGCAAGGAGGATGGCGGCGACGGGGAACATGTTGCTGTCACCCTATGCACCCAGCGTGCCGGTCGGCACATCTGGCGCCTGTCCATTCTTGCCGGGCAGAAAATCCCCAGTCTTCGCGGCGCTTCGGTGCTTCGAAGAAGGCCAGGACGGCCCGCGGCCATTCGGTCCGCGTGTCAGGCCCTTGTCGCGGCGGCCCCGTCGTCAAAGTGGCGTGTCACCCCCGTGGCGCGGGGATCGGGCGTTTCACCACAGAGACACAAAGGGCACGGAGACGGAGAAGAAGGAAATGGGTTTCCGGATCTTGGATCCGGACCCTTTCCATTCCCCTCTGCGCACTCCGTGCCTTTGTGGTGAAATCTGCCTGCTCGAAGCGGGGCGGTTAGAGCTCTTCGGCGCACTTCTCGACGGCGTCGGCGACCGCGGCTTTGCGGCGCAGCTTTTCGACCAGGGTGGTGCGGCCCATGCCAAGCAAGTGGGCGGCTTCCTTCTTGTTGCCGCCGGTTTGGTCCAGGGCAAGACGGATGTAGGCGTCTTCGGTCTCGCGCAGCAGGCTCGGCAGATCCACTGGCAGCCGTAGCGCCGGCAGGTGCGCGGGTAGGGGCACCATGGCCACAGGCGCCGTGATCTCGTCAGCGCTTGGCACCGGCACGCCCAGGATGGCGTCGGAATCCTCGCCTGAAATCGGCATCCTCGGATGGAGGGCAATCTCACCGGTCTCGATGCGGATCTGTGCCTCGACGAGATCAATAAGCGCCCCGGCGTTTTCGATGATGTCGGCGCCAGTCACCGCGCCTGTGCCGAAATCAAGGTGCCGGCTCTCGGCGCTGAGGAACGATGCCGGGAGATCGGAAAGCGTGATGTTGGGGCTCTCGGCGCAAACCGAAAGTCGCTCGGCAAGATTTTCCAGCTCGCGCACATTGCCGGGCCACGGATAGCTTTCCAGGTGGCGCAGGACCGCGGGGGCCACGGCACGGGTTTCACCGTGCTTGTGCCAAAAATGAAAGAACAGGGGGGCGATGTCGGTACGGCGTTCGCGCAGGGGTGGAAGCACCAGGGGACAAACGTGCAGCCGGTAGTACAGATCGCGGCGGAACCGGCCCGTGCGCACGTCTTCGCTCAAGTCGCGATTGGTCGCGGCCACCAGACGAAAGTCGCCGGTCACGGATTCCGAGCTGCCCACCGGCTCATACGAGTGGTTCTGCAAGAGGCGTAGGAGTTTGACTTGCAAAGGCAGGGGCAAGTCGCCGACTTCGTCGAGGAACAGGGTGCCGCCTTCGGCCATGGCCACCCGTCCACGGCGCGATCCCACCGCGCCGGTGAAGGCTCCGCGCACGTAGCCGAACAGCTCACTTTCCAGGAGGGCGTCGGGGATGGCGGCGCAGTTGACGGGCACGAAGGGGCGCTTCGAACGCACACTGTGCGTGTGCACCATGCGCGCGAAGACTTCCTTGCCGGTGCCGGTCTCGCCCGTGAGCAGAACCGTCGCGTCGCTGTTAGCGATGCGGGCGCACGCGCGGATCACATCCACGATGGGGGAATCCACGGCGCAAACGATTCCATCTTCGCTGGGGATGGTTTTGGCCAACATGGTGGATTGTGGTTTGAGTGCGGTTATCTGCATCGATACCCCTTATGCAGTTGGAGAGTGTTCCGGCTGCGCCAGCAACCGGAGTCGAACTTGTAGTACACGCGCACCGGCAGGGGCGAGCCCATGGCTTGGCCGCTCATACGCAAAAGCCAGAGGGCCATGCGAAAGAGAAGGCCTGGGTCAGCCATCTCTGGCAAGCCACGGTCTTCCTCGGACGAGGAGTTTTGAGACGAAGCTGGGTGCTGGCTAGAGCCGCCTGGAAACAGCATCTTTGATCCCCTCAAGTACGCGGTGACAGGTTTCCTCGTCGAAGCCGGCGGCGCGGCGGGCTTCATCAACAAGCAATCGAGAACGGTCGAGTTCGTCGCGGCGGGTGTGGAAACCGGCCTTGTACGACAGGGCATTGGCCAACCGGATGGTGGCGCCCAAACTGAACTTGGCAGAACCAACCTGGACCAACGGCTGGCCGGCTTCTTCAATGGCGGACGCGGCCTCGGGCGACAGTCCCCAGGCGCGTGCAAGCCTGGCACCCGCGCGGGCCTGGCAGCGATCAAGGCAGGTGACCAGCATGTCGTCGCTGATGAGCTTGCGGCCCTTGGCCTGGGTCATGACTTTCTCGATATCGAATAGCAGCGCCGCGGTGACTGGCTTACCGGCGTCGTGGAAAAGGCCACTGCGGTAGGCTTCGAGAACCAGGCGTTCGTTGCTGCCGCGGGCTTGCATGAGGCGCTGGGAAAGGGTGGCCACGGCCAGGGCGTGCTGCCAAGGCTGCTTGCACACGGCTTGCAATCGCAGGTTCGAGGTTTCGAGGAGAGGGTGCAAGGCGATTTCCAGCAATCCCGTGCGAACGCCCTCGGTGCCTAGACGGGATATGGCTTGCTCGGTGGATCGGGCCAGGGTGCGCGTGAGGCCGCTGGTGTTGGCGACCTGAACCAGCTGGCTGGTCAATCGGGCGTCGGCGGTCACCAGCGTCGCCATGGCGCCGAATGAGAAGTCTGGCGAACCAAGCAAGTCGAGGCAACGCAGAATCGGTCGTGGCAGAAGTGGAAGTTCCAGATCGCCGTCGGGCTCGGTGCGGGACTTGACCGCTTCCACCAGGCCATCGACCAGGGTGTTCCTATCCGCGCCAGAGGGCGAGGCCGACTGGGCGAAGATGCCTTGCGAGGGTGTCGCCGATTGGGACGGCAGGCTGGGCACAGGGGCAGCGGTGGCGAGGCGTAGCGGCGATCGTGAAGGGCTTGGGGCTGGGGTTGGTGTCGGGCTGTAGGTGGTGGGCGCGGACGAGAGCATGGTCGATGAAATCGGCGGCATCGTTACCGCCACCGGGGGCGGCGTCAGCGCCTGGGAATAGCCCTCGTAGGTGGCCTGGCCACCGCCCACGCCCGGCGTGGACACCAGGATGGCGTCGCGGAACTCGCGCATCGAGGCGAAGCGCTGGTCGGGCTTCTTGGCCATGGCGCGCAGAATGACCGCGCTCATGGCGGCTGACATGGCAGGATTGATACTCTGGGGCGGCGGTGGCGGCTCTTGCACGTGGCTCATGATGAGCCGGCCCGCGGTCTCCGAGGTGAAGGGCAGGCGGCCGGTGACCATCTGGTACAGCACCACGCCCAGCGAGTAGACGTCGCTGCGGTGGTCGAGATGGGTGTCGCCCAGGCACTGCTCGGGCGACATATAGGCGGGCGTGCCGATGAGTGCGCCCATCTCGGTGTGGTGCTGGACGTTGCGCACGATCCGATCATTCGCCACAAGTTTGGCGATGCCGAAATCCAGAACCTTGACGAAGTCGGGGTAGTCGGGGTGGTTGCGCAGGAAAATGTTGGCGGGCTTGAGGTCGCGATGGACCATGCCATGATCGTGACCCGCGCCCACCGCTGCCGCGACCTGGGCCACCACGCGCGCCGCGGAGGCAGCATCCAGCATACGCACGCGCATCAGGCGTTGTTCCAGCGTCTCGCCGTCCAGCAGCTCCATCACGATGAAGGGCAACTTGCCGAAGGTTCCGAAATCCGTGACCTCAACGATGTTGGGATGGCGGATGTCGTTCACCGCGCGCGCCTCGGTGAAGAAGCGCGAGACGAAGTCCTCGTTGTCCGCGACCTCGGCAGCCAGGACCTTGATGGCGGCACGGCGGCCGATAAGCACGTGCTCGGCAAGGTACACGCGGCCCATGCCGCCTTCACCGAGAAGTGAGATCACGCGGAACGAGCCAAGAGTCTGACCCAGCAGCGTGTCCACGGGCGGGATCGACTTACCGCCTTTTGAAGACAGGCACATCGTCGCGCCTTTGCTTTGGGTAAGGTCTGGAGCCGCCATTTGTCGAGTACAAGCATCGGCGCCCGAGATCCCTTCTTGAGAGAATCAGACGGAAAAAATCACATTTCTGACAACCTGCCGAAGTGTCGCTTTTCCGACGGTGAGAGAACGTCAAATGCGTGACGAATGGTCAACGTTGTGACGGCAAAACGAACTCGAAAACCGCGCCATGATTGACCTCGGCGGTAGCCGTCACGCGGCCGCCATGCCGGGCGACGATGCGCTGGACAGTGGCCAATCCGATGCCCGTTCCGGCGTAGTCCTGCGCCGAGTGAAGGCGCTGGAATGGCGCGAAGAGCTTGCCCGCGAAGGCCATGTCGAAACCCGCGCCGTTGTCGCGCACGAAGAAGACCTGGCGGTTGTTCTCCCAACGCGCGCCCACCTCGATGTCCGCGTTATCGGTCTTGTTGGTGTACTTCCACGCGTTGTCGAGGAGGTTTTCCAGCAAGATGCGCATGAGGCCCACGTCGCCACGCGCGCGCAGGCCTGCCTGAACATGGGTTCGCACGTGGCGCTCGGGCTCGCGCTCGTGCAGAAGTGCCAGGATGTCGGTGGCCAGCGCGGACAGATTCACGTCTTCGAAGCGCATCTCGGCGCGCGTGATGCGCGAGAGGACGAGCAGGTCGTCGATGAGCCGCCCCATGCGTCCAGCCGCCTTGCGAACCCGGCCGCAATAGTCGAACGCGCGCTGGTCAAGCTTGTCGGCGTAGTCCTCGACCAGCGCTTGCGTGAACCCATCGATGGCGCGCAAGGGTGCGCGCAGATCGTGCGACACCGAGTAGGCGAAACTTTCCAGTTCCCGGTTGGCGGCGCCCAGCTCGGCGGTTCGCTCTTCCACGCGCTGTTCGAGCTGCTCATTGATGGTGCGCAGGGCGTCCTCCATGCGGCGGCGAGCTGTGATGTCCATGCCGAACGAAATGGTCCCGGCAATGCGGCCGCCTTCGATGATGGGGTTGTTCTGCCAAACGATGTAGCGCTCGTCGCCGGTGGCGGTCAGCATGGGCATCTCGAAGGTGCTGGGCTCGCCACCTTCAAGCAACCTTGAGAATTCCTGGCTGACCTGTGGGAAGAGCTGCGGCGGGGCCATGATCTCGAACCAATTGCGTTGTTCGATGTCGGCGCGCAGGTAGCCGGTGATGTTCTCGGCGGTGCGGTTGAAGGCGCGCACGCGGCCGTCGCAGTCCAGCCCCACGACCATGATGCTGGCCAATTCGATGAGACGTTCGGCGTGATCTTTCGCCTCTTGCAGCGCCTCTTGCGCCATCACCAGGTCGGTGACATCGCGCTTGACGCCCCAGATGCGCACGAGAAGGCCGGACTCGACCTCGCCCGAAAGATTGTTGAGCGAGCGAAACACGCTGCCGTCCTGCCGGCGTTCGGCCAGCAGCAGGTTGTCGAGCCGGTAGCTCGACATGATGAAGGCGACGATGAAGCCAAGCTGCTCCTCGCGCGAACTGGACAGAAGCTCGCCGAAGGCGATGCCTTCCATGGCCTCGGGCTTGTCCCAGCCGAATTGGCGGGCGAAGGTGTCGTTGCAAAGGCCGACGCGGGCGTCACGCGCGATGGCCTCGGCCTGCTCGTGCACGGGCAGGTTGGTGGCCACGGGTGTGGCCAGGTCGAAACGCCACAGCCCTTCGGAGGCCAGCGCAAGGAAGTGGCGGTACTGATCCTCGATGGAAGGTTGCGGATGCCGCGCATGGCCCGAATCGTTCGCGTCGGGCGAGGGAGCTTGGGCGGGGGTGTCCTTCATGAAACGGTTTGCTTTGCGAACACAGTTTGCGTCTGGGCGGGCGCGGGATGGGCCAGTCCATGATAAAAGAGAAGTAGCGTATGCGCTCTACGAGAATTTTGCCTGTGGACGCGGATCGCCCCGAGGGTGGGGAAGGTATTCTCGACGGACCGGGGCCCGGGCTTGAAGCGCCCGTGCGCATCCTGGTGGCGGAAGCCGAGGACGCGCATCTGTCCATGCAGACAAGTGCGCTGGAAAAGGCCGGTTTTCACCTCGACCTGGCTGGCGACGGTGGTGCGGCACGCGCCTTCCTGGCATCCAACGCCTATGCCACCATCGTGGCCGACGCCGGGCTTGGTGGCCTGGATACCATCGGGCTGCTGCGTGCGGCCCGCCGCCGGGATCTGGATGTGCCCCTGTTGCTGGTGACAGACGCGGCCCACGTTGGCTTGTCGGCGGTGGCGGTCCAGCAGGGTGCGCTTTGCTTTCTCGAAAAACCAGTGACACCGGATCTGCTGTGCGGCACGCTTGCCTACGCGGTCAAGCTGTACCGGTTGGCGAAGTTGCGCCGCAAGGCCTTGGGTGAACTTGGCGGCACGTGGAACCAGCTGGGCGACCGGGTGGCGCTGGAACAGATTTTCGAGCGCGCCTTTGGCTGTCTGTCCATTGCCTTCCAGCCCATTGTCTCTTGGTCGAACAGGAGGGTCATCGGTCACGAGGCCTTGCTGCGCAGCTCGGATCCCAGCCTGCCCGATCCGGCGTCGGTGCTGGCGGTGGCCGAGCGCTTGGGCCGCATCGATCAAATCGGTCGCTTGGTGCGCGAGCGGGTGGCTCGCTCCATGGCCCGGGCGCCCGCCGAATACGTGTTCGTGAATCTGCACGCCCACGAACTGCTGGACAGTGAACTGTATTCGGCCTCGGCACCGCTCTCGCAGTTTGGCAAACGCATCGTGATCGAGATTTCCGAACACGCCCTGCTGGACGATGTCTCGCACCTGGAATCACGCGCCGAGGCCTTGCGCAAACTTGGCTTTCACCTGGCCATGGACAACCTGGGGCCGGGCTATCCTGGGCTGTCTTCTTTCGCGCGCCTGCGGCCGGATTTCGTGAAGTATGACTTGTCGCTGGTGCGCGGGATCGATCGCAACCCGGCCCAGGCGGGCATCGTGGCCGATATGACCGCGCTGCTTGGGTCCATGAACACGCGCGTGATCGCAGCCGGCATCGAATCGCTTGCCGAACGGGACGCCGTGGTTAAGGCCGGCGTGGATCTGTTGCAAGGCTTTGCTTTCTCAAAGCCCGACATGGCGTACCGGCAACCCGATCTCGGGTAGGGGCCGCGCTAGTTCTGGCAAACCCTCCTAGAATTCCTGGGACGCCTGCAGGAGGAGAGTCCGGCCGAGCTGGGGGTAGTCGATGCCGGCGAAACCGGGGTCGGCATAGTGGGCGTTGCCTAGGTTGCGTCCGATGAGCGAGAGCGTGGTTTCCTTCTGCCCAATCAGGTGCAAACCCCTGGTCCGCACACTGCCACCGACCAAGACGTAGGGGGAGAGCGCGTACCGCCCTCCGGCTTCCAAGGTGTTGGCGGTGCTCGATGGTCGGCTGCCCACGGCGGACACCTCGACGCCCGCCCGCAAGGGCAGACGCGGGATTTCGGCGCTGACGCCGGTATTGGCAACGACCACGGGATAGGCGGCGTTGCTGTAGCTCGACAGGTTAGCAACATAGGTGTCTTCGCTGAAACTGGATACCGTGTGGTTGATCGTCAAGTTGCCGTAAGCGGCCAGTTTCCGTTTGTAGTCGAAGCGTAGTTCGCTTTCCCAGGATATGGACCCAACCCGGGAAATATTCAGCGCGACCTGGTTGATGCCTCGTTGGGCGAACGCTGCCTGGTCAAGCAAGTAGCTGTAGGCGACGCCACTGGTTAGCAGCAGATAGCGGTTGGGGCGGTAGGCTAGCTGTGACTCGAGGGTGTGAACGTAGGAGGGTTTCAGCCACTGGTTGCCCGCGATATCACCGGACGCAAGCGGCGAGCCGTACAGAAGCTGCGCCGAGGGGGCCTTGAACGCGCTTCCGTAAAGAAGCTTGAGGTGCAGGTTGGATAGAAGGGTCCATACGCCTCCGAGGCGTCCACTGACTTTGTCACCGTAGACACTGTGGTGGTCGTAGCGCAGACCGCCGGTCAGAGTGACCCTTGAAAGTGGCGACCACATGACGAGGGCATTGGCGCCGACGTTGCTCATGTTCTTGCTGCCCGCATCGACCATGGTAAGCGTCTCGTCGCCAGCCCGCTCGCCTGGTTGCGTGCCGAGGGACGATTTCAGAACGTCGTACACGTTCGCAAGCTTTTCCTGATCCAGAATCACGCCCGCGCCAAGCAACACGTTGAAAGTGTCGATGGGGTGCCAGAGCAATTCCGTCCCAGAATCGAAGCCGCGGTAGCCGAAATCGCGTTTGACGTAGTAGAGGTCGCTGCGGACTTCGATACGATCGCGGGAGGTGGGCCCACCGGCGAAGAAGAGGCCGTTCACGCGCAAGTCGAGCGTGGCGGTAAGGTGAAGATCGAGGTCGAGTCCCACCATACCCTGGCGAAGCGAGATGTTGGTTCCGTTCTGCCGGCCGCTGCTGTCGAGATTGTGCGTCAGCTGTGCCCAGTCAGAGAATTCCGCGCCGCGATTGATCTCCGACAGGTACCCGATGACCCCAACCGATCCGCGTTTCCCGAGCTGATATCCGGTTCGGACAAATGCCACGGTTGAACCGAGCGTCAGGTCGTGCGCTTGCAGATTGGCCGGAGCGTTGTTCCCCAGCCTGGGAGCGGGCGAGGAGGCCGGCAGGGTAAGACCGGAGCGGTCTTCTGAGCTTGTTCTGATCGAGGCCAAAATCTGCCAATCTCCGACGGTGGCCCCCATCGCCATGTCGTGGCTTGTGCCGTAGTTGCCCTCGTGGTTGCCGTTCAGCACGATTTCTCCGCCTTGCATCTGATCGGCTTTTCTCGTCACGATATTGATCACGCCCAGGAATGCGTCGGCGCCATAGAGTGCGGATGCCGGCCCGCGAATGACCTCGATCTGCTGGACAATCGACAGGGGGATCAGCTCTGGTCCCAGCCAGTTGCCGGACGTCGAGCGAAATGCAACGGAATGGCCGTCAATCATGACCTTGACCAGTCCACTTTCGGAGCGCAAGCCTCCAGAAATGCCCCGAACCCCCATATTGGGGATGATGTGGTCGTCGATGATGTAGACGCCCGCCACGTGCTTCAGGACTTCCTCGACGGATTGGTAGCCCCAGCGCTGAATCTCCTCGCGATTGACAACGGTGGTAATCGCGGGGGCTTCATCCTCTTTGATTTCGGACTTCGTGGCGGTGACGACGACGTTTTCCAAAAGGGCTTCCAAATCCAAGGTGCTTAAATCTTGGCCCTTGATGGCGCTTAGCATATCGACAACGTCGGTTTCGACGGGGGACGATGTCGCCTCTTGCACTGGCATGTTTGCGGCGGGCGTTGTGTCGTCGGAGGGTGATAAGACGTCCGACGGGACACCCGCGTCCGAGGACGGTGCAGGTGGCACGACTTCGGCATCCGTCTGCGCCGCGGCGTCTCGGCCCCGGGAATGCGTGGCGGCTAAAGCGGCGACCAGACCGACGGAGAGTCGGAACCAAGCAGCCCTGTGACCTGAGCGGGGTAGGGTCGAAGCTGGGGAGAGGTGGGCTGCCGTCATGACAATCAAGTGCCGTTGTCCAATTCCGTGGCCACACATTGTTCGTAGTCAATGTCCTCGAAGGAAGTGCCCTTGACTTGCCAAATGGCGCCGCGAGTCTGGGTGGAATCACCTAGCGAATCGAGAACATAGGTTCCAGCGGCGCCCTGGTATTGAACCTTCTGCCCGGTCTTGACCAAGGCCAAGCCTTGCGCGAGTCCGTCGAAGGAAACGGCCACGCCCGAGGCGGAGGTGACAGCCAACATCTCGGTCTTCAGCGCGGCCGGATCGGGCATCGTGCCGCCCACGGCAATTCCATGGGTGACCGCCAAGGCCAAGAGCGCCACGGCGTCGAAATAGTAGTTCGAGCCTGCCAGCGGCGGAACCGCGGTCTGCGCTTCGAAGTAGCTTACGAAATCAGCGGCCCGAGTGCCCAAGTCGGCCGAAACACCTTTCATGCCTTCGAGAACCCCCGTGGGGACGTTGCGCAGCAGCTCTGGATTGTTTAGCGTGGGGCCGAGGTACCATCTCCCGGGCTTGCCGCGCACGGCCCATTCTTGCAGAAATTGCGCTGCGACCGCTGGCGACGTCACCAGGACGGTCGCATCGGGCGCAAAACGGCTGATGGTTGTAAAGATGTCGGCAAAGCCCGAACTGGTTCCCCTGACCTGCAGCGAAGGAAGGACGGTACCGCCGTTGTTGGTGAAGATTCGGCCAAAGATGGTGGCGAAGGTGCCGCTGTAGTCATCTGGATCGATGACGAGATTGGCTACGGCGATGCCGTCCTTGCGCATGCTCTTGGCAAGGGCACAGGCCAAGTACTTTACCGAGGGGGACAGGCGGAACCATGCGGCTTGGGCACTGGGATCGTGAAACTGCGGCGAGGTGAGCCCCGGCATGAGGTGAACCATGTGACGGGCCTTGATGGCGTTCGTAATCTGGTAGGCAATGGTTGGTTCTTCGGTGCCGATGAAGAACGGGATGGGATCGTCGTTGATGATTTCGAGCGCGTTGCTCGTGCCGCGAGCATCGTCCGAGTGACTGTCGCGCACCTCCAGCCAGAGCGGCCGTCCATCAAGGCCGCCCGCCGAATTCACCACCTCAATGGCGAGACGAAGGGCGGCTTCTAGAGCAACCCCGGATGCCGCACGCTCGCCGGAGAAAGGGAGCACCGTGCCGACGCGAATGGCGTTGGCCGGCATGGAGGGTTCGCGGCTAGACACACAGGCGAGGGTGGAAAGCAGGGCCCATCCCAAGGCCATGCCTGCAACCGTCGGGCACCACCGCTGCGCACGCATTCCCGAAGCGGCGGCATTCCACGTCGATGGAGATGTCTGAGTGGCTCCCTGTTCTGGCATTTTCGGGGATTCGCGAGGAGGAGGACGATACGGTATCAGCTATTGATGCCTAGCGAGCTAAGGAATGCGTTGTAGTCGGCGTAGTTGGCGGTGGTGATCACGTCGATGCCGGTATCGATGAACGACGTGCCGACCAGGATGGGCTGCAACAGGACCGCGGTTTGTGCTGCTCCAAGCACGTTGATGGCGTAGGGCACCAGGACGCCTAACTCACCCATGTAGTACTGGCGCTGCACGGCGACGCCGTAGAAATAGCCCTTGTCGAAATAGGCCTTGGTATCGGGGGTCATGTCGAATCCGACGATCTGAACCAAGCCTGCCTTTCCCACGGCCTCGACTGCGGCTGCGCAATTGGACGAATTGGAATACATGCAGGCAAGACCCTTGATGTTCAGCGCTGGATCGGAGAGTGCGGCGACGAGAGCTGGGATATCCACGGTGGCGTCCCAACTCGGAGAGATTCTCGGGGCGACGACCATGCCCGCTGCGGCAAGGGCATCTTCCGCGCCCTGGGCGCGCTGGATTCCACTCACCCAGCCTGTCTGCGTGGTGCCAAAGACGGCAACCGTATCACCAGGCTTCAGAACCTCGACCAGTTTGTTGGCGGCCGTTGCGCCAGCTTGGTAATTGGCGGTCGCGATGAAGTAGCTTCGGTTGCTGTCAGCGGCGTCGCTGTCAATCGTGACGACGGGCCCGCATTGGGCGATGAATTGGTTTAGGTACGCGACGGTCTCTGCGTTGTCCGCCTGGGGCGCGTAGGCCAGGCCCTTGTAGAGTTTGCTTGTGAGGTAAGTTTGGGTGTACTGGTTTTGGAGTGCAGCCGCCTGGTCATTGGTCGTGTTGGCCGGATCGACGATGAGCGGAGCCGCCACGGTGAACGGGGTTATGAGCCGGGTGCTCATACGGTTGGCGCCAATGGAGACCGGGTACCAGTACGTCGTCGTGTCCTTGAGCAGGACCGCGATGGGTGGTTTGGCAGAGGCTGGCAAATTCTGGGCCGTGACGGCTGCGACCATGGCGTTGATCACGCCTTCGATAGCGGCAGGCGCAAAGGGGTTTAGAGGTGGTGTCGAGTCGGCCGGAGGAGGACCGCTGTCTGGATTCGTGCTACTGCTTCCGCCGCAGGCACCCATGAACGCCGTCGATGCCAGGACCGACCACATAACCGCATGCCTCATCTGTTTCTCCTCGTCAGATAGCGGGCGGCAGAATACCAGCAGTGGCAGGATGCCGAAAGCCTAGGGAGTATTCCACGGCGCACCGACAGTCTGATGCTATCGGCAGACTCTCATCGAGCTTTAGCGGTTTGCACGATGTTGGGGATTCTGCGCTCACGGCCAAGGGCGCGATGCCGTCTGCCACAACCAAGGCAAGACATGGGTCAGACCTTGGGCTAGAGTTGCCAGCGCTTGTCGGGAAGGGAAGAATCGGCGAACGTCCCGTTCCGCGCAGGAAGAAAGCGTATGACGATGGGCCACCCAAAGGCTAATAGTTTGATCGTCTTGCTGTTGGCTGGGACGCTCGGTCTAGCTTGCTCAAACCCGGCCAGCAAGGCGGGGCCAGTCGGGACAGGTGGCACGGGGGGGGCGGCGCGCTCGGGCGGTGTCTCTGGTTCCGGTGGCGAGCTGGGGACGGGCGGTGCGGGCTTAGGTTCGGGAGGCAATTTCGTTGGCAATTCTGGCGGAACCGGCGGTACGAAGAGCGGTTCAGGGGGAACAGCCGGTGCGGCGAGCGACGCCGGCAATGCTCAAGGCGGACCAGGCGGGCGCCCCAACGGCGACGCCGATGCCACGGGCGGTGGGCACGACGCCTCGGATGGCGCGGTTCAGTCGCGGGATGCGCTCGCAGACGTCGCTGGAGCAACGGGCGGTGATGGGGGGCCCGCCGATGTCGCCCTTGAGGCGCGAGGCCAGGACAGTCCTGCCAAGGATGCCACCCCGGGCAGCGACGCCGCCGATCGCGTGGTGACTTTCCACAATGGCGTGTTCTGGAACGACACCAAGGGTAAGCGCATCGAGGCCCACGGCGGCGGCTTCTATAAAGAAGGCGACACTTGGTACTGGATCGGCGAGGACAAGTCGGCGACTGCGGCCAACCCCAAGGCGTGGGTCAACCTCTACAGCTCCAAGGATCTGGTCACCTGGGAGTTCCGCAATGCGGTCGTTACCCGCAACACCTCGTCCGAGCTGGCCGCGGCCGATCGCGTGATTGAGCGACCCAAGCTCATCTATAACGATACGACCAAGCTGTACGTGCTGTGGCTGCACTACGAGAACAGCGACTACAGCACGGCCTCGGCCGGCGTCTTCACCAGCCCGACCATCGACGGCAACTATAGCTACGTGAAGGCGTGGAAGCCGCTCGGCAACATGTCGCGCGATTGCAACCTGTTCAAGGACGACGACGGCAAGGCGTATTTCATGTCGTCCGCGAACGAAAACGCGGACATGATGCTTTATGAGCTGACGGCCGACTACCTGGACGTCAAGCAGCTGACCCTCAAGCTGTGGGCTGGTTCCAAACGCGAGGCGCCCGCCATGTTTAAGGTGGGCGGCACCTACTTCTTCATCACCTCGGCGTGTACGAGCTGGGATCCCAACCAGGCCCAGTACGCCACCGCCACCAACATCACCGGGCCGTGGACCGGCCTGACCAATGTCGGCGACTCGACCACCTACGACACGCAAGCGACCTACGTGATTCCTGTGGTGGGCAGTCAGACCACGACCTACATCTACGCCAGCGACCGCTGGCAGGATCCAGATTTGCCCAGTTCGAAGTACATTTGGCTGCCGCTGGTTGTCAAGGGCACCAAGCTGGGCATGGACGACTACAAGGACTGGTCGCTCAACCTGACGACCGGCCAGTGGTCCGGGGGCAACAGCAGCTACGTTTCCCAGAATGCCTGGAAACTTATCAAGGTCGATACCGAGGAGACCTCGGCCGAGGATGGTCACGGCATCAACGCCTTCGACGGCCTGTCCTCGACCTTCTGGCACACCAAGTACACCGGCGGAACCACTGCGTATCCGCACGAGATCCAGATCGATCTTGGCGCCACCTACAGCTTAACGGGAATGAGCTACCTGCCCCGCCAGGACGGCAACCTCAACGGCACGGTGGCGCAGTACGAGTTCTATGCCAGCACCGACTCGGCCAACTGGGGCACCGCGGTCAAGACCGGGACGTTCGTCAGCGACGCCACCGAGAAGGTCGTGTCGTTCGCCAGCACGCCGGCGCGCTACATCCGCTTTCGGGCCATGTCGGAAATCAGCGGCAAGGTCCACGCCGCCGTGGCCGAGCTGAACGTGGTTGGCACCCTCCAGTAGCCATCGACCCGCGACCCAAGTCCGCGTCGAGAGTCATCGGCGCACTGGGTTGCGTGGAATCCAGGAACTGGTCAAGCTGATTGGCCAGCGCGGCAAATTGTGGCATCTTGGCGGGGTGTCTAAATGGGTCCGCTGCGCGCAATTCACCTCAAGGCCTTTCAGTAACTTCCGATGCAATTGATGATTGACGTTGCGCAGTTTGCCGATAGTGCCTGTCTCCGCTGATTGCGGCAGTGGTGGGGGATATTCCCTCACCGCTTCGTGTAGCCCTACCTCCTTGCAGCCATGAAGAGTTCGCGGCTTCGTACGCCCCTGACGGTGAGTATCATCCTCGCCGCTCTCCTGCTTGCGTTCGGCTCGTTTGGGGGCGAGTTGCCACCGGGAAAGCAGGCCATCTTCTTGGCGCGGGTCATTGCCTACGATGGAAATCTGAAAGGACGGGCGGGGCCTGTCGTCAACATCGCCGTTTTGGCCAAGAAGGGCGACAAGGACTCCGAAGCCATGTCCGAGGCGATCATGAAGGCCTTCACGCCGCTTGAGTCGGCAACGCTCTTGGGGCT